>Ga0182024_10023138_pt1 | contig 11153 bp, 9 predicted proteins | sample P32metaG_FD_120480 | JGI IMG/M metagenome (GOLD analysis project Ga0182024, IMG submission 120480) | Permafrost microbial communities from Stordalen Mire, Sweden - P3-2 metaG (Illumina Assembly) | ecosystem: Environmental > Terrestrial > Soil > Wetlands > Permafrost | place: Sweden: Stordalen... | reverse complement strand
TCGCGCAGGCGCTGGCGAAGGGCGTGGCGGCCTACTTCACGGCGATCACCGATCCGTCGGCGCTGTCCGCCATCAAATTGACGCTGACGGTTGCCGCGATTTCAGTGCCGGTGAATCTGGTCTTCGGCGTCGCCGCGGCCTGGGCGATCGCCAAGTTCAACTTTCGCGGCAAGAGCACCTTGATCACGCTCATCGACCTGCCGTTCGCCATTTCCCCGGTGATCGCAGGCTTGATGTTCATCCTGCTGTTCGGCACAAACGGCTGGTTCGGCGGCTTTCTCAGAACGCATCACATCCACGTGGTGTTTGCGGTTCCCGGCATCGTGCTCGCGACCACCTTCGTGACCTTCCCGTTCATCGCGCGCGAACTCATTCCCGTGATGCAGTCGCAGGGCAACAACGACGAGGAGACCGCGCTGTCGCTGGGTGCGACGGGCTGGCAGACTTTTTGGCGGGTGACGCTGCCGAACATCCGCTGGGGATTGCTTTACGGAGTTCTCTTGTGCAATGCCAGAGCCATGGGTGAATTCGGCGCCGTATCGGTGGTTTCAGGGCACGTGCGCGGACTGACCAACACGATGCCCCTGCACGTGGAGATTCTCTACAACGACTACAACTACACCGCAGCCTTTGCCGTGGCCTCGTTGTTGGCACTGCTCGCGCTGCTCACACTGGCGGGCAAGAGCTTCCTGGAGTGGCGTCAACCGGAATTGCGGCGCACGGGCCATGCGCGCCAGCGCCCCAAGGGAGGCAAACGGTGAGCATCCAGCTGCGCGGCGTTTCCAAGCAATTCGGCGAATTCGCCGCCGTCGAGAACATCAACCTCGACGTGCCGACGGGCACCTTGATGGCCTTGCTTGGTCCGTCAGGATGCGGCAAGACGACGGTGCTGCGCCTGATCGCGGGCTTGGAGATCCCGGACGAAGGGCAGGTTTTGTTCGACGGACAGGATGCGACGCTGTGGTCGGTCGGCCAGCGCAAGGTGGGATTCGTGTTTCAGAATTACGCCCTGTTCCGCCACATGACGGTTTACGAAAATGTCGCCTTCGGCCTGAAGGTCAAGCGCCGCCGCGAACGGCCCGCGGCCGCCGCCATTCGCAGCAAAGTGCAAAGTCTCCTCGAGCTGGTGCAGTTGGGTTCGGCGCACGATCGTTTCCCTGCACAACTCTCGGGCGGCCAGCGGCAACGCATCGCACTGGCGCGCGCCATGGCGGTGGATCCGCAAGTGCTGTTGCTCGACGAGCCCTTCGGCGCATTGGACAGCCAGGTACGCCATGAGCTGCGCCGCTGGCTGCGCAGGCTGCACGACGAGCTGCATTTCACCAGCATCATCGTGACGCATGATCAGCAAGAAGCCATCGAGGTTGCCGACACCGTCGCCGTGCTAAATCGCGGCCGCATCGAGCAAACGGGCATTCCGGGCGAAATATACGACATGCCGAGCTCGGCGTTCGTGCACCGATTCCTGGGCCAGGTGAATGAGTTGCCGGTGCGCGTACGCGACGGGCGAGCCTACGTTGGACCGTTGGACATCGGCGCGGCCGCCGAAACGCTCAAGGGCATCGGCGAGAACATCGCGTTGGTCAGGCCGCACGAGATCGAGATCGGGCCGCCTTCAGCGAATTGGCCGGGTACGCTGGTGGCGGTGCGCGTCATCGGACCCATCGTGCGTTTGGCTATCTGCGTGGAGGGCCAGCCGATTCACGAGCCGCTCGAGGCGGAGATCAGCCGCGAACGGTTCGAGGACGAACGCTTCAGCGTCGGGCAAAAGGTAGGTTTGCGCTTTCGGCGCTGGCAGGTGTACGAGGCCGGTACTCGGCCGCAGAACGGCGTTATCTAGGCCTTCAAGGAAGCTGCCAGCTTCAGCTTCAAACCGCGGTCATTGGCCGGCTGGTAGGCTGCGCTGAAGGTCGAGAATGCCGCCGAGGCTGCGGCAATGTCGCCAGCGGCCAGCTCGAAACTGTTGAATCCGCAGCGCGCCAAAAAGAACAGCTGATCGATGCGCACGTAGCCGATGGTGCGCAGCTCGCCTTGAAAAGCATGGCGCTCGCGCAACAAACGACCTTGGGTGTAGCCGCGGCCTTCCGCGGGTCCGGGGAAGCTGCACGCCACCAGCGCCAGGTGCGCGAGATCGGGCGCCAGTTGTTCGACTTTGTGTTCGGGGAGCAGCACCACGCCGAGGCGACCGGCGCGTGCACTCCACGCGGCGCGTTCGCGGCGCCATTGATCGAAGCTCAGGATGACCGCGTCGGCGCCCGCGCCCTCGGCGAGTTCCCCCGCGTAGCGCCAATCGTCCTCGACTACTTGTCGATCACGCAGCAACTGGCGCGGCATAAACCCGTTCCTTGAAGGGCTTGACGCCCAAACGGCGCACGGTGTCGAGGAAACGCTCCTCGGGTTCGCGCAGCTCGACATACACTTCGAGCAAGCGCGCCAGCGTTTCCGGCACATCCGCCTTGGAGACCGACGGACCAATCACAGTGCCCAAAGAGGCGTCGGCGCCCGCCGCACCGCCGATCGTGATCTGGTACCACTCCTGGCCGCCTTTATCGACGCCGAGGATGCCGATATTGCCGACATGGTGATGGCCGCAGGCATTCATGCAACCCGACATTTTCAAATCGATCTCGCCCAAATCGTACAGATAGTCGAAATCCTCGAAGCGCTCGTTGATGATTTTTGCCACTTCGATGGAGCCGGCGTTCGCAAGGCTGCAGAAGTCCAGTCCCGGGCAACAGATCATGTCGGTGAGCGTGCCGATGTTCGGCGTCGCAAGCCCCGCCGCGCGCAACGTCTGCCACAGCGCGAAGGCGGACCCTTGCTCGACATCGGCGAACAACAGATTCTGCGTGTGCGTCACGCGTATCTCGCCGAAGCTGTAGCGATCCGCCAGATCCGCCAGCAGTTCCATCTGGACATCCGTGGCATCGCCGGGCGCGACATCGGGTTTCTTCAGCGAAATGTAAACGGCGCGGTAGCCGGGGACTTTATGGGCGACCGTGTTGTAGCGGTACCAGGCGCGAAACTCGGGATTCTTGGCGATCGTGTCGGCCGCATCCGGGGGATCGACGTCGGGCAACCGCCGATAGGGGGGCGGATTGAAGAAAGCGCGCATACGCTCGATCTGCCCCGCATCGAGCGCCAAGCCGCCGTCGCGGATCGAAGCCCATTCCGCCTCGACGCGCCTTCTGAATTCCTCGATGCCGAGCGAGCGCACCAGAATCTTGATGCGCGCCTTGGTCAGGTTGTCGCGACGGCCTTCCAGGTTGTAGACGCGCAGAATGGCCTCGAGATAGGACAGTAGATGTTCGCGCGGCAGAAAATCACGAACCACTTGGCCGATGATGGGAGTGCGTCCCAGCCCACCGCCGGCGAGTATCTCGAAGCCCAATTTGCCATCGGAACCGCGCACGATATGCACGCCGACGTCGTGCACCAACGAGGCGGCGCGATCTTGGGGTGCACCGGTCACGGCGATCTTGAACTTGCGCGGCAAATAAGTGAATTCAGGATGGAAGGTCGACCATTGGCGAATGAGTTCGCACCAGGGCCGCGGATCCTCCAACTCATTTGGGGTGATGCCGGCGAGATGATCGGAAGTGGTGTTGCGTATGCAGTTGCCGCTGGTCTGGATCGCATGCATCTCGACGCTCGCCAGTTCCGCAAGGATATCGGGCACCTGTTCGAGCTTGGGCCAGTTGTACTGAATGTTCTGGCGCGTGGTGAAGTGTCCGTAGCCGCGATCGTAACGGCGCGCGATCCCCCCGAGGGTGCGCAGCTGCTTCGACGACAGCAAACCATACGGTATCGCCACGCGCAGCATCGGGGCGTGGCGCTGGATATACAAGCCATTGCGCAGGCGCAAATGGCGGAACTCCTCCTCGCTCAGTTCGCCGGCCAGGAAGCGCCTGGTCTGATCGCGAAACTGTGCAACGCGCTCCCGCACGAGGGTTTTGTCGGTGACGTCATACCGATACATAAGGCAATCAGCCTACGGCCCGACACCCGGGAAATGCCAATTACCTCTCGACATGAGCTTATGACGGCCGGTAAGCGGCGAAAACCGTGATTGGCTCGGCAGCGGGGAGGCCCCATCGGAGCGCACCATCCGGGGGGTTACACAAGAGTGCTCCGACGGTGGCAAAAGATCTGACTGAGGTTTCGGTCGCACCCGACACATACCATGTCTCGCCCGAACCTTTGCTCCTGACCGCCGAATTGACCGGCGCACTCGCGCTTTGCTTGCACGATGAGGGCCGGCGAGTCGGCGGCTTGCTGCATTTACGGTTCAAAGGCGGCACGGGTCGCCCGAGCGACGTGACCGACAACACCTTGAGTTCCATCCTGGTCGTGTTGGACCGCTTCAAGCGCGCGGTCGTGGGCAACTCGGTCAAACGCGACGACGTGCAGGCGCGAATCATCGCGCATGCCCTGCCGCCAACGGATGAGGACGAGCCCAGCGCGAATCTGGTCGACCTGATTCAGGCGGATCTGGCGGACGGCAAGATCGCCTGTGGATCGCAAACCACGCGGCGCATCGAGCCGGTCCGCGTGTGTTTCCAGCCTTTCGAAGGCCGCGTCTGGATCGCGGCACCCAACGATCTGCGAGCCGCAGCCCGGGCTTCACTGTAATATTCCCTGCCTGGTGGGTAGGGGAATCTAAGCTTATGCGAGCCGCCGCCGCAGTCGTGGCCATCTTGATTTTGAGCGCCTGTGTGCAGGAAAAACTGGCCGTCAATCCGCCGCCCGGCGTGGATTTCAGCGGCCAGTGGAAGCTCAATGAAGCGGACAGCGATGACCCGCAGCACCTGGCGCAGGCTGCGAACGGCACGGCCACCAACAACAACAACGTTCCTCAGTCCGGTCGAGGCCGCGGCCGCGGCGGCGCCGGTGGCGGCGTACCCGGCGCAAATCAAGGACCGGTGGCACCGCCGATCAGCACCATGGGCGCCTCGCTGCGCTGGCCTGGCAAGGGCTTGGACATCAAACAGGTCGCGGGCGTGGTGGCATTTACCTCGGAAGGCCGCAACCGCGTGTGCCAACCGGGCAGCGAGAAAAAGCACCAGCGGCACCGGGAGGACGATTCGCGCGACCGCGACTCAATGCCCTCCGGGCGCGAGGCGCCGCCGCCGGTGTGCGGTTGGTCGGAGCGGACTCTGGTGGTGCGCGGCGGAGATCCTGACGATGACCGTCCGGCTTACGAGGAGGATTACAGTCTGTCCGAAGACGGCGCGCGCCTCATCGAGGTCGTGATTTTCACCGGCGGTAGATCGAACGGATACACACTGTCGCGTGTATGGGACCGGGTGCAGAGATAAAAAAGCCGGGCTATGTAGCCCGGCTTTTTAAGTCCCCATGCCTTCCGCGGCGCTGTTAGTCGCGCTGTGGCGATGATTGGTCTTTTTACTTCCCTAGAATCCTATTGCGTGCGAGCAACACTCTAGCTTTGCCGCGACGCCGATGCTAGCTAAATTGCAAAGAAATGCAAAAATTAATGTAGTAAAAACGCCACAATCAGCCAACCGCGGCCCTAAGTGAGTCAAGGGGACGAGTTCAAGTATCCTAAACGCCTAAGAATCCCAATGCTGGAGACCCATACGTGGCCAAGCCCCCCAAGTTTTCCGCGCCTCCCAACGCTGTACGCACGCGCCGCGCCTATTTCGACTTCCAGCACGGCCAACTGCACGTGCGGACCGCGTTTCCGACCACGGGCGGCTTCGATGAGCAGGTGACCTTGATTTGCCTGCATGGAGCGCACGGCTCGAGCCGCAGCTTTGCGCAGCTGCTGCCCGCGATAGCCGACGTGCGCTCGGTATACGCGCCTGATCTCCCGGGCTGCGGCGAATCCGATCCTTCGCCCCACGCGACGGTCGGCGAGGCGGCCGTGGCGGTTGCCGACCTGGCGGCTGACCTTCGCCTACGTCAAATCGATTTACTGGGCATCCAAACGGGGGCTGCCGCGGCGCTCGAGCTTGCCGCCGCAAAGCCCGATCTGGTACGGCGCTTGGTGTTGGTCGGGGTTCCAACCATGGAGCGCCTGCCGACGGTCAAGCAGCCGGCGTTGGTCATGCGCACCCGGCTGGAGGGGTCCGACGTACTGCCCCGAATCAAGCAGGCCATATCCCACGCGAAGCTGGTCGACGTGCTCGACTACGCGTATGACCTGTTCGAGGCGGCACCGCCCGTGCTGGTCAAACAGATTGGCGCCTTTCTGAGCGCCCGCATTTAAGCCAAGCATCGTGCGGCGCGCCATTTAAGCGATGCGGCTGAACAAATACATCGCGGAAACCGGCGTTTGCTCCCGGCGCGAAGCTGACAAGTGGATCGAATCGGGCCGGGTCACATGCAACGGCGGCACGGCGACGCTGGGCACGCAGGTGAGCGCCGACGACGAAATTCGCGTCGACGGCGAATTGCTGGGGGCAAAGAAAAAACAAATCTACATTGCGCTCAACAAGCCCGTCGGCATCATCTGCACCACCGAGCCCGACATCAAGGACAACATCATCGAATTCATCGCTCACCGCGAGCGCATTTTTCCGGTCGGCCGGCTGGACAAGGACTCGGAGGGATTGATTCTGTTGACCAACGACGGCGACATCGTCAACGAAATCCTGCGCTCGGAAAACAACCACGAAAAGGAATATCTGGTGACTCTGGACCGCGCCATCACTGATCTGTCGCTCGAGATGCTGGCGAAGGGCGTGAAGATCATGGGAGAGATCACCAAACCCAGCAAGGTCAGCCGCTTGGGGCCGAACGGGTTTCGCATCATACTGACGCAAGGCTTGAATCGGCAGATTCGCCGCATGTGCAGCGCGCTGGGCTACAAGGTGCAGCGCCTGAAGCGCGTCAGGATCATGAATATCAAGCTGGGCAATCTCGAGACCGGCAAGTGGCGCCATCTCACCGCGAGCGAGCTGGCAGGGTTATTGCCTCAATGAGGCCAATAGCGCCGCCGGCGCCATGCCGTCGGACCATTGCATGCCGCAGGCTATGCGCCAATCCTGATCGCCCGCATGCTGTGCCAACCAGCGGAAGAAGTCGCGTCCCTGGCCGCGCCAATAGCGATGGCTGAACAATAGGCCGCCGGTGCTGGATTTAACGAGGAAGCGGCGGCGCAATCCGAGAAGGATCCAGCCGCTGCGGCATATGATGCGCGGCGAACGTTCCGCCAGTGCATATTGGTTGGGGCCGATTTGCAGCAGCAGGCGCCCGCCGTGGCCATACAGGCAGACGTTGGGTCCCGTCGGACTGATCAGTGCGACGCCATGGGCCAATGAGGGCGGAAACTCGCACGCGGTCCATGTCCCACCGAGCGCATGCCATCGCAACACCATGCTGCGCCGTCGGAAGTCGACGACGGAAATCGTCGCGGAATTATCGACCGGCGCGCTCTCGAGCATGCGCCATTAGATCATTGCCCCGCCGTATCAGCGAATGCATTTTGCACCACACCGGCTGTAAGAATTTGCGGCAGCACCAACGGCGCGCTGGAACCGGGCTTTGCATTGTAAACCACGTAAAGAGGCACGCCGGCACGGCCAAACTCCGACAGAGCCTTGGTGATCGCCGGATCGCGCTTGGTCCAATCGCCCTTCATCAGCGTGACTCCTTTGCTGCGAAAAATCTCCCGCACGGCGGAGTCGGCAAATGCGTTGCGTTCGTTGACCAGGCAAGTCAGGCACCAACTCGCGGTGAAATTCACCAGCAGCGGCTTGCCGGCCGACCTAAGCTCAGCGACGCGCGCCGCATCATACGGCTGCCATTCGTCGTCGCCGTGGGCGGCGACGGCCGATTTACCGGCCGGCGCAGCCGCCACCTGCGCGGCGCGCACAGGCAAAAACACAGCTATCCCCACGGAGATTACCGCCGTCGCGAGCACGGCGGCCTTGGCGCCGCCCGCACTGAAATGCGACTTTTGATAAGACCACGCCGCCAAGCCGATGAGAATCGCGCCGGCCAGCGCGGCGCCCAGGCCGAGCGAAGAGGTTTGCTCCGCCAGCACCCACAAGAACCAAGCGGCCGTGGCGTACACGGGGAAGGCGAACAGCTGCTTCAAGGTATCCATCCAGGCGCCCGGCTTCGGCAACACCCGGCGCATCCACGGCGCAAATGACAAGAGCACGTAAGGCAAGGCAATACCCACACCAAGCGCTGCGAATATGCAAAGCGCGTTGAGCGTCGGCTGAGTCAAAGCGGCGCCCAGCGCGGGCGCCATGAACGGCGCGGAGCACGGAGTCGCCACCACCGTCGCCAGTACGCCCGTGAAAAACGAGGAGCTGTAGCTGTCGCCCTGCGTCAGGCCGTCGCCGACGCCTGCCAGGCCGCCGCCGACCTCGAACACGCCGGACAGATTCAAACCCACAGCCAACAATAGATACACCAAGAACGTCACGAACAACGGCGACTGCAATTGAAATCCCCAGCCGATCTGTTCGCCGCCGGCACGCAGCGCGAGCATGACGGCGGCCAGACACAGCATGGACGCGATCACGCCGCCGGCGAATACCAGGCCCTTGGCGCGCACGGCGGCAGGATGGGTCTTGGCTTGCTCGACGACGTTGAGCGCCTTGATCGACAGGACCGGGAACACGCAGGGCATGAGGTTCAAGATCAGGCCGCCCAAGATGGCGAACAGCATGAGCACGGGCAGGGAATGCACAACCTCCGTCTCGTCCGCGGCGGCCTGACGCGGGGCGCCGGCGCCCGCGCCGCCGAAGGAGGCTGCGATCTCGATCGGCACGGCCGTGGTGTCGTTGCCGTTTTGTTCCGTGGCCACGAGGACGCCGCGGACGGTTCCAGGCTGCGGAGGCTGATAGCCGACCTTCATCGACAGCTGCAACGCATCCTTGCTGCGCGTCAGGTTCTGCGGCGCCGCGTACTCGATGCTGCCTTCATCATAGGGAAAGTAGGCCAGCGACTTGATCTGCGACAGGGTTGCGCCCCACTCCTTCCCCAAGGAGATGATCAGCTGATCTCCCTGGATGCGTGCGGTCGTGGCGGCCAGCTCGGCACTGGGCAATTCACTGCGAGCCTCCGTGAACAGCGCCGCGTCCTTGGGATCGACACTCCCTGCCTGGGGGCTCGCGGGTATGCGCAGCTTGAGATCGGCAGTCTCCGGAATGCAGACATCGGAGCACACCAGCCAACTGGCTTTCGCCGCCAGATCGATCGGCGCGCCCGCGTTCAAGTTCTTCGGGGCGGTAATCTGCACCAGATGCACGGCGTGCTGCGCGTAACCGTAATTGACCAGCGGCGCCACCTCGAAGCGATGCGGCGTGGTCCAGACGATGTCGCCCGCGGAGAAACCCGCGGGGAGTTGCCAGGCGAGTTTGGTGGCTTCGCCCGAATCGCCGGGGTTGCGCCAATAGGTATGCCAGCCCTCGCGAATGTCGAGCTCCAGCGCGACCCACGCCGTTTGGCCGGGACCGATGCTGCCAAGCTCGCTCACCAGCCGCGCCTTGACGTTATCCGAGGCGACCACGTTGCCGGCCAATGGAAAGGCAGCAGGGGAGAGGAGCAGCAATCCGAGCAGACCAAGTATCGATTTGCGCATAATTGTATGGTACCGATTGGCCCTGATTTCCGGTGCCCAGGAGCGCGAGGCTGTGCCCAGCCTCACAGTATGAGCCAAAAAACCAGCCACTTACGCTAAGGTACGCCTGTTAAATCAGAGTGCTCATGCAAGAACATTACGTTGACCGCATCTTAAAAGCGAAGGTCTACGACGTTGCCGTCGAAACCCCGCTGGATATCGCGCCGCGGCTGTCGAGGCGTTTGAACAATAAAGTATTGTTCAAACGAGAAGACCTGCAGCCGGTGTTTTCGTTCAAAATTCGCGGCGCGTACAACAAAATCGCGCAGTTGTCCGCGATCAGCGCGCAACGCGGGGTCATATGTGCCTCGGCGGGCAATCATGCGCAAGGGGTGGCGCTCGCAGCGCGGACGCGCGGCATCCCGGCGCTCATCGTCATGCCGCTGACCACGCCGGAGATCAAAGTTCAGGCGGTCGCGGACCTGGGCGGCGAGATCGTACTGCACGGCGACGACTACGACCAAGCCTTCGAGCATGCCGTGGAGCTTGGGCGGCATCGCGGCCTGGTTTTCGTACACCCGTTCGACGACCCGGACGTCATTGCCGGTCAGGGCACCATTGCGATGGAGATTCTGCGCCAGCGGCATGGCGATGCCATCGACGCGATTTTCGTGCCGATCGGCGGCGGAGGTTTGATCTCCGGCATCGCCGCCTACGTGAAGTCGCTGTATCCGCGCATCAAGATCATCGGCGTCGAACCCGAGGATGCGGCCGGCATGTACGAGTCGCTGCGCGCCGGCAAGCGCGTCACCCTGGATCGCGTCGGCATTTTCGCCGACGGCGTCGCGGTACGGCGCGTCGGCGAGGAAACTTTTCGTCTGGCGCAGCAGTACGTGGACGAGGTCATACTGGTGACCACCGATCAGATTTGCGCGGCGATCGCCGATATCTTTCAGGACACCCGTTCGATCGCCGAGCCGGCGGGCGCGCTGGCGGTGGCCGGCATCAAGAAATATGCGGCGCGCGAGAATTGCGCGGACCGCAGTTTCATCGCGCTCAACTGCGGCGCGAACATGAATTTCGACCGGCTGCGCTACGTCGCCGAACGCGCCGACATCGGCGCACAGCGCGAAGCCCTGTTCGCCGTGGAAATGCCCGAGGCGACCGGATCGTTCCTGAAATTCTGCGAGCTGCTGGGCCAGCACAGCGTCACCGAATTCAACTATCGCTATGCGGATTCGCGCAGCGCGCAGGTTTTCGTGAGCCTCGCGCTCACCAAGGCGCGCGCGGAGCGCGATGAGCTGTGCCGCAGCATCCGGGCGGCGGGCTTTGCCGTCAACGACATGACGGACAATGAAATGGCCAAGCTGCACGTGCGCTACATGGTGGGCGGCAAGGCGCATGATTTGCGCGACGAACGCCTGTACCGCTTCGAGTTTCCCGAGCGCCCTGGGGCTCTCCTCAAGTTCCTGCGCGCGATCGGCAGCAATTGGAACGTCAGCTTGTTCCACTACCGCAATCACGGCTCGGATCATGGCCGCGTGCTGGCAGGAATCCAGGTGCCCGCCGCGACGCGCACCGATTTCCTGCTGCATCTGAACGAGCTGCATTATCC
>Ga0182024_10023137_pt1 | contig 11153 bp, 5 predicted proteins | sample P32metaG_FD_120480 | JGI IMG/M metagenome (GOLD analysis project Ga0182024, IMG submission 120480) | Permafrost microbial communities from Stordalen Mire, Sweden - P3-2 metaG (Illumina Assembly) | ecosystem: Environmental > Terrestrial > Soil > Wetlands > Permafrost | place: Sweden: Stordalen... | reverse complement strand
TCATGACCGCTTCGTACAACGCGGCGGCGGCCTTGAGGTCTTCGAAAGGAAACAGCAGAGTGCGGGAGACTGTCGGGATGGGCAGCAGCTTGAAGTTCAGCGTGGCGATGGCGGCCAGCGTTCCGAATGAGCCGATCATCAGCTTACCCATATCGAGGCCAGCCACGTTCTTGACCACCATGCCACCGGAGCGCACCAGTTTGCCTTCTAGCGTGGCGAATTCCATGCCGATCACCAAATCGCGGGCAGTGCCGTAGCCGCGGCGGCGCGACTCGCTGGTGTTCGACGCCACGACTCCGCCGATGGTTGCGTCGGGCGAATACGGTCCGGCGAGCGGAATCATCTGGCCGTTGCGCGCCAGCTCCCTGCTGAGCTCCATATAAGGAAGCCCGGCTTCCACGCTGACAGTGAGATCGCGCGGCTCGTATTTAAGGATACGTTTCATTGCCGCGGTACTGATGCGCGTGCCCGCACGCGCCACAGGGCCTGCCATCAGACGCTTGGAATTAGCACCGAATAGTTCGATGGAATGCCGCTGGGTTGCCGCGCGCTGCAGCATACTCTTCAACTCGTCGGACCCCGCAGGATAGAGGATATCGGACAACCTTAATACTGTAGCCTGGAGGGTCGCGTGAACTTTTCTCTTTTTTTCTGAAACCATATGCAACGCACTTGACACAGACCGGTCTTGCCCGGTATGATCCAGTATTAGTAAATCTTAAATCGAGCCTCCACGCAAAGCGTCTCGATCTCTTCCGGGTTCCTGGTCTGAAGCCCTTTGTTCCTGGCGTCACAAGTTCTTGACGCTCCCCCCTCAAAAACCCGCCAAACAGGAGTAGCAATTTCACTCCGGGAGAAGTCAGCCACATGTCGCTTAAGCCTAAGCTTGCAGAGTCGCTTTTAGATCGGGGATATTCCCGCAGACAGATTGCCAAAATAGCCATGGGAGCGGGAGCGGCGTTGCCGTTCTTCAATGAATTTGCCCTGGCACAGCAGTTCCAGGCAGGTGCGGCCGGCGGAAGTGGTGGCGGACGCGGAGGCAGGGGAGCTCGTCCTTATGATCCCGATGCGGTGGTCATCACATCGAACGAAAATCCGATGGGCCCCTGCAAAGAAGGCCTGGAAGCTCTCATTAAGGTAGCTCCGATGGGCTGGCGGTACGGGCCGCAGGGCGACAACCAGGATTTCAACGCGCTGCTGGCCAGCACCGAGAATGTCCCGCAGGATCACGTGACGGCGTATCCAGGTTCGAGCATTCCGCTCGCGAACGTAGTGCCTGCTTTCACATCGCCGACCAGAAGCTGGGTGATGGGCGCGCCGGGTTACGGCAGACATGCCAATGCCTGGCTCGGCAATACCGTACATGAGATTCCACTGCGAAAAGATTATTCGCACGATGTGGAAGCCATGATCAAGGTTGACCCGAAGGCAGGCGCCTATTACATCTGCAATCCCAACAACCCGACCGGCACACTGACGCCGCGCAAGGATTTTGAATACATCCTGGCCAACAAGCCGAAAGACGCCGTGCTCATCATCGACGAGGCGTATGTTCATTTTTCCGGCCCGGAGAACATGTCGACGGACATGGTCAAAGCAGGCAAAGACGTTGTCGTACTGCGAACCTTTTCGAAAATCTACGGGATGGCCGGTCTGCGCGCGGGCGCGGCTTACGGACGTCCGGATCTGCTGGCGAAAATCAGCCAGTATGGCGGCACCGGTTTCATGCCTGTCACGGCAACGGCATGCGCTGCGGCGAGCATGAAGGTTGGCCCCAGCCTGATGAAAGAACGGCTCGCGATCAACAAGAAGAATCGCGATCTGGCTTTTGAGTTTCTGCAAAAAAACAATGTCCGGTACATTAACTCGGGTACGAACTTCTTCATGATGGAAGTCAAGGGCATGACCGGAGACCAGGTGAACGCAGCGATGGCCACCCACAAGGTATACATCGGGCGCACGTGGAAAGAATGGCCGGAAATGGTTCGCGTGACTGTCGGAAGCTGGGACGAAATGACGAAGTTCAACGCTGCGCTCGGTCTGGTTCTCAAGTCTGGTCCGCCAAGCGTCGCCAAAGCTGGTTAAACCAGGCTGGTTAAACCGGGCTGGCTAAACGATTTTGTTTTAAACGGATCGCCCAGGTCGTGCCTTCCGTTCTCCTACAGGGACTCCAGGTTTGCAGTTCCTTTTCATGGCGTCGCAAGTTTCCCGGCGCTCCACCTCTAACCAGTTACAGAATTCATACAGGAGTGGTACCACTCCGGGAGATTTCAAAAAACATGGGCCTTACCCCGAAGATTATCAACGATCTACTTGACAGAGGCTATTCGCGCCGCCAGATCAGCAAAGTTGCGCTGGGTGCGGCCGCGGCCATTCCTTTTTTTAGCGAATTTGCACAGGCTCAGCAGGCTGAAGAAGACGCCAATGGCGGCGGTGGGCGTCGTGGAGGCAGAGGCGGCGCAGGTGGCGGAGTACGCCAGCCTTACGATCCGGAACGCGTCGTGATCTCGTCCAACGAGAACCCGATGGGTCCGAGCAAGGAAGGTCTTGAAGCGTTGATTAAAGTTGCTCCGCTGGGCTGGCGTTATAACCCGCAGGGCGAAAATCTCGATTTCCAGGCCGAACTGCTCAAGTCCGAGAATATGAAGCAGGGCTATGCGGTCGCGTACCCCGGTTCCAGCATTCCGCTGGCCAACGCGGCTCCGGCGTTCTGCTCGCCAACCAGACCGTGGGTGATGGGCAACCCCGGCTATGGCGCGGGTGGACCGAAGTTTGTGGGCAACAAAGTGATCGGAGTGCCGCTGCGGAAAGATTACTCGCACGACGTGGAAGCGATGATAAAAGCCGATCCGAACGCGGGCGCCTATTACATCTGCAATCCCAACAATCCCACTGCGACACTGACGCCGCGCAAGGATTTCGAATACATTCTGGCCAACAAGCCGAAGGACGCGGTCCTCATCATCGACGAGGCCTACGTTCACTTTGCCGGTGAAGAGAACTACTCCACCGAACTGGTGAGACAGGACAAAGACGTCATTGTGCTGCGTACCTTCTCGAAGGCATACGGCATGGCGGGCATCCGCATGGGCGCCACTTTCGGCCGTCCCGACCTCATCCAGAAGATCCAGGCTTACGGCGGTTCCAGCATGCTCCCTGTCACGGCGACAGCGTGCGCCGCGGCCAGCATGAAGGCGAATCCCGGTCTGATGAAAGAACGCCTGGCGCTCAACAAACAGAACCGCGACCTGGCTCTTGAACACATTCAGAAAGCTGGCGCGTCGTACCTTGGCACTCCGGTTGGCAACTTCTTCATGTTGTCGATTAAAGGGATGACGGGCGCGCAGGTTGGCACGGCTTTCTCGGCGAAGAAGATCCAGCTCGCCGGCGCTCAGCGTTGGCCGTCGATGCCGCAGCACATTCGTGTTACGGTCGGCACCAAAGAAGAGATGACCAAGTTCAACGCGGCGCTCGATCAGGTTCTGCAGGAAGGTCCGCCGAAGGTTGCTTCGGCTGGCTAGATTTTTTTCGGTTTGCCCCGGGGTGCATGAAGTTGTGCACCCCCGGGGTATTTTTGGAGTAGTACGCGTTTGCAGTGGTTGAGTTGTTTTTAAACGGGTCGCCGCGTTGCGGGTACCGTTTTCTCCGCGAGTTCCCGGTCGGTAGCTCCACTCATTCCCGGCGTCGCATGTTCCCCGGCGCTTCCCCTCAAATAACCCAAACCGATCATCGACACGAGTGGTACCACTCCGTCAGATCGCACGAGGAGATTCATAAATCAAATGTCACTGAGCAAAAAGGCGGTAACAGATCTGCTTGACAGAGGATACTCACGGCGTAATATTGCTCATATTGCGCTGGGAGCCGCGGCGGTTATGCCGCTCTTTCACGAGTTTGCGTTCGCGCAGGACAATCCCGATGCGCCCACGCCGGCACGCGGAAGAGGGGCGAGAGGAGGCAGCGGCGGTGCCCGTGGCGGCGGACGCGGCGCCCGTGCCATGGATCCCGATGCCGTCGTCATCGGATCGAATGAGAACCCGATGGGGCCGACGAAAGAAGGCCTGGAGGCGATCTCGAAGGTGTCGCCACTGGCGTGGCGCTACAGCCCTCAGGGAGTCAACAGCGAACTGGAGGATCTGGTCGAGTCTACAGAGGGATTGAAACAGGGCTACGCGACCGTTTATCCTGGCTCGGGCCCGGCGCTCTCGTATCTGCATCCCGCGTTCACTTCGCCGACGCGTCCGTGGGTGATGGGTTCACCCGGTTACGGAAGTGGCGGCGGTGGCAGGGCAGGGGATCGCGGCGGCAAGACCATCAAGGTTCCGCTGCGTAAGGATTACACGCACGATGTGGAGGCGATGATCAAGGCCGACCCGAATGCGGGCGTCTTTTACATCTGCAATCCCAACAATCCGACCGGCACCATCACGCCGCGCAAGGATATGGAATACATTCTGGCTAACAAGCCGAAGGGTTCTGTCCTTGTCATCGATGAGGCGTACGTTCACTTCTCGGGCCGCGACAATATGTCCACGGATCTGGTTGCAAAGGACAAGGATGTTATTGTTCTCCGCACCTTCTCCAAGATCTACGGCATGGCCGGACTTCGCGCCGGCATCGCCTACGGACGTCCCGATCTTCTCGAGCAGCTCGCGCTGATGGGACCGACCAGCAACCTTTCGCAGGGCACAAGGGCGTGCGCGGCGGCGAGTCTCAAGGCCAACGCCACCGTCATACCCGAACGCGTGGCGACGTACCAGAAGAATCGCGCCATCGCTTACGAGCAGATGGACAAACTGGGAGTCAAATACGTACCGACTGTCGGGAACTTCTTCATGATGTCTGTTCCGGGCATGACCGGCGCTCAGGTCGGCACCGCATTGCAGGCGAAGAAGATTTACGTCGCGGGTGCTACCCGGTGGCCGGAATGGCCGCAACACATCCGCGTGACCGTCGGATCTTACGACGAAATGACCAAGTTCAACGCGGCTCTCGCGCTGGTGGTGAAAGAAGGTCCGCCGAAGGTAGCGTCGGCTGGCTAAAGGCTGATTGTTGTTGTCTGGATGCCCGGGAGGCGCGCGAACCATGTGCGGCTTCCGGGCATTTCCCATGTAGTACCAGACCTTAATTTCCTTTGCACGGCGCGACGATTTCAGGCGGCGAGAGTGGTAAGCTGCTGAGTTGCGTTGCGCGGAAAGAATAGCGTTGATCCCAAGCCTGCCGTTGTTGCTGACCAGATAGCGATGGGTATGGGGCAGTTTACGGATAATACCGTGAGCGCGAAGGAGCCTGAGCTTGCGGCTGACGGCTGCGGAGCGGCGCCGGGCCTCCTGTTTGGTTGCTGCCGGTTCGGCGTAGAGCAGCGCCTGCAGATCGCGGTTGCGGAGGCCGTTGATGGTGAACTCGCCGCGGCCAATGGCCCGCAGCAGTTCCGGATCGCCGGATTCGAACGGGTGCAGCGCCCGCACAGGGCGGCCATTCCATCGCACCCGCTTTTCCAGGGGCCGAAGCCCTGCCCCACAAGCCAGGGCATTTTCTGCGGTCAGTACTAGTATCTTATTTTTGACGGATAATGGGATTTCTCGCGCCATCAGCCTTCCATATCTGGTAGATTCAGCGCGTTTTCCACAAAAATATCCTCATCCGATATTGAGTTAACTAATTTCAGAAAAAACATTAAGTTGTCGACGACAACAAAAGGCAAAAACATTGACACGTTTGACACGTTAATGATATCGTCACCGAGTCGGATGCAATATTCCGCACTTTTCCGGGGATCTGAAGTTCCGCAACATTTTTAGAGGGGAAACGAATCAAATTGAAAAAATACACGTGTATCGTCTTCGCCCTGGCGCTATGCTGCGCCAGTCTGTTTGGGCAAACGGTTTCCAGTTCCATCGTTGGATCGGTAGTCGATCCGGCTGACGCAGTCGTCTCGGGCGCGCCGGTAACTCTGAATAGCGTCGATACCGGTGCTGTTCGCACCGCCACTACTGATTCGCTGGGCACATATCGCTTTACCGAAGTCGCGCCGGGTACCTACAACGTGACCGTTAAGGCGGCAGGTTTCAAGAGCGAAACGCAAACCGGTATAGTCGTGACCGCTCAGGAAACGCACAATTCAGGCAAAATGGTGCTTGCACTGGGTGCGCTGTCGGAATCGGTTTCAGTCAGCGCCGAAGCGGCACAGGTGCAGCTGTCGAGTTCGGAAAAAGCGCAGACGGTTGATTCCGCCGCGCTTGACGATCTCACGCTGAAAGGCAGAGATCTGTTCGGCTATATTCGTTTGGTTCCGGGCGTAGTCGATACCGCGAACCGCGATGTGACCAGTCACGGCGCCATCAGCGGCATGAATATCAACGGCGGATTCACAGCCCTGAACTTTACCGTCGACGGTGTGACGGATATGGATACCGGCTCGAACACTTCACTTCAGGTTGAGCCCAATCTCGATGCCGTGCAGGAACTAAAAGTTTTGACCTCGAACTTTCAGGCTGAATTCGGACACAACTCCGGTGGAACGATCACGGTCGTCACGAAGAACGGCACGCAGGAGTTCCACGGAACTGCAGCATGGAATCACCGGCACGAGGAATTCAACGCGGATACCTGGGGCAACAATCATACGGTCAAGAATGGCGCTGCCACACCGCGCGTGCCTTATCGGTACAACGTCGAAACGTATAGCATCGGCGGCCCTGTTTTCATTCCGAAGCATTTCAACCGCGATCGCAAAAAATTGTTCTTCTTCTGGTCTCAGGAACGCACCGGCCAGTTTGTCACCGGCGGCACGGCAACGCAGTACACGCCGACGGCGCTTGAGCGTGTTGGCGATTTCTCGCAAAGCCTCAATAACAATGGCACGCAGATTCAGGTTCTCGATCCAGCCAACGGCAACAAGCAGTTCCCGAACAACATGATCCCGGCCAATCGCCTCAATCCCGTTGGTCAGGCCGTACTCGGTTTCTTTCCGCTGCCGAACTACACGCCGACGCTGGCTTCCCAGCTGAACGTCGATAACTACACCGAACAGGCCAGCGCCATTCATCCCCGCCTCAACAGTGTGGCTCGCGCGGATCTTTATATCAACAGCAAGCTGAGCGGTTATGTCCGCTGGCTGAACGATGCCGATTACATGTACAATCTCTACGACGGTGTGCAGTTCAGCAGCGACATCGGCGGCCTTTTGGGCGCGAAAGGCATTAGCCCCATCAACCACCCCAACGGCGGTCATAGCGACTCCGGTACTCTGACCTACACTATCTCGCCCACCCTCGTGAACGAAACGACTGTCGCTTATAACTGGGATCAGTATACTTACGTAACCACCGACAACTTCGCGACCGAAGCGCGCTCATTGATTCCGGGATTGCCGACGCTGTTCCCGGTTCCGACAACCGACTCGCAGGGCCCGATCAACGGCTACGCGACTCCCACTATTCTGCCGACTTTCAGTTTCGGCACACCCAGCAATGCCATGTCTTACGGCCGTACCGGCGCCTCCGCCGGTCAGGAAATCGCGACCAACCCAACCTGGTATTACATGGATAACATCAGTAAGGTTGCCGGCCACCACGCGATCAAGGCCGGAATCTACGTGGAATTCAACACGAAGTATCAGTGTGCGTGCAAGAACTACGCCGGCGCCTTCAGCTTTGCGTCTTCCACCTCCAATCCGCTGCTCAATACCAATGACGGTTTTGCCAATGCGCTGCTCGGCAACGTCAGCAGCTATAACCAGAACAACGTCGAACAAACATTCAATGTTGTCTATCAGAACTTCGAAGAATATATTCAGGACAACTGGAAGGTGAACCGCAGACTGACTCTCGATCTGGGCGTTCGCATGTACCACCAGTCGCCCCAGGACGATAACGGTCATACGTTTGTCAACTTCTTCCCGTCGCAGTATTCCAAATCGGCGCAGTCACGGCTCTACGTTCCGTACTGCTCGAATGGCGCAGCTACCTGTTCCGCCAGCAATACTCTCGTAGCCAGAGACCCCGTCACCGGCGCAACTGTCGGCAGCGGGTTCATCGGCGATCTGATTCCGAACTCAGGCGTGCCCGCTTCCGGCGAATTTACGCTGGGTGTGAACGGCGTCAGCGAAGACACCTATCACCAGCCGGCGGTCGCGTTTGCCCCGCGTATCGGTTTTGCGTATGACCTGATGGGCGATGGTAAGACGGCAATCCGCGGCGGTTGGGGAATCTTCTATAACCGGCTGGACGGCAATCAGTACTATCCGCTCTCCGGACAGGCGCCCACGTCTTATAACGTCGGAGTCAGTGCGGTCACGCTGGCGCAAATCGCCGCCGACAATACGAGAACTGTTCCGTCCATTACCACACAGCAGGGTGTCACCCCCGTATCACCGCAGGCGTTCCCGGCTCAGGTTCCCTGGGATAGAGTGCAGAGCGCCAGCCTCGGCGTACAGCATACCTTCGGCAGCAACCTGGTTATAGACCTCGGTTACACGCTGCAGTATGTGGGCCATGAGCACATCGGCACGTGCACCGGCAGTAACTGCAATGACATCAATGTCGTCCCGATCGGAACAGGTTGGCCGTTTACGCCATCCAATCTGGATCCCACCACCGGTGGCAGTACCAGCAACAATCTCAACACCAATCTGGAACGCACGCTTTACCCCGGATATGGCTCGATCTACATGGCCACTTATGCTGGCCACTCCAGCTACAACGCCCTGACTTCGTCGATTAATAAGCGCTACTCACACGGTCTGTCGCTCGGCTCCGCGTTCACGTACTCCAAGGCCATGGGCACCACCGCTTACAACTCCGCCGTCCCCAACAACGAAGAGTGGAACTATGGCCGCATCGGTACGGACCGCCCCATCAATCTGCAGGTGAGCTATTCGTACGATCTCCCCGGTATCGCGAAGAAGATGGGGATCAAAGGACTGGGCTACGTCACGGATCACTGGCAGCTGTCGGGAATTACTTCGGTCCAGAGCGGTTCGCCGTACAATCCGAGTTGCGGTCTTACATCGGGGGCTCCGAGCGTGACTGGTGGCTATACCGGCACTCCGGACGTGGGTCAACGTTGCCAGGTCATCGGTAACGCACTGACGAACCTTCCCACCAACGGCAACGGCCAGGTATACTTTAACCCGGGCGCATTTGCCATGCCTGCGCTGGCTACCGGACCGGACAACTCCATCGTTGGGCCGCCGGCTCTCGGCAATCTGGGTGGCGGAGCCGGAATTTTGGACAATCCACACATCACTAACTTTGATATGACCATGACTAAGGTCATCCCGCTCGGAAGCGAGAAGCGCGTACTGAAGATCCAGGCGCAGGCCTACAATGTCTTCAACCACCCGGAATTCAGCGGAATCAACTCTGGCATACAGTTCAATCCGACAACGAATCAGGTATCCAATCTGTCGTCTCTCGGATACGTGAACGGCACTGTCACCGGTTCGAATCGCATCCTGGCGTTTTCAGCCCGGCTCCAGTTCTAACGGCTGAGTTCGAACTAACAGCAAAAGGGCCGATTCCCGGCGAACGGGTATCGGCCCTTTTGCTTGCTACTGAGGCAACCGCTGCAACAGCGACAGCGCCGACGCCTTCACTTCCGGATCCGCACCCTGCGCCGCAATCTTCAGATGTTCCAGAGCTCCGGCGAAGTCACGGCTTTTTCCCAACGCCACGCCCAATTCAAACTGCGCACGCCAAAGATCCGGCTTCAGCCGCACGGCTGACTGGAACTCGCGCAACGCGCCCTCAAGATCTCCGCGCGTCCCCAGCAACTCACCCCACAACTGGTGAGCAGTCGCCACCCCGGGATCCGCCGCGACTGCGGCCTGCAACTGCTTCTCCGCCTGATCGGCTTCCTGCTGCGAAAGCAGCAAACGCGCATAATTGATTCGCGCCTCGGCAAAGTCTGGCTTTAACCTGATGCTCTGCTCGAAGTGGTACCGCGCTTCGGCATTATCGCCGCGCGACGCCAGCACACTCGCCAGGTTCATCTGCACCTGAGGCAGGCTGGGCTGAATCCGCATCGCCTCGCGAAATTCCTTCTCCCCCCCGGGCCCGTCTCCCTTGCTCAGCAGCAACGTTCCAAGGGAATTATGCAGTTCCGGCAATTCAGGATCGGCTGCGATTGCTTTCCTGAATGTTTCGATCGCCTCGGCATTCCTGCCCTGCCGCCACAGAACCTGCCCCAGCATTCCCCACGCGCCCGAATCGTCCGTCGCCATCGCCGTCACGCGTCGCAGCGTGGCTTCCGCCTTCTGCAACTGACCCGCATCCATCTGCGCGCTTCCCAGCTTTCGCAACAGGATCGCTGAGTCCGGCGCGTGCTGCACTGCTTGTTCGAAATACGGCAGGGCCTTCGCCGCCGCGCCCGCCGCGCTGAACCCTTCCGCCAGATCAGCGTAATATTCGCCCCGCTGCGGACGGTACTGCTCCAGCAGGCGCTGCAGCAGCGGCAATCCCCCCGGCAGATTGCTGTGTTCGACTATCTGGGAAAGCGCCCCATAAAGCGCCGCCTCGGCAGACTTCTGCGGACCAGGCATCGTAGTCGCAGCCATATTCTTCGGGTAATAAGGAACCACCTCGCCGCGATACGGCGGTGCGGCCGCTTCCGGCGTTTCCGCTTTAGCGGCCGTCAGGTCTCCCGCCGGCTGCCGGCTCCGTATGAAGTGGTCCGTCATGACCATATACACGGCATCGTCGGTTCTCCGCTTGGGCATATGGCAGCTGACGCAGTTGGCGCCAGCCGCGTGGTCTTGCGTCGCAGGTATCTGCCTTGCAGAAGCCGTATGGCAATCCTGGCAAATCCCGTTATAGTGCGCCATCGCGGCCTCACCGCGCGGAATATCGTGCGGATCGTGGCACGTAGTGCACTTCAGCTTTCCATCGCTTTTCAGGAAGCACTGCGATTCTCGCAGCCGGTACACCGAACTTGCAACTTCGAATCTCTCACCCATTCCACCAGCCCGATCGAACGTCAGCCGGAAATCGCCGAGCGGGTTCCCAGGCACGTAGGAAAACGGCGCCTGATCGAATCTTCGTATGTCATGCGGGAGTGTGACCGCCGTAGTTTCCAGATGGCACTGCATACAAACTTCCATCTCGCGGTCCGCACTCAGTTTTTTCGGATTGACGATCGCAGCGCGGATTTCT
>Ga0182024_10023136_pt1 | contig 11153 bp, 8 predicted proteins | sample P32metaG_FD_120480 | JGI IMG/M metagenome (GOLD analysis project Ga0182024, IMG submission 120480) | Permafrost microbial communities from Stordalen Mire, Sweden - P3-2 metaG (Illumina Assembly) | ecosystem: Environmental > Terrestrial > Soil > Wetlands > Permafrost | place: Sweden: Stordalen... | reverse complement strand
CGCTCATCATCCCGGACAGCGATATATCGCTGTCGTTCATGCGCTCCTCGGGCCCCGGCGGCCAGAACGTCAACAAAGTCGCGACCGCCGTGCAACTGCGCTTCGATCTTAAGGGCACCCGTATACTCGATGCAGCCGCAAAGCAGCGGCTGCGCGGGCTTGCCGGACGGCGGGTGACGCAGGACGGCGCCCTGCTGATCGTCGCGAGAAATCACCGCACGCAGGAACAGAATCGCCGCGAGGCACACGACAGACTCACGACTCTGATCGAAGCCGCGCTCATTGAGCCCAAACGCCGCAGGGCAACCAAGCCCACGCGCGCTGCGCGCGAGCGGCGCCTGGCCGGCAAGGCACACGGCCAAAAAACCAAGCGGCTGCGCGGCCGGGTCGGCTGGGACGACTAGTCGGGTTCGAGCAAAGCCAAGCGCAGCAACACCGAGCGCTCAAACCCGCGAACCAGCAGCCATGGCGCGACGATCTGCCATCGACTGCGCGGTACCGGAGGCTAAACACTCTAATTTCGCAATGCTGCCGCGCGTTCGATCGCTTGGGGAAGTTGCGCCAGAAAGCGCGCCCCGCGCCGATGCGGGCCGTCGACAGCGGCGAAACTGACAGGGACGTCTGGCTGCACGCCCATGACCTCGTTCGAACCGTCGCGGCGGAAGCGCGCGCAGTCGGGAACCTCCAAAGTGGCGCCGCTATTGACGAGCTTAGTCGGCGTGCCGCCATTGGTATGGCCACAACCGCCGTTGGCGGTTTCGCCCATCACGATCGCCGCGTGATTATCCTGAAGCACCGCGGCAAATTCAGAAGCCGCAGAGCCTGTATTGCGATCCACGAGCACGATCAGCGGGCCACGCCACACGCCTTCGTCATACGGAAATTCCATAGGGCTGAAAAGTAGTGTGGCCCAGGGCTTGCCGCGCAGCGTTGACGGATCGGCCGCCGCCAAGAGTCCGGAGCCGAAAAATCCTTGTCCCAGCCAATTGCAGGCCGGATGTTCGGCGCGCCACAAAGGCGCCGAATCGCACGGTGTGAGCGCGGTCTTGCGTCTTGCCTCTACTTGATCTGCAAGCGTAAGGAGTAATGCGCGGTTTCGTCCGGTTTCATGGGCGGCAAAACGCCGCAGCGATGCCTCATCGTCAGTAAAGGCTTTGCCCCAATGCTCGCCGCGTACAAATCCGGCGCTCTCGGATTGCAGACGCAGAGGAGTAAGCATGCGCGCCACCGCTTCCGCCCATTCTGTGCCTCCTCCGTTGGCGGCAATGTCGACGACCAGCGAGGCGGCGCCGGCTGCCTGCAACGCGCGCAGCTGCGCGGCGAGATGCAGCGTCAAGCGGCTCGACGCCCAGCTTTCGATCCGGTCACTGCAGGCGTCGTCGCAGGACTTTTGGGCCGGGACTGCCAACTCCTGGAGTGCCGCTCGGCACAGCGCGGGGAAACCTTGCGGAGTAAATACGCCGATCTGAAGAAGCCCAACGCGCTGTCCATTCACACTGATGATGCCGGCCGGAAATTCGTCCGACTGACTCGTTGCGAGCGCCTGATATCCGGCTGCATTCGCGGCAACTGGCACGGCGCGCATGTGAGCGTCGTAGCCCAATGCCGAACATTGATCGTGCGCTTCCGAGGCCGCCGCCGCTGGACCGCCGCGCCAATCGAAGCGGACATGGCCATCGCCCAGGCGCCGCGCCAATCTGTCGAAGGCCGCACGAGCCTCCGCCTCGCTCGTTGCGTGTTCGATCCGCTCCTGCGTCTCGGCAAATAGCGCTTGCAGGTCGAGTTCACGTTCGAACACCGCCCACTCGAGATTGGCATATTTGGTCGCGAGCGTTTCTTTAACCTGCCCCAGGTCGTCGATCCACTGTTTTGGCTCGAAGCCTCCGGCGGTTGTGATTGTGGCAAGCACCAGAACGACCGAGGCTAACCCTGTGCTCATTGTCTTCGTGGACACGAACTGGGTGATCAAAGACATGAGCCTAAAGACGGAAACATTTGCTTGTCATGCGCCATTTCACCCGAGTGCCCGCACTCGCACCCGGCACCATTATTGTAGTCATAATCACTCGATCATTGTGCCCGAGCGGCGCGCTGGCTTCGCATTTCCCGCGCCTCCTAGGGCGCGGTGCCGCCGAGAGCGAGATACAGTTGCGCCGTGTCGGCATAGCGCTGCGCCTGCACGCGCACGTAATCCAGGCGCGCCCGCGAGTAGGCGCGCTCGGCATCGAGCACCTGCAGCACGCCGACATTGCCCGCACGGTAACTCTCGCGGGCGAGGTTGAGGCTCGCCTGGGCAGCATCCACCGCATGGGTTTCGGCCGCGAGCAACGCAGCGTCCTGATCGATGCCGGTCAGCACGTCGGCCACCTGCCGCAAACCCTGCAGCACAGCTCCCTCGTAATTCGCGGCGCTTGCCTGCATGGCATCGATATCGGCGCGCCGCTCGGCGCGCAGGGTGCCGCCGTCGAAGAGCGGCGCGGTGAGCCCGGAGGTCAGCGTCCACACGCCATTGCCGCTCCCGAAAAGCGTGCCGAGAGTCAAAGCCTGCTGACCCACTGAACCTGTGAGCGTGATGTGCGGATACAGATTGGCAGTGGCCACGCCCACCTGCGCGGTCGCCGCATGCAGCTCCGCCTCCGCGGCGAGGATATCGGGCCGCTGGTGAACGAGTTCCGAGGGCAGACTCACCGGCAAGGTCCCCGGTAGAGTGAGCTTGGAAAAGTCCAAATCCGGGGGCGCCCATTCTGCGGGCGCGCGGCCCACCAGGATGGCGAGCGCATGAGTCGCGACCGCAAGCTCCTGCGCGGCGGGCGGCAGCAGCGTCTCGTCATTGGCGAGCTGGCTGTCGGCCAAAAGCAAGTCGACGCGCGTGGTATTGCCGGCGTCGAAGGAAGTCTGCACCAGGCGCCGGTTGCGCTGGTCCTCCTCAAGGAGTTGGTTGATTGCGCGGATGCGCTCGGAGGCTGACGCAATCGAGATCACCTGCGAGACCACATTGCCGCTGAGCGCCAGCTGCGCGGCCCGCATCTCCTGGCGCTGATACTCAAAGAGCGCGCGGCGCTCCTCAATCGAGCGGGCGATGTCGCCGGCGGCGTCGAACGTATAGTTGACCACGGCGCCGCCAGCAAAATAGGTAAAGGGCGGCGGCGCGGTGAGGGGCCCCAGGAACTCTTTTCCATATTTCTGCCGACCAGCGCCACCCGTCAGGTCGACCTGCGGATAGCGTGCGCCGCCGGCAGCCACGGTGAGTTCCTGCGCCTGCGCGAGCGTGCTGCGCGCCGCAACGATCGTCGGGCTGCCGGCGCTCGCCTGGCGCAAAAGGTCGTTCAAGGCGTCGGAACCAAACAAGGTCCACCAATCGGTGGCAACGTCGCCACCTAGAACGATGCGCTGGGCGCCCGCTGTCCCGGTCGATGCAGTCGCTGCCGGCTGCGTGTATTCCTGCGACTGCGGCGCGGAGGGCCGCTCGAAGTTGGACCCGGCGGCACAGCCGGCGAGGACGAACAGAAAGATAGCAAAGCAGTTTTTCATTCGAGGACCACCGCGACGCTCTTTTGCCGTTGCGCGTCGCGCAGCAGAAAAACAAAGGGAATGACGCAGATCGTCAGGATCATCATCAGCTTGAAGTCGTCGTTGTAGGCAATCATCGCCGCCTGTTCGGTGACGCGCGCATTGAGAAGCGCCACCGCGGTGCCCGGGCTCGCATTGAGCGTTTCTGAATAGCGACTCACGTGCGATGCCAGCGCCGCATGCATCAACTGCGTATTGCGCACCAGGAGCGCCTCGACGACCGAGATGCCAATGGAGGAGCCGATGTTGCGCGTCAGATTGAAGACCGCGGTTGCCTCGTTGCGCAGCAGCGGGTTCAACGTCGCGAAGGCGACCGCCGCGAGCGGCACGTACACGAAGCCGGTGCCGAATCCTTGAATGAATCCCGACCAGACAATCGGCCCGCCGTCCATCAAGAGCGAGAAACCGCTCATCTGCCACAGCGAGAAGGCCGTTGTGAGGAGCCCAAAGAGAATGAGATAACGAGTTTGGATGAGTCCGATCAGTCGTCCGACGAGCACCATCGAGACCAGGGTGCCGATGCCGCGCGGCGCGGTGATCAAGCCAGTCAGGAACACCGGATAGCCCATGTGCTCCTGCAGAAGCGGCGGCAGGAGCGCAAGGGTTGCGTACAGCACGACGCCAACGACAAACACGAATATGTTGCCGGTCAAAAAATTGCGGTCGCGGAACAGGCCCGGACTTATGAATGGATGCTCGCGCGCGGTCGCGGAGTGCACGGCAAACAAGTAGAAGGCGACGGCGGCGATCGTCGCTTCGATCCACACTTCGGTTGCGCCGAACCAGTCTTTCAATGGACCGCGATCGAGCATCATCTGCAGCGCACCGAGCGCGAAGCTTAAGGTGAGGAAGCCGAAGAAATCAAAGCGCGTGCGATTGCGCGGACTCTCGGCGAGAAAGCTGAGCACGCCCAGGAAGGAAATGATCCCGAATGGCACGTTGATGTAAAACACCCAGCGCCAGTTGTAGTCGTCCGTCAGCCATCCGCCGAGGGCGGGACCGATGATGGGGCCCAGGATGACTCCCATTCCCCAAACTGCCATGGCGCGCCCGTGCCGCTCGGGCGGATTGATGTCGAGCAGCACGGCCTGCGACATCGGCACCAGCGCCGCGCCGCCCAAGCCCTGCAGGGCGCGGAAGACAACCATCTCCGGCAATGTCTGTGCAAGCCCGCACAGCACCGAGGCGGCGGTGAAGACGGTGATCGAGATGAGGAAGATCCGTTTGCGGCCGAACTGTCCGGCGAGCCAGCCGGAGAGCGGCATCATGATGGCGGTCGCAATGATGTAGGAGGTCAATACCCAGGTGATCTGATCCTGGGTGGCGGAGAGACTGCCTTGAATGCGCGGCAGGGCCACATTGGCAATCGTCGCATCGAGCGCCTGCATGATCGAGGCGACCATGACCGAGATCGTGATCAGCACGCCGTGCCGCCGCATTGCCGGTGTCATGCGCGCGCGCCTGAATCAGGGTGTGCGATCCGCCCCGGCACTGCTGTCGAGCGATGCAGACAGAGCGCTGCGCGCGTGGCGTGTGTCCACGCTTACGTCGGCGCTCAGCCCCGCGCGCAGCGCGAGCGATTGCGGCGCGTCAATCACGGCGAGGCGCACGGGCAGTCGCTGCACGACCTTCACCCAGTTGCCGGTCGCATTCTCCGGAGGCAGCATGGAAAAGGCCGCTCCCGTACCGGGGCTCAGGCTTGTGACCCGCGCATGGAAGATCTGTCCCGGATAGCTGTCAATTTTGACCGTGGCCGCCTGCCCCGGACGCATGTAGGTGAGCTGGCTTTCCTTGAAATTGGCCTCGACCCAGACATCCTGGGTTGAAATGAGCGCGAAGAGCGCATTCGATGCATTGATGTAGTTGCCGACCTGCAGCTGTTCGACCTTGGCCACGATGCCATCCTCGGGAGCGCGGATGACGGTGTACGACAGATTCAACTGGGCGCGCTCCAGCACGGCGCGCGCCTGCAGCACGGACGGATGGCTTTCGATTGAGATATTGGCATCGCCTCCCAAGTTCGCCGCAACCGCGGCGCGCTCCTCGCGGGCCGAGTTGCGTGCCTGGCGCGCGCTGTCGAGCGCGTGGCGCAGCTGGTTCACCTGCACCTGCGAGGAGATTCCCGAGGCGAGAAGGCCGTTCTGCCGGTCGTATTCGCGTTGCTGATAGGCGAGCGTATCCTCAGTCCCTGTGAGCTCCGCCTGGCGCTGACGATAGGTCGCCTGCAGCGCCTCGACCTCGAGGCGCGCGCTGCCCAGGCGCGCCTGTGCTTCCTGCACGGCGATGCGAAACGGCGCGTCATCTATCCGGAAGAGCACGGCACCTTTCTTGACGAGTTCGTTGTCGCGCACGTCAATCTCGCTCACCCTGCCTGAGATGTTGGAGCTGATGACCATCTGCGCCGCCTCGACGTAGGCGTCATCGGTCGATTGATAGCGCCCGCCGGTCAGGTAGAAGTAGATAGCGCCGGCAATGACCACGAGCGGCGCGACGAGCATGAGCGGCAAGCGCAGGCGCTCCGCCAAAGTGCGCGGCACGACGGCCGGCGCAGTTCTCGCGGCGGCCCGCTCGCCGCGCTCGTTGGGAATGTCCAGCACTTCGACGCGCGCCTGCCCCTTTGCGGCGCTCATGGTGCAGACTCCGTGTGAGTGCCACTCGAGGATGCGGCGAGCTTCGCGCTGCCCGCGGGCGCGCGTTGTGTGAGGGGTACCGGGAGGGCACGCGCGGTGGCGTGAACGCGTTCCAGCATGTCGATGAGGCGCTCGCATTCCTGCGCGGACAGATCGCGCAGAAATTCCATGCGCGTCTCGTCGGCGAGCCGCCAGATTTCATCGAGAATGGCGCGCGCCTTGTCTTTGATATAAAGACGCCGGGCACGGCGATCGTTGGGGTCGTCGCGCCGCTCGACCCAGCCTTCCGCCTCCATGTAATCGAGTATGCGCACCATGCTCATCGGATCGCTTTCAGCTAGTTCAGCGAGCCGCGCCTGGCTCACTCCTTCGTTTCGCGAGAGATGACCCAGCGTCTTGCATTGCAGCAAAGTCAGCTGCAGCCCCTGCGCCCGCTCCTCGAAGCGCCGGGTGTAGAGCCGCCCGAGATCCTTGAGAAGAAACCCAAAGTTGCGCAGTCTTTCCATTCGCGAGGCCTCAGTTGAACCTAGCGAAGTATATTATAACTTCTGTTACAATATCAAGTGTGATCGAGCAAACCCTCCGGGCAGCCCGGAGCCAGAGCCCACCTCCTAGGTGTGGGTGACCTGGAGGATGCTGTGGCGGATCTGCTCCTGCAGCACGAGCTGGGCATCCTCGGCCACTTGAGACAGCACGTCGTCAAAGCTCAATTTGCCACCCTCACCGATTCGGATCACGCCGCGCGCGCGCAAGAGATCGATGAAGTTTTCGAACATCGTGCGATCGAAGAATTCCGGTGAATTGAAGCCATAGAGCATGGTCATGCGCTGCCCCAGAAGCTGACAGCGCTCCTCGAGCGCGTGCTGCGTGATCTCACCGCTTCCGGCCTGCAGCAGGAGCGCCACGGCAAGGTAGTAGCGCTCAATGGTCTGAATGGTGGCCTGCGCCAGAAGCGACAGCTGCAGGGCTTTCGTCGAGGTCGGCGGCGGCCGGCGCCACTGCGTTGCCTCGTCGTTGGACTCGAGGAGCCCGTGCGCCGCAAGGGCCGCGAGCACGCCGTCGACCACGCCCGCGACCTCCTCTTCGCCCCAGCGCAGGAAGAGCTCAGAGGCGATGTAGGGATAGATGCGGCGCGCGAGGCGCCGCAGATCCACCGTGCTCATCATCGCATTGCTCGTAAACGCGCAGGCGACGAGCGACGGCAGCGCAAAGAGGTGCAAAACGTTGTTGCGGAAATAGGTGGCGCGCACTGCGGCGGCATCACTCATGCGCACGAGGTCCCCCACAGGAAGGCTCTCGCGCGTGACGACCTGCATCTCCTCGCCATAGGTGATCATTTGCGCGCCCGAAAGCGGCGTGACGGTCACACGAGAACTGTAGGGAAAGGCCGCAAGCAGCGCCTGGTAGAGATCAAGCTGCCGTAGGAGATCGGTCTCGGGCAAGGTCTGCCGCGGGGTGGCAAGCAGCACGACCGCGAGTAGATTGACGGGCGTCACGGCAGCTGCCGCATTGATGTTGCGCATGATCTTCAGAGCGAGCGCATCGACCGCGGCACTCATCCAGGGCAGACGGGCATCATCGTCGGCGCCGCGCGTGCGCCATTTCGCGTCGAAACCGTCGAGGAGCTCGGTGAGCACGATCGGCTCGCCTAAGTTGACGTGCACCTTGCCAAAGCGCTCCTTCAACCGCGGCAGCGTGCGCAGCAGGCCAAAGAAGCTTTCTTTTTCCTTCGGCGCGCCGGCAAGCTCGCCAATATAGGTCGAGCTCTCAAAGATGCGCTCGTAGCCGAAATAGACCGGCAAAAACATGACGGGCCGCGCCGGATCACGCAGGAAGCTCTTCACCGTCATCGCCAGCATTCCGGTCTTCGGCTGCAGCAGCCTGCCCGTGCGGCTGCGGCCGCCTTCGATGAAATATTCCAGAGAGTGTCCGCGCGCCATGATGGCGGCGAGATAGCTCATGAAGACGATGGTGTAGAGAGCATTGCCGCGCAGACTGCGGCGAATGAAAAACGCCCCGCCCTTGCGCAGGAACCGTCCGACGAGCGGCAGATTGAGATTGATGCCGGCCGCGATGTGCGGAATGGCATAGCCGTGGCGGAAGATCGCATAGGAGAGGAGCAGGTAGTCCATGTGACTGCGATGGCAGGGGACATACACGATTTCATACGTCTCCGCAGCGCGCTCGAGCGTCTCGACGTGCGTGAACTGCACGCCGTCGTAGAGACGGTTCCACAGACGCGTCAGGAAGTGCTCGAGGAAGCGCACGAAGGCGGGCGAGTAGTTCGCGGCGATTTCCTGCGCGTACTTCTGCGCCTGCATCATCGCCTGACGGCGCGTGATCTTTTTCTCGCGGCGCTCCTGCGCGACCGCTGCGCGCACGGCGCGCGTGCGCAAGATTCCCGTCACCAGAGTGCGCCGGTGGGATAGATCCGGGCCGATGCGTGCGGTGCGCTGCCGTGCATAGAGCACGCGCAGCGCGCGCGTGACGCGCCGGCCCTGTACGGGAATGCCGCCCGCCTCTGTCAGGAGACTGCGCAGCGACACCGGCTCGTGGATCTCAATGAGCACGTTCCTGCCGTTGATCAGCACCTGCAGAAACTTGCGCAGCCGGCTCGTGATCGCCCACTCCTCGACGAGCAGCAGCTTCAGCCACGAGCCCTCCTTCTGCGGGGCGCGGCCCCAATACACCGCCGCCGGAATGAGATCGATGTCGAGGCTGCGATCGGCCTGCAGGAACTCGATCATCCGCACCAGCTGCGCCGGCGGACGGCGGTCGCGGCGTTCGTCCCAAAAGCCGCGCGGACGGCTCAGGTAAAAAAACGAGCGCAGCTCGCGCGCCGCGGCGGGCAGGCGTTTGCGCGGGCGCGCAAGCTTCAGGCGTACGCAGGCGCTCTGCAGCACGGCAAGATCAGCGAAGCTGCGGCCCTCGAGCACGTAGCAGACGGGATTGGTGCGCACGCGCAGGCGTTCAACGACATCCTCCGGGCGCACCTGATAACGCACCCACAAGTCGAGCAGGCGCCTTAAGAGCCAGGTCACGGTAGATGCGTACGCGCGCTCACCGACGCCTCGAGAGCCCAGCCTGCGGGATCATTCGAACGCCGTCGCCGGCAGATCGAGCGCGATGAGGAAGTACTCAAACAGATAGCGCAGCACGCGGATCTGATTATGCAGCCGATGGTCGCTGTTCAAGAGGTGCAGCGCCGCGCCGTAGCTTGCCGCGAAGCGCATGCTGTGCTCGTACGGCACCACCTCATCGTGCCAGCCGTGGACGATCGAGGCGGGACAGTCGAGCACGCCGGCGCGCAGCTCCGGCAGGCCGTCCATGAAGAGCGCCGGGGCCATCAGGAACACGCCGCGCGCATGCAAGAGCGATGCGGAGGCCACCGCCACATAGCCGCCGAGGCTTGAGCCCACGAGCACGAGGTCCCCCTGCAGCTCCTTGCAGAAGTCGGCGAGGCGTGTGATTCGAGCCCGCGGCGCATCGATACCGCGGTAGTCCACAGACTCGGTCTCGTAGCCCTCGCTGCGCGCGACTTCCGCAAGAGCGGAGATCTTGCGGCCCCACGGACCGCTTTCCTGGCCATGCGAGAAAACGACGTAGCGAGTGGTCATGCCGGCCTCGGGTTTATTTTGGCTTCCATAAGAGCTCATCCAGATCAGGCTCGGCGCTCGCCAGCACGCGGCCGCGTACCACGTCGACGCCTTCGGCCCGCAGCCGCCGTGACTGCTCAGCGTACTGGCGCGATCCCTTGGGAAAGGCGATGCGCCCTCCCGCAGCCACAACACGATGCCAGGGCAGCGCGAGCCCCCGCGGCGCGACCTTCAATGCATGGCCGACCATGCGCGCGCCCCCCGGTAGCCCCGCACGCCGCGCAATGCCACCATACGTCGCAATTTCTCCGCGCGGGATCGCGACGACGGTGCGCCAGATGAGTTCGTGTGCCTCCGCGCGCATGCGTGAATGATACGGGAACTATATCCTTAACTCCCTTGTGCGAATATAAACCGTGATCCTGACATACCGCTATCGTCTGCTGCCGCTCAAAAGCCAGCACCGCGCTTTAGAGCGGCTGTGTGCGTCACAGCGAGAGCTGTACAACGCAGCACTTGAGGAACGTATCGACTGTTATCGGAAGACAGGCAAAGCACGCACCTATATGGATCAGTGCAAAGCGTTGACTGAGTGCCGCCACGAGTTATCCGACATGGGCGAGCTGCCAGTGAACCTGCAGCGCTGGACACTGAAGCGGATGGACGATGCCTTTCAGGGATTTTTCCGCCGCCTCAAGGCCCGTAATGGGAAGGCTGGCTTTCCCCGATTCCGTGGCAAGGGACGATGGCAAGCCTTCGGCTTCGCCGAGTTTCGCGGTATCCGATTTGACGGTAAACGACTGCGTTTTGCCGGTATGCCCGGAGGGCTCAAAGTGCATCTGCACCGTGAGCTGCCCGAAGGTGCGGATATTCGCTCCTGCGTGTTTCGTCAGGACGGATCGGGATGGTTCGTTTTCCTGCAATTTGCCGTTCCCACTCCCGAGAAGCGCGCCATAGCGACTGCGATCGGCGTGGATCTGGGATTAACAGTATTTGCCTATTGCAGCGACAACGTGGAAATCCCGAATCCACGCTTTGCAAGACGAGCCGAGAAAGAATTGCGCCGCCGGCAGCGCGCGCTATCCCGCTGCCAGCGAGGCAGTCATCGCCGCCATAAAGTGCGTACGCAAGTGGCAAGAGTGCACCGTACGATCACCAATACCCGCAATAGCTGGCTTCACAAGGAATCGGCCGGGCTCGTCAAGCGAGCCGATCTCATCGTCGTAGAGGATTTGAAAGTCGCTAATATGATTCATCATCCGACCCTGGCGCGTTCGATTGCGGATGCATCATGGTCGCGGTTTGTCTCGATGCTCAGCTACAAAGTTGAAAAGACTGGTGGCCATCTCATTCGAGT
>Ga0182024_10023135_pt1 | contig 11153 bp, 9 predicted proteins | sample P32metaG_FD_120480 | JGI IMG/M metagenome (GOLD analysis project Ga0182024, IMG submission 120480) | Permafrost microbial communities from Stordalen Mire, Sweden - P3-2 metaG (Illumina Assembly) | ecosystem: Environmental > Terrestrial > Soil > Wetlands > Permafrost | place: Sweden: Stordalen... | reverse complement strand
GTCGACGGCTACTCGCTCGTGCCGCTCAGCGCGGTGATCACACCCGAGTTCACGCGCAGCTGCACACTCGTGCAGCTCAGCGGCGGCCACGCGATCGGCCTCGGCGAGGACGTCGTCTACCAACCCGAGGATCAGGCCGCGTTTCAGGAGGCTGGTGCGGTTCACGACCTAAGCGGGAGCTGGACGCTCTCCGAGCTCTGCGACCGCATCGAGGCGCTCGACCTCTTCCCGGTCCCGCCGCAGAGCGATGTTTCGCGCCTCTACCGGGTGTGGGCGTTCGAGAGTGCGGCGCTCGACCTGGCGTTGCGACAGAACGACGTCACGCTCCACGCTGCGCTGTGGCGTGAGCCACAGCCGATGCGATACGTCGCATCGACGCGGCTCGGCGAGCCGCCGAGCCTCGAGCCGGTCAGCAAGCGCTTGGCGCTCGATGCCGGCCTGCGTTTCAAGCTCGACGCAACCAGCTCCTGGACGCCCGAGCTGATCGACGAGCTGGTCACGACAGGGTCGGTCGACTCGATCGACTTCAAGGGGTTCTACCGTGGCACCGGCGTCGATCAGCTTGCTGATCCCGTGCTCTACCGCCGGGTTGCGGAGGCGTTCCCGGACGCTTGGCTCGAGGATCCCGACCTGAGCGTCCCGGACGCCGCCGAGGCGCTGTCGGCCGAACACGCGCGCATCACGTGGGACGCGCCGATCCATTCGATTGCGGACATCGAGGGGTTGCCGTTCGCCCCGCGCATGGTCAATCTCAAGCCCTCGCGGATCGGCTCGCTGCCCAGCCTCTGCGAGATGTATGACTACTGCACCGAGCACGGGATCGGCGCCTATGGCGGCGGACAGACCGAGCTCTCCGTTGGTCGCGGCCAGGCGCAGTACCTGGCGGCGCTGTTTCACGCTGACGCGCCGAACGACCTCGCGCCCTCGGCCTACAACCAGGTCGATCCGCCTGCCGGGCTGCCGTCGAGTCCGCTCACGGCGGACTTCAACGAGCCGGGGTTCCGCTGGCCGGGTGATGCACCCAGCTAGGCACCCCGCGACCCGTTCTTTGTCCCGTTGATACGTCATTCCCCGCCGTAATAAAAGAGACAGAGAACACCCGGGCGGTCGACAAACACCGCGGGTGTAACTAACGTGTAGGCGACCACGAAACCACACCCTTCTTCCACAAAGGAGGTCGATCGATGCGTATCGAGGTCAAGGGGCGCAACGTCCCCGTCTCAGAGGATCTGCGGGAGCTCGTAGAGCGCAGATTCCGTGTGATCGGCAAGCAGGTGTCGGAGTTGGCCGAGCTCGAAGTGGAGGTGTCCGAGGAGCACAACCCGTCGATCTCCGAGCCGCAGGTCGCGGAGGCGACGCTGCATCTGAAGGGTGTGACGCTGCGCGCCAGCAGCGCAAGCAAGGACATGCGCCACTCGATCAACGTGGTTTCAGAAGAGCTCGCGCGTCAGGTCAAGCGCCACCGCGAGAAGCGCCGCAAGCGCCGGGAGGCGCGGGTGCCGGAGGTGGTCGGCACGGCTGTGGATGAAGTGTCGGCGGAGGAGCCGGCAGCCGGGCTCGGCTAGCGTCGTGACTCGCTAATTCGCTGCCGCCTCTCGGCGTCTGGACGCGCGTGGAACCACCCGCTTCGCGGCAGGTACCACCAGTACCTGCCTTGCGAAGCGTGCGGCCCCACACACGCCCAGCCACTCGCGAGCCGGCTACCGAATTAACGATTCACGACACCGCGCTAAGGGCATTGCCCGCGACGTCGCAGGGGACTGATCACGGGGTGGCCCAGCGGGGCCGCCCCGGCCATGAAAAGGGACCGCTTCCGAGGGTTCCGACTGATTTTCCTGGAGTACCCTAAGTCGCATGTCCTTCCTCGATCGCGCGCTTCGCATGGGCGAAGCCAAGAAGTTCAAGTCCTACGAACAGCGCGTGGCGCGCATCAACGGCTTCGAGGCCGAGATGGAGAGCTCCACCGACGACGAGCTCCGGGAGCTTGCCGCCGAGCTGCGCGAGCGCGCACAGGGCGGCGAGAGCTTGGAGGACCTGCTGCCTGAGACGTTCGCGCTGGTGCGCGAGGCGGGCAAGCGGTCGCTCGGGATGCGCCACTTCGACGTGCAGCTGATCGGCGGCATGTCCTGCACGACGGTGCGATCGCCGAGATGAAGACCGGAGAGGGCAAGACGCTGACTGCGACCACCGCTGTGGTCCTGAATGCGCTCGCGGGGCGTGGTGTCCACCTCGTCACCGTCAACGACTACCTGGCGCGACGCGACGCGCTGTGGATGAAGCCGCTCTACGACATGCTCGGGTTCAGCGTCGGGATCTTGCAGAACATGCAGGCCTACGAGGACAAGCAACTCGCCTACGCGGCCGACGTGACGTACGGGACCAACTCGGAGTTCGGCTTCGACTACCTGCGCGACAACATGGCGACGACGCTCGAGGAGAAGGTCCAGCACGGTGGCCGTCCGAAGCCGGACACGGGCTCGCCTTATCACTTCTTCGCGATCGTCGACGAGGTCGACAACATCCTGATCGACGAGGCCCGTACGCCGCTGATCATCTCCGGCGCACCCGAGCAGGCTGCTGATCTCTACATGAAGTTCGCCAAGCTGGCGCCGAAGATGGTGCCGGGCAAGACCCCTGACGGGATGGACCCGCGCTCGAAGAAGGAGTTCGTGGCCGACTTCGACTTCGAATTCGACGAGAAGTATGAGACCGTGTCGGTCACCGAGCTGGGCGTCGCCAAGGCCGAGCGCTTCCTCGGCATCGACCACCTTTACCGCGCCGAGAATGGCCACCTGATCAACCACCTGCACCAGGCGCTGAAGGCCGAGGCGCTCAAGGAGCGCGACATCGACTATGCGGTGATCGACGGCGAGGTCATGATCATCGACGAGCACACCGGCCGCATTCTCGAAGGACGGCGCTGGTCCGAAGGTCTGCACCAGGCCGTCGAAGCGAAGGAGGGCGTGCCCGTCCAGGACGAAAACCAGACGCTCGCGTCAGTGACTCTCCAGAACTACTTCCGCAAGTACGACAAGCTCGCCGGCATGACCGGTACCGCCCTCACCGAGGCGACCGAGTTCATGAAGATCTACGAGCTGCCGGTCGTGCAGGTGCCGACCAACGCGCCGATGATCCGCGACGACAACAACGATCAGGTCTACAAGACCAAGGACGGCAAATGGGCGGCCGTGGTCAAGGAGATCGAGGAGCGCCACGCCAAGCACCAGCCGGTCCTGGTAGGCACGATCTCGGTCGAGGTCTCCGAGCTGCTGTCCGAGCGGTTGCGCAAGAAGGGGGTTCCGCACACGGTCCTGAACGCCAAGCCCGAGCATGCTGAGCGCGAGGGCGAGATCGTCGCCGACGCGGGTATTCCGGGTGCGGTCACGATCGCTACCAACATGGCCGGCCGCGGCGTCGACATCAAGCTCGGCGGCAACCCCGAGCACCTCGCGGAGCAGGAGGTGCGCAAGCTCGGGCTCGAGCCCGGCGGACCCGACTATCAGGAGCATTACGAGCGCGTCCTGCCTGAGATCGAGCGCCGCGTGGAGAGCGCGCGTGATGAGGTGACCGGCGCCGGTGGCCTGTTCATCCTCGGCACCGAGCGCCACGAGTCACGCCGCATCGACAACCAGTTGCGTGGGCGCTCCGGTCGTCAGGGTGACCCGGGTGAGTCGCGCTTCTTCCTCTCGGCCGAGGACGACCTAGTGCGCCTGTTCGCGGGCGACCGGATCTACAAGATCCTCGACCGGCTCGGGGCCCATGATGAGGAGGGCAACGAGGAGCCGATCGAAGCCGGCATGCTCTCAAAGCAGATCGAGAAGGCGCAGAAGAAGGTCGAGGAGCAGTACTTCCTGATGCGCAAGCACACGCTCGAGTACGACGATGTGCTCAACCAGCAGCGCGAGGTGATCTACACCTACCGCGACGAGATCCTCGAGGGCCGTGACATGCGCGACGCCTCTCGCGAGGAGATCGTCAACCTGATCGACCGACTCGTCGGCGAGTACACGGCAAGCGACTTTGTCGAGGATTGGGACGTCCCGGGGCTGCTGATGCGCGTTGTCGAGATCTTCAGGCCAAGCGATGAGGTGCTGTTGATCGATCCCGACCGTGTTGATCGTGAGGATCTGACCCTGCGCCTGCAGGAGGAGGCGCTGGCGCAGTACGACCGGCGCGAGCAGGAGCTCGGGGACGAACTGATGCGTGCGCTCGAGCGTTACCTGCTGCTGCAGACCATCGATCAGCGCTGGCGTGAGCACCTGCACGACATGGACTACCTGCAACACGGGATCGGTCTGCGCGGCCTGGCCCAGCTCGACCCGCTGGTCGCCTATAAGAACGAGTCCTTCACCCTGTTCGGCGATCTGATGAACCTTGTTTGGATGGACTTCGCGCGGATGATCTTCCACGTGCAGGTGACGATGGCGGAGGACCCCGCCCAGGAACCGCCGCCGATTCCGGCGCGCAGCCCGAGCGCCACCTCGAGCTCGTCGACCGGCGCCGGGCGCGTGAGCTACTCAGGCGGCAGTGGCGCCGCGGGCGCGCAGGCGCTGGCCGCGGCTGCTGCAGGCGCCGCAGCGGGCGGCGGGCTGGCCGAGGCCGACCCGGAAGCCGCACCGGTGGTGCAGCAGCGCCACACTGACGCCAACGAGCCGGGCCGTAACGACCCGTGCTGGTGTGGGTCGGGCAAGAAGTACAAGAAGTGTCACGGCGCCTGATCTAGCGGCGAAATCTCCTGTGTCTACGGGGGATCGCTCGCGGCAGCGCCCTCGAGTGCGATCGGAGGGGCCGTCTAATGACCGTCGATCCGGCCTATATGTTGAAATAGGCCACCAGGCATGCGCATGATCCGTAGCGTCCGTGATATGCCGACTAACCGGCGAACCCTCGGCGATTTCGTGGAGGAACTCACTCTCGCGGCTGCGACGACCGGGCTCGGCTTTGTCTTCGCGATCATCGGGTCGATCGGTCCGTGGGTCTCCGGCCCGTTCGGCGCGCAGTCCGGGATGAACGGTGATGGGAAGCTCACAATCGCGCTAGCGATTATCGGCCTGCTTCTGGTCGCGTTTGAGCGAGCCGCGATGATGGTCCCGGTGATCGGGTTGGGGCTCGCCGTGCTTGGTGGGTGGGAGTGGCATCACATCCACTCTGCGGTGAACAACGCCGTTCTGTTCGGCGTGCACGTCGCCTCTGTTGGGTGGGGGATTTACGCCGTGATCGCCGGCGGGGTGCTCGCGTTCTTCACAAGCCTCAGCTCCCACAAGGATTCGGTTCATGCGACCTTGCCCCGCGACAACCGGCCGCCGCAACGGTGAGGGTCCGCGATTATCCGGCTTCCACTCCCAGCCACGGTAGGCCGTTGGGCGGTGGGAGTAACCCGCGCTCTGTAGCCGGGGTAGCTCGGGCATGTCCAAGAAGAATCAGTGGTGGCTCGCGCTTCTCATGGCTGCGCTGCATCTCATGACGGTGCTCCGGCAGGGATTCAAGCTCGGGTACATCGGTTAGACCACCTGCGCCCAATTGACCCCTGTCCTTCAGCGGGCCGGGGTCAGTCGGGTGCGGAGAAACGTCTAGCCGGACTTGGGCTTGCGCCGGAACAGCCTGGCGAGGTTGAGGTCGTAGCCCCAGCCAAAAGTCTTCGGTGTGAAGAGCCGAGGCTCGTCTGGGTTCCACCAACGCGACTTGAGGCGAGCGGTGGTGGGTCGACGCCAGTCGTAGGGCACTCCTAGAAAGCGACCGGTCTTCGCCACGCGGCCCATATTAGTGCTCGGGCGGCGGGTCAAGTCGGATGCTGCACAGACTGGGTTCGCTTTAGCCTGGGCTACCCGTTCTCCTGGGTGGGCGTGATGCTCCAAGGGCACGTTCTCGTCAGGCTTGTGTTTGGAGGTAGGACGCCGATGTATTGGTATGTCCCGGGCTTGAGGGTGATGTCGCCAGACGTCGGCGGAGTGGCGTAGCCGCTGGAACTCAGGGACCAGAAAGTCACTGTGTCGCTGGGGGAGCTTCCTGGATCGATGGGAATGAGCCCTTCGGCTTGCTCATTGCCTGGACACGTTTCCGTCCAATGCCATCGATGCTGGTCGGAAGTCGTGATTGTCAGGTTGGATGCGTTGATAGTTAGTACCGCGCTAGACCCACATGACGTCACAAACAGTGCTGCGCACATCGCCGCCACCAGGCGAGCCGTCCTCTTGGGCGCTGTCGGTAGTAACGGCTGTCCCATCGGGGTGAGCGTACCCTCGGACCAGCAGTTTCCACAGCCTCTGGCAGCTGCGGACTCAGGCAAACGATCACTGGCCGTCATGGCTTCCGCAGAAGTACAAGAAGTGTCACGGCGCGTGACGTAACCTGTTCGGTAGATGGCGGACAAGACCGATCTGCGGATCTCCGACGCCGACCGCGAGCGGGAGGCGGCTGTGTTGCGCGAGCATTACGCGGCCGGACGTCTGGACAGCTCCGAGTTCGAGGAGCGGTTGCAGGCCGTCTACGGCGCGCGCACCGAGAGCGAGCTCGATGCGCTCAGCGCCGACCTGCCGGCGCTGCCGCCGAAGCCGCCGACGACGATGGAGTTCGCGCGTCAGACGTTCAATACAAACGCGCTCGTGCGCAGCGCCGGGGCGGGAGGCGCCGCCTTCCTGGCGTGCACGGCGGTCTGGGCGCTGACCGGCGCGGACAGCGACTTCTGGCCCAGATGGGTACTCATCTTCACGCTCGTGACGATCGTGCGCGGGTTCATGCGGGGCGCGCACCGCGGCGGGCGGATCAGCTCGGAGGGCGGCGGGGTCAGCTCGGACGGCGGCGGGATCGGCCCGGGCGGCAGAGGCGGAGGGGAGGGTGCCGGCCACAACTACTCGTACCGGTACGAGTACCGGCACGGCCACGGGCACCGGCACGAGCATCGGCACGGCGGTGGCGAGGAGTAGGCATCACGCGCGTTGCGGGTGGTGCGCTGCTACGGTTGCGCTCGCATGTCGACCGCACCGTCAGAGCCGCTATCCCAGCGTCTCACGGCCATCCGTGAGCAGCTAAAACTGCTCGCGGACTATCTTTGACCCGGCTTCACTGAGCGAGCGCACGACCGCGCTCGAAGCGGAGATGTTGGAGCCCGGTTTCTGGGACAACCAGGAGCGCGCGGCCCGCGTCAGTGCCGAGCACGCCCGCGCGTCGCGGCGGCTGGCCACGTTCCGGACGCTCGAGCGCGACATCGAGGACCTCGACGCGCTTGCCGAAATGGCGGAGGAGGACCCGTCGCTCGAGGGCGAGGTCCTCGAGCAGGTCGCGAACGTGGAGGAGCGCCTGCTGGCTCACGAGGAGGAGCGCCTCTTCTCCGGCCGCTACGACGCCGGCGACGCGTTCGTGACCGTGAACGCGGGTGCCGGCGGCACCGATGCCCAGGACTGGGCCGAGATGGTGCTTCGCATGGAGATGCGCTGGGCCGAGAAGCGCGGCTTCCAGGTTGAGCTCCTGGAGGCCTCACCGGGCGAGGAGGCCGGCATCAAGTCGGCGACCTTCCTCGTCAAGGGGGAGAACGCGTACGGGCTCTACGGAAGCGAGAAGGGCGTGCACAGGCTGGTCCGGCTATCGCCGTTCGACTCCGCCAACCGCCGCCAGACCAGCTTCGCCGGCGTCGAGGTCTCGCCGGTGGTCGAGGACGTCGGTGACGTCGAGATCGACGATGACGACCTCCAGATCGACACCTACCGGGCGAGCGGCGCCGGCGGCCAGCACGTCAACAAGACGGACTCGGCCGTGCGGATCACGCACAGGCCGACGGGGATCGTGGTGCAGTGTCAGAACGAGCGGTCGCAGTCCTCGAACCGCGCCGAGGCGATGGCGATGCTGCGCTCGAAGCTGGCTGAGCGCGCCGAGCGCGAGCGGCGCGAGGAGATCGCGCGCGAGCGCGGCGAGGCACAGGATGTGAACTTCGGCTCGCAGATCCGCTCCTACGTTCTGCACCCGTACACGATGGTCAAGGACCATCGAACCGACTTCGAGATGGGCGATGTCAATCGCGTCCTCGATGGCGACCTCGACGGCTTCGTTCGTGCCTACCTGCTTCGATCGGCCGTCAATGCCTCCTGATCCAGACCCGCGGCCGGCTGAGCAGCCGACGGCGCCGTATCTCGAGGCCGTTACCGCCTACGGGCTGCGCGGCTCGACCCGCTTCCACGTTCCGGGTCACAAGGGCGGCGGCGGCGCCGACCCCGGACTGCGCAGTGCGCTCGGCCCGGGCGCGCTGCTGCTCGATGTCCCGCAGGACATCGAGGGGATCGACCTCGGCCCTGCGCCGACGCCGTATCAGCGCGCCGAGCGCCTCGCCGCCGAGGCGTACGGGGCTGAGCACTGCTGGTTTCTGACCAACGGCGCGACCCAGGGAAACCACGCGCTGTGCCTCGCGCTCGCGGGCCCTCGCACGCGCGTGCTGGTCCAGCGCAACTCGCACGCCAGCATGATCGACGGGCTGGTGCTGTCCGGCGGCCAGCCGTGCTTCGTCGCGCCCGAGTACGACCTCGAGCTCGGGATGGCCCATGGGGTCACGCCCGAGGCGCTCGAGCAGGCGCTTGCCGACGGCGGACCGTTCGAGGCGGTGTTCATCGTCTCGCCGACCTACTACGGCATGGCGGCCGATGTCGCCGGCTGCGCCGAGGTGGCGCATCGCGCCGGTGTGCCGCTGATCGTCGACTGTGCCTGGGGAGCGCACTTCGGATTCCACAGCGCGCTGCCGCAGTCGCCGCTGGCGCTCGGGGCCGACGTGATGCTTGCGTCGACTCACAAGATCGTCGGCAGCCTGACGCAGTCCGCGATGCTGCTGGTCTCGCACAGCGCTCGCGTCGACGTCGGCGCGATCTCGCGCGCGGTGCGCCTGGTGCGCTCGACGAGCCAGAGCGCGCTGTTGATGGCCTCGCTGGACGCCGCCCGTCGCCAGTTGGCCGTGCACGGCGAGCTGCTGCTCGACCGCACGATCAAGGCGGCGGCGCGAGCGCGGACCGCGATCGAGGAGATCCCCGGGTGCTCCGTCGTGGGCGAGCAGTGGGTCGGGCGGCCTGGGATCGCCGGCTGGGACCCGCTGCGAATCGTGATCGACGTGCGCGGCACCGGCCTCACGGGCTATCAGGTCGCCAGCGCTCTGCGCGCGTCGTACGACATCCACGTCGAGCTGGCGACCCACGCCACCGTCGTGCTCGTGCTCGGCATCGGTCAGCCGATCGAGCCGCTCAACCGCGTCGCGCACGACCTCGCAGAGACCTTCAGGCGGATTGCATCTGACTCCCGTCTTGCTGGACGGGAGTCAGGCAGCAGCGTTCTGACCCGGGCGCCTGCCGAACTCGGCCCCGAACCTGCCGTAGCGCCGCGCGACGCATTCCTCGGACGCAGCGAGGCGGTCCCGGTGCAGGAGGCGGTGGGGCGCATCTCGACCGAATCGATCGCCGGCTACCCGCCGGGCGTGCCGACGCTGCTGCCGGGCGAGTGGGTGACCGTCGAGGTTGTCGCCTACCTGCAGGCGCTGGTGGAGGCAGGGGCGCGGCTCCACGGCGCCGCCGACCCGAGCTTCCGGACGCTGCGCGTGCTGGCGCAACCGCCTACGGCGTAGACGCTATCTGCGCGCTGTCCGGCGGGATCGTGAACCAGTAGTCGCCGGTGACGGGCGTGACCGTCGAGCTGTGCAGCGTTCCCGTCCAGGTGCCGTTGGCGCTGATCGTCTGGCCGCCGAAGGTGGCGGAGCCCGACCACGGCGTCGGTGCCGTGAGCGCCCGCACGACCATCGGCTGGGTTGTCGGCATCGCCACGCGCACTCGCTCACGGTGGGTCGTGTCGTTGATCAGCGCGAGGCTCCACCCGTTGCCGGACTGAACGGCCCAGACCTTCACGTCGCTCGGGAGCACGCCGCTGATCTGCTCGAGCTGAGCGTCTGGTCCTAGCGTGCTGGCGAAAGCCGCGATCCCGTACAACAGTGGCTCGGCGCTGAGTCCCGAGGAGTTCGCCTGGATCGCGGAGTTCGGCTGCGCGGCCCGCAGGTGGAAGTTGACCCCGTTCACACCGGCGGCGACGAACTGGAACAGCTGATCGAGCCCCCAGAGGCTGGTCGCAAAGGTGTCGGTAACCAGCGGCAGACCGAGACATGTGGATGAGCCGAGCTCGGTCAGGCGGTAGGGGATGCCGGCGTTGTGGGCGGCCTGGATCGCGGGCTGCATCGCGGCCGTCGCCTGGGCGATGTTGGTTGGGCGGAAGTACTTGTGCAGCTCCGGGTAGCTCGACGAGCCAACGGCCACGCACGCGTTGTATGCGTAGTAATGCTCTGTCGCGAGCCCGACCTGGCCGGGATCGTGCTGAAGCAGCGAGGTCAGCCACGGTGCCGTCGGCGCTGACAGCTCAGGGCCGGCGAGCATCGGCATTCCGGTGTGGCGCTGCAGGAGCGTGGCGTACATCGAGTAGAGCGTGTCGTAGCGGACCGCGTTGAAGTTCGTGACCCACGTCGCTTTGTCGCGGTTGATGCCGTCGTAGCCGGCCGCGTACAGGTTCGGCTCGTTGCCGATCGCGACGGCACTCAGGCTGTCCGTGGGCAGGACTCGCTCAGCGGCCTCGATCACCTGGAGCGCCATCTCCGGGTCATGTGCGGCGGCGTTGACGTTGAGGATCACATTGCTGCCGGTCTGCGTGACGACGTCTGCCAGCGACTGGAGCCAAGCCTCGTTCAGAGTTACTCGGTCGACGGCGGGTGCGATGTACTGGGGCATGATGTGTGCGATCCCACCGTTCCAGTACGCCGAATCGGCATACGTACCGCCGAGACGCAGCGAGAACGGGCCATCGCCGTCGGGCGTGATCAGCTTCACGTAGTTCGGAAACGCCGGCTGGTTGGTGAAGTACTCCATCTCGTCGACGTTCATCGACAGCCCGAGGAAGGACGTCGGCACCTGTTGCATCGCGGTCGTCGTCACAGACACGCGCGAGGTGGGCACCGGCTGACTCGCACGCTTGGTTTTCGCCGTCGCCTGCGCCGTGCAGATCAGCAAGGACGCGGCCGCGGTGGCCGCGACCCGCAACATTCGGCTGCGTGAGGGGTTGGACGAGTGATGGCGAACCTTCATGTGGTGTTCCGAACGATTGTTAAGTTGACGTTGGTTCCGGGCAGCGTTTCTCCCTGGTACTGC
>Ga0182024_10023134_pt1 | contig 11154 bp, 8 predicted proteins | sample P32metaG_FD_120480 | JGI IMG/M metagenome (GOLD analysis project Ga0182024, IMG submission 120480) | Permafrost microbial communities from Stordalen Mire, Sweden - P3-2 metaG (Illumina Assembly) | ecosystem: Environmental > Terrestrial > Soil > Wetlands > Permafrost | place: Sweden: Stordalen... | reverse complement strand
GCCGGTTATCCGATGACGGCGCGGCCGCAGAGTTCCGGCAGCGCGTTGAAGATCATCCTGATTATCATTGCCGTCGTTGTCGGACTCGGAATTCTGGGCGCAGGCGCGATGGGATTCATGGCGTGGCGCGTGGCGAAGACCATGAAGGTTAACAGCAACGGTCAGGGCGTAACGATGACGGTGCCAGGCGGCGGCACAATCTCCGCCGGCGATACGGTTGCAAGCGACGCTGATCTCGGCGTGCCTGCGTATCCAGGCGCTCTGCGGGAAAAGGGCGGCGTTGACATTGATTCCGGCTCGACCTCGATGGTCATGGCGCACTTCTCGACCAACGATTCCATCAGCCAGGTCACCGACTTCTATAAGAGCAAGATGGGCGAAACCACGGTTGCCGTCACCAGCGGCGATGGAACCGTGCTGACCTCCGGCTCGGACTCAGACAAAGTCATGGTGACGATTGGGCCGGGCAACGGGGACGACGCCGGCAAGACCACCGTCGTGATCATGCACACGAAGAAGAAACAAAGCTAGCCACACCTCGCGCCGGAACTCCACTTCACGCCGGAACGACCGCGGTGAGCAGTTCCAGCGCGCCGCGGGACTTCAAGCCTTCGGCGACCCGCTGGCCTAGCGTGCGAGCGGCGATTCCAGCGGGCGATTCAGTCGAGAGGCAGATCATGCGCTCGCCATCGGGCGCGAGAACCTGTGCGTGGGTGCGCCAGCCAGTCAGGTTCGCTTCTTCGTGGAGCGGGGCGCAGTGCACGCCGATGGGAATCTGGCAGCCGCCGCCGAGTCCGTCAAGGACCGTGCGTTCGACTTCGATGGCGAAACGGGTCTCAGTGTGATCGAGCGGGGCGACGGCCTTGCGGACGTAGTCGTCGTGGTCCGGTTCGGCGAAGACGGCGTAGCTGGGCGCGCGGGTTTCGAGCGCAAGCGCGCCCTGGCCCGGAGCAGGGCAGAGTTCGTCGATGGCGAAGCGCTGGTGGACCGACTCGGCGCGGGCGAGGCGGTCAAGCCCGGCGGAGGCGAGGACGAGCGCGTCGCATTGGCCTTCGGCGAGTTTGCGCAGACGCGTGTCGACGTTGCCGCGGAGTTCGACGAAGGCGACATCCGGGCGCAGCGCGAGCAACTGGGCGCGGCGGCGCGGGCTGGTGGTTCCGATGCGGCCGCCCAGGGGCAGCGTGTGCAGGGCCCAATATTGATCGCAGACCCACGCGTCGCGGGCGTCGGCACGCGGCGGGATGGCGGCGAGCGTGAAGCGCGGATCGAGCTCGGTTGGCAGGTCCTTCAGCGAGTGGACGGCGAGGTCGATGCGGCCGTCGGCGAGCGCCTCCTCGATCTCCTTGATGAAGATTCCTTTGCCGCCAGGAAGCGGCGCGAGTGATGGCAGGCCGCCGTCTCCATCGGGCTGCTGCATGCGGTCGCCGGTGGTGCGGATGATCTCGATCGCGACGGTGTGTCCGGCGGAGCGAAGCGTGGCGGCGATGTGGTTGGCTTGCCAGAGAGCGAGTTGCGAGCCTCGCGAGCCGATGCGGATGGTTTCGGTCATGATCTGCTTTCAAGGATACGGTACGAATTGGAGACTCTAGTTTTCCGCTGCCTGCCGCGCGTCGGAGGTACCCCCCCCTCCCCCCCCGTATATACCCAAAATACAGATAACACGGCAGTTGCGGATGGGGTGTATACGACTAGTTAACACCCCCTCGCCCGTCTTCATCTGAATGAAGAAGAATTGCCACCGCACACCGCGAACAGTCTTGGCTCTGTTTCGCCCCCATCTCTATGATAGCTTGTTCGAGCGTAACTCGAAGGCTGCGCGGGCGGTGTATTTTGAGCTGCAGGTCGCTTATTCCATGAGGGATACCAAAGTGCCGAGATTTTTTCGCTTGACAACCTCCGGCGCGATGGCACATCCGCCCGCTGCGCGAGACGCCAACGTACGAATTGCCGCGAAGCTGCAGCGGCACCAAGCCGGACTAGCGCCCATGAACGGTGTCCCTGAAGCTCGTTGTATAAGTCGAGGTTTCGAACCCCAGGTCCTTCAACTGCGACTGGCGCAGAATACGCGCCAATCCGCTCAGGATGACACTTCATTTATGTAGCGAACTTTTGAGACACCACGCTAGGCGCTGTGGCCGGAACATTGCAGCACACCGAGGTAGGCGCTCCACGGGCCCACCTGGTCGCGATACTGGTGCGCCATCAGGCGCGAGAGCTGGTGCAGGTGAGTGAGGTCGTGAACGGCCCAGGTGGCCAGAAGCTGGCCTAGCGTGACCACGCCGAACTCCGGATGCGTCCCTCGCCGGGCGAAGTCTTCAGGCTGCAGATTCAGCGACGCGAGCGCATCCAGATTCTCGCGGCGCAAGCGGGCAAATTCATCGAGCAGCTCATCCAGCGACTTGCCCTGGCTTTCCTTGAACTGCGCCAGGCGATCGAAAGGATCGAACGGCCGTGCTTCGCCGTCTTGAAGGATGATGCGTGCGCGCGTCATCCAATCGGTTCGTTCGCCGACGATCAGATGGCCCGCGATGTCCAAGGCGCTCCAGGTGTTCCCGCCTTCATTGCGGAGCACCCAGATATCTGGAAGGCCGCGCAGCAGGGCATTGAGGGACGCGGGGGTGCGAGTGAGGACCGCGACTGCATCCGGCAGGCTGAATTCATTTGGCATGGACTGTAGATGCCGGGGCTGGGATTCGGACTCAGGAGTTCAGATTCAGACACGGAGTGGGTGGAGGCGGGGCGCAACCCTCCCGCCTCCTGTCCGGTTGGACTATCAGGTTGAACTATGCTGCCTGCGACATCTTCTTTATCCGCTGTTCCATCTCTTTGGGCGATACGTCTTCGATGTGGGTGGCGACGCTCCAGAAATGCCCGAAGGGGTCCTGTATGAAGCCCGAGCGGTCTCCGTAGAACTGGTCCTGGACTGGCTTGATCAGCTTCGCCCCTTCGGTGGTGGCGCGTTGCACCACTTTATCGACGTCGGGAAGATAGACCAGAAGGCTTACCGGACTTGCGCCCAGGCTGGTCGCGCTGGTGTATGCGTGTCCCATGCTGGGAGTTTCGTCCGCCAGCATGATATGCGAGTTGCCGATCTTCAGTTCGGCATGGCCGATCTTGCCATCGGGGCCGGGCATGCGCATTACTTCGGTGGCGCCGAAGACCTTCTTGTAGTAATCGATCGCTTTGGCCGCGCCTTTGACGATGAGGTAGGGTGTAACGGAGTTGTAGTCTTTCGGAATGTACGAGACTTTGGCCATGATTTTCTCCTTGGAATGTGGGCTGGAGGTGGGGGTTTATGGCGTGCACGCGGTCGGCGATACGGTTCCGTTGACGTTCCTGGGTGCGCGATATCGAGCGGAATCAAGGCCGTCCAGTGCCCATCCGGCATACCTGCGGAATACCTTACTCTCTTTTCCCGCAAAAAGGCCAGCCCTCCATGCGTGCCCGCCGGGCAATCGCATTTGAACATCCGATCAAGTCCCGCCGCATTGCTTCAGCGCGCCCTCAACGACCGAGATTCTGACCCAAAAGCGGGTCAGAATGACGCTTCCGGGGGGCTGGCAAGCTGAATTGCCTGGGGACCATCCTCTACAATGGATCGGCTGAGTGGTGTCAAAGAAAGACGAATTTGAGGGATGGGATGAGAGACAGGAGAATCATGCGGATGGCGATGATGATGTTGGCGGGTGCAATGGCGCTGGGTGCAGGCGGGAAGGTCGCGGCGGGGCAGGCCGCCTCAGGGCAGACAGCGGCATTTGGGCCGGACAATCCGTTCTATGCGGCGAGCACGCTGCCATACCAGGCGCCTCCGTTCGACAAGATCAAGGACAGCGACTATCAGCCTGCCTTTGATGCGGGCATGGCGGAGCAGCGCAAGGAGATTGACGCGATCGCGAACAATTCTGCGCCGCCGACCTTTGAGAATACGCTGGTGGCGCTGGAGAGGAGCGGGCAGCTTTACAGCCGCGTGCAGCAGGTGTTCGACGGCGTGAGCCAGGCGAATACGAATCCGGCGCTGGATAAGGTGGACGCAATCGAGGCTCCCAAACGCGCGGCTCAGGACGATGCAATTTTCCTGAACGAGAAGCTGTTTCAGCGCGTGGCTGCGATCTACAAGCAGATGGATTCGCTGGGGCTGGACGCAGAGTCGAAGCGGCTGGTGGATGTGTACTACAAGCATTTTGTGCATCAGGGCGCGAACCTCTCCGAAGCGGATAAGACGAAGCTGAAGAAGCTGAACGAGGAGATTTCGACGCTGGAAAACAGCTTCAAGCAGAAGCTGCTGGCTGCTACGAAGGATGCCGCATACACCACGAAGGACAAGAGTGCGTTGAAGGGCCTAAGCGACGCGGAGTTGGGTGCGGCGGCTGACGCGGCGAAGGAGCGCAAGGTGGACGGCTATGTGCTTCCGCTGCAGAACACGACGCAGCAGCCGATTCTGAGTTCGCTGCAGGTCCGCGCGACGCGGCAGGCGGTGTTTGAGGACTCGTGGAACCGGGCGGAGCGCGGTGGCGCCAACGATACGCGGGCGACGATTGCGCGGCTGGCGCAGGTGCGGGCGGATAAGGCGAAGCTGCTGGGCTATCCGAACTTCGCGGCGTGGAATCTGGAGGACCAGATGGCGAAGACTCCAGACGCGGCGATCAAGTTTATGGATGCGCTGGTGCCGGCGTCGACCGCCAAGGCAGTGGATGAGGGCAAGGACATCCAGGCGTTGATCGACTCGCAGCAGGGCGGCTTCCAGTTGCAGCCGTGGGACTGGAACTTCTACTCCGACCAGGTGCGCAAGGCGAAGTACGATCTGGACGAGGCTCAGGTGAAGCCGTACTTCGAGGTGTGGAACGTGCTGCAGAATGGAGTGTTCTACGCGGCGAACCAGCTTTACGGGATTACGTTCAAGGAGCGCAAGGACATACCGGTGTACCAGCCCGATGTGCGCGTGTTCGAGGTGTTCGACGCAGACGGCAAGCCGCTGGCGCTGTGGTATTGCGACTATTACAAGCGCGACAACAAGAACGGCGGCGCGTGGATGAGCAATTTTGTGGGGCAATCGAAGCTGCTGGGCACGCTGCCGGTGATCTACAACGTTGCGAACTTCCAGAAGCCGTCGGCGGGCGAGCCTGCGCTGATCAGCTTTGACGATGCGACGACGATGTTTCATGAGTTCGGGCACGCGCTGCACGGAATGTTCTCCGACGCGGAGTATCCGCTGCTATCGGGGACCAACGTGCCGCGCGACTTTGTGGAGTTTCCGTCGCAGTTCAATGAGCACTGGGCGAGTTATCCGGCTGTCTTCAACCACTATGCAAAGCATTACAAGACTGGCGAGCCGATGCCGGCGGAGCTGGCGGCGAAGATCCGCAAGGCGGCGAAGTTCAATCAGGGATATGCGCTGACGGAGATCGTGGCGGCGGCAGAACTCGACATGCAGTGGCATACGATTCCTGCCAGCGCCAAGCTGGAAGATGTAGACGCGTTTGAGAAGGCCGCACTGGAGCGGAAGCACCTGGCGTTGACCGCCGTTCCTCCGCGTTACCGCTCGAGCTACTTCCTGCACATCTGGGACAACGGGTATGAAGCCGGATACTACGCATACCTGTGGAGCGAAATGCTGGACGACGACGCGTACCAATGGTTCGAGGACCACGGTGGACTGACACGGGCCAATGGCGACCGCTTCCGCAAGATGGTGCTGTCGCGCGGCTATACCGAGGACCTGGGCAAGATGTACTCGGCGTGGCTGGGCGCGGAGCCGAGCACGGCTCCGATGCTGAAGTATCGCGGGTTGGTGGAAGATACGGCGGCCGCACCAAAATAGCCTGGCGTTATTCTGCGATGGGCGCGGCGTCCAGCGCGTCGATGAAGAGGCCGGCCCAGCGCGCGACCGGCTCGGCGTAGGCGCCGGTGACGGGGTCGCGGCTGCCTTCGAGCGTGGCAAGCTGCACGGCGAAGTTGCCGACCGTGGAACTCTCCGGCGAGCCGCGGAAAACTTGGAGGCGCGTGGCTTCCTGCGTGAGGCGGTTGAGGAAGGTGTTCTGGTTCGCGCCGCCGACGATGAAGAGGCGCTTCAGGCGCTTGCCGGTGAGCAGCGCGACGCGGTCCAGCACCTTGGCGTAGCGCGCGGCCAGCGAGTGGAAGATGAGGCTGGCAAACTGCGGCGCGTTGGCGGGGGAATCATCGAGCGGGGCGAGGCCGCGCTTGACGCGTTGCGCGTTGATGCGCTGCGGCATGCGTTCGGGGAGCAGCAAGTCGGAGTCGTCGACGTCGAGCAGGCCGTCGGGGCAGGGAACGAGTTCGGATGCGGCGACGAGTTCGGCGACCGGCCAGACCTTTCCGTCGAGCGCCCACTGATCCGTGCATTGGCGGATGAGCCACATGCCGTTGACGTTTTTGTGGAAGCAGATGCGGTCGCCGACGGCGCCGAGGTTGGTAAAGTTTTCCGCCTGGGCGGCGGCATTGTTGCGCGGCTGCTCGATGAGCGTGCCGACCAGCGACCACGTGCCGGAGCTGATATAGGCCCAGTCGTTGCCGATGGCGGGGATGCCGGCGACCGCGGACGCGGTGTCGTGGCAGGCGGGCGCGATGAGGGTGGTGTCGGCGAAGGCGGGCAGTTCGGCGAGCGGGCCGGAGAGCTTGCCGACGTCGGTGCCGGGCGGGACCAGCTTGGGCGCGCTGGCGAGGTCGAGGTGCAGTGCATTGAAGATCTCGCGGCACCACTGCTTGTTGTAGAGTTCAACGAGCTGGGTGTGGGTCGCGTTGGTGTATTCCGCAATGCGCGCGCCGCCCCAGTGCGAGAGCAGATACTCGGGCAGGTTGATCCACTGCTGTGCCTCGGAATCGGGCAGTCCGGCGAGCTGGTCGGCGTAGAGCTGGTAGACGGTGTTCAGTGGCAGGATCTGGATGCCGGTCAACTCGCGCATGCGCTCCTGGCTGCACTTGCGGTGGGCGGCGCGCTCCGCCTTGACGGTGCGGGGATCGCGATAGCAGAAAGGATCGGCGAGCGGTTCGCCGTCGGAGTTGATGCGGACGTAGTCCACGGCCCAGCCATCGACAGCGATCGAACGGATGCCCTCGGCGGCGATCCCGGCGCACTTGCGCAAGCCTTCTTCAAGGCCGGTGACGATGCAGTTCAGGTCCCAGCGCAGGCCGCCGTCGATCTCGCGCGGGTTGTTGGGGAAGCGATGAACGAGTTCGATGGCCGGCTTGCCATGTTTCCAGCGCAGCAGGGAAACGCGGCAGCTCTCCGCGCCGAGATCCACGGCGATTGAGGCTCTCTGGTCGTGGGGTTTCAGGGGTCTGCCGAGCGAACTCTTCATTACGCCGTCCTCGTTCTCATCGCAAGAAGGCCTCGGTCAATCCTCCGTCCACGGGAAAGATGTGGCCAGTGGTGCAGGGTGTCAGCGGCCCGGCCATAAACAGAATCGCCTGGGCGCAATCTTTGGGGTCAATCGGTTGGCCGGTCAGTGTTCTGCGGGCGTAGAACCGTGCCAGTTCGTTACGCAGTTCATCGTCGGTGGCCTTCTCATCGAAGGCCAGGTTGTACTTGGTGAGGCTTGCGATCACGCGATCGCGGGGGAACATGGTCGAGCCCTTGACCACGGTCGCCGGGCTGATGCCGTTGACGCGAATCCTGGGCGAGTAGGTAATTGCGAGTTCGCGGACGAGGTGGCTGAGCGCGGCCTTCGAGACGTCGTAGGCCTCGGTACCACGCTTGGCGACGACCGCGTTCGCGGAGCTGGTGAGCACGATGCTGGCGTCGATGCCCTGTGCCTCGAAGATCGGCTCCGCCTCGTCGGTGAGCATGAAGTTGGCGGTGACGTTGATCTCCAGCGTCACGCCCCACATCGCGTCGGTGATGATGCCGTCGGGCGACGCGGGAAAGATTGCGGCGGTATTGATGAGGATGTCGAGGCCGCCGAACTGCCGGATGGTCTCGTCGAGCGCGCCGCGAATGGTCTTGCGATCGCGAATGTCGATCTTGACGCAGCCCACGGCCTCTTTGCCGGCGATGGCGCGGGCCTCGGCGCACACCGCTTCGGCGGCCTTCACGTCGCGGTCGGCGACGATGATGTGGGCTCCGCGCTGAGCGGCGAGCAGCGCGACTTCGCGGCCGATGCCGCTGCCTCCGCCGACAATCATCATCACGCGGCGGCTCAGTTCTTTCTCCGGCGGCTGGCGGCGAATCTTCGCTTCCTCAAGCTTCCAGTACTCGATGCGGTAGGCCTCGCTGGGCGGCAGCGCGACATAGTTCGCGTACGAGGTGAACGCGCTGGCCGGTGCGGCCGGACCCGCCTGCGGGATGTCCTTGCAATCCACGCCCGCGCCCAACGCTCCCGCGCCTTGCATCACGCCGATGGCGTTGGTGTAGAACTCGCCCGTGATGCGCGATTCGGTCTTGTTCTTGCCGAAGCTGAACATGCCCACGCCCGGCACCAGCACCACGGTCGGGCTGGCGTCGCGGATGGCGGGCGAGTCGGGCAGCGCATGGGCCTCGTAGTACAAGGCATATTCAGCGCGATAGGTCTCCAGCGCCATGTCGATGAGTTCCTCGATGCCGCCCGCGTCGCCGGCAGGATTCCAGTCGACGAACATCGGGCGGATCTTCGTCCGGATGAAGTGGTCGGGGCAACTGGTGCCGAGGTGCGCAAGCTGCTTCGCCTGCTCGGAGTTGACAAACTCCAGCACCTTCTCCGAGTCGGAAAAGCTGCCAATGACGCGCTGCCTGCACGAGACTGCCCCGCGCAGATGCGGCAGAATCTTCATGGCGATGGCATGCCGCACCTCCGCATCGCGGCTCTGCACTCTTGCGCCGCCGAAGTGCTTGTGCCCCGCGGTGCCGGCGTGGCGCGCGATGAACTGGCCAAGCTGATCGATGATGGTGATGGTCGAGAGATAGCTCTCGCGCTGCGTTTCGCCCCACGTGAACAGCCCGTGGCCGCCCAGCACCACGCCGTCGCATCCAGGTGTCTCCTGCACAATCTTCCGCAGCATCATGCCAAGCTCAAACCCAGGCCGCTGCCACGGCAGCCAGGCCAGCTTGTGGCCAAACTCCTGGTTGAACTCGTCCATCTTGGTCTTGCCGTTGGCCGAGGCCGCCAGCGCGATGCCCCAGTCCGGATGCAGATGGTCGACATGCGGGAAGGGAAGATACCCGTGCAGCGGCGTGTCGATGGACGGCGCCACCGGGTTATTGCCAAACGTACACTGCGAGTAGAGGTCGACCATCTCGTCTTCGCTTTCAACGCCGCGGTAGACCTTCTCCAGTTCCAGCAACTCGTCCAGTCGCAGCGTCGCGAAGCCCGACCGCTTGATGCTGCCGAGGTCGCCGCCCGAGCCTTTGACCCACAAAACCTTGTGCGTGACGCCGTCCAGCGGATCGACCTGGTCGATCTTGGAGCTGGTATTTCCGCCCCCAAAGTTGGTGATGCGGAGGTCGGAACCGAGCAGGTTGGATCGGTACCGCAGAAGCTCCGGCGCATCCAGCTTTGCCGCGATCGCGTCGTCCCACTTGTCTTCGAGGAATTGGAGTTTTCGAGTCGCTGCCATAAATGGTGACCTCAGGCTTGGGATGATGAGGCGGCCCCGACTATCATTCCACAGGCAATGACGGTAGAGCAATTTTGCGCTTCACTGAGACGATATGACTGGAAGAAAGTCCAACGCAACCGCTCTGTTTGGAATGCGTAAAGCGACGTTCGCGGCGAAGCCCAGCTAGTCGGCCGCGATCGCGTCCTTCGCATAGTGGTTCATCAGCGTCTCGGGAATGAGCCCGCTGACGGTGTGCAGAACTTTGCCGCTGCGGCTGATATAGAGTGTCGTCGGCAATTCCACCACATGCCCGAAGGTGGAGCGCACCGCCTGCGACGTACGCACCAGCGGATACGAAATCCTGGCGCTGGCGGCGAGGCTGGTAGCGTCGGGGAAGACATCCGGATCGTCCTCAATCCCGATCACAACTAGTTCCGGATGCTCCGCCTGCAGCCGCTCAAGCCACGGAATCTCGTGCCGGCAAGGCCCGCACCACGGCGCCCAGAAGTTGATCAGCACAGCCTTGCCCTGCAGCTTTTCCGCCGGAAGCCGCACGCCGTCGAGCCCAGTCAACTCCAGGCTGCCGACTTGAACCTGGCTGGGAGCCGAGTAGGCCGTCGTCCGCCGGTAGAACCACGCCGCAACCAGCACAAACACGATCGCCGGTATCCGCCCCAGCCACTTGTCGCGGGACGAGGCTGGAGGCGGGCTGGTAAGGTCGCTCATTTTAGGTTTCAGGGGTGAGCATTCGCAAAGTCATGGGCAAACCGTCCTTTGTGCCAAGAACTGTTTCCCAGTTTTTGAAATGGTGGAGGCGGTGGGAGTGGCTATACCTGACAAGTCACAGATTTGCCGACAGGCTCGGATTTCCCCATAAGGATACGTGCTGGTGTTGGTGAAGAGGTTGTGTAATCGGGGAAAAAGAGGACTGCTTCGAGAAAGAGCACTATACAGAACAGTATAAAGAGCAATCTGCCAAGGATGCGCTTGTCTTTGGGCTTTTTGCGATGCCGGAGACGACCATAGTGGAGCACGTCGTTAGCCATTACGGCTACCTCCACCGGAATACTGTGTGCCCCGGCGATGGCCTTGACCATTCGGGGAGTCGCTATACTACGCCTCTCCCCATTGACGTAGCTACAATTTTCCTCAACTAATCCTCTGTTTCTTCTGCCTCCATCAGTGTCTGACAATCACCACACGCCAAATTGACGTTGGGCTTTGCCCATGCGCGCAGATTGCATGAGGGGAATGTGTACTTTATCTTGCTCACGGGCACTTGGGCTTGCCCTTATTGCCTACTCCAGCTACTCCCTGACCCGACTGCCAATGAAGTACCCAGCCGGTGGCCTGAAGCTTGCGGTATGCCAACTGAAAGCAGATTCGAAGCTCGCATGAGACTTGCCGCACATTGTGAGTCTCCTGTTGGGTTGGTGTTGCGTGTACTGTGTGTCGTGAGGACATTCCTCACAACGACTATAGAAGCCGCGGTGTCCCCCGTGGCGGGGGAATTCGCCGCTCGCCAATTGCGAGCCGTTGTTTTCAGTAAGTTAGAAATGGTGGAGGCGGCGGGAGTCGGTCGGAATCCAGTACCTCAATCCACGTAACTTATTGACTCTGTGAAGT
>Ga0182024_10023133_pt1 | contig 11154 bp, 12 predicted proteins | sample P32metaG_FD_120480 | JGI IMG/M metagenome (GOLD analysis project Ga0182024, IMG submission 120480) | Permafrost microbial communities from Stordalen Mire, Sweden - P3-2 metaG (Illumina Assembly) | ecosystem: Environmental > Terrestrial > Soil > Wetlands > Permafrost | place: Sweden: Stordalen... | reverse complement strand
TTGGGGGGAAGGCCACGTCGTCATGCGCTGGCTTAGGCCATCGATGGATCCGGTCATCAGCATTGGCGTCGGCGCCCAGGCGCTGGCGCTGGTGCGTCCGGCCCAGTAGGGCGAACATCGCAAGGTGAGGTGCACGCGGCCGCCCGCGAGCAAATTGGCGCCATGATTCACCACGCGAGGCGACGCCGCTTCATAGGCTGGTGGTCATGAAGAGCCGTTCGCCGATCTCAACACGGCACGTCGTGATGGCGTTGGTACTGCTGCTCTTCCTGGGCCTCGTCACTTTGATGAAGCGTCGTGCGGTCTCAACGTCGGAAACGGCACGCGTCGCGTCGCCGGAGCGAACTGGAGAGAGCGACGATGTGGCGGCCGCAGCGAACTCGGGCTCTCGGCGTTCGCTGGGCTCCATTGGTAGCGCTCGTTCAATCGGCTCGATCGGATCGTACTGTTGCGTTGGTTCGATAGGGAGTTCGTTCTCGATCGGCTCCATTGGCAGTTCCTGCTCGATCGGTTCGATCGGGTCATTCGCCTCCATTGCCTCCATTGCTTCGGCCGGATCCTTTGCTTCCTTCGCCGGACTGTTCCGTTGTTGTTCGGCCTTCTCGGCGGGCAAAAAAACGCCCTAGCGCCCTGACGCTCGGAGGCTCGATTGACAGATTTTGGGCCCCGTGGAAGTCCCATTCACGGCCCGAATGCGGCGCTGAATCATGATAAACTACTATTTCTATAGAAAATCTTGCACTGGCAAGAAGGGCGTTCATGCACATCGATATCTACCTCGTTTTAGGAAGCGCCGTAGTGGGCTTCTTGGTGGGAATGACCGGTTTGGGCGGTGGTGCGCTCATGACCCCGATGCTGGTATTGATTTTTGGAATCGCCCCCTCGGCCGCCATCTCCTCGGATCTGATTGCCGCCCTCTTCATGAAGCCCTTCGGGGTGGCCATTCACTGGAAGCGTAAAACGGTCCAGACCGGGATCGTCAAGCTGCTCTGCATCGGATCGGTCCCCTCGGCCTTCCTCGGGACCTACGTCATGCACCTCATGGGCGACAGCGCGACGGCCGAACGAAACCTTGAGATCTTGCTCGGCACGGCGCTCATCTTTGGGGCTACCGCCATGATCGTTCGTTCGTTTCTTCCCGGACGCCACCAGCAGACCGCGAAGCCTCTCACCTTGCGCAAGTACCCCACCATTGCGATCGGCGTGGTGGGAGGGTTCATGGTGGGTCTGACCTCGGTCGGTGCCGGGTCGATGATTCTGGTCATGCTCCTCATGATCTACCCGAACCTGAAGAACCACCAGCTCGTCGGCACTGACTTGGCCCAGTCAATACCGCTCACCATGGCCGCCACGGCGGGGACCCTGCTTTTCGGCAACGTGGAATTTGCCCTTACCATCTCCATCATCATTGGCAGCGTGCCCGCCGTCATCGTGGGCTCGCTCATTTCATCCAAGGGGACCTTCCAGGTAGTGCGTCCCTTCATCGCCGGAGTCGTGCTCTTGAGCGGACTCAAGTACGTTGGTCTGCCCATTCCCGCCCTCGGAGTGGCGGCCCTATTGACCGCCGCGGTGGTGGTCGTAATGACGGTTCGCGCCACCCGGGTCGACAAGCCGATGGAGCCGGTTGAACTCGTGCTTCTGCACGATGGACTTCCTCAAACGGTCGCACCGCTGGTGGCCGTACCGGAACGCTGAGTCCGACGACTGCGCCGACTAACTTTTTGCCTTCACCACGCCGTAGCGAATCATTGAGTCGGCCGTGGCCGCCGTCGTCTCGGCCAGTTCGCGGAACTCGAGAACCAACACCTTTTTGATTCTGGCGTTGTCGATCTCCATGCTTTGACCAACCTCGGACAAGATGAGACGGACCAGATTGTCCCAGAGCGCGATGATGGGCAGCCAGAAACTGGGCAACTTGCCGGTGGCGCCGGTGACAACCACGGTGTCGGGCGTGTGACCGCTCAGTCGCGGATTGGGCGTTGGACCGAGGTCAGTGAGCCCCGCTCCATCAACAGATTCGTCCTAATTTCGAATGGCGTCAATGATTCGCAATCGCGTCTCCTCGCGCGGCCATCCGCCGAGAATCATGGTGGTAAGACAGGTGTCGCGCCACGTACGTTCGATCTCGTCGACGATCTTGTCGGCCGGTCCGATGAGAGCCACGTCCTCCACCATCGCGGTGGGCACTAGGGCGATGGCCGCGTCGCGGTTGCCGGCGAGATAGGCGTCCTGGATCGCCGCGCACTCCTCGGCCCAGCCCATGCGCACGAAGACGTCGTGGTGGAAATTGGCGCCCTTGGCGCCCATGCCTCCCACGTAGAGCGCCAGGACCGGTTTCAAGAAGGAGGCGGCCACTTCGACGTCGTCGTGTTCGACCATCCAAACGGTGCAGGCGATTTCAAAGTCGTTCGCGGCGGCGTGCGCCGTATCGCGGCCGAAACCCTCGGCCAGGGCTTGTCGATAGAAATCATCGGACTTGGGAGAGAACCACAGCGGTAGCCACCCGTCGCCGATCTCTGCGGCTAGCGCCACGTTCTTTGGTCCTTCCGCAGCCAACAATATTGGTATGGAGGATCGAAAAGGGTGGACCGTGGACTTTAAAGCCTTGCCCAACTGCGTTCCCTCGCTGAGCGGCAATTGATAGTGGCGTCCGTCGTAGGTGACCGGCTCCTGGCGAGCGATCACTTTGCGCAGGATCTCCACGTATTCGCGCGTTCGCTCGAGCGGCCGGGCGTAGGGCTGGCCGTACCAACCCTCGACCACTTGCGGTCCCGACGCGCCAATACCCAGCAGTAGTCGTCCGCCGCAGAGATGGTCCAGGGTCATGGCGGCCATGGCCAGCGCCGTAGGCGTTCGCGCCGACATCTGACAGATGGACGTTCCGAGTTTGATTTTCTCCGTGCGTGCTCCCCACCAGGCCAGCGGGGTTAGGGCGTCCGAGCCGTAGGCTTCCGCCGTCCAGAAGCTGTCGAGGCCCAGTGATTCGGCTTCTTGGAGCTGTTGCTCGACTCCATTGGGTGGTCCCGCGCTCCAGTACCCCGCTCCGATGCCCACTTTCATCGATGACCCTTCGTTCGTTTTTCAAATCATTGCACTGGTCAGACAATTAGAAGGGCGTCGATAAATGGATCTTCGGATTTCAGCGGGGTGTGGAATCTCCGACGGGTCCCGGGGTACGGCAATGGGTGAGATGGGAGTGACCTGACCGGGGAACCTGGTTTGAGAGAAGCGCAGCGGTGGTTCGTTCTCCGCTTCTGTGCATCCATTGAATCATTCCGACGATGGCGGGCCTCTGACCGAAAATGTCTTCCCGGCCTGGCCTTTACCGGGTGTACCCTGTCCCTCTACCTAGGAGCGAGGCGTGTCCGTTGCGGGAAGCGCGGACCGACGTGAACTATCCTCAGGATGGATGATTCTGCCCGTGTCTCCCGGCTGGCGACGCGGAAGTCCCGCCAATCGCGCATCGCCCACAACCCGAGTGAGGGCTGCTCAGCGCCGCCGGTCCCGATCTCTATGACCTACAACGCCATGACGGCAACGGCGACAATGCGGCTCTCACGCGAGGGCGGGGGGTCGGGCAACTCTCAGGGCGGCCGAGCGTGGCAGGTGGTGATTGACGGGAGCGATGTTGGCTCCATCGCCAACAACGAGATAGTCGACCTACCGGTTGATCCGGGACATCACGCCGTCCAAGTGACGTCGACGCGGTTGCTCCGTAGCCCGAAGGTATCCCTTGAGGTGGCGGATGGGCAGGTCATCGGCCTCTCCTGCCGGCGGCGACCCCGTCACCCCTTCATCGTCCAGCGTTCAATCTTCTTACTGTTGGTCAGTCTGTTCAAGCACGACGTCTGGATCAGTCTCACACCGGACGACACTGTCGAGACTGACCTCGAAGCCGACGCCAACGACAACGCACGGCGAAGAGAAGCAGTGCCCGCATCAGGTTCATCCGCCACCGCCAAAGCGATCAACGTAAAAGAGATCACCAGTGCGCCAAACCTCGATGACAAGGCGGGCCCGTCCTCCATTGCCGTGCATCAGCTGACCAAGCGCTTCGGTCAACGGACTGCCTTTTCCGACGTGTCCTTCGAGGTCGCTTACGGGGAGGTGTTCGGCTTCCTCGGCCCCAATGGAGCGGGCAAGACCACCACCGTACGCACGCTCGGCACGTTGATTGCCCCGACCTCGGGCTCGGCCACCGTCGCCGGAATCCCGCTCAGCCCCGAGAACCAAGTGGAGATCCGTCAGCGCATTGCCATCATGCCCGAGGCACCCGGTCTCTATCTGCGCCTGACCGTGACCGAGAACCTGGAGTACTTCGCCGGACTCTACGGGCTGCACAATCCCGGGCCGAAGATCGAAATGGCACTCGAAGCGGTCAACCTGGCCGACCGGGCCGGCGATCTGTGCGGCGGACTCTCCAAGGGTCTGCGCCAGCGGGTGAGTCTGGCCCGAACACTGCTGAGCGATCCTGCCGTCATGTTCCTTGACGAACCGACGTCAGGCCTCGACCCGGTGGCCGCACGCGAGGTACATGACCTGATCGTCGGGCTCCGCCAGCGTGGAGTGACGATCTTCCTAACCACCCACCGGCTCGACGAGGCCGAGAAGCTCTGCGACCGGGTGGCCATTATGAACAACACGCTGCGCACCGTTGGCACGCCGGCGGGGCTGAGAGACCAACTGTTCGAGAAGTCGCTCGTCGTCACCACCGTCGAGCCGGTGGCAGGCCCCGAGCAACTCTTCACCAGCATCAAGGGTGTCGAGAGCTGGCGCGCCGAAGGCGCCTCTTCCTATGTACTCTCGGTGTCGGAACCAAGGACGGCCGCACCTGAGGTGGTGCGAGGACTCGTCAATGCGGGAGCCGATGTCCTCACCATCGCCGAGACGCAGCACTCGCTCGAAGACGTGTACCTCGAGTTGATCGCCGAAGACGTCGAGGCCCACGCGCCATGATGGGCCTTGACGCCACCCGGTTCCGCGCCGTCGTGCGCAAGGAGTTGCGGGACTTCCGGCGCAAACGGTCCATCGTGGTGACCATGTGCATTCTTCCGATGCTCTTCCTCGTCGAGCCCGTGGTCACCATTTTCTTGGTCACGCCGAGCACAACGGGTGCCGCATTGCAGAAGAGTTTCATCCTTCCCCTCCTCTATTTGCTGTTGATCCCGACCATCATGCCGAGCACGCTCGCCGCCTACAGTGTGGTCGGCGAGCGCGAACAGGGAACGCTCGAACCGCTGCTCACCACGCCTATCCGCCAGCAAGAGTTCCTGTTGGGTAAAGCGACGTCAGTCATGATCCCCACGCTGGCGCTCTCCTACGCGGTGTTCGCCCTCTTCCTCGGCGCCACCCGGCTGTTCGCCAACTCCGTCGTTGCCTCGGCCGTCTTCCACGACGGTCCAGACATCCTCGCTCTGTTCCTCCTCGCCCCTCTCCTGGCCGGTTGGAGCATCGTGGTGGGCATGGCCGTGTCGGTGCGGGCGAGCGAAGCGCGAGTCGCCCAGCAGTTGGCCACGCTGGCCAGTTTTCCCCCAGTGGTCGTGATCATCCTCTTGGCGGTCGGCGTGGTCAGCCCGACGTTCCTCGTGGCGCTCGCATTTGCCGCCGGGTTGCTGGTGGTCGATGCATTGCTCTTGCGATTCGTCGCCCGGATGTTCGATCGGGAACGCCTGGTAACGGGAGCCAAAGCCGTCTAGGGGCAGAAAGTTAGTTGCTAAGCCAACGCGTGAGGACGTTCGGGTGAGCGGGTCACTTACCGCCGTAATGCTGCCGTATTGACCGGATATACCGGGATTCCGAAAACAGGCCCATAACCCGAATAGGCCCCCCGATCCAGGCTCCCCGGTCAGGTCATTTCCATCTGACCCATTTGCCGCACTGAGGGACCCGTCAGAGATTCCACATCCCGCTCAGATCCGAAGAGCCCGATAAATCACCGTCCTGGTTGATGGCGATGTGCTAACTGGTGAGTCAATTCGAATCGTGAGTGTGTGAAGTTCTTTTAGCAACTGAGCGAGGATCTCAAAAAAGGACTTGACATCTGACGGTGAGGGAGTTATATTTCACTAGGTAACTAGTGAAATAGAGGCGACATGATTGAGTTCTATCTCGACACCCGTTCCGGTGTCGCTCCTTATCTTCAGTTGGTCCAACAAGTGCGAAGAGCCCAGAAACTGGGGCTACTTCGTGAAGGCGACCAGCTACCGACGGTGAAAGAGGTGGTGGCGAAGATCGCCATCAACCCCAATACGGTGCAAAAGGCCTATCGGGAATTGGAGTACGAGGGTCTGGTGGGGGCTCGCCCGGGGGTCGGCACGTTCGTCACGCAAACTCGCAGCGAAGCGGCGCTTCTGGCGCAGGGCCCGCTTCGTTATGACCTGCAGCAATGGTTCTTGGCGGCCCGGGCGGCTGGCCTCGATGACGACAGCATCGAGGCGCTCTTCAAGGAGTGCTTTCGGTCCTCCTCCAAGGTCGTTGTAGCGTGACCGCCGTACTGGAGGCCGAGGGACTGGGCAAGCGCTACGGACGGCGTTGGGCGCTGAGCGAGTGCACGCTCTCGATTCCCTCGGGACACGTGGTCGGACTGGTGGGACCGAACGGCGCGGGCAAGTCAACCTTGTTGAACCTCGCCGTGGGGCTCTTGGCTCCAACCCAGGGAAGCCTTTGCGTGTTCGGGAACCGGCCGGCAGCAGACCCCGCTCAACTGGCCCGAGTCGGATTCGTCGCTCAAGACACCCCCACCTACGCCGGTCTCTCGGTCGCTGATCACCTGAGGCTCGGATCCCAGATGAACCCCAAGTGGGACAACCAACTGGCCGAAAGCCGTATCAATCAACTGGGCTTAGATTTCAAGCAAAAGGCCGGGAAGCTCTCGGGCGGCCAGCGGGCTCAACTGGCCCTCACGCTGGCCATTGCCAAGCGGCCCGAGATCCTGATCCTGGACGAGCCGGTGGCCAGTTTGGACCCGCTGGCGCGCCGCGAGTTCCTCCAGATCCTGATGGAGACGGTCGCGGAGCATCAGGTCAGCGTGGTGCTCTCCTCGCACCTGGTGGCCGACATCGAGCGGGTCTGCGACTACCTGGTCGTCCTCGTCTCGTCGCGCGTGCAGTTGACCGGCGAACTCGACGAGCTGCTCTCCACGCACCATCGACTCATTGGGCCGCGATGCGACCCTGCGACGCTGCCGGCAAATCAGTACGTCGTCGAGGCGAGCCACACCGATCGACAGAGCACCCTACTGGTGCGCAGTGACGGTCCGATCCTTGATCCGGCTTGGACGATCGAGCCGGTGAGCCTTGAAGACTTGGTGCTCGCCTACATGGGACAGGGCAAGGCTTTGGAGTCAGGACGTCGCGTCTCGGGCGGAGGTGAGCAATGATCTGGCTGGCCTGGCGTCAATTTCGATTGCAGACCTGTGTCGCCGTTGGTTTGCTCGTGGCGGTGGCGATTGCGTTCGCATTGACGGGTCCGCACAATGTGCACGTGTACGACACGGTGGTTCGCACCTGCGCGTCGCGCGGCGACTGCCCGTCGGTGACGCAGAGCTTCCTGGGTCGAGACCATCTGCTGCGCGACCTCAGCTTGGCCGCGATCCTGATCCCCGTGCTCGTAGGAATGTTCTGGGGAGCGCCACTCATAGCCCGCGAGATGGAAACCGGATCGTTCCGCCTGGCGTGGACCCAGAGCGTGACCCGTTCACGCTGGGTGGCCGTCAAGCTCGCTGTCGTGGGCATCGCGTGCGTGAGCGTGGCCGGCCTCTACAGCCTGCTCGTCACCTGGTGGTCCAGTCCCTTTGACACGATCAACGACAATCCGTTCAGTATTTTCGACCTTCGAGACATCGTGCCCATTGGTTACGCCGCGTTCGCGTTCGCGCTCGGCGTCAGCGCTGGTGTCATGATTCGCCGCACGTTGCCCGCCATGGCCGCGACGCTCGTCGCGTTCGCGGGGGTTCGCGTCGCCGTCACCCAGTGGGTGAGGCCCCGACTTATCAGTCCCCTGCACCACTCGGGTCCGTTCAAACTATTCACGACCAACGGGTCACCGGCATTCTCCGGCAAGGGAGCGGCCGGTGCCTGGATCACCTCGGAAGTCACCTACAACGCCAAGGGCAAAGTGATTGGACACAATGGAGGAATCGGAGCGAACGGTGGCGTCAACTTTCAGCCCGTTGGCAATAGCAGCGCCAAGGTGGTCCTCCAGGGAGTGGGTCAATGCCCTAACAACTTCCCGAACCTTCAAAGAGGCGTTAACCGGAGCAATCAGGTAAGCCACGCCATGTCGGAAGCGGTCAACAAATGCCTCGCCAGTTTCCACCTGCGAGACGCGGTCACGTACCAACCCGTCAGTCGGTACTGGGCGCTTCAGTGGTACGAATTGTCGATCTTTATCGTGCTGGCGCTGCTCTTGGCCGGGATCAGTTGGTGGTGGGTCCGTCGACGTCTGAACTAGCAGAGTGCTCGAGTGTTTTTAGGAGGGCGGCCGCGAATCCATGATCAATAGGCTGCCCGACGCGGTGGCCACGATTTGGTTAGTGTCGTCGACGATTTCGGCGTGGGCGAAAGCCACGCGGCGACCGAATTTGGTGACCACGCCGGTGGTGAGCAGTTTCCTGCCGTCGGCGCGCACGGGCCGCAAGTAATTAACGGTCAGGTCAATCGAAGTGAAACCAACTCCCGGCTCCAAGAGGGTTTGCACGGCGCAGCCGAGCACCGTGTCCGCCAACGTGCAGACCAGTCCGCCGTGTACCAGTCCAATGGGGTTGTAGTGCGACTCATCGGGCACGCAGCCAAAAACGACCCGTCCTTCGCCGACCTCTTCAATGGAAAAACCCATCAATTTTGCGATAGGTGGCGCCGGAATGAGGCCATCACGGATCCCCTCCAAGAAATGGCGACCGCTCATGGTGCCGGCCAGGGCCGCGGCCGACATCGGGTCGTACCAGGAGACTGTTTTCTCTCGCGGTGGGCCGAACTGGCCTTCGTCAAACTCCTGTTCCGTGTCGGGCACTGTCACTCCTCGTTAGAGGTCCACTGAGGTGTTGGCCACGGCCGCGGCCGAGACCTTATCGTCAATTCGCTGGCGACCCTTGGCCAGGAAGCAGCAGGCGAGACCAGCGGCTGCGGCCATCGAGGCGCTAAAGAACCAGAGGCGATGGAAGTTGTTGAGCGCGTCGAGCACGCTGTGAGGAGCGCCCAGGATGACCACCAATATCGCTATACCAATGGCTCCGCCGATCTGTCGGGCCGTTTGGTTGACGGCGCTGCCGACAGCGTACCGATCGGCCTGCAGGCTCGATACGGCGGTCGCCGCGAGCACGGGGAAGGTCAGTCCGATTCCCAAGCCCAGCAATATGGTGGCCGGCAGCCAGCGGGTGAGGTATTCGGGGTGCAAGCCCACGCGAAGCGCGAACGACAGGAGTCCGAGCGTGAAGATGGAGGTGCCCGCCAAGAGCACGGGCCGGAAACCCACGCGGGCGGCCAGGCGGCCGGCCGGACCGGCGACGCAGGCGACCACCAGTGGACCGGGCGTCACCGCGAGGCCGGCCCAAATGATCTGGTAGTGCCAGACGCTGGTGAGAAAGAGGATGTTGCCGAGCAACATGGCAAAGAAGCCCATGGAGTAGAGCAAGGTGGCGACGTTGGTCACGCTGAAGCTACGGGCTCGAAAGAGGGTGAGGTCGAGCACCGGTTCTTGGTGGTGGCGACAGCGATAGAAAAAGACGTTGCCCAACAAGACAGATCCGGCCAGGGTCCCAAGGACCCCCGCGCTGGACCAGCCCCAACTGGGACCTTGGGTGATGGCCAGGACCAGACTGGCCAGAGCGACCGAGATGAGGGCGGCGCCGAGATAGTCGGGTGCCGGGTGATGGGCGTTGATGGTGCCCTCGCTCAGCACACGTCGACCCATGAGGTACGCAAACGCGCCCACGGGGAGGTTGACCAGGAAAACCCATCGCCAACCACCGACGGTGACCAAGGTCGCGCCCAGGGTGGGTCCCGTTGCGACCGCCAACGCGCCAATGCCACCCCACAGCGACACGATCTGCGTGCGCCGCTCCTGGGGATAGGCCGCCAGCAAGAGACTGAGCGACGCGGGCAACATTGCGGCCGCTCCGGAGCCCTGGATGACCCGACCTGCAATAAGGAACGGAACGGAGGGAGCCACGGCGCACAACGCGGAGCCGAGACAAAAAATGCTTAGCCCGATGTTGAAGACCTTCCGGCTGCCAATTCGGTCGGCCGTGCGACCGGCGATTACCAGGAGCGAGCCGTAGGTAATGGAATACGCCGTTATAACCCAGGCCAGCGCCGCGGTGGTATCGCCCGAAAAGCTTCGTTCCAACGCTGGAAAAGCGACGTTCACAATGGAAAGGTCGAGCGATCCCATGAAGGCGCCCAGCGAAGTGACTAGAAAGACCAGTGTTCGCAACCGATTCGCCCTAGAACTGGCTTCAGTTGCGGGTGTAAGTCCTGTCACGAAATGCACCATAGCAGGGTGCATCGTGTAATGCAACTGACTATACTGGCAAGATGGAACGAAAGAGTTTCGCTCAGATGGATTGCTCGGTGGCCCAATGCCTAGAGGTGGTAGGCGAGTGGTGGACCATGCTCATTGTCCGTGACGCCTTTTTAGGGGTGACCCGCTTCGACGCCTTTCAAGAGCGACTCGGCATCGCTCGTAACGTGCTCCAACTGCGCCTCACGCGCCTAGTCGAGTCCGGCGTGTTGGAACGGATGGCGTACAGCGAACACCCGCCTCGCTATGACTATCGCCTGACCCCTAAGGGCCGCGACCTTTGGCCCGTCGTCAACGCCATGCGTCAATGGGGCGATCAGTACGCCGCACCCGGGGGCCCACCTATTCAGCTGGTGCATCGCAGCTGCGGACACGAAGCGGTGGGAACCGTGGTCTGCAGCGAGTGCGGAGGATCCATGAGTGCGCGAAACGTGCAGGCCGTGGTCGGCAAGGGCCGGGCGCAATTAAGGCGCAAGTCTGACTATTCGTCCGCCAAGAAACCGACCGAGATTGCTTCTTCCTCGGGTGAGTTGGCGGGACTCTCGCGCGAAGCTACGAGTTCCCTTTAATCCGTTACGCGCCGGCACGGGAGCCGGTGGCGCCCTAATGCTATTGCGGTGGATGAATTCAAGGCCG
>Ga0182024_10023132_pt1 | contig 11154 bp, 10 predicted proteins | sample P32metaG_FD_120480 | JGI IMG/M metagenome (GOLD analysis project Ga0182024, IMG submission 120480) | Permafrost microbial communities from Stordalen Mire, Sweden - P3-2 metaG (Illumina Assembly) | ecosystem: Environmental > Terrestrial > Soil > Wetlands > Permafrost | place: Sweden: Stordalen... | reverse complement strand
GGGCGCCGGCTGGTGGGCCGCGTTTCGCAGTGAAGGCGCCGCGCTCCCCCACCGTCCGTTCCTGCTCGTCCTGCGCGGCTGCCGGCGCGTGCTGGTCAGGGACGTGCACCTGCGCAATTCGCCGATGTTCAACCTCGTCCCCCAGACCTGCCGCGACGTGCTGATCGACAACGTGCGCATCGACGATCCGGCCAACTCCCCCAACACCGACGGCATCGATCCATCCGGCTGGAACTTCCTCATCACCAACTGCCGCATCGACGTTGGAGACGACTGCATCGCCCTCAAACCCTCGGCACTGAATCCCGCGTCGGCCCCCCTTCGGCCCGCCGCGGACAGCGTTTCCTGCGAGGACTTTCTCATCACCCACTGCACCTTCCTGCACGGCCACGGCATGAGCATCGGCAATCCCACGCCCGGCGGAGCCCGGCGCATCACCGTGCGCGACTGCACGTTTCATTTCACCAAAGCCGGCATCCGCCTCAAAAGCCATCGCGGCGCCGGCGGCGTCGTGGAGGATCTCACCTACGAAAACCTCACGATGACCGACGTGACCACTCCCATCCTCATCACCAGTTACTACCCGCAAATCCCGAGTCTTCCGCGGAGCGATCCCGCGCAGCCCGCGGGCGCCCTCACGCCGATCTACCGGCACATCCGAATCAGCAACGTCACCGCAACCGGCGCCGCCCAGGCCGGACGCATCATCGGCCTGCCCGAAATGCCCATCAGCGACGTGCAATTCGATCACGTGAACGTCTCCGCCCAGACCGGGCTTCAAATCGTTCACGCCACGGGAATCACCTTCAACGATTCGCATTTCACGGCGGCCAGGGGCGGGAATGTGATCAGCTACGACGCCCAGACGACCGGAATCGAGAAATAGAATTCGCCGATTTCGGTAGTGGGGCAGCTTGAATTCTCTCCACAGAGCCGGGGCGTGTCGCCCCGGGCCGGCCCGGCCCGGCTCTGCATTTCAAACTGATTCACTACCCTCTTTTTGACTGTCACCCGGTACACTGATGTCGTGGCCGTTCGCTCCCCATCCCATGAACCGGACCAACTGCTCGACGCGCCGCTGGCGGCGTTGCTCGAGCGGCTCGATCTGCTCTCCCGGAAAATCCTCTCCGGCAAGCTGGGCGGCGACCGCCCCGGCCGCCGCTCCGCCCCGCCCGCCGCGCTGCTGCCAATCGACTACCGCGACTACTCGCCGGGCGACGACGAGCGATTCATCGACTGGAATGTTTACGCGCGGCTCGACCGGCTGGTGATCAAACTCTTCGCCCAGGAAGAGGACGTTTTTCTTCACCTGCTGCTGGACGTGAGCGCAAGCTGCGATTACGGGCATCCGAACAAAGCTCTCTATCTCCGCCGCGCCGCCGCGGCGCTGGCGTACGTCGGGCTTGTCAATCGCCATCACGTCGGCATTCACGCCTTCGCCGATGGGGTTGTCGCCGCCACCGCGCCGGGACTGCACGGACGCGGCCGCACCGCCGCGATGATGCGGTTCCTCGCCGGTCTCCGCGGCGGCGGACCCAGCCGCTTCGCCCAGGCGTGCCGGCAATTCGCGCGCGCTCCGCGGCATCGCGGGTTGTGCGTCGTGCTGTCGGATTTTCTCTTCGCCGAGCCGGTCGAAACCGGCCTGGACATTCTGCGCGCCGCCGGACACGAATTGTTCTGCGTGCAGGCTCTCTCACCGCAGGAATTGTCCCCGCGCGCCGACGCAGGCGATCTTGAGGTGGAGCTGGTCGATGCCGAAGCCGGCGAGGCGCGGGCGATCACGCTGACGGCCGCCGCGATCGCCGAGTACCGCGACAATCTCCAAACCAACCGTGAAATCGTGCGGCAAGCCGTGCAGCGCCGCGACGGAACGTACGTGCTCGTCAGCACCGACCTGCCGGTGGAGCGGCTGGTGCTGGATCATCTGAGGCGGCAGGGAATGTTGGGGTAAACGCGAAGTTTGGAAACTCACACTGCCAGCAGCCACCACGCCGCGGCCACAACGGCCGCTTCGATGAGCAGGACCGCCGTCAACGGCGTCACCAGCGGCAGCCGCCACGCCGATCGCACGGCCGCTGCGCGGTGCGGCGCCGGCCGGGCCTGCCACTGATGCTGCACCGACGCGATGATGAGATTGGCCTGGAACCGGTCGATTCCCAACGCCATGGCGCGGCGAATCAGCAGGAGGCGGGAACTGTAGCGAAGAACTCCCTCGCTCAAAGCCTCAGCGACCATCGCGGCGAATTGATCCTCCGACGCCGGCGGCGCGGAAACAGGTGCGCCGGCTTCGGACAGTTCGCGCAGAGCGCGATGCAGCCGGCCGGGCTGCCGGGAAAACTCCGCCCGCAGTCGCCGTGCCCGCCGCACGAATGTCACGGCAGGCGCGGCGGACGACCGATTTGGGCGCGAAGAGATCACTCCATTTACTTTACCACCCCAACCGGCTGACGCGCAAAAATTGCCCCCGCCGCGACAGGCCCATGACCAATCGCCTGTCCGAATGCGGCAATTCCACCGATTCTTCCGGCGGCGGCGCTTTTCTTGGGGCTTTCAAATTCCGAAGTGCCCCAATACGCTTTGCCAGGTCGCCGCGGCGACTACAGCCATGACACGACGCACTCGACGAATCGCCTTGTTGGTTGCCGGATGGTGGGCCGTTGTGGCGTGCGTGTCCGTTTATTCCGTCCACCTGGCCCGATCCGCGCCGGAGTGGTATGCCCCTCAGCCCATCAGCCAGGCCGAACAGGAGAATCTGGCCAACCAGTCCACGCAGACCGCGGCCGATCTGTTCAGCTATGCCAGCGACGTGGCCGCCGCGCAGCGCCGCTCATTCCTCGCCCGCCAGGCCGGCACGCCAGTCAGCGACGAAGCCATCGAGCCAAAGACCCTCACCCTGAATGAATCCCAACTGAACGCCTTTCTCAGCCAATGGGAAGGTTTCATGGACGGGCGCGTGACGGGCAGCCGTTTCGGCGGCAGACTCCGCGCCTATGTGTCCGACGCCCGCGTGGCCCTGCGGCCGGGGCGGCTGGTCGTGGCCGGACTGCTGCGGAACCTCGCAGTCCTCAGCAATACAGTCGTCAGTGTTGAGTTCGCTCCCCGCCTGGACGAGCGCGGATACCTATGGCTGGGTCTGAGCCACGTCTTCAGCGGCCGCCTGCCCGTCCCGCTCGCGATCCTGGACAGACCCCGGCTGAGCATTGAGCAGACCCTGCAAAACGCCCTGCCCGAATGGCAAATCGGCGCCGGCGTCGGAGCCGACGGCCTGGCCAACCGCGACGCCGCCGCGGCCGTGGCGGCCAAACTCATCCTCGCCGCCCTCATGGGCCGCTCGGTTGACGCGGTCGTCCTGATCCCCTGCGCCGTCGGCGACATGCGGCAGACCGTGCCTCTGCGGATCGCTATGGTCGAGATTGGGGATCGGCACATCACCGTGAAACTCACGCCGCTCGCGGCAGGCGAAACGCGCAGTCTGTTGCAGGAGTTATCTGACTAATCGCGGCGACGCGGGAATCCGACCGGCAAAAACTGCCGATCGCAACCTCATCCTGCCGATCGTCTCAACCTATCACCCAAGCCGCTAAAATCCGTAAACCAATAAAATATAAATACTTACAACACATGAGCCGTCAGTTTTCCGTCATGGCACTCCCATTGCAGTGGCCCTTCCGGCTCTCATTACGGAGTTGCAGATGGTGCAAGTGCCTTTGGACCTCGGACAGCGGATTGTCAGTGCGGCGAAGCTCGCGGTATCGCTGCATCTTGAAGCCCTTCATCTTGACTCGCTTGGTCCTGAATCGACGGGAGACACGGAACAAGGACGGCAGACCCTCCGCAGCGTACCTGCGGCGGGTTCAGTCAGGGATGACACGCCGTCCCAGGCGAATAGCTGGCAGGCTCGGCTGCCGCAGTCGCCATGGACCTGGACCGGGGAAATCCCGGTCGGGCCCTTTTAGACGTCTCAGCATCCAGCTGAGGCCCTCGCCCAGACCCGGGCGAAACGCCTCCAGCGGATGGCTTGGCTTTCGACGGAAGGAGTCGCCGAATGCTCTACGGGCTGTATCTCTCGGCTACCGGCGTCATCACCAGCGCCTACCGCCAGGATTTGATCGCGAACAACATGGCCAACTCGGAAACCGTCGGTTTCAAACGAGACCTGGCCACCTTCCAGCAGCGCCCGGCGGCCGATCAGGAAAATCCGCTTTCGGCACAGTTCGGCAGTTCGCTTCTGGACAAGATCGGCGGAGGCATCCTCGCTTCGCCGACCCAGATCGACACCAGCCAGGGAACCATCGAACCCGACGGCAACAACATGGACGCCGCCATCATGGGGTCCGGCTATTTCCAGGTCGCCACCGCCGACGGCCAGACCCGCCTCACCCGCGACGGCCGGTTCAAAATCGATCAGAGCAGCCGCCTGGCGCTTTCCAACTCGCAGGCCAGTCCGCTGCTGGACACCCAGGGCCGCACCATCAATCTCGACCCCACGCTCCCGACGCGCATCGACATCGCCGGCCACGTCCTCCAGGCCGAGCAGCCGGTCGCCCAACTGGCGGTCGTTGATGCGCCCGATCCGACCAAGCTCAAAAAGGACGGCGGCTCGCTCTTGTCATACAGCGACCCGACCGCTTTGACGCCCTCGCAATCGCAGGTCGAGGACGGCGCTCTGGAGCACTCCAATGTTGACCCGGCCACCGAGTTGACCGCCCTGATGGATACGCAGCGCCAGCTCGAAGCCAATGCCAACATGATCCACTATCAGGACGAAATGATGGGCGACCTCGTGAACACCGTTGGGAAGATCAGCTAACGAACACTAACCGCAACTGAACCATGGCAATCGCAGCTCTTAATTCGGCGGCAACGGGACTCAGGGCGCTCTCCACCGAGATCGACGTGGTGGCCAACAATCTGGCCAACGCCGAAACCACCGGCTTTAAGGCAAGCCGCGTGAACTTCGAGGATTTGATGTACATGCCCCTCGAGCAGCCCGGCGTCACCAGCAGTAGCGGTGATGTCTCTCCCTCCGGCGCGTACGTCGGCCTGGGAACCAAAATCAGCAATACCGAACTGGACCTCACGCAGGGCAGCCCCGACAGCACCGACAATCCGCTCGACGTGGCGATCCAGGGTGACGGCTTCTTCAAGGTCAAAGTCCTCAGTTCGCTGGGCGACGGAACCGCCTACACGCGCAACGGCGGATTCTTCGTCAACTCCCAGGGCGAGATGGTGCTGGGGATCGGACAAGGATATTCGCTCGTGCCCCCGATCAAATTTCCCCCGGGTACAACTCCAGATCAGATCAGCATCAGCCAGGACGGTCAGGTCAGCGTCACCAACCCAAGCACCAACGCCGCCACCACGGTCGGCCAGCTTCAACTCTCGATCTTTCCCAATCCGCAGGGCATGAAGCTGCTCGGCGGAAGCCTCTATCAGCAGACCGATTCTTCGGGCCAGCCGATCTCGCAAAACCCGCAGACCAACGGTTCGGGCCTGATCCTGCAGAACTATCTGGAATCCAGCAACGTCGATCCGGTCAAGGAACTGGTCAGCCTCATCAAAACGCAGCAGTCGTTTGAACTGAACAGCCAGTCGATCCAGACCGCCGATCAGGCGCTGCAGACCATCGCCAACCTGAAACGGTCGTAATGTCATGAGCGAAAGAAACCGGCTGACAAGACTGGCTGCGATCCTCGCCATCCTGCTGTTGTCGGCGGCCGCGCGGACATACGCGCAGGACGCCGGCACCGACGCAGCCGCCACAGACACCACCGCAACCACCACCGACGACGCCTCGCAGGGCGACCTGCTCGAAGCGCAGACCGCGATCATGCTCACGCCCGAGCAGCAGCCGGAGAAATTCGTCCCCGCCGCGGCGGACGTGCGCACCTTCGAAGGCGCGACGATCGTCCTCCGCGGCGATGCCACCGTCTCGGGCAACGCGATCCTCGTGAAGAACGTCTGCCGCTGGACCCAGCGCGACGCCGCCATGTTCACGCAGGTGGCCGATCTCACCGTCGTCCGCATCCCCGATGGCAGAATGTACGCCACCGTGACCCTCCGGCAGTTGCGCGACACGCTGGAGGGAGCGGGCATCAATTTGGCGCTGGTCAGTTTCAATGGCGCGACGAAATGCGCCGTCAATCGCTGCGACGACGCCGTCATTGAACAGACGGCACTCCAGCAATGGAGCAATCCGCCGCAAGCCATCGAGGCGTCGGCCACGCAGCCACCGGTGAACCAGTCGCCGCGGCCGGACGCAGCCGACGCCGGCCCGCTCCGGTCGCTGCGAAGCCTTCTCGCCGCCGATCTGTGCGCGCGGCTTGGACTCGATCCGAACAGTGTCGAGCTTTCCTTCAATTCCACCGACGACAAAATCCTCAATCTCGCCGAGCCGTACTTCCAGTTCCAGATCACGCCCCGGCAAGTCCGCACCCTGGGCGACGTCTCATGGGACGTGACGATCGCTGCCAACGGCCAGAAGCAGAAGGCCTCCATCAACGCCCTGGCCCGCGTCTGGCTTACCGAAACGATCATGGCCCGGCCGGTCGGTTATCAGCAACGCATCGAGGCCAACGACGTCGACGAGAAGCGAATCCTCGTCAACCACCTCACCAATCAAACCCTGCTGACCAGATCGCAGGCCGTCGGACAAAGCGCCGCCCGCGAACTCAAGCCCGGAACGATTCTCTCCGCCGACATGGTGGCGCCGGTGCTGCTCGCACGCCAGGGCGAGCTGATCACCGTAACCATCAATCAGGGCAGTGTGCAGATCACCGCGGTGGCCAAGGCGTTGGAACCCGGTTCGCTCGGACAGACCATCCGTGCCCGCGGCGACGTGGACGCGACCAAGCTGTTTGACGTGACGCTGACCGGACCGCAGCAGGGAACCGTCGTCGGAATTCCCGAATCGCCGCATTCGTCGCCGTTGTGAATTGAAGAGCCGGGCCGTGTCGGCCCGGACCGGGGCGGCACGCCCAGGCTCTGTAAAGGAATCTCCATGCAAAACCCGCAACGCGATCGTGCCGTGCTGATTGTGCTGATCGGCGTGATGATGACTTGCTCCGCCGCCCTCGCCGACGGCCCAGCGGCGCCAGACACCGCAGCCGCGCCACCCGCCCGGCCCGCCGCGCCGCGCCTCTCGCAAGACTCCGCCCCCCCGCCGCTGGGACTGGTCATGCAGCGCAACGGCGGATCGCTGTTTCGGGCTGAAAACTCCGTTCATGCCACCGAAGCCGCCGAGGTCGCCCCCGGCGAAGCCAGCGCCGACGCCAAATCCAACGCACCGCCCGGAAGCGTCGAGGCTGTCAGCTTCTTCGCCGTCTCGCCGCAAAAGCCCAAGAGCTATAAAAAGCACGATCTGATCACCGTCATCGCCAAGGAAGACTCCAACTACACCGCCAACGGCACGACATCTGAAACCAGAACCCAGGATTTGAACGCCCAGCTAAACGCCTTCATCACGCTGCGACCCTCGCTCAACCAGCTGCGCAGCGTCATCGCCGGCTCCTCGCAGATTCCGCAGATTCAGACCACCAACGAGAACGATTTCAAGGGAACCGGCGAAGTCGACCGCACCGACACCTTCACCGACCGCTTCACAGCCGAGGTCGTGGACGTGCGCCCCAACGGAACCATGGTCCTCCAGGCCATCAAGGAGATCAAAACCGACGAGGAGCAGCAGCGCATGATTCTCACCGGCGTCTGCCGCGTGGAGGATGTCACGTCCGATAACACGCTGCTCACCACGCAACTGTTCGACCTCGAACTCGACACCACTCACGCCGGCGCCGTCCGCGACAGCACCAAACGCGGATTCCTTTCGAGATTATTGGACACGTTCAGCCCGTTCTGACCGATAACCTTGATGTCTCAACTCAGACATGCGATACGCAACCGCCCTGCTCCTGATTCTCTCGATCACGCCCGCGGCGCGGGCGGTGAAGATTGCCGACATCACGCGCATCGGCGGCGAGCGCACCAACCTGCTCACCGGGCTGGGTCTGGTCTACGGCCTCAAAGGCACCGGCGACGGCGGCGCTTTCGCCGCGGCCATCAATCCGCTCCGCGAAATGCTGGCCAAGTTCTCTGATCCGGTGCAGGTCAAGGAATTGAGCGACTCGGCCAACGTGGCCCTGGTCGCCCTGACCGCCACCGTCCCCGCTGTCGGCGCTCGTGACGGCGATCACCTCGACGTGCACGTCACCAGCCTCGGCGCCGCCGTCAGCCTCAGGGGCGGACGCCTCTTCGTCACCGCTATGCAAGGCCCGATGGCCGGCGGCAAAGTCCTCGCCCTCGCCGAGGGGCCCGTCGATCTCGAAGACCCCGCGACCCCCACCACCGGCGTCGTTCGCGCTTCCGCCGGCGGCGCGGTCATGGAAGAAGACCTCCCCGCTCGCTGCATCGACGACAACGGCCGCTTCGAGCTCATCATCGACGAACCCTCCGTCTCCTGGACCATGGCCAGCACCATCGCCCAGATCATCAATGACAGCGAGGGCCAGAGCGGCGAAGTGCTCGCCTCGGTGTACGACCAGAAAAACATCATTGTCACGATTCCCGCCAACGAGCGCGATCATCCCGACGCCTTCATCAGCCGCGTACAGCGTCTGCCCGTGAAGATCGTCCCGACCGAAGCTCGCGTGCAGATCAATGCCCGGACCGGAACCATCATCATCACCGGCGACGTGGAGATCAGTCCCGTGGTCATCAGCCACAAGGGGCTGTCGATTTCGATCGTCAATCCCACTCCGGTTCCTTCGGCACGGAATCCGATCGTCGAAAACCGCGATCTGATCGGACTGACCACCGAGCCGCCGATGAACGGAAACCTCGAAGACCTCATCACCGCGCTCAAGCAGCTTCAGGTGCCGACGGAGGACCGCATCGACATTCTCAAGGAACTTTACGAAACCGGAAAACTTCACGCCAAACTGATCATTGACGAATGACCGCCACGCTCCTCCATGCCGCCGCCGCACCCGCCGCCAGCCACGCCGCAGCCGCGCATGGTCATGGAGCACACGCCCTCGGCGCGCACGCTCATGGGGCGCATGGGGACATCGCCCACGCCGGCAGCGCCGCCGCCGCGGCGTTCGCCAAGCGTCACAAGGAACTCGTGCGCGAAACGCAGAAATGGGTGGCGCAGACGTTCTACGGCACGATGCTAAAGAAAATGCGCGAAAGCCCGTTTCACAGTGAAATCTTCGACGGCGGACGCGGCGGGCAGATGTTTCACGAAATGCTCGACCAGAAACTCGCCGACCGCATGAGCCGCACCGCCGCTCCCAAGCTCGTCGACTCCATCGTCCAGAAGATCGAGCGCGGCAAGGCGTCGGCAAGCTATCTGCGTCACTCGAGCAAAGCGACGCCAAGCATCGACGCGACCGACAAAAACCTGCGCTGGAGGCCCGATGTCACATCCGTTGGATGAATTACAGGCGATTCTCGCCCAGATCATCGACGAGCATCGCAAGCTGCTCGCCGAGACCGAGCGTCACCAGGCCGCGATCATGTCGATGGACGTTCCCTCGATGGACGCCTCTCGCCTGCGCCAGGAGGCGATGCGCTCGCGAATCGACACGCTGGAGGCGCGGCGCCGAACCATCGCCAGCCAGCTCGCGCTGGGACACAAGGGCTTGCCCGTGACACTGACGCGCCTGGCGGAATTGCACCCCAAGGCCCGCGTGAAACTGCTCGCCCAGCGCGATGAATTGCGACTGCTCATCGGTCAGATCAAGCAGCACACTCACGTTGCCGGACGGGTCGCCGGCGCGATGCTCGGGCATCTCAATTCCGTCGTGCGCCTTCTCGTCGGTGCGGCGCAGCAGGCGGGCGTCTACACCAAACAGGGCGTGCCGAAAATGTCCGGCCGCCTCGGAAGCCTCGATTCAGTCGGATAGCCATGTCGCTTCTTGGAATTCTCAACCTCAGCGGTTCGGCCCTGGCGGCGCAGCAGGCGGCGCTTCAGGTCACCGGCAACAACCTGGCCAACGCCGCCAATCCGAATTACGCCCGCGAGGTCGTCAATTTTTCACCCGCCCCGGATGTCAGCACCGCCGGCGGACTCCTCGGCACCGGCGTCAGCGTCTCCTCCATCCAGCGCCAGGTGAGTCAGTCGCTGCAAGGCAGCCTGCTCGGCGCCAATGGCGATCAGACCGCCGCCAGCACGCTCCAGACCTGGTCCGGTCAGGTGCAATCCGTTTTCAACGCCCTGTCTGGCAACGCGCTGTCCGATCAGCTCAACACCTTCTTCAACGACTGGTCCTCGCTGGCCAACAATCCGTCGAGCATCGGACAAAGAGAAGTCGTAACGCAGGACGGCCAGAACGTCGCGCAGACGCTCAATTCGCTCTCCAGCAATCTGAACGATCTCTCCAGCGGAGTGCAGAGCGCCGTCGGCCAGGGCGTGGAGCAGGTCAACAGCCTCACAAGCCAGATCGCCACCCTCAACCAGCAGATCGTCCAGACATCCGCCGGCGGATCGCAGCAGCCCAACGCCCTGCTCGATCAGCGCGACGCGGACCTCACGCAACTGTCGCAACTGGTCAACATCAAGACCATTACCCAGCCGACCGGCAGCGTCAACGTCTATCTTGGCTCCGAAGCGCTGGTTGAAAACACCAACGCGCAGACGCTGACAGCAACCACCGTCAGCACGAACAATCATCTGGATTCCACCGTGACATTCGCCGACGGCACCACGGCGCCGATCACCGGCGGAACCATCGGCGGCCTGCTCCAGTCGCAGCAGTTCATCGACACCACCAGCGATGAGACCAACACTCTCGCCGGCACGCTCATCTCCTCGCTCAACCAGATTTACTCCAGCGGCCAGGGATTGCAGGGTTACACCAGCGTGTCCAGCACCAACGCCGTCGCCGACGCGACGCAGCCGCTGGACAGTTCCGCCGCCGGTCTGCCCACCGCACCCACCACCGGCAGTTTTGTCGTCACCGTCACCGATCCATCGACGGGTCTCTCCAACAGTTCGCTCATTCAGGTCAACGGCAGCGACACCAGTTCGCCGACAACTCTGAACTCTCTGGCTGCCAGCCTGAACAGCGCCACCGGCGTCACCGCGACCGTCACCAACGGCATCCTCAACATCCAGAGCACCAACCCCAACGACCAGATCACCTTCAGCCAGGACAG
>Ga0182024_10023131_pt1 | contig 11155 bp, 8 predicted proteins | sample P32metaG_FD_120480 | JGI IMG/M metagenome (GOLD analysis project Ga0182024, IMG submission 120480) | Permafrost microbial communities from Stordalen Mire, Sweden - P3-2 metaG (Illumina Assembly) | ecosystem: Environmental > Terrestrial > Soil > Wetlands > Permafrost | place: Sweden: Stordalen... | reverse complement strand
TGGTACCCGATCGTGCGCCTGGTGCTGATGGCGTTCCAGCACACGAACTTGGTGCAGCCGGCGACCTGGGTCGGGTTCCAGAACTTCAGCGAGGTGATCCACGACCCGCTGTTCCCGATCGCCGTCAAGAACACCGCCGAGTTCGCCGGGCTCGCGCTGGTCTTTGGCTATCCGGTCCCGCTCGCGGTAGCCGTGCTGATCAGTGAGGTCCGCAAGCGGCGGGGTCTTTACAGCGCGCTTGCGTACCTACCGGTCGTGGTCCCGCCGGTCGTCGCGGTGCTGCTTTGGAAGTTTTTCTACGACGCCGGGCCGAGCGGGGTCTTCAACACGATGTTGCACTGGGTCGGGATCGGCCCACAGCCGTGGATCCAGTCCGAGAACGCCGCGATGCCATCACTGGTGCTCGAGTCGACCTGGGCGAATGCCGGCGGGACCGTGATCATCTACCTCGCTGCGTTGACGGGCGTGAACTCCGAGCTCTACGAGGCGGCCTCGGTCGACGGTGCCGGGCTCTGGAAGAAGATCGCGAATGTCACCCTGCCGCAGATGCGCACCATCCTGCTCGTCACCTTGATCTTGCAGATCATTGGTACAGCCCAGGTCTTCCTGGAGCCGTACCTGTTCACCTCGGGCGGCCCGGACAACGCAACGATCACGGTCCTGCTTTTGATCTACAACTACGCGTTCGGCAATTCGCTCGGCGCGAGCTACGGAGAGGCCGCTGCACTCAGCCTGATGCTGGTTGCGTTCTTGGCGGTCTTCTCACTGATCTACCTGCGGGCCACGCGCTCGTGGAGCACCGGATGAGCGCCCTGCAATTCCGGAGCAAGCGCGGCCAACGGTCGGAGGAGACACCGCAGGGCCTCGTGTCCTTTACCGACTGGAACCGGCGCAGTGTCAAGTACGGGCTCGGGACCGCGCAGGCAGCGCTGCTTGTGCTGCTCGTTGTTGTTGGGCTCGGCCCGATCCTGTGGCTCGCCAAAGCCGCAATTACGCCGACCCAGGACACACTTATCCATCCGATGGCGGTCTTCCCGCACGGGACCGCCTGGAGCAACGTCTCGGATGCGTGGTCGCAAGTGGATATCGGGCTCTATCTGTGGAACACGATCGCTATCGCCTTCGGCTCATGGGTCGCTCAGATCATCGTTGCCACCACCGGGGCATACGCGCTCTCGGTACTCCGGCCCAAGTGGGGCAACCTGATCATGGCTGCGCTGCTCACGACGCTGTTCGTCCCCACGGTGGTGCTGCTGGTACCGCTCTACATAGAGATCGTGCACCCGCCGCTGATCGGCGGCACGTACGTTGACAGTTACTGGGCGATCTGGCTGCCCGAGGCCGCGAGCGCGTTCAACGTGGTGCTGATGAAACGCTTCTTTGACAACCTCCCGCGCGAGATCTTCGAGGCGGCGCGCATCGACGGCGCCGGCAAGTTGCGCCTGTTCTTATCGATCGTGCTGCCGATGTCAAAGCCGATCCTCGGTGTCGTGTCCATCTTTGTCGTCCTCGCCTCGTGGAAGGACTTCCTCTGGCCGCTGCTCGTCCTCACTGACACGAGCCTGCAGCCGCTATCGGTCCGGCTGCCGGCGATCCAGGGTCAGACCGAACTCGGGGTGTTCCTCGCCGCGATGCTGGTCGCCTGTCTCGTCCCGATCATCGGCTTCCTGTTCCTGCAACGCCGGGTCCTCCGCGGGACGGGGCTCAGCGGAGCACTGAAAGGGTGATCGGCTCACCCTGCGCCAACCGGGTGGCTCACGATGCCATACGCCTTTAGACGCGGATCTGGCCGTTGCCGGTGATGACGTACTTAATAGTCGTGAGCTCGCGGAGCCCCATCGGCCCGCGGGCGTGCAACTTCTGAGTGCTGATACCGATCTCGGCACCGAAACCGAACTGCTCCCCGTCGGTAAAGCGCGTCGACGCGTTCACAACTACCGCCGCCGCGTCGACCTCGCGCGTAAAGCGCTGCGAAGCCTCCAGGTCGCGGGTGACAATTGCCTCGGTGTGGCCGGTCCCGTACTGCCGGATGTGGGCGATAGCTGCGTCGAGGTTGTCCACCACGCGAACGGACAGGACGAGGTCGAGGTACTCCTTGCCCCAGTCTTCCTCTGTGGCGGGCTCGATCTCCGCCACGATGGCGCGTGCACTTTCGTCGCCGACAAGACGGACATTTTTCAGGGCTTCTGCCACAGACGGCAGGAAGGCCTCGGCCACATCTCGGTGTACGACCAGGGACTCTGTTGCGTTGCAGACACTTGGCCGCTGGGTTTTCCCATTGATCAGAAGGGAAAGTGCCATTTCGAGGTCGGCCGACGCATCGACGTACAGATGGCAATTGCCATCCCCGTCGATCACATAGGGGACTGTGGCGTTCTCCAGGACGGCGTTGATCAAGGAAGGCCCGCCACGTGGGATCAGGCAGTCGATCGTCCCGCGCATCCGCATGAACTCTCGGGCCGATTCGTAACTGGTGTCCTCCACAAGGACTAGGCAGTCCTCCGGAAGCCCAACCTTGGCGAAGCCCTCGCGAAGGACGGCGGCGATCGCCTGATTTGACGTCAAAGCGCCCGAACTTCCCCGCAGGAACGCCGCGTTGCCCGACTTCAGGCAGAGCGCGGCCGCATCGCTCGTCACGTTGGGCCGGTTCTCGTAGACGATGGCGACGACCCCGAGAGGTACTCGCACCTTGTCGATGCGGAGCCCGTTAGGGCGTACCCAACCCTCGACGACTTCCCCGACCGGGTCGGCCAGGCCGGCAACCTGGCGCAGCCCGCCGGCCATGGAGGCGATGCGGGCATCGGACAGGCGGAGCCTGTCTACGATCGTCGCCGCAACACCTTCAGCCTTGGCCCGTTCCACGTCGGCACCGTTTGCGGTCAGGATTTCGTCCGACCGCTGCAAGAGGAGGTCGGCTGCGGCGCCGAGGGCTGCATCCTTTGTGTCGGTCGAAGCCAGCGCCAGAGCAAGGCTCGCCGCCTTGGCACGCTGGCCGAGCTCACTGAGCGATGTCATAACCGAACGCTACATGACCCGTTCACTAGCGTACCGAGCAGGCGCCATGCGATAGGAGGTACGCGTTGTGCCTACCACGATGGAAGCGCCTAAAAGCGGAGGGACACCCCCGGCTGGTACTTAGCGCGCGGCGCCGGGGGCCTCCAGCCCGTCCCACGACCAGTGGGGCACGGGTAGGGATCCCGGCACGATCGAGGCCCGTGGGGAGTAGACCATGACATCGCTCACTGCCCACTCCATGTAGGCGCGTAGAGCCGAGCGGAACTCAGGGTCGTCCGGGAGCCCTGCGTCGTCTGCTGCCTTCACGAAGCACTCGACGAACCTGCTGCCCAGGTCGTCCTGCATTTCGTTGCGCGCGTGGATGTCGAGCATCGCCGACTGCCCGCCGCACAAGGTCGAATAACTCGCTGGCCCCCCGAACACCTCGCCCCAGTAGCCGGCCAGGCGCTCGACGTGCTGGGGGTGCCCGGGGTGCGAAAAGGGGTGGTTCAGGACCGGGTCGTCCAGGCAGCGCTGATGATGGGCCGCCGCGAGCCGGACCAACGCGGGGCCGCCGCCGGCAAAATCGTAAAGCGAAGGGCGCCCCATGCTTTCAGTTTTGCACAATGGTTGTTCAGCGGCCGGCGAGGTTGAGCACTGTGCCGGCGGCGGCGCTACGCACCGTGCGCTCGTGGTCAAGAAGCAAAGCTTTGCGGTCAAGCCCTCCGCCGTAGCCGACCAGTGACCCATTCGCCCCTATCACCCGGTGGCAGGGGACGATGATCGCAACAGGGTTACGGCCGTTGGCCAGTCCGACCGCCCGATAGGCGCGGCTGCTGCCGATCTTCGCCGCGAGCTGAGAGTAGCTCCAGGTCTCCCCGTACGGGATCTGGCACAGCGCTCCCCAGACCCTGCGTTGGAACTCGGTACCAGCAAGGTAAAGGTCCACGTTGAACTCCGTGAGCTCACCCGCGAAGTAGGCGGCCAACTGGTCGCTGACGTCCCGAAAGGTCGCTGCGTCGTCGGCCCAGCCCGTTCGGTCGGTGGGCGCGTGGGCTTGGCCCGCCATATGAAGCCCAGTAAGCCGGCCTTCGTTGGAAGTCAGCGTCAAAGGCCCGACCGGGCTGTCCACTGTGGTGGTAAGCGTGATGGCGCGGGGAGAGGTCATGCGAGGCTCCTTTTTGTCCTTAGGTTTTTTGGGGCCCCCATGCCAGAGGGCAGCTTGTTGATCGGGTGGTCGAGCGTGGCCCACAGGTACTGGATGGCATAGGCCCGCCACGGGCGCCAACCCTCGGCGCGCGCTGCTAGCTGGCTTGGGGCCTTGGGCAAGCGGGCTGCGAGCGCTGCCCGACGCACTCCGAGGTCGGTGAGAGGGAAGGCGTCGGGGTCGCCGAGCGCACGCATCGCGATGATCTCCACCGTCCAGGGCCCTACGCCGGCCAACTGGCCCAGCTGGGCTCGCGCCTCCTCCCAGTCGCCGCCAGGGCCGAGGTCGACCTTCCCGTCGGCGAGCGCAGCGACAAGGCCAGCGAGAGTCGCTTGGCGAGACCTCGGCCCGGCCAGCAGCGCGACGAGACCGGGCTGCGCTGGTGCCGATAAAGCCTCGGCGAGGGCGATCGCGCTCGGAAAGGTCCGGGACAGGCCTCCGGCCGGGTCGTTGACAGGTTCCCCGTACGCCGTGGCGAGCCGCCCTGCGTGGGTACGTGCCGCCGCAGTGGACACCTGTTGGCCGAGAACGGCTCGGACCGCCATCTCCGGCTCGTCCACCGTGCGGGGCACCCGGCGCCCGGGGGCCGAGCGGACCAGCCGCGCCAGCGCAGGGTCCTCGCACAGCCGTTCGTCGGTCGCTACTGGATCGGCGTCGAGGTCGAGGAGCCGTCTGCAGCGCGCCACGGCAGATGTCAGGTCCCGGAGGTCGGCCAACGACAGCGAAGCCCAAATGCAGTCCTCGGCCGGTCGGAGAGCGACAAGCCCCACGCCGTGGGGGAGCCGGAGAGTGCGGCGGTAGGCACCGTCTCGCATTTCCTCCACCCCCGGCACGGCCGTGGCGGCGAGGTGCCCGAAGAGGTTGTCCACGCAAAGGGGGGCTCGGAAGGGAAGGCGCAGTGTCAGCGTCTGGCCAGGGGCCGGGACCGGCGGGCCCGCCTTGCGCCGCAGCTCGGTGGCGCTAACTGCGAACACTGCCTGCACCGTGTCGTTGAACTGGCGGACGCTGGCGAAGCCGGCGGCGAACGCAACCTGGGCCATCGGCATCCCTGTGGTCTCGATAAGGACACGAGCGGCCTGTGCCCGCTGCGCCCGAGCAAGGCCCAGGGGACCAGCGCCGACTTCCGCCATAAGTAGGCGCTCAACCTGGCGGGTGCTGTAGCTAAGACGGCTTGCAAGGCCACCGACGCCCTCCCGGTCGACGACGCCATCCGCGATGAGGCGCATAGCACGGGCAACCAGATCGGCCCGGCTGTCCCATTCAGGAGAACCGGGGGTAGCGTCGGGCCGGCAGCGTTTGCAGGCGCGATAGCCCGCTCGTTGGCATGCCGCCGCCGTGGGGTAGAAGGTGACGTTGGTTTGCTTAGGCGTTATCGCCGGGCAACTCGGGCGACAATAGATACCAGTTGTCCGCACAGCCGTGAAGAACCAACCGTCGAAGCGGGGATCTCTGGATTTCACGGCCTGGTAACAGCGCTCGAAGCTTTCGATCACGAGCCCAGCCTGCCGCACCGCCCACGCTTAATCTGGCGGTTTTGCGACATCACCATCGGCTACGTCAACCGCAGTACCCGCCTACTGCGCAATTGCCTATGCGTACCGTCAGTGCCCGCCGTTCTGCGGCGTGCACTTATTCCGCTCGCAGTACTAGAGCGGTTGGTGTCCGAGCAGCTAACCGGCCGGGAATTGCGGCGACGACGTTGGCCAGGACAAGGGCACCCAGCGCTATCAGGACAACCTGGAACACCGGGACCACTGGTGTAGGAACGGCGTTGATCTCCTGTGCGAAAAGGTCCCAAAGCCAACGCCCGGTCGCTATGCCGAGGGGCACTCCGAACACCACCCCTATGGCCACGGCGGTGGTCGCGTGCCAGGCGACGGTGGCGGCCAATTGCCGTTCTGTGAAGCCAAGTGTTTTGAGCAGCGCGAGGTCGCGCCGGCGCCGGCGCACCGAGGCGATGAGGGTCAGGGCCAAGGCGACGACTGCGCCGGTTGCCAGACCCACGCCCAGGTAGACGGGCGTGTTCCCGAGCGAGCGGTAGTTCAGGATCTCGGCCGGGCGCTGGACCCCGATCACGCCCACGCCGAAGTTCTCGGGGTTCGTCGTCTCCTGAGCGATCTGCTCCAGCGACCGGTACGCTGCGGACCGGTCCACGTGCGGGCGGAGCCGGACGAGAGCAGCTGCCGGGCCGGGGAGCGCGGAACCGAAGGGGTTGAGGTCTACCGCCGGGAACAGCTTGTACGAGAGCACGGCCCCGACCCCCATTTCGAGGTGTAGCCCCGACCCTCCGATGGCTGGCAAGGTGGCTGTCCCGACTATCCGCAGGCGTTCGGGCGAGGTAGCGTCGGAGCTCACTTCCACCGTCCCGCCGAGATGTTGGCCGAGTTGCTTGAGGGTGAGCGAACCCAGGACCACTTGCCCGGCCGTTTGGACGTTATGCCCCGAAAGCAGCGCTGGCGCCACCGTTGTCCCCGGGGTCTCCCCGAGCACCGGGACCTCTTGGCCGTTTATCTGCAAGGTCGTGGTGTAGACGCCCGACCACGCAGCCACATATGGGTCATGGTCCAAAAGCGAAGTCACCTTCTGTTGGGGAAGATCACCTCCTGCGCCCAGCATGTAGTCCCAGTTCCAGCCGTACAGGGACGGGTGCGAGACGAGCGAGCTGAGGCTGGCCCCGAAGGTCACCGTGCCAACCAGCACTATCACCGCCATCACGGCCCCCAGCACGGCCGAGCGTACGGGGACCGCGGTACGGCCGCTCCCGGGTACAAGGGCGAAGCGCACACCCGTGAGGGCGGGAGCCGGCAGCCTGGCCGCCGCAGCCGCCGACAGGAGGCGCGAAGGCGGTTTTTGCGATGCGACGTCGTCAGTGGACCGTCGCGGGACCCATCGGAAGCTGATTGCGGCGGATACGGCGCTCAGCGCCAGGACAAGGACGAGCAACCCGAGCCCGAGTACTGTCCAGTCGAAGCCAAGGCCCACTCCGGGGTAGACCGGGCGCACCGGCCCGATCGGAGCAATGGGTGACAGGCCCACCGCAACCACGACTGCGAGCAGGCCTCCCGCCACCACGCTGGCCACTAACCCGATCATCCCGTCGGCCCAGATCTGTCCGGGGCTGGCCCCGAGGGCCCGCAGCGCTTGCCTTTCGGCCGCACCCAGGCGGATCTGGCGCCCGATCAGCTGAGCGGCGATCAGGAGGCACGCGAGGGCAACGATGCCCCCGAACACACCGAGCGCAAGGGCCTCGGGTTCGATCGTGCGTTGTGCCTTCGGCAGTACCGTCGGGGCGACAGCCTCGAAGGCGGGTGCGCCCTTTGGGTAAAACCGGTTGATCTGAGATAGGACCGCGGAGTCGAAACGGGGGTTGCTCACCCGCACCCCGCTCTCGCTGTAGTTGACACAGCATTTGAGGAGCGGCGCTGTGAGCGCCGGAGTGAACAGGTTGTCCGGTGCCGACCCAGAGTCGGACTGGTCCTCCACGACGCTGGAGTTGAAGGCCGCGATCCCCACGAGCGTGGCTTCGATGACGCGGTACGGCCTTACCCGTGCGGTGCCGAAATCAGCTAACTGGATCTGCGCGTTGGTGTAGATGCCGAAACGCACTTTGTCCCCGACACGCAGGCCCATCGACTGCGCCTGTGCCGCGGTCAGCATGAACTGGTCCGGTGCCGCAGGATCGGCCATGCGGCCGGCAGTCACGGTGACTCTGTCCTGGTCGAAGTAAAGCCCGTCCACACTCCCGTACCCGTTGCCAGGGCCGGGAGAAAATTCGGTGACGTTTTGCTCGGGGGCGCCGTCAGGCTGCAGCGGCAGGATATTGATGCCGGACTGCGTCTCCACTCTTTTCACGTGAGCGAGGTGCGAGATCTTGGCAACCAGAGGCCCGTCATAGGGCGTAAAGGGGAGGCTCGGGTTGAGGATCCCCGTCAGGCCGGCTAGGTCAGACGGGTTGGTGCTCTTCCAAAACACCGTGAACGACGAGTCGGTCCGCCTGGCCCCCGCGATGGACCCCATCGCCAGGCCGCCCACTAGCCCGATGAGCAACGCCAGGCTCAGATAGCCGGGCCAGCTCCGCCGGAAGGTGGCACCGAAGCGGTACCGCGCCAGCCGTATGGCTTCGCCGGTCACTCGCCGGACCCTCGGGGCACCATTGGGCCCCATTTTCCTACCGTGCTGCCGAGCTGAGCCATCAGGCAGGCACGTTTCTCTCCGGGGGTGCTGGGACACCCCCGCGCGCCGGCCAGCACCAGTGCCCTGCGCCGGAGGGCCCGCTACCGTGCCAATGGTGCCCCCGCTCGATGCTGTCGTCATCGGCTCTGGCCCGAACGGGCTGGCCGCCGCGCTGACTCTGGCTCGCGCCGGTCTTTCTGTCGAGGTCTACGAAGGAGAACCGGCCCCTGGCGGAGGGTGCCGCTCGGCCGAACTGACGCTCCCAGGCTTTCACCATGACATTTGCTCGGCGGTCCACCCGCTGGTGGCGGCCTCGCCCTTCTTTCGAAGTGTCAGCCTGGCGGCACGAGGCGTCAAGCTGCTCACGCCCGGGGTGTCCTTCGCCCACCCTCTCGACGGAGGGCGTGCGGGTGCGGTTGTGCCTTCCGTAGACGAGACTGCGGCGAGCTTGGGCGACGACGGGGCAGCCTACCGCCGCCTCTTCGGGCCGCTGGTGCGAGACGTCGACAAGGTGCTCCCCACTCTCCTCGGGCCCCTGCGTGCCCCGCCGAGGCACCCGCTCGCGATGGCACGTCTCGGGCTCCCGGGACTGTTGCCGGTCACCCGTCTCGCCGCCCGGTTCCAAAGCGAGGAGGCGAAAGGGCTCCTGGCAGGAGCAGCCGCGCACTCGATGCTCCCGCTGAGCACACCGTTGACTGGCTCGTACGGCCTGCTGTTCATCACCCTTGGCCATGCCTACGGTTGGCCGGTCGTCGAGGGCGGCAGCGAGCGGGTCGTGGAGGCTCTCGTCGCCGAACTGGCTGACCTGGGTGGGACCATTCGGCTCGACCGGTGGGTCAACAGTTGGAGCGAACTGCCCGAGGCCAGGGCCGTGCTCGCCGACACCTCGCCTCGCCATCTTGCGTCCCTCGGTGCGGACCGGCTCAGCCCTTCGTTCAAGAAGGCGCTGGGGCGTTTCCGATATGGCCCGGGTGTATGCAAGGTCGACTGGGCGCTCAGCGGCCCAGTCCCCTGGGAAGCCCCCGCCTGCCGGAAGGCTGGCACCGTCCACGTGGGCGGGACGCTGGAAGAGGTCGCCACCAGCGAGTCTGAGGTGGCGGCGGGCCGCCACGCCGATCGGCCCTTCTGCCTCGTCGCCCAGCCCGGTGTCGTCGACGTCACGCGCGCTCCTGAGGGCAGTCAAACCCTGTGGGCCTACTGCCACGTGCCGTCGGGATCGACGGTGGACATGACGGAGCGGATCGAGGCGCAAATCGAACGCTTTGCGCCTGGCTTTCGGGATCTCATCCTGGCCCGGGCGACCAAGACGGCGGCACAGGCGGAGGAGGCAAACCCCAATTACGTCGGCGGCGATATCACGGGGGGCATGGCCACTTTGCGCCAAACCCTCTTCCGGCCGACGCTGCGCTGGGACAATTACAAGACCTCCGCACCTGGCTTGTACCTTTGCTCCGCCTCGACGCCCCCCGGCGGCGGCGTCCACGGCATGTGCGGCTATTGGGCCGCCAGAAGTGCGCTGAGGGGCCTGGGCAAAAATGCCTGAGCGGGTTCTCCTGGTGGTGCCAGCCTCCCCAACGGCCACGAGTACCCACCCGTCCAAGACACCGGCTCTCACCCTTGGTGACGGCCTGCCCGCGGACCTACCGTATGGCTCATGAACATAAGAGGGGCTGTCACATCTATCTCATGGATCCCTTCGGAGGCGATCGCCGGCGCTACGAAGCTTCCCTTCGAGACCGGCGTCGCCCACTACGACCCGCCACCGCCCGACGTCATCGAGGACCTGGAGGAGCTCCGCCGGGGTGACCGGTTCCGCTTCGCCAACGAACTGAACGGCTGGGTAGAGGTAAAAGACGGGCGCATCGTCGGCTACGGCCAATCAGGTAAGGGCATGATCGGCTCGACCACGCTGCAGGTTGGCCCGAAGAAGGCCGTGTTCCAGGCCGTGGCGCTGCCCGACCTGCAGCCGGCACCGGAAGTGACCGAGACCAAGGTGACGTTCTTCCAAACCTGTGGGGGCCGCACCGGGGTGCCGGCGCCGCGCCGTGTTCGAAGGGCACCCTTCGTGCAGTTCTCCGCCCCGCTTGCCTGGACGACGCTCGCCCTGGAAATGCACGCCGACGGTACCTGCGAGCATCATTTGATCGGGGCCAGCCCGTTCCCGCGCCACTGGGTTTACGACACCAGCGGGAAATTGGTGAAAAAGAGCGGCCTGATCGACTTTTCGACCTGGTACCGCAGTGCCTTCGGCAAGCACAGCCCCTGGGGCGACCAGGACTCGCCGGCGCTTGCCACGGAGGTCGAGACGGCCCTGGAGCGCCAGCTGTCCGCCGACTTGATGCGGGGAGACGCCAAGCCACGCGTGATCAAGGTGGCAGCGGGCACCGCGATTGTCGAGCAGGGCGACCCCGGCGAAGAGCTGTTCTTGGTGCTCGACGGCGTCGTGCGCGTGGAAGTGGACGGTGAGCGCATCGCCGAGTACGGGCCGGGATCGATGCACGGCGAGCGTGCTGTACTAGAGGGAGGCCTTCGCACCTCGACCGTGCGGGCCGTAACCAAGTGCAAGCTTGCCGTCGCCAAGGCAGACCAGGTCGACCGGGAGGCACTGCAGCAATTGAGCGCCGGCCACCGCCGGGAGGAGCAGAACTGAAGTGCAACAGGGCCAGGGCCTCCAGTCTTCGACGATCAGTGTGTTCCTCGCGGACGACAACTTGATCGTGCGAGAAGGGGTCCGCGCTTTGCTCGCGCTCGAGGACGATTTCAGCGTTGTCGGCACGGCTG
>Ga0182024_10023130_pt1 | contig 11155 bp, 14 predicted proteins | sample P32metaG_FD_120480 | JGI IMG/M metagenome (GOLD analysis project Ga0182024, IMG submission 120480) | Permafrost microbial communities from Stordalen Mire, Sweden - P3-2 metaG (Illumina Assembly) | ecosystem: Environmental > Terrestrial > Soil > Wetlands > Permafrost | place: Sweden: Stordalen... | reverse complement strand
TTCGCCGCAACAGCCACGACACATACTCGCGATCCTTGTACTTGCGTACAACTTTCGCGACGTGCACAGCGCCAGAACCCTTAACCACAACGATAATTGTACACCCGCACAGACCAAATGTCACGTATTTACTGGCTACAATCTGACCGCATCTCGAACCAAAACCCCTGCACAACAACGACTTTCGCGATTCAGCCCACGTAACTTCGGCCTAAGTGTCAGGGCTGATGCCGACCCGGTCCTAGGTGCGCTGCTGCATCGAGCGGCTGGCGGGCACGACACAGAGGACCTCTTACTCCCCGATGTCGCCGGTATTGCTCCGCCGCACGAGGGGAACGGCCTGTTGAGGATCCCTTCTCTACCGGCTGAGAACAATCCCAACCTTCGAAGAGATGCGGCAGCGGGCTGCGCGGGTCTCGAGATCGGTTGGACAGTTTTGTATGGCGACTTTCGAATGCTCGCAGCGGCGTTGGAGGCGAACTCGATCCGGCCGTGGTTCGGGCCCCGCCCGATAGGAGCGGGACCCGAACCCGGTGTGGTCGGGGTCGGTCGATCGTTTCGTTAGATGTTGACGATTCCCGATGAGGTCGCACCGGTCGGCAGCGCGATCGGTGAACTCGCAAGCTCGGTGAGGTTGCCACCGTTGACCGCGAACACGGACACGAAGTTGTGGCCGGCACCGTCAACGAGGAGGTACTTACCGTCGGGGGTGAGGCGGGCGTCGATGTCGGCACCGCCGCCGTTGATGGTTGTGCTCCCGATGAGGGCGAGTGAGCCGTCGTGGTTGATGGCGTAGCTGGAAATGTTTCCCGATCCGGTGTTGACGGTGAACAGGTATCTGCCGTCGTGGCTGATCTCTACCCAACACGGTGCGGTTTGGCCGTCGGCATAGGGTGACGATCCGATCGAGTTGAGTTGTCCGAACCAGCTGTCGTTGTAGGCGGAGACGGTTCCGAGGCCGGCTCCGTTGTGTGCGTTGCTGACGAACAGCTGCCACGGATTGGTGGGCGAGAACTCTGCACCGAGTTGGCCGAGACCCTGCCCGGTGAACGGTGAGCCCTGCGCCGCGAGCAGACGGCCGTTCGGCAACACGACGAAGCTGTCAATCAGGGACGTCCCGGTGCGGGTGCCGACGAGGTGGTCGCCGAATGCGTTGAAGAACACGTCGCCGACACCGGACCCGTCAGGAACAGTGACCGTCGACTTCGGGATCGGTGTCAGGCTGCCGTCGAAGTGCAGACGGAAACCGGAGTAGCCGCTGCCACCGGCGCCGGCGTTCGCGACGTACACGAGCCCGGTCGGGGAGATCGCAACGCTGACCGGCTTGATCCCGCCAGACGAGATGGGCTGGCCGACAAGCACGGGCACCCCATCTTGGGTGACGCGCAGGACCGAGATCTGATTGCTCCCTGCGTCGACCGCAACGAGGTAGCGGCCGTCGCTAGTCGCTTGGATCGCACCCTGGGAGGCCAGACCTGCGCCAAGGCCCGCGCCGCCGGCATTGAACGGCGAACCTGACAGCGGGGTCAGCGACCCGTCGGCGTTCCGTTGGAACCCGGCGATCGTGTTCGCACCAGCTGTGTTGTCATTGACGTACGTATAGCCCGCCGCACTTTGGTTGTGGTTCTCATTGAAATGGGAACCGAAATCGGATGCACCGGCGGTCCCGACCGTCAGGAGCGCGGTGGACGCGGCGAAGCCGACGCCGACCGCGAGGCTGACGAACCGAGAACGTCGACTTGCGCGGTGGTGCGCGCCGTCAGCCGTAACACGAGAAAAGGTCATGAGGAAAGGTCTCCCATCTCCGAAGGCCGGAACACACCGGCCTTTCACCTCTACAGTCCCGCACTCGTCGCCGCGCGTTACGCGGCGGATGCCGGCTACGACACCACCGTCAAGCCCACACTGCGCCGCAGTACGTGCACGCGATCGGCTCGCGTGCTGACCTTCGGTAAGTAGTCAGGACCGTTCGGGGGACATTCATAAACTTTCGCGTAACGTTCTCCGCACCGTGGCGGACTGCACGATTATGAGCAATATTCGGGCGTTCGGCGGGCTGCGTTCCGAGCGACACCGCATCGGGACGCGACCCGGAACGGCTGTCACAGCTCTACGCTTCGGGCCGTGGACGTCGACGCCGAATGGCTCAGCCGGTTGCTCGACGGCGACGAGGACGCGTTCGTGATGTTGGTCGCCCAGTACAAGCAGCCGATGCTGCGCCTCGCGGAATCGATGACCTCCAACCGTGCCGTTGCTGAAGAGGTCGTACAAGACACCTGGATCGGTGTCGTGCGCGGCATCGACCGCTTCGAGGGCCGCTCGTCGTTCAAAACGTGGCTGTTCGGCATCCTCGTCAACCGAGCCCGCTCAGCAAGCTCGCACGAGCATTCCGAGCTGCCCATCGATACCGTCCACGCGGTCGATCCTCTCCGGTTCGACGCCAACGGCCAATGGGCAGATCCCCTCGACGCCTGGACCGAGGACAGCAACGACCGCGTCGACGCCGCGTCCTTGTTGCCCGCGCTCAAATCTGCGCTCGAAGACCTTCCGCCTCGTCAACGCCAGATCGTCTTGTTACGCGACGTGGAAGGACTTTCGCACGATGAGGCATGCGGCGTGCTCGGGATCAGCATCGGGAACCAACGCATCCTCTTACACCGCGGCCGCACGCGACTGCGCGAAATCCTCGAACGCCAAATCGAGAAGGTCGACTGATGCTGTCGTTGCGACGCAAAGACCTCGTCTGCCAACAAGCGGTCGAACTCGTCACCGACTACCTCGAGGGCGCACTCTCACGCCGCGACCGACTCCGATTCGAGTTCCATCTTCGGCACTGCCCGAACTGCACGAACTACCTAGAACAGATCAGAATAACCGTCCAGTTAACCGGAATGATCGAACCCGATGAGCTATCTCCCGAAGCACGCGCCGAACTCACCGACCTGTACCGGCAATGGCGATCCGAGTAATAGAGCCGTAACGATCGCCGCGCCTAAGCCGCCGCGATTGCATTCCTCACCGGCAGCGACCCAGGTCTGCCGATCGAGCAGGCCGCCCTTACCGTCCGACCAACGACCCGCGATGTCTGCCCGCCGTCTCGTCGACCCCACCGGACGCGAGAGGGTGCAGCACGTCGCGCTGCGCAACACCTCGCCCAGATACCCAGCTCAGCGTGCGCCAACGTGGTCGCAGCGACAAACACCAACAGATATCAGGGCCAGACGACGCCCAGGGTGCGGGCTGAACCGCCGCTGCGTATCGCATGGACTCGTATGAGCTCGACGAGTACCGCTTCACAACCGACTCGGTAATTCTCAAGCAACTCAGCGATGTCTGGGAACGTCACCTCGTCAACATCGTAAAAGAACTTCCCCACGTCGCATTGTCTGATCTACGCGACGACGAACGACACGAGTTGTAGTTCGAGCCGCGGTATCAAGGTTGGGAACCCTGTGACTGCGGGTCGTTAGCTTCTGTCAGAAATCGGCGGTGCAGTTACGCGACGACGTCGCTTCGTCGGGGCAACACCCATCCCGGGCGCGGGAAGTGGCAGGTGTAGCCGTTGGGATACTGCTCCAGGTAGTCCTGGTGCTCGGGCTCAGCCTCCCAGAAAGGCCCGGCCGGGCTGACCTCGGTGACCACCTTGCCCGGCCAAAGCCCCGATGCGTCGACGTCGGCGATGGTGTCCTCGGCAACACGGCGCTGCGTGTCATCGAGAAAGAAGATCGCCGAGCGGTAGCTCGCGCCCACGTCATTGCCCTGGCGGTTGCGCGTCGTGGGGTCATGGATCTGAAAGAAGAACTCGAGCAGATCGCGATACGACGTCTTGTCGGGGTCGAACGTGATCTCAATCGCCTCGGCATGTGTCCCGTGGTTGCGATAGGTGGCGTTGGGCACGTCGCCGCCGGTGTACCCGACTCGGGTGGACAGCACTCCCGGGCGCTTGCGGATCAGGTCCTGCATGCCCCAAAAGCAACCCCCTGCCAGGATCGCCGTTTCGGTACGTTCGTTCATCGGACTACCTCCTCTGCGCCCTTCGGTCTCGAAGACGTTCTTGTACTGCCCATAGCCGGGCGGTAGGTGGCGATGAGGGCCAGGGCGCCGTCGAGAGCGCGGCGCAACGCGCTGGGGTCTCGGCGGGCCTGCGTGAGGACGAGGCCGCCTTGGAGGCTGGCCAGCGTCGAGGTCGCCAGCCAGGCGACGTCAGTGTCGGGCTCCAGCTCACCTGAGGCCGCCATGGCGGCGAGGCCGTCGCAGATGTGGGCTTCCCACCGGTCGAACCCGGAGGTGAGCGCAGCCCGGATCTCGTCGTCCCGCTCGCCGAGCTGGCCAAGGAGGTTGGCGATCGGGCAGCCCCCTTCCCCGCGCAGCTGTTCTTGCAACGCGACGAGGGCGTTGGCCCAACGGACCAGCCCATCCCAGGTGTCGAGACCGGCGAAGAGGTCCCGTTGCCCGTCAAGCACAATGTCGTTGGTCGCCTCGGCGACCGCTCGCAGCAGGTCGTCCTTGTCGTCGAAATAGTGGTAGAGCTGGCTGCGCGACGCGGGCGCGCGGGCCCCGACCTCGTCCAAGCTCGCTCCAGCCGCCCCCTTCTCGGCGACCACTTCCCTCGCCGCGGCCACAATCCGCCGCCGGGTCGAAAGTCCCCTTTCAGTGGTCGGCAGCGCTCCCATGAGTCCCAGTATCCTCCGACTGGACTTGACAGTCCACTACGGGCCATGCTCCGATGTAGTGGACTACTCAGTCCACTTTATTCGATCTCCGATGTCAGGAGTCCGCATGCCCGCCACCATCCGTGAGCAGTCCGACCAGGTGAAGGCCTCCGCAGCCGAGCATCTGCCGGCGGAAGTTCTCGAGGTGTTCGACCGCAGCATCGAGAACTTGCTCGACCAGGGAGTCCCTTCGGACGCCGTCAAGGTTGGCGACCGGCTCGATTCGTTTACCCTCGACGACGCCACCGGCGTACCAGTCAGCCTGGAGCAGATCCTGGCGGCCGGTCCGGCCGTGATCGTCTTCTACCGGGGCGGCTGGTGCCCATACTGCAACCTGGCCTTGCGCACCTATCAGCACGACCTAGTGCCCCAGATGGGCAGATTCGGTGCCCGCCTGGTGGCGATCAGTCCCCAGTCCCCTGACGAGTCCCTTTCCACGGTCGAGAAGGCCTCCCTCTCCTTCACCGTCCTGTCCGATCCAGGCAGTCGGCTGGCCCAGCGGATCGGCATCGCGTTCCAGGAAGCGGACGAGGTCCTCGCCGCCCAGCGCAAGCTCGGCCTCGATCTGGCCCAGGTCAACGCCGAAGGCTCCACCCACCTGCCCAGGCCGACCGTGATCATCGTCGACCGCTCCCGCGTCGTGCGCTTCGTCGACGTCCAACCCGACTACACCGCCCGTACCGAGGTCGCCGACATCATCGCCGCGTTGGCCGCCCTCACCTAAAGGCTCGGGTGTCCCGATTCGAGCAAGCTATTGGGCGACGACGCAGAGCGACGACTGGAGGAGCTTGAATCGCTGGTGGCCGTCAAGGTCAAGGGCGATCATGGACGCACTCATTCAAATGACCAACCCAGTACTGACCCGCGTCCAGCATCCCGGAGGTGCGTACCGGGATAGCCCGAAGGCGGACATGCTGAAACTGGCCGTCGGCGTTGGTGAGGACCCCGGGAGCGATGCCGGGAGTGATTTCGGGAGTGGTTTCGGGAGTGATCCCGTGACGGATGTACTGAAGACTCGCCAACGATGGGCGATCAGGTGCCCCTGACGATGCGCGGTAGGCGACCAAAGGGGCCCCGCTGTGCAACCTGTCGAATAAGGACTGCGGGACCGTTCGGCGACCACCCCGTGGGCCGCGGATGGGCCGCGGGAGGCCGAGAAAGGACGACAACGAAGGACAAGCAGTGAACGACGAATCCGCAGGTCAAACGGCAGATTGGTCATAGATCCCGCCCCAGTCCCGGGGGTTCAGCAGTCTCCGGTGCATACGTCGACTCGCCACCACCATGGTCTGAGACCCGTGGTACCGAGGTAAGTGCAGCCACACCTCGACTGGACCGACGCCCACGAAACGCTGGTGCTCCAGGTGCTGGCCAACCCTCGGGACCGCGCTGACCAGCGCCCGGAAACCTTGAACAACTCGCTCCCTTATTCAAGGATAACTGATAACCTTGAATAAGGAGGAGCCATGTCGAGGCTTGTGAAGCGCAGGTGGGAGACCGAATACATGTCGGGCCTGCCCCGCCGCGACCGCGCCTCCGGCGACTACGGAGCGTACGTGCCCGACCCGCTCGTGGGGCGGCCGGTCCGGCTCGACGGTGACGTGGCCGCCGACGTTGCTGACGCCGAGGCGGCCGTGACGCGGTTCGACGCCAAGGCGATGGCACTCGCGGACACCGAGGCGCTTGCCCGGGTGCTGCTCCGGGCCGAGTCCGTCGCGTCGTCGAAGATGGAGGGCCTCGAGGTCGGAGGCCGGCGCTTGCTGCGCGCCGAGGCCGCGTCCGAACTCGGCGAGGACGCGCGTGACGTGACCGCGACCGAGGTGCTTGGCAACATCCGGGCGATGACGTGGGCGCTCGGCGTCGTGGGCCGCGGCGACGACATCACGGTCGACTATCTCCTGGAAGCGCACCACCGCCTTCTCGCCGGCACCCAACTGCACGACTACGGCGGGCAGATCCGTGACGAGCAGAACTGGATCGGCGGGAGCAGCTTCAACCCGTTCTCCGCATCGTTCGTGCCGCCGCCGCCGGAGGTGGTGCGCGACCTCATGGAGGATCTCTGCGCCTTCTGCAACACCGACGACCTTCCGGCCATCGTGCAGGCGGCGATGGCGCACGCGCAGTTCGAGACGATCCACCCCTTCGTCGACGGCAACGGGCGCATCGGGCGCGCGCTGATCCATCTCGTACTCCGTCGTCGCGGCCTCGCCGTGCGCGTCCTACCTCCGATCTCGCTCATCCTGGCCACATGGTCCGACGACTACGTCGCGGGCCTGACCGCGATGCGCTATATCGGCGAGCCGACTTCGGATGCCGCGACCGCCGGGACGAACCATTGGGTCGCACTGTTCGCGACCGCGTGCCGTCGGGCGATCGACGATGCGGAGACGTTCGAGCATCGCGTCTCCGTGATGCAAGACGGCTGGCGCAAACGTCTCGGCAAGGTGCGCGCGAAATCCGCGGCCGATCTGCTGATCGGCGCGCTACCGGGCGCACCGATCGTGACCGTGAACGGCGCGTCGAAGTTGATCGGCCGCACCTACCAGGCGACCAACGAGGCGATCGACCGCCTCGTCGAAGCAAAGATCCTGCGGCAGGTCAACGTCGGCCGACGCAACCGCGCGTTCGAAGCACCACAGTTGATCAGGACGTTCACGGACCTGGAGCGTCAGCTCGCGAGTCCGAGCGGTGACACGCGGTCTGCTCCCCCGACGCGGCGCGTCCCGCAGCGTCGGTGAACCCTCGACACGCGACTGTCGTGTACCCGGAGGAGGAGCAGCAGGAGGAGGCGAACTGGCCCGCGGGCTGTCTGCTGTTACCGCGACGACTCCTCTACCTCGCAGCGAAGCGCGGGCTCGGAGCCACCGATATTGCGGAGGCGTACACCGTCACCGAGACAATGGCGGCTTTCAGGCTTCGCACAACCGGTGTCTTGCGACAACTACAGGCCGCGAACGCGCGCAGCTGACAACGCCAGCTGATGCCGGAGCCTTCGCCGGCTGGACGTGGCCCTGCCCAGCGTGCCTGCCTAGCGAAGGCGGGAGTGGTTCCGGGAGTGGCGCCGCCACGCCGCGCTTCAAGCGTCAGTCGACACCGGCGGGAGAGTCGCGTCCCTGCACGTCAGACGCGGTCTTTCGTCACACCAAGACCCATGACCGTTGGTGTTACGTCTGTGTTTTTCATGCTGGAATCCAAGTGCCATCCGATGTCCCGCTTGCGTACCGTGACCGTCGTGACTCATCCAGATGCCCGAGAGCCCTGGCTCGGTGACGGTGAACCAACCAACCCGCGACGGCACCCGTGGCAACGCAACAACGATGAGGAGCTGTCATGACTCACTTGTCGGTCACGTCGCGGGAGTGGCAGCCAAAGTTCGCCCGGTTCCCGTCGCGAGATTCGGTGGTGGCGTGTGGCGGTGACGGCAGAGGCCGCTGAGACTCTCGCGAAGGAGTTAGTGCTAGGTTCGGTACTGGTCGCGATCGAGCTCTGGACAAATGGCTTTCTCGCCCTCACGAAGGGCAAAGCCAATGCAACGAGTCTGCGAACCGACTACTCGAAAGATCGATCTGTTCACCGCCCCCGCCTTCGCGGCGGCGATACGAGCCGAGATCGACTGGGCCGACAATCGGGCCGTGTTCATCGACTGTTCGGCCATCACCTTCATGGACAGCAGCGCGTTTCACGCGCTCGTCTACGCCCACCGATACGCGATCGATCACGGACATCTGCTCACCATCCGCAACCTGCGATGGAACTGCGCTCGGACCATACGACGGTACGACGCACACAACGAACTCAGGATCGAAACCTAATGCTCGCCCTAGCAGCGGTACGCGACGTTCCCTGGATGCACGACGCGCTCTGCGCCGAACCTCGCTACAACCCCGCCGACTGGTTCTCGTCGAACAACCAAGACCTGTCGGCTGCGAAGGCTGTCTGCCAACAGTGCGCCGCGCAAAAAGCATGCCTGGCCTACGCGATCAGTGAGGACATCCGCCACGGGATATGGGGCGGCGCAACACCAACAGAACGCAAAGCTGACCGTAGAACCGAAAACCCCCGAACACTCGCCGTTGTCAATCTCTCGCGATGACGTGCGGACCCCGACTCAGAAGCGGTCGGTGTGCGCGTCGACCGCGTCACGAGCTTCCTCTTCACCACCGAGACGCGACCCAGTGGGGTCCTGTCGCGGAGCGATTCCGATCGGTACCATCCAGCCCCCGCAGAGCGGGAACCCCCCATTGAACCGATAGCGACGTGGCCCGGAACGTTCGAACCCGCACCCCAAGCCTCCGCGGTCACGTCGTCGTTTGCACGCCTCAATCCAGTCCACCCCGACCGCCCGCCGCCGTATCGATCCTGACGGCCTACTGTGAAGGGTCCGGGGTACTCGCGAAGGACCGAGTCGGCGCAAACGTGCGCTGGCCCCTCCCTCGCCTTGTTCTTCGAACGAGAGCCAGGCGCCATGATCGTTCCGGTCTTTACGCCACTATCGAGAATCGATGCCACGAACGTCGCCGAGTTCGCCAAGACTGTCCGCGCGTTCATCACTCGTCACGGGTGTGTGGTGATCGACTGTTCCGAAGTCGAGTGGATCGCAGCCTCCGGCATGCACGTCCTTGAAATGGCATCTCATGACGGGCCGGTCAGGTTGGTGAATCCGAACCCGACCGTCCATCTCATGGCCGTGACGTTCGGTGGCGACATTCAATGTCGCTACGAGCGGGCGACCTCACCGGCATCTGTGTCCGACGTTCCGATCCGTCGTTTGGTGTCAGTCCACACTGATGGGAGGGTTGCTTCGTGATCTCCGAACACGACCTCGTTGCTGGTGATGAGCCAGTAACCGTGCCCGGTTGGGCTCGACGCGATCGCGACGATCGGCCCAGTGCATCCGTCAACCATTCCCCCGAGATGGCCTCGACGCTTCGGATAGTTGCGTCCCGTGCAGGTTTCGGTGTCGGTACACGTGTGGTCATGTTCCACACTGCGAGTCGAGGTCCCAACGCCACGCGGTTGTGCCGCTGCGCGTGACGTAGCTGTACTCGACGACGTGGTGTCCGTCGATGAGCCAGCCATTGGCGAGGGCATGATTGGCGAGCGCGTCGCTGAGACCAATCGGACCTGCGTTGAACAACAAGCGGTCCGCGCGATGGTCGAGGACGTCAAGGTTTCCTTCGGCAGGGTCGGGCACCCCACCGACAAATGAATCTGCCGGGTCGGGCACCACAAACGAGGGGGGCTGGTGCGGGTCGAGTTGCAGGAGACCGACGTACGGCGACGGGAGCGTCTTGAACGGTGCGGGGAGCGGCCCGCCGTGCATCAGCGCTCGACCTGAGTACAACGCCGGACCGAAACTCACGTCGTCGGCTCCGTCACCGTTCTGGTCGCCGACCACTACCGGGAACCATTCGAAAGTGGTCCCACTCACGTGGTACTGAACTCGCACACCGACAGCGGCCGGGTTGTAGGTGCCCGGCGCGATGCTCCCCGGAACGATGTAGGGAGTGTCGGGCCCGTCGCCGTACAGGTCGACCAGGACGTCGGTGCTGCCGTCCCCGGCGAAATCGCCCCAACCGCGCAACAGGACATCATCGTAGGGACGGCTGGCCTTCAAGGTGATCGTGCCGTGCGGTCCGGTCACCTCGACGGAGAGGCCCGCTTCTCGGATCGTGGTTCCGGCGCTGACCGGTGGATCTGTGTAGTCGATACTTTCACCCTCTGGTGTGGCGAGTCCGGTGTAGGAGTTGACGACATGCGCGATCGGGGTGTGCGCGCACGCAGATGTCGAGACCGCCGGAAGCGCCGATATCGATGTCGTTGAGGAGCGGACGCTCGTCGATAGGCGGTTCGTTAGGTAGGACGTCGTCGATCTCGCCGAGCGACGACTACAGCTCGCACAACCGACTGCTCCGACCACGAGCACCAGAACACATACGAGCCGTCTCATACAACCTACGACGGTACGCCTACTCGCACGGTTCCATAACCCAGGCTGCTGCGAGAACAGCACGGGTCACTCCAGTGCTCACCAATGATGATGTCCCTGACAGTCTCTGTGCTCCACGCTCCGAAAGGTCTGGGTCGGCGGTCTCGGTTCTTCCGATCGCGGTGACCGTCTTCGTCGGTTGTCAGAACCTGAAGGTCTGTTCGTCGGATGCAACGAGCAAGTAGTGACCGCGGGCCGGTGTGGCGGCCATTCCGACAATCGGCCGGTTCAGACTGCGCGCACCGGTCGAGCCGTAGAAGTGTGCGTCACCGAAACTGAAGATGCCTCCGTCCGACGCGACGAGCCAGTAGCCCTGACCCGACGGCGTCGCGGCCATCCCGACAATCGGCCGGTTCAGACTGCGCGCACCGGTCGAGCCGTAGAAGTGTGCGTCACCGAAACTGAAGATGCCTCCGTCCGACGCGACGAGCCAGTAGCCCTGACCCGACGGCGT
>Ga0182024_10023129_pt1 | contig 11155 bp, 9 predicted proteins | sample P32metaG_FD_120480 | JGI IMG/M metagenome (GOLD analysis project Ga0182024, IMG submission 120480) | Permafrost microbial communities from Stordalen Mire, Sweden - P3-2 metaG (Illumina Assembly) | ecosystem: Environmental > Terrestrial > Soil > Wetlands > Permafrost | place: Sweden: Stordalen... | reverse complement strand
TAGGCGACAATCTCGCTCATCGTCTGGCCGATCTCCGCGGAATCGAAACGCATCATGATCACGCCGTTCGCGCCCATCACGGTTGCGTTGCGCACCAGCCGGTCCACCGCGTGACGGCGCGCTTCCTCGAGCAATTGCGTGTATTCGTGAATCTCGCCGCCGACGATCGAGCGCAGCCCCGCCATGATGTTGCCGCCCAGTCCGCGCGAACGCACCACCACGCCGAAGCATTGGCCCAGCGTCTGTTTCGTCCGGTATCCCGCCACGCCTTCGGTTGTCGCCACGATCATGCGCGCCTCCCTGCTGCCCGAGTCGAGGGCCATTATGGCGGGAAACGGCTTCCCATGCCCAGCGGGTCGAACCAGACAGCCGGCGAAACTTGTCGAAGGCACGTCGACCCCTCACCTGCGCCTGAACGGTTTCGACGCCCGTATCTGCATCCCTCTCCCGCAAGGGGCGAGGGGAATCCCGAGTCCTGCATCGACGTCAGGAAATCAGCGCGAGAAATTCCCTCTCCCCTTGTGGGAGAGGGGTTGAGCGCCATGTCCTCGCAACCGATCAGGCGCAGGTGAGGGGTGGGCAACACGCTCGGATTCTCCATGGTTCTTTGCTCGCGTTGACAGCACGGAGGGGCGCTCCTACACATCCCGGCCCGGCGGGCCCAGATGGCGGAATTGGTAGACGCACTAGTTTCAGGTACTAGCGCCGCAAGGCGTGGAGGTTCGAGTCCTCTTCTGGGCACCACTTGTCCGTCTACGAGTGTCCAGTCACGTCCACGGACGTTCAGAATCCTAGGAAAATAGCAGCTTTTCTCATCACGCTTGGCGGTGGACGTCCGTGGACGTCCGCTTGCATCTGCGCAAATTGACGGTACTTTTGACGGTATCGAGTCACCGACGCCATCTCGAATACCGTCAAATACCGTCAGAATGGGATGCCGCAAATGCCATTGACCGACATCGCGGTCCGCAAGGCCAGACCCAGAGACAAACCCTTCAAGCTTTCGGACGCCGACGGCATGTATCTGCTCGTAAAGCCGGACGGCGGACGGTGCTGGCGAATGGATTACCGCTTCGTCGGCAAGCGCGGGACGCTGTCCTTCGGCATTTATCCGGAAGTGACCTTGGCTGCCGCCCGAGAAAAGCGAGAGATCGCGCGGAAACAACTGACGGCGGGTATTGATCCCGGCCATCAACGGAAGCTCGACAAGCTGACCGCCGCCACGCGCACCGGGAACACGTTTCGCGCGGTCGCCGAAGAATTAGTGGAGAAAATGACTCGCGAAGGCCGCGCGCCTGTCACGCTCGACAAGAAGCGGTGGCTCTTGGAATTCGCGTATCCCTACATCGGTAACAGGCCGATAGCCGAGATTACGGCAGTCGAACTGCTGGCGGCGCTCAGATCAGTCGAGGCGCGTGGCCGATACGAAACCGCCCGGCGCTTGCGCAGCACGTGCGGTATGGTGTTCCGGCTCGCCATTGTCACGGGACGCGCGGAGCGCGATCCGACCCAGGATTTGCGCGGGGCTCTGATCGCCCCAAGACCGAAACATCGTGCTGCGATTGTCGAACCAAAGGCCATCGGCGCATTGATTCGCGCCATCGGCGGATACGAGGGACACGCGACCACGCGGGCAGCATTACAAGTTCTGATGCTCGTGTTTGTGGGACCGGGGGAATTGCGCCAGGCCGAGTGGGGCGAATTCGATTTGGACGCCGCGCAATGGACGATTCCGGGCGCGAAAATGAAGATGCGTCGTCCGCATCGTGTTCCGCTGTCACGTCAGGCGCTGGCCATCATACGTGATCTAAATCCTCTCACGGGCAAAGGCCGGTATCTGTTCCCGTCTGTCCGGAGTTATGCGCGCCCGATGTCCGAGAACACCTTGAATGCGGCATTGCGCCGACTCGGCTACGGCACCGACGAAGTGACAGCCCACGGCTTCCGCTCCATGGCAGCGACACGGCTTAACGAGATGAATCAGTGGTCTTCGGACGCCATAGAAAGGCAGCTTGCACATCAAGATACGAACAGCGTGCGCCGTGCATATACGCATGCCGCCGAATTCTGGACCGAGCGCGTCGCCATGATGCAGACTTGGGCCGACTATCTCGACGGACTGCGCTTGAGGGGGCAGGTAGTACCGTTGCGCGTCGGGCAGCTCGGCTGAAAGTGGATTGACGGCAGCGGCCTTATGGCGATGCGAATTCTATTCCTGATATTCCCGCGTTAGATAATCGCGTGCAATGTCCATAATATCGGCAAGAGAGCGCCTCACGGATAGCACCGATCCAACGTCCAGTGCGGAATCAGTTTGCATTGCGACCTGTGGGGCAACGCCATCCGTAGCCCGGAAACAATGAAGGCAACACGTCGCGAGCGCATCACGAAGAAACGCAACGCAGCCACGGTCCGCGTGGTTGCCGTGAGACATCCGCCGAAAGGCGATATTTCGTCAGAAGCGCTGGTCGCACGGTCGCCCTATGTGACGGATCACGGCTATGCGGAATTCTTTCATGCCATCGCAGACCGTATGCCGTCGGACCTATCGAGCTCCAAACCGCAGACGGAAGAAATCATGGAGATTGGCCAAGATATTTGGGAATTCATAAAAACAAATCAGCCACCCCTATCCGCCCACGAGATTCCGGTCATGATAACTGTTTTGCTATCGGTACTTCAGGAAAAAATCTTTCAGGGCATTTATCAGGGATCGAAGCGGAATCCGCTGTACGCCATGGAAGCCTTCGTTACCTTTCAGAATTTTGGTTTGTATCCGCCGTTGTGGACACTCGATTGGCTCAACGAAGCCTTCGTTGCGTATATGAACTCGAATGGTGAGAAGCGTCTCGAAAACTTGCTCGGCATTACGCGCAGGAAGGGACAGACCCCGATCTTCAAAGAGGAGGCTGCCGTTAGAGCAGAGAGCGCCGAGATGCGAGAGATTGGTGGACTGACGATATTCGGAATCTCGATTGACGATGCGGCATTCATGGTCGAACAACGCTTGCGAAAATCCAAAATGAAGTGTCCGAACGCCGAAACATTGGCGGAGCGTTTCGTAAAAAGGGGATGGAGCAAGAGCTATAAGCCATTCAAAGCATTTGCCAACGCTATGCCACTGGATGCTCGAAAGAATGTGCTGGCGAAATATCCACAAGACGCAATTCCGGAGAAGTTTCGATAGCGGGACGCCCGCGCGATCTTGGTCTGAAATGCGCGATTTCAGACCCTTCAGTTGATCTCATGGGCATGGTCGCATCCACTTGAACAAAAGTGGAGACAGACCATGCCAGATGTTCAAGCGTATGACGTGCAATCCTTTGCGAAAGCGTACGGGATTTCACGCGCGCAAGTGTATGATGAAATAAAATTGGGTCGCTTGCGCATCTTCAAAGTCGGCAGGCGGACCCTAATCTCGCGCGAAGCCGCCCTGTCGTGGCAGCGCGGGCTTGAAATGGCGATGGAATCCGCGCCAACCGCTCCGGGCAAAGACGCGGACGGTCGCTTAGTCGAACGGAGCGCTCGTGCCGGGAGCGTTCGGACATGAACAGATTCGATAAGGCAGGCAAGCGCACACACCTAGGCACACACTTGGCCACACACCAGTGCACACACGGGTGCACACACCCTGCCAATCGTGCAAAATGTCGGTCGAAACGCAAGAGACGCAGGGTCATCCCTCGCATTTTTTCGAACTTCCGGCTGGACGAGTTGCTTGTTCAACTCTTGGAAGACGGCGACCCGGAACTGTGCCTGTATGTTTACCGCTTACGCGATGATCGGAAAATTAAGCCCGCTCTTCTTATAGGCAGGCCATTCCGCGATTTGTTTGATTACCTCCGCGACGAACATGGCGGCGGTTGCTTTTGCATAATGATTCGCCGTGGCAAGAAAATGGAACTCTCGGGCGAGATTTCGATTGGACTGCCGCTTAGGCGGCAAACAAATTTCTGACTACGCCGTTTCCCGCAGGAGCTGGCGGATCAATTCTGACGCCTGGCTCATCGGTAACTGGCCGCGCTGACGAGCGCGCGCCGCGCCGCTTGATCGCGCGCCCTGAAAATCTCGGCGGAGCCCGCAGAAGTGCCGGAACAGTCAAACCTTCCTTTACCCGTTCCGGAGAGGTCACCGCGCCATGGGTGAGCAACGCTTTATAACGTACTACCGCGTCAGTACGGACCGCCAGGGACGATCCGGCCTTGGCCTCGACGCCCAGCGCGATGCGGTCGCCCAATTCCTCGCGGGCCGTACCGCAACCGTCATCGTTGAGTTCGTAGAGATCGAGAGCGGTGGCAAGAGCGCTCGCCCAAAACTGCGTGAAGCCTTGGACGCCTGCCAGCGTGAGAAGGCGACCCTGCTCATCGCCAAGCTCGACAGGCTGGCCCACAGCGTGGCGTTTATCTCGGCCCTGATGGAGGCCAAGACCAATTTTCTCGCGGTGGACATGCCGCACGCCAGCCGTCGTGTGCTTCACGTGATGGCGGCCTTCGCCGAGCATGAGCGTGAGATGATCCGGGATCGCACTAAGGCGGCTCTCGCCGCCGCAAAGGCCAGAGGCGTCCGGCTAGGGGCGAATGGCGTTGCTCTGGCGCAGCAGCACAAGGCGGAGGCGACGGCTCACGCGGTCCAGCTGCATCCCATCGTTGTTGCCGCAATTCAAGCGGGCGCACGAAGCACTAGGCAGATCGCAGACCATTTGAATGCGGCAGGTATACCATCACGACAAGGCGGGCGTTGGCATCCGGCCAACGTCGCTCGCACGCTGCGGCGCTTAAATCTTTGTCCGCCATTTGCCAGCGAAATACTGGCCTTGCCCGGCACCCCGTAATAACGCTTCCCGGTTGGAGCACGGGGAGGGTTGGATGGCGGCGGACATTGCCGAGGTCGAGCGGCGTCTGTGGTCAGTGGCCGACCAGTTGAGGGCCAATTCGGGATTGAAACCCTCGGAATACTCCCGCCCGGTCTTGGGTCTTCTCTTTCTGCGCTATGCAGACGCCAAGTTCGCCGAAGCCGAGAGAGGTCTAAAACTAAAACCTGGCTCGCGTCTGACACCTGGACCAGACGCATATAAGGCCAAAGGGGTTCTCTTCCTCACGCCCGAAGCCAGGTTCTTCCACCTCCGCGATCTCCCCGAAGGGGCGAATATCGGTCGCGCCCTGAACCAAGCCATGAACGACATCGAGGCCGTAAACCCAGAAGTCGCCGACGCGCTGCCCAAAAACTACCAGGACGTGCCGAACTCGGTCCTGATCGAACTCATCAAGCTCCTCGACCCCGTAGACCTTGAGGGCGACGCATTCGGGCGTGTGTACGAGTTCATGATGGGCGAGTTCGCAATGCAGGAGATGCAGAAGGGCGGCGAGTTCTACACGCCTTCCGCCATCGTGCGTCTCATCGTCGAGATTATCGAGCCCTATCACGGGCGCATCCTCGATCCCGCCTGCGGCTCTGGTGGTATGTTCGTGCACTCGGCAAACTTCGTACGCGAGCACAAGCACGAGCCGGGCAAGGAGTTGTCGATCTTCGGCATCGAAAAGACGCGCGAGACCTTGCGTCTTGCCAAGATGAACCTCGGCATTCACGGCCTGTCGGGCGAAATCAAGGAAGCGAATTCGTATTACGAAGACCCGTTCGAATGCGTTGGCCGCTTCGATTTCGTCATGGCCAATCCGCCGTTCAACGTGGACGGTGTGGAGAAGGGTAAGCTCGCCAAAGACCCGCGCTTCCCCTTCGGTCTGCCGACACCCGATAACGCGAACTACGTCTGGATCGAGCTGTTCTATGCGGCGCTCGGTCCGAAAGGCCGCGCCGGTTTTGTCATGGCCAACTCGGCTGCCGATGCGCGCGGCTCCGAACTCGAAATCCGCAAAAAGCTAGTTGAGAGCGGCGCAGTAGATGTCATCGTTTCGGTCGGACCGAACTTCTTCTACACAGTCACGCTGCCCTGCACGCTTTGGTTTTTCGACAGGGCCAAGGCGAACGGCCCACACGGTGACGAAGTGCTGTTCATCGACGCCCGCCGCATCTTTCGCCAGATCGACCGGGCACACCGCGAATTTACGCCGTCGCAAATCGAATTTCTCGCGAACATCGTGCGCCTGTGGCGCAAAACCGAGACGTTTTTCGACCGAAGTTCGTCGGCGGAGGTCAACGCGAATTTTCCGGATGGAAAGTATCGCGATGTGCTCGGTCTTTGCCGTCTCGCGCACCGAAATGAGATCGAGGCCAAGGGCTGGAGCTTAAATCCTGGCCGCTATGTGGGTCTTGCTGCTGGAATACCTGATCATACGGATTTCCGAGAAAGATTAGAGGAGCTGCAGGAAGAGCTGGAGAAGCTCAACGGCGAAGCGGCTGCCTTGCAATCGCGTATTGCGCAGCATGTAGCGGAGATTTTGAGCGCCTAGTATGGACACGCGATTTCGACAATCTCCCTTGGGCCGAGTGGCTGAGGTCATTCCAGGCTTCGCATTCAAGAGCGAATGGTGGCGGGACAGCGGAATTCCGGTTATCCGCATCAAGAACATTTTGGAAGATTGCACAATTGATACGAGTGATGTTGCGCACATCGAAGAAGCGCAACTGACATCAAAGTTGCGGAAGTTCTTCGTTGAAGACGGCGACATTCTGATCGCCATGACCGGAGCAACCGCCGGAAAGACTGCGCGATTTCTTGGATCGAAGCCTATGCTTGTAAACCAACGAGTCGCAAGAATTGTAGCCAGAGAGATAGACGCTGATTTTCTTTGGGCGGTACTGGGGCAACGAGAATATCAGCGAATTTTATTTCATTTGGCCGACGGTGCCGCTCAGCCGAACATGTCTGGCGGTCAAATCGAGGAAATGGAAATTCCTCATCCGTCACCGGAGGTGCAGCGGAAAATCGGTAGAATTTCTCGTGCGTATGACGACTTGATCGGAGTGAATGCGCGCCGGATCGCGATCCCAGAGGAAATAGCCCGACGGATTTTCGATGAGTGGTTTGTCCATGGAAGCGATTTGAGCGATGCGCCGTCTCAGTGGGAGGTACGACCTCTCTTCGACATCGCGCGGGTAGCGTACGGGAAAAACCTTCCGAGTAAGGACTTGGTTGCTGACGGGCCATATCCCGTCTACGGCGCCGCGAAGATTATCGGCCAGTATAACGAATATACGCGCCAGCAGCGAACGTTGATTTGCGGTTGCCGTGGCAGCGTCGGCGTCATGCAAATCACTGAACCACGCTGCTTTGTCACAAACAACTCATTCGCCTTCGATCCACTTAGCGCCGACGATTTCTTCTGGCTCTTTCATTCCCTGAGAAACCGAGGGCTGCATGATGTAGTCGGGGGATCGGCGCAGCCTCAAATTACCCTGGATAGCATCTCCTCCGTTGAGTTGAGCGTTCCCCCACCTGCACTGCGGTGTCGATTTCAGAGTGTCAGTGCCCCGATGTACGATTTCGTGTGGTCACTTGAAAAGCAGAATAAGGTACTTCGCGCTTCGCGTGACCTGCTTCTTCCCAAGCTGATTTCCGGTGAAATAGACCTCGACGGCGTGGTGCGCGACGTGCCCAAGGCCGCAAAGTGCGTGGCGGCAGAATGACACCGAAGGGCGAGTTTTTTCCCGAAGCAGGTGTCAAGCACGGCGAATTCTCCGAAGCTGCTGCCGTCGAAGGTCCGGCCATAGAGCTGTTTCAATCGCTGGGCTGGGATCACGCCAACCTCCATCAAGAATTCGCCGGCGAGAGTACCGAAGGCCGCCGAACGATGCGCGAGGCGGTGCTGCCCAAGCGGCTATGGGCCTCACTGCAAGAGCTGAACGCGAACCTGCCGCCTGATGCGCTGAACCAAGCAGCCGCCGAGATCACGCGGGACCGGTCAGCCATGCTGCCAACCGACGCCAATGCAGAAATCTACCGCCTCGTAAAAGACGGCGTGCCGGTTCACGTGACCGGTCGCGAGGGCGAGCGCAAGACCGAGATCGCGCGCGTGATCGACTGGCGCGATTGGCAGACCAACCATTTTTTGATCGCCCAACAGGTCTGGTTCCAGGGTGAGCTGTACAAGCGCCGCGCCGATCTCGTCGGCTTCGTTAACGGCTTGCCGCTGCTCCTAATCGAACTGAAAGGTCCCGGCGAGAACGTCAGGGATGCCTTCGACAACAATATCCGCAGCTACCGCGCCGACGTTCCGCAAGTTTTCGCCTACAACGCCGCGATCATCGTCTCGAACGGGATGGAGACAAAGGTCGGTGCGACGAACGCGCCGTACGAGCATTTCATTGAATGGAAAAAGGCGGAGAGCGAAGACGAAGCACCCGCCGCCGGTCTCGAAGTGGCGATCCGCGGCATTGGCATGCCGGAACGGCTGCTCGATCTCGTCGAGAACTTCGTCGCCTACGAGAGGGGCAAGGGCGGACTTACGAAGAAGCTCGCAAAGAACCACCAATTCCTGGGCGTGAACCGCGCCGTTGCCGCCGTGGACCGCATCGCCCAGACGCGCGGCAGGCTTGGCGTGTTCTGGCATACGCAGGGCTCGGGAAAGAGCCTTTCCATGCTCTACTTCGCGCAGAAGGTATTGCGCACGAAGCCCGGCAATTGGACCTTCGTCATCGTGACCGACCGCGCGGAGCTGGACCGCCAGATAGCCGACACCTTCGCCAATTGCGGCGCGACGACGAAGGAGCGCGAACAGGTCCAGGCACAGAACCGGGAGCATCTGAAAGAGCTGCTCCAGGGCAATGAACGATATGTCTTCACCCTGATCCAAAAATTCGGCACAGCAGCAGGCGAGACGTTCCCCAAGCTGTCGGACCGTTCCGACATTATCGTCATCACCGACGAGGCCCACCGCTCGCAGTACGCCGTACTCGCGTCGAACATGCGCCGCGCTCTGCCGAATGCGGCCTTCATTGCTTTCACCGGCACGCCGCTCATCGCAACAGACGCCGAGAAGACGCGCGAGGTCTTTGGCGATTACGTGTCGATCTATGACTTCGCCCAATCCATCGAGGACGGGGCCACGGTCCCGCTCTATTACGAGAACCGCATCCCTGAGCTTCAGCTCGCCAATGAGGACCTGTCCGATGAGTTGGACAGCGTCATCGAGGAGGCCGATCTGGATGAAGCCCAGGAGGCGCGGCTCGCACAGATATTCTCGCGCCAGTATCACCTCATCACGCGCGACGACCGGCTCGACAAGATTGCCGACGACGTGGTGCGCCACTTCGCCGGGCGCGGCTATCGTGGCAAGGCTATGTACATTGCCATCGACAAGGCCACAGCCGTCCGGATGTACGACAAGGTCCAAACGCGCTGGCAGGCCGCGATAAAGCAAATGGAAGCCAGCGTTGCGAAGCTGCCGACCGATGAGCGCGCGGCTTCAGAGGCGAAGATTGGTTGGATGAAGGCCACTGAAATGGCCGTCATCGTCAGCACGGGTCAGAACGAACAGGCCGACATGGCCGCCAAGGGTCTCGACATCACGCCGCATCGTCGGCGCATGAACGACGAGGACATGGATGCCAAGTTCAAGGACCCCGACGATCCGTTCCGGCTCGTTTTCCTGTGCGCCATGTGGCTAACCGGTTTCGACGCGCCATCCTGCTCGACGATTTATCTCGACAAACCAATGAAGAACCATTCGCTCATGCAGACCATCGCACGAGCGAACCGGGTGTGCGGAGACAAAGAGGCGGGTCTCATCGTCGATTATGTCGGCGTGTTCCGAAATCTTCAGCGCGCGCTGGCCATCTATGCGCGGGGGACAGCGTCCGGCGAGATACCAATCAAAGACAAGGCCGCCCTATTCGGCGAGCTGGAGAAGGCGATCAAGGCCGTCCTAGCGTTCACCGATGCTCGCGGTGTCAGGCCCTCGGCCATCACAAGCGTTCACGGGCTTGCTCGATTGAAAGCCATTGCCGACGCGACCGAGGCCCTTCTTGGAACTGACGCCGAGAAGCAGACCTACCTGCGTCTCGAAGGTCATGCCTGGAAGCTCTACAAGGCGGCGCTGCCTGATCCTCGCGCCGTACCGTTCACGGCGGACATGGCCGTGTTCCATGTCTTGGCTGACCGGCTTCGCGCACTCACGCCCAAACCTGATGTTTCCGCAGTCATGGGCGAGATCGACGCGCTATTGGACGAGAGTATCATCGGGCATGCCATCAAAGCGCCCATTCGTGCCCCTGACGATCTGACGGGCTTATTCGACTTACGTGCCATCGATTTCGACAAACTCTCAGCCGCGTTCCGCCGAGGCCAGCAGAAGACACGAGCGCAATTGCTCCGTGCCCAGGTCGAGGCAAAGCTGACCGACATGGTGCGGCGGAACCCAACCCGGGCCGACATGCTCGAAAAGTTCCAGTCGATGATCGACGAGTACAATGCCGGCAGTGCCACAGTCGAACGGCTGTTTGAGCAGCTCATGGAATTCATTCGAACCATGAGCGATGAGGACCAACGCGCCGCCCGCGAAGATATGACCGAGGAGGAGCTTGCGATATTTGACCTGCTTACGAAGCCCGAACCAAAGCTCACCAAGACGCAGGAGGTCGAAGTCAAACGGATCGCACGGACACTGTTGGCCAAATTGAAGCGCGAGAAACTCGTTCTCGACTGGCGTTTGAAAGAACGCGCCAAGGCCGATGTCCGACAGACCATAAGGGTGGAATTAGACGCTCTCCCACCGATCTACGACCGGCGGATATGGGAGGAAAAGGTCGAGCGGACTTTCCAATTTGTGTATGAACGGTATCCCGTGGAGATAGCTGCCTAAGTTTTTAGTACCCTACTGCGCCAATGCCGATCCGTTTCTCAAACTGCCATGCCAACGCACGTCCCACACCCGCCAGGTCTGCCATCACGGTGGAAGCGTCCACCCCGAAATAAAATAATCGCTGTTGAAAGGCGTCCCAATACTCGTTCGGGACATTGAATTGATCAATTTTTGGACTCTTGGGCCGCCAAGCGGTGTTGGGATGAGGGTGTATTGAGAAGCAACCGCGTTGTGCGCGCACCCGTTGGTGCCAGTGGGGCGAGATGACGAAAATTGGCTGTAAAATCGCTTGCAATATTGACCCCCTGAGGGTCGATTTTCGCGTCCAATTCCGACCCCCTCTGACGTGTTGTGTCAGCGTCCTTCCCTTTGGCCTTGATCGGCCGGGAAGGGCTGAC
>Ga0182024_10023128_pt1 | contig 11155 bp, 7 predicted proteins | sample P32metaG_FD_120480 | JGI IMG/M metagenome (GOLD analysis project Ga0182024, IMG submission 120480) | Permafrost microbial communities from Stordalen Mire, Sweden - P3-2 metaG (Illumina Assembly) | ecosystem: Environmental > Terrestrial > Soil > Wetlands > Permafrost | place: Sweden: Stordalen... | reverse complement strand
TGGGGGGAATGCCATATGTCTTCATCAGGTAGGCGACCAGCTTGGCGGTCGAGCGGAGCTGGGCCTCGGTGGGGTGCTGCTGGTCGAAATTGCCGACCAGGCAGATGCCGATGCCGTACTTATTGAACTGCTCGTCGGGGGTCTGGGCATGGGCGCCCCATTTCTGTTTGGGCCAGCGTGGGCCCACTTCCACCTTTCCGTCGGGGGTATCGGTGCCGTTGCCGACGACGAAGTGGTAGCCCAATTCATCGAAATGGCGGACCTCGCGGTGCTCTTTGTCAAAGCGCACGGCCCCGCCGACGACGGTGGCGCTGTGGTGAATGACGATCCACCTCCATGGATTTGCAGGGGCGGTGGCAACCCAGTCGCGCGGGATCCCGGCCGGGACCGCGCCGTAAGCTGCGCGCGCCGCAGCCTTAGCCGGCGCCGGCACTGCAGGAACGGCCGCGATTGGGGGAGGGGGCGCCACAGCAGCCGGGCGGACGACCGGGCCGCCAAAATTCGCTGCCGGCTGGGCGTCCACCATCGAAACCGGCCTGGCCTGTTGGCAACCACCCAAAATCGCCGCTAAACCAGCGATCAATAGAAGGAGGTAAGCGGGGGTAAAACGATGACGTCGTGACGTAGCCATCCATGGCCCTTTCTCAGAACTGCCGGCGTCGTTGCACGATGCTCTGCTGTGCATAGACGCTCGTAAGACCTTGCAACTGCCCCACATGGGGAACTTAGACGGCCACCGGGACCCAAACACCAATCCTTGGCTCTGGTCCGTCCGCCGCATATTCTTTCTAGCCAGCATGTTCTTTTATCGAACATCCGGGCGGTTTTCCAGCAGAATCAACGATTTGTTATTGGTCGCTTTCAATCTTTGTGTATCAACCGTAACCGCGAGCTCAGGCGTAGCATGAGTTGGATGCGCTCGAATTCGTCGAGCCAGTCCCGCAGCGTGGCGGTCAATTCGTCGGCGTCGGGGGCGGCGATGCCGATCGGGCAGGCGGCCCCGAGATGCTTTTTGGCCAGCGCTCGGTAGCGGTTGATCGTCCGGTCACCGAAAAGGGAGCACAACTCGAAGTCCTCGGCCAGGAACAGTGCGACCGGCACACGGTCGCCGGCGTTGATCCGCAGCGCCTCGGCCAGGTCGCGGTTCTCGTCCCGATCGAGCAGGCGCAAGTTGATTCGCTCGGGGTTGGCCTCGGCGATCCGCTGCGCCAGCGGGCATTGCTGGACGCAGTCGCCGCACCAGATGCCGCTCACGATCAGGACCTTCATATCCCGGGTGAACCCGCCGACGAGTTCCTGCTGGGCGGGGTCAAGCCGGGCGGCGTCATAGACCTGGCCCCAGCGCCGCCGCTGCTCGTCGGTGCCCGTGGCGAGGTACTGCTGGTAAGACAGTGCGGCGGCGAATTTGTCAGACAGATAGGAGGCTTTCATGGCGCCGGCCTCCGGCCGGTTTTGGAAATGATGTCTTTCAGCTTCACGTCCCACGTCTGCGCGTTCCAGTCGATCCGTCCGGCGGTCGCGGAGTTGACGCCCGTGGCATCGATGAACGTGGCCGGCTCGCGCGGCGTGCCGGTGGCCACCATCCAGCCGCTCACCGGATCGTAGTCCATCCGCGGCGCGTCCAGTTCGGACGCGCCCCGGGTGACGATGACGTTGCCGGTGGCGGTCATTGATTTGAGCTGCAACTGACTGCCAGGCTGCGGTGCTGCGCCGCCTTGGACCGCGACCGGCTTGGCCGCCGGGTTGGGCCGAGCCTCAAAAACCGCGACCACCTTGTCAGCCCGCAGCCTGGCTGGCTCCTCCTTGGCGTCATCGTCCTGGTGCACGATGAATACGTCGCCGGTGAAGACGGCGGTGTTGGTCGCCTCGTCGAACGTGAGCTGTTTGGACCACTTGAAAGCAGTTGCGCCGCGGCTGCTGCCCGAGTCGCCGGCACTGGCTTGAGCGGGCGGTGCGGCGGGCGCGTTGCCGGGTGCTTTCCCAGCCTGCCCTGAGCTTGTCGAATGGGGTGCCGGAGGTGCAGCGGGCGGGGCCGGCGGGCGATGGTCACGCACCAGCATCTGTCCCGGGACCGGCACGATGAAAGTTCCCTTGGCCCCGGGCTGCGTGCTGCTGAGCACGTAGCGGATCAGGTCCGCCTTCAACTCGCTCTGCCGCAGGATTCCCCCAGCGGGGTCGGTCAGGGTCGATTTGACGACGGCGTCCTTTTCCAGGACCACGCCGGTCACCACTTTGCCCTTCATCAGATCGCCCTGGGTAGAATCGGCCAATCCCGCGGGCCGTGTCGATGGGACGGTTGTCGGGGCAGTGGCGGGCCGGGCCGGACGGGTGCTGGGGCGCGTGGTTCCGGGCGGGAGCTCCAGCTCGGGCGGTTTGTCTGCCAGGGTGATGTGCACGTGCTGGCCATTGGCGGTGTTGAGCGTGCCGTCGGGGTCCGGGCTGACGATCGACACGGGATCGACGATGTCGATGACGTTATCCGGCGAATCCATCACCGCCCTGGTGCGGAACACCACGTCGATGGGGCGCGGCTTGTCAGTCGGCTTGTCCTGACGGATCAGGTGCATGGAGCCGGGGCCTTCCACCGTCGCGATGTTCTGTTTCGGATCGGAGACGATAGTCGGACCGATGATGACGTTTTTCTTGGCGTCGATCACTGTCGCCAGCGACTGTGGCGATCCCGCCGCGGCGCCCGGCTTGCCGGTCAGTCGGGCGTGGGCCTGCCCCTCGATCATCTGCACATACAGCCGCTCGGCCGATGCGAAGGCGCCTTCGGTCGTCTTGATGCGCACGCGGTCGATCGCGGTCATCGTCTCCAGCTCCACCGGCCGGGTGGTCGGCTGCGTGGAGGGGCCCGTCCCGAGCGCAGTCGAGGGGCTTGTCGTAGCCTTGGCCATCGCGACAACGGGTTTGGTGGTCGGCGTGACAACCGAGGCGGCGGGCACAAAGGTCAACCCGATTTGACCGGCGTGGATGTCCTGCGTCGGATCGAAGGCGTGGGCATCGGCCTGGGCGTCGCCGAAGAAATCGATCTTCTTCGGATAGAGCTTGCCGATCGGCGAGAGGGACGTATCCATCGTCAACTGATGGCACTCGACGTTCTGCTTTTTGCCCGCTTCATCGGTCATCTCGCAGGTGACGGCGTCCGTCGCCACCAGATGGCGCAGGATCGTCTGTTCGCGCGGCGCAGCGGGCTGCGTCGAGGGAGCCGCGGCAAGAGCGCTTCCACCGTGCGTCTGGCTCGCCTGCGGTGAGCTTGTCGAACCTGCCGGCGGTGAGCTTGCCTGCGGTGAGCTTGTCGAACCCGCCCGCGGTGAGCTTGTCGAACCCGTCGAACCCGCATCCGCCTCGCTCGCAGGCCGAGGAGACGGGAGCAGCACCACACCACTTCCCGGCACGGGAGCCAGCACGCTGCCAAAGGTCGCGTCGAGCAATTGCGACTTGAGGGCCAACTGCGGATGGCGGACGTCGACGTCGCCCTCGAAGTGGGCATGGTCGACCGCCAGTTGCTGCTGCGGCGATTTGCCCGTTGGCGTTTTCCCGGCCGTCGGATGGTTCAGGAAATAGATCCTTGCCAGCCGTTGCCAGCGCAGGTCGAGCATTCCCGGCTTGGATGGCCCGGCGGGGTCGGACGCATCGGGCTTGAGCTGGACCTGCGCCTCGCTCTTGCCGTGCAGGACGGCAACATGATCGATTGCGGAATAGTCAATGTGTTCGGAAGTAATCACCGCGTCATCCGGCGGGGCACTTTCAGGGTCGGCCTGCGGGCCGAGCACGGCATCGCCGCCAGCCAGTTGCCGCACCACCACCTGCGGGAACAACGGTGAATTGTGAAGTGAAACGTTCCCTTCTGGCGAGTAGTAGTCGAGCCTTGCACAGACTACGTCGTTGGCATCGCGCGTCACATGCACTGGTATCGCGTCGCCGGTCAGGTGCACGACCGATTGGCCCGGCTGCAACGCGCCTAGCGACAGCTTGGGGTTCGGCTCAACCACCAGCTTCCCAACCCAATACACGTTGACCGGCTCGCTGGAATCGCTGGGCTGGGTGGAAGGCTGAGTCGACGCGGCCGCCACAGGTCCGGTTGTCGGCGCATTGACCGTAACTTCGGCCGGACTACGCGAGTCGCCGGCAGCGGGAACCGGGTTAGCGAACGCCGGTTGGTTCGCGGCCGTTTCGAGGTTCGTTGCTTCCGGCGTTGTCGCGATGGTGTTCGGCGTCGGCGGTGCCGCCGGTACAGTGGTGGGCTGCGTGGACGGCTTGAGCATGAAGTCGACGGTCATGTGGTCGGCGGTCGCCATTTGCCGTTCGTCGTTGCCGCGCACGCCCTGGGTGATGCGCACGTCGCGCTCGAAATTGGCGAGATACGGCGGCGGCGGGCCATGCTTTCCCGGCTTTGCCGGATCGGGCTTGTGGCCCGCGCGATTAGCGGTGGCACCAGGCGCCGGCGCGGCAGCGGCCGGGGGCGAAGCCGTCAGGGCCGCATTGGCGAGTATGGCGCCATCGCCGGGAAGCGGCGGGGCCGGCTGGGTGGCGGGGCTAGCCGGCTCGCCGGCTGGCCTTTTCGCGTCGGAACCGCCGAGAGTCGTTCCCGATGGATGGACGATCGTCAGATATTCGCCGTGGGTGACCTCGAGGTATTCGAGCCGGCCTTCCAGATCGTTCCAGTGGACGATCAGGCCCTTGCCTTCGAACTCATAGTCCCCAGTGACGTGGACTGGCACTTGGTCCGCCGGGACAATCTCCTTGCCGTTTTGATCGACGATGGCATCGGTGGAGACCTCGAAGGTCTCGTTGTCGAATTTGAGGTTGTCGGTCGTCAGGGTGATGGAAACATGGTCTGGTTGCGCGATTATGTCGGGGTAGAGTCGGATGGTGACCGGGTTCACGCCGCGCTTGATCTTGCCGCGTTTTGGTGGCCCCGCCGATCCTTTTTCGAACGTGGCCGACCCGGAATCGGCCGGCTGCTGGACCACGATATCGCCGGTTTCACCTTCGATGGCGATCTTCTGCTGGCGCCCGCCGGAATACTGGAAGAATTCGGCCCGAGGCTCGATGACGTGAACGCGCCCGCCGCCGCGCGGCAGGTATTCGTCGGCATTGAACCGCGACACGACCCGGCCCTGGCGATCGATATTGCGGATCCACGGCCGGACACCCTTTCCCGCCGCCCCCACGCGCGGCGCCGTGCCGCTCACCGGCACAGGCTGGACCGCCGGCCCCGTGCCCCCGCGCAAAATCGGGGGAACGCCCTGAAACAACCGGTAGGTCACAAACACGCCAAAAGTGAGGAGGATCGTGCCGGCAACTAATATAATGGATCGCATTTTGGGTGACCATCCATGGTCGTTAAAGGGTCATTTGTCCTCTGTCCTTTGCGGTGGCCGCCTGGCGTCAACCGCAAAGAGGGTATCTTTGTCTACAAAGGACAAAGGACCAAGGACCAATGACTACTCGTTCTCCAACATTCGCAGCGTCACAAGGTCCTGAATATCGATCAGCCCGATCGGCTTGTCGCCGGCACCCACGACCGGCAGGTCGTCGATGCGGAGCGGCCGCATGATGGCCATCGCCTCGCTGGCCAGGCGCTCGCCGTCGATCCGCTTCGGGTCGTGCGTCATCACCTCGCGGATCGGCTTCTGCAGGGCCGACCCGTCATCATCGGTGATGAGCCGGCGGAGGTCGCCGTCGGTGAAGATGCCGCTGATTCTGCCCGAATCGTCAACCAGGACAACCGCACCACTGCGGCGCTTGGTGGAGCGCTTGAACGAGCTGCTGATGGCGCTGGCCTCGTGCAGCATCCTGCCCACAGTAAGTGCGTCGGATGCCACCGGAAGGTTCTCGCCGGCACGGAAACTCATGGCTTCCTTGACCTTAATGAGCTTCCGGCCAAGCTGTCCGGCCGGATGGTACAGCGCAAAGTCGTCGGCGGTGAAATCCCGCGCCTTCATCACCGACAGGAACAGCGCATCGCCCAACGCCAACATGGCGGTCGTCGATGCGCTGGGCGCCAGGCCCAGCGGGCAGGCTTCCTCAACCCGGCCCAACTCCAGCACTACGTCAGAGAAGCGGGCAAGTGCGTTAACGGCCGTCGACGTGATCGCGATGACCGGATGTCCGAGCTTCTTGATGACCGTGAGCATCCGCAGGATTTCGTCGCTTTCGCCGCTATAGGAAAGGATCACCACGACATCGCCGCTGCGGATCGAGCCCAGGTCGCCGTGGAGGGCCTCCGCCGGGTTCAGGAAATGGCTCGGCGTGCCAGTGCTGGAAAACGACGCCGACAACTTGCGGGCGATGTGACCTGCCTTGCCGATACCGCTGGTGAGGACGGCGCCCCCGCAGTCCAGTATCAAACCCACGGCGCGGTCGAACCGATCGTCGAGGCGAATGCCTCGGACGGCCGTCGATTCGACGTCCAGGACCTGCTGGGCGAAGGAGCGGAGTAAGGGGTCCATCTTGGCGTCGTAATCGTCCAGGAGCAGTCGTACGGTCAAACACGGCATCCAAGGTGGATTATGTGACGCTGACCCGTAGAATCAAGCTTAATGGAATACCGCGTCCAACTCGACGTCTACAACGGCCCGCTTGACCTTCTCCTCTACCTCATCAAGCGGGACGAGTTGGACATATCCGACATCCCCATCACCCGCATCCTCGATTCGTACATGTCGTACGTGGACCTGTTCAAGGGCTTCAAGGAAAACGTGGGTCTGGACATCAATGTCGCCGGCGAGTTCCTGGTGATGGCGGCCACGCTGATGGAGATCAAGTCGGCGATGCTCCTGCCCCGCGCTCCCCAGGGGCCGACCAAGGAGGGGACCTCCGCCGCCCAGGATCTGGCCGACCCCCGGCTGGAACTGGTGCAGCAGTTGCTCGAATACAAGCGATTCAAGGACTCGGCCACCCTGCTGGAACGCAAGCAGCATTCCTACGAGGCCCGCTACCCGCGCTACCCGGCCAAGCTCTCCGGCGACGATCCCGATGAAGCGCCGCCGGTGGACCTGGAAGAGGTGCAGGTCTGGGACCTGCTGTCCGCGTTCGACCGGCTGATGCGCGAAGTCGGCAGCCGCCGGCCCTTCCATGAAGTCACCTACGACGACACCCCCATCGACCTGCACGCCGCCGACATCGAGGACCGTCTCAAGCGCGACGGCCAGTTGACGCTCCGCAAGCTGATTGAAGGCCGCACCAACCGTAGCGAAATGATCGGCATCTTCCTGGCGCTGCTGGAGCTGATCCGCCAGAAGAAGATCATCGTCCACCAGGGGGATGACCTGACCGACCTGGTCATCGACGCTGCTTCGGAAGAGCACCGCAAGACGTACGAGTTCGCGTCGCTGGAGTTGGCGCAGATCGACGAGCCGAAGTCGGGGGAAGAAGCGGAGACAGGTGGAGAAGCCGAGCCAGTCGACTGAAGAGATCGCCTTCGGGAGCGGTTCAGATCGAAGCAACAGGCGAAAATCTACCAAACTGCAACCGGTCGCGGGAAACCTGGAAAGGAACTGTAATTCGGAGTGCCAGTTGAGACAGCAGTCGATGCCGAAGTATCACGCGGATTTGAGGCCTGTGGCATGCCGACAAAAGGACAAACTGCGGCGCTGTTTGCGGATGCTCACTTGCAACTCAATCAGGGGATGCCGCCTTCAACGCACACAGTATGAATGCAGCTCTCACGGCCTTCGGCAATCTCTTCCTCGCGATGGCCTTGACCTCCGCGGGGTGCACAGCCAATCGGCCTTTTCGCACCAACTTCGATGCAGCCGGGGGCGATCCCACCAAATCGGTCATCGAATCCACTTCCGATTACAAACTGGGTTTTGTCGAATTCGATGACCAGGGCTGGTTCTGGGATGGCCGCCAGCGTAGCGTCGTGGAACAGATGGTCCGCGACCAGGCCGGCCTTGGCTCGGGCGCAACGGCGCAGGGAATCATTCTCGTCGCGTTCGTGCACGGCTGGAAGGACAATGCCGCGTACGACGACTTCGGCGTCGAGGCGTTTCGCGATATCCTTCGGCAACTGAACGCCGCCGAGCAGGTCCAGACGGACCACGCCCCGCGTAAGGTCGTCGGCGTCTACATCGGCTGGCGCGGGTTGTCGGCGACTGTGGAGCCGTTCAAAGAGCTGAGCTTCTGGGAACGGAAAGACACCGCCCACAAGGTGGGCGGCTACGGAGCGATGACCGAATTGCTGGTGGACCTGGAGAACATCCAGAAAGCCAGCCTCGATTCGTTGCCGGACAACGCTTCTCCGACCGAATTGATCATCATCGGACACAGCTTTGGCGGGGCCGCGGTCTACTCGGCCCTGTCGCAAATCATTGCCGAGCGGTTCGCGGATACCGTTCAGAAAGGCAAACGGCTCAAGCCGCTCGGCGACCAGGTGATTCTCCTTAACCCGGCCTTCGAGGCGCTTCGCCATTACGATTTGAACCAGATGGCGTTGAATGTCCGGAACTATCCCCAGGACCAGAGGCCGGTGCTTTCCATCTTCACTTCCAAGGGAGATTGGGCCACGCATTATGTATTCCCCATCGGACGATTTTTCTCAACTCTGTTTGAGGCAAATCGGGACCACGAGCAAAAAATCGCTAGCCTGGAGACTGTCGGCTGGTTCAAGCCGTTCATCACTCACGAACTGGACTACAGCCCAAAGGCCTCCTTCCCCAGCACCCAAGCCGCCTCCACTGCGGCCACTCAGGGACGTCCCGACCGCCTCGCCTTGTTGGCTTCGGTCAATAACGTCAAAGCCCAGCGCAGCAGGTGGCATCCCAACGGCCCAGCCCCCCAAACGTACCACTTTGACGAAAGCATCCTCAAGCCTATCGACGGCTTCCATCCCGGTAACCCATTTCTGATCGTGTCGGTGGACCAGCAGATCATGTACGACCATAACGACATCACCAACCAGCGGCTCATCAACTTCATCCGCGAGTACATCCAATTCTGCCAGATCGATTCGAAAGACCCCCCGAAATGACACGTCGATGCGCGCCATGTTCACCCTGGAATGCGGATACGGTAAGGGAACTCGGCGGTGCCGGCAGGTATCCGTGGAACCGCCTTTGATGCAAGGCTGACCATGCAAGAACCCAACGCACCTCCGGCCATGCCCAGCCCAACGCCATTGGTGTTCTTTCGTGCTTCCCGTTCCTTCCGGTCACCGAAGGTCATCGCGGCGACGGTTTGTTCTGCCGTCTTTGCCGCCTTCTTCTGGTGGCTGGTGTCTCTCCCCAGAGGCCCGGGTACGGCGAGCAAGAATGCGCCGACGGTCCTTGCCTGTCTCGCCTCGTTCATAGCTGTGGTGGGCCTGAATCGGGCGGTGAAGGGCGAAACCTGGGAACTGGTGATCTCGACCGATGGGGTGCGCTACGGGAAGGAGTTATGGTACTGGAATCAAATCAGCACAATCAGCAATTCCCGCCGTTCGTTCTCTTCGAACTACAGCCTGTGGATCGCCCTGGAGGGAGGTCCCATCCCGGCCGCCGGCGTTCCCACACCCTTCAGCGTCCTCGGACCACAAGATTCAATTCCACGCGAAGGTCCTCGTTTGATCGCTTTGCTGTTTGATGAACCCATGAGCCACGACGCCTGTTCCCGCCTTTTCTCAGTCATTCGCCCTTGGTTGGGGACCAATTACCCCAAGGTCCGGATTAAGGAATCATGATCTGTTCCAACCTTCCAACCCGGGCACACTTGACAACCGTAACCAAATACGTGCAGGACGAGGCATCGAACTGATCGGTTCCGATTACCGCCCTGATGAATCCCGATGATTTGCCCGCAGCCGTCGCGTCGCAGCTTTGACGGCAGGTCCAGTGGCTGAAGCTGTGGCAACCAGGTTCGGGGCCGGCAGCCTCAGCCGATTGATGCTACGCCCGAAGTGCATGTGAAGCGCTATAATTCCGTCGACGAAAACCGGCACGGACATGAAGAAAAAGAAAAAACACAAAGCTAAGCCACGGGACAACCACAACCTCATTCAGTGCCACGATCACTCCTGGCGTCCGTGGTATGTTGTATGCGTCCACGTCATGCGCGGACACAGTCCGGTCGCCCGTTTCAGCAAGGCGTCTGCCGACGAAGTCGGCGAGTGCCTCTGTAAGGAATGCGCCGATCGCGAGGAGCCTGACATTGAGCAGTTAAAGGCCTGCTGCGATCGCTGCACTGAGGAAAAGATCATCCCCACGGCAGGGATGCTGCAATGACTGATCAATCCATCAGCGCCGATTGACGCCGCTGCAGGAAGCGCCGGACCGCGGCGTCCCGTTCCAGTCCGATAGCGATTTCGTAACAGTGGGCCGCCTCCCGCGTCGCACCGGCCCTGGCCAACAATTCCGCGCGTGCGGCCCAATAGGGCTGGTATTCGACGAGTCGTGAATCGGCGGCGGCCGATTCCAGCGCTCGCAATGCGCTGTCAGCGCCCTCGATTTGGGCAACCGCCAGGGCGCGGTTCACCGCGACCACCGGCGACCCGCAGAGGGCCAGCAGCGCATCGTAAAACTGCGCCACCGCCGGCCAGTTCGCCTGGCCCGTGCGGCGGCGGTGCACGTGCGCCGATTGAACCGCGCCTTCGAGCTGGTAGCGGCCGATGGCGCCATATCCGCTGGCGCGCAGCAGCAGCCGCTCCGCCCTGTCAATCAGTTGCCCGTCCCACAGGGCCGTGTCCTGCTCGGCCAACGGCACGTAGTCGCCCGCCGCGCTGCGCCGGGCAGGGCGGCGCGCCTCGGCGTGGAGCATGAGCGCCAGCAGGCCCATGGGCTCGGGCTCATCCGGCAACAACTCGGCCACGACCCCGCCGAGATACAGCGCTTCGGCGGTGAGATCGCGGCCGGCGACGTCGGTACCACCAGGATCGTTCCACCCCTCGGCGAACGCCGCGTAAATCGCGGCCAGGACGGCATCGAGCCTGCCAGCCAGCTCGTCGCGCTCGGGGATGCGAAACGGGATGCCCGCCTGCTTGATCTTGTTTTTGGCGCGCACCAGCCGCTGGCCCATCGTCGCCGGCGGCAGCAGGAACGCCGCGGCGATCGTCACCGCATTCAGTCCGAGCACGGCCTGCAGCATCAGCGGCGCGCGGACATCGGCGTCGATGGCCGGGTGGGCACAGGCAAACATCAGCCCCAGACGGTGGTCGGGAATGGCCGCATCGGCC
>Ga0182024_10023127_pt1 | contig 11156 bp, 9 predicted proteins | sample P32metaG_FD_120480 | JGI IMG/M metagenome (GOLD analysis project Ga0182024, IMG submission 120480) | Permafrost microbial communities from Stordalen Mire, Sweden - P3-2 metaG (Illumina Assembly) | ecosystem: Environmental > Terrestrial > Soil > Wetlands > Permafrost | place: Sweden: Stordalen... | reverse complement strand
CACCGGTATCCGACTTATCGAATCGGCAATGTTTAATGGCTACGATCCGAAACGGAAGAGTTTGCTCACCGAGGTTGTTATCGATCAGGATCTTGAACCATTCGAGACTTCCAAGGAACAAGCCCTCGAATTCAAGAGTCAACATGGCGACAAAGTGGAAGTTTTCGAGATCGCAGAATCGGGTGAATACACTGTGCGTTTCAAGAAGGGCGCATCCCTGTATATCCCCAAGGCATTGCGATTCGATCGACTTGTTGCGGGCCAAATTCCTCTTGGATGGGATGCCAAGCGTTACGGTCTCACGGACGATATCATCAACCAAGTCGACCCTATCACGCTTTACGTCCTCGTTTCCACCGTTGAAGCATTGGTATCTGCCGGTATCACCGATCCCTACGAATTCTACCAATACGTCCACGTCTCCGAAGTCGGCAATACCGCTGGGTCAGGTGTAGGTGGAATGAGCGCCCTCCGAGGAATGTATAAAGACCGACATATGGATAAACCCATTCAAAAGGATATCCTCCAAGAATCATTTATCAACACTATGTCGGCATGGGTCAACATGTTGTTGCTCTCTTCATCTGGTCCCATCAAGACTCCAGTAGGAGCTTGTGCCACCGCTGTGGAGTCTGTTGAAATAGGATACGAGACCATCTTGAGCGGTAAAGCAAAGATTGTGATTGCCGGTGGATACGATGACTTTCAGGAAGAGGGATCGTACGAATTCGGTAACATGAAGGCTACGAGCAATGCAGAAGACGAAATTGCTCATGGGAGAACTCCTAGAGAAATGTCCCGGCCAACAACTACTACTCGAAATGGTTTTATGGAGAGTCATGGTGCTGGTATTCATATCTTGATGCAAGCCAAATTGGCCGTTGAGATGGGAGTGCCTATTCGTGGAATTATTGCTATGACTTCGACGGCTACAGACAAGGAAGGACGATCCGTTCCTGCCCCTGGACGAGGTATATCAATTCAAACGAGAAATGCTAATAGTAGGTGTCCTTACCGTCGCACGCGAAGCGCCTTCCAAATTCCCCTCACCTTTGTTGGACATCAACTATCGCAGACGACAACTCGATCTTCGTCGCAGACAAATCAAGGATTGGACCGAATCAGAGTATATCTACCTCCAAGACGAGGTTTCCGCAATGAAATCCAGTCAACCCGATCTCGACGCCGATGCATACATGCGCGATCGCGCAGAAAACATCGAACGGGAAGCGCAGCGACAAGTCAAATCCGCTCTCAACATGTTCGGCAATGAATTCTGGAAGCAAGATGAGCGTATCGCACCGCTTCGTGGAGCGTTGGCTACATGGGGTCTTACATTGGATGATCTCAATGTTGCAAGTATGCACGGAACAAGTACCGTTGCCAATGACAAGAACGAGACTGGTATCATAAGTGATCAAATGGCTCATCTTGGAAAGAGCAAGGGTTGCGTCACGTTGTGTGTCTTCCAGAAATACCTTACTGGTCATCCCAAGGGTGCGGCTGCAGCTTGGCAGTTGAACGGTGCTTTGCAGATGCTTGCCACCGGCCTTGTTCCTGGCAACAGGAATGCCGACAACGTATACTCCTTCCATGCTTTATCTAATTTCAGGTTGATGTGTTCCTTGAGAAATTCGACAATCTCGTCTTCCCTAACCGCACCGTGCAAACAGATGGTTTGAAAGCTGCTTCAGTGACATCGTTCGGTTTCGGTCAAGTCGGCGGTCAAGTCATTGTCGTTCACCCCGATTACCTCCTCGCTGCCCTCCCAAGCTCGGAATACGAGGTCTACGTCTCCAAACTCCAGTCACGAGAGAAGAATGCATACCGCTATCTCCACAAGGGTATGACGGACAATACTCTCGTCCAAGTCAAGACTTCGCCACCATATACCCCCGATGAAGAGGCTAGAGTATACTTGAATCCTCTCGCTCGTTTGGATTCGAAGAACAAATTCACATTCCCTGATGCATCATCTCGGTATAACAAGAAGACGGAGGCCGTCGTTGAGGCGTTGACGAGCGTTGTGGGGGGCCAGGATGTCGGTGTTGATGTGGAGACAATTAACTCTATCAACATTGAGAACGAAGAGTTCTTGAATCGCAACTTCACACAGGCAGAAATTGCATATTGCTGGAAAGCACCCTCTCCACAAGCCAGTTTCGCCGGCACTTGGAGCGCAAAGGAAGCCGTGTTCAAGAGCCTGGGAGTCAAATCCGCGGGTGGAGGAGCGCCTCTCAAGGACATTGAGATTTTGAGAGACGAGAACGGGAAGCCACAGGTCGTATTCCATGGAGACGCAGCGGAGAAGGCTGCTTCTGCTGGAGTGAAGAAGGTGAAGGTTGCGATTTCTCATGATGACATTCAGGTATTATCCCTTTCAAGAGGATTGTGGCTAATTTAATAGAGTGTTGCTGTTGCTGTTGCGGAGAGGTGAACTTTGGTTGCTGCGTAATGTTTGTTTTAGGGATTGTTGCACGCATAGAATGGATATAGTTTGCATATAATATCACTTTTGACATTATCAATCGCTGTGACTATTTGTTCTCACCGGCGACAAGGCGGAATGGTTGAGGAGGCGCAGCATTGGCATGCTTCAGGTGTGATTCAGATACATCTCGATTCTCCGGTTTCAGAAGCACGCTAGGATTTCGTAAGTGACCTCCGAGCTTAGAGTCTTCATTGCTGTGGTCGTCCTATCTTTGACTGGCCGGATCACCCGCGGTTCAGTTAAGGTCGTAAACTTCAGCAGCTGATAATAATGATATCTTAAATGTATGCATGTTTAAGAGCACCGTTTACATAATGCCGTGGTCCACATTCAAGATTGATGCAACAGAGTGATAGGGATAGGCTTCAAATATAAGCGGCGTGCATCGCACGACTCCACAGGATACGCAGATCCTGATAACTCGGGGCAGCAAGCATTGGCCTTCTTTCGGTCCGAGTGGGTAAGAAAGCATATGATGAGTGTTCCGTTGTACCGGAGGGGCCGTGCTTGACAACGTCTTTCAGTTACGTTAAATTACGAAACGCATATTTCGCATGTGAGATCAAGAGCGAGGATTCCCCACCTCGGTCCGAGTGGCTCGTTAATATGAACAGCTTGTATCTGGGGTAGGCAAGGACATCATGTGATTGCGTAGCAGCTAGCGCGCGACTAACTAGTGGATCGACAGTCACCAGGAACCGCTGTCGGGCCGACATCCGTCGGCGATTGGTCGGAAACGAGGAGATTGGGGCCGCCTACACGCCGCCAACGCCGGCGGCCGGGGCTGTCCCTGCCTGCAGCCAAAATGACGAGACGCTCCTTGGTGCAGACAGCAGACACAAAAACGTCCAAACCCAATCCGTGCGACCGATCCCTGGCTCTCGTCGTCCTTGACCGCCCGAAATAGAGTTGACAAGCTGATTGCGGCGACTGGCCAATTGGAGACACTGATTGTGTTTGTCGAACAATAGTGCGCCGTGGTGGCTCCTTTGTTTGGTGCCGAAAGGTTATTCCGCGCCGATTTAGGGCGATCTTCCTTTGATGCGCTTGGACTCCACACACACACGCCGGGCAATGGGCACCAGACTACTTAGATTGACAATACCACGCGGACCGCTTCATTCAAACTCTATTTGGGCGTAAAAGGAATTATAAAACACCATGGCCTCACCCACTCTGTCCGTCCAGCACCGGGCTACCCAACACCATGACTATCACCGTCCATCCAGCAAGGCGAACAAGCGACGACGTGCCCCCTGGAACCTGGGAGGGCACAAAACAGGACGCAGTGCTGGCAACTGCACAGCTGCGCGAAGTCTGGGAGAGGAAGAAAGCCGGCGACAAGACCGACTATGGCTACTCCGAGTACGACGCTGAAATGGCCAACGCACAATTACGAGCATTCAAGCTTGCAAAGCTCATCCTCCGACAGGCACGCAGCAACAGCTGTGCAACGGCCGACGTGCCGCTCATCATCGACACTTATTCGCCCAAGCAGTCCAAAACAAGTCCTCGAGCCAGCCGTCATCTTCCCAGACCACCTCCCCCTCCACCCACAGCGCCTCTGCCATCTCCACCCACGGCCCATATTTCGTCGCCAAAACAAAAAGCGGTGCGGCCAGCCCACAAAAATGCCTCTCCTCCTCGAAAAGCGGCCCCGGCGCTTTCCGCTATTCCACCCACACAATTTCCACCACCGATTCCTCCACGCAAGGCTTCCAACAGATTGAGCCAATCTTTGCCGCCTGTCTCCGTTCATTCACGCCGTTACTCCGATGAGCTATCTCCAAAAAGCATACCCCTCTCGCCGTCGAAACGGATGCGCTCCGCCTCACCTGTTCCACAATCTCCCTCCCCCCGTCGGGAAACACCACCTGAGCAGCGTGGTCGGTCCCCCGATATCCACTCCCCTCCGTCTCGAAGCGAAACCCCTGCCCCTGAAGTAGATCTCGAAGAACTTCCTGTCCTCCCATACCGACGAAAGTCGTCCAAAGCCTCTTCTCCAATGACTGAGATCGAGCAAAACAATCGCTCCACAACTCCGATATCGGACTCCAAGCCAGCAATTCCAGAACGATCCCCTCTCCGCACATCCATCTATGCCCCACGCTCAGAAACACCTCCCCTGAAGACCGTTAAACGCACGCCGTTGAAGAGATCAGTCTCCTTTCGGTTCGCAGACGGACTACAAAGTTCAGCATTATCACGGACGAGCACACTGATCTACGCGGAATTATCAGATGCATTAAAGGAATTACAGAGGACCATCGGAGCAGCAACGGTGGAAGTACATTAAACTGCCTACCTACCTATTCACGACATTCATGAGATACTAGACTGACTATTTGCATATACTATATACTACATACTGTCATTAAGATAATCTGTAAATTAGGATTCAGCATGTTCAATACATACATTGCACTATTAAATAATTTGTATCACGTTGCAATTTGTCATTATCAGGAGCGTGGGATGGGCTATGCAGGCTGCGTGCTGTGCATCACATCACTCAGCATCTCACGAAATAAATTGGCTTGTGATCGGATCCGCGCACCACTGCTTTCCGAACGCCGACACGGGCAGGCACCCTGTCCCGGCTCCCGAGCCCGAGACACCCGTCGAAACCAAAACTTGCCAAAATTCTTCATCGCCCCGGCAGTCCCCCGCTGTCACAGGCTCAAAATCCCAAAATCCCAAACAAACGCTTTGAGTGACAAACACCGCAGCAGCCAGCAAATGAACCTGTAGCTCAGGCCCCCAGAAGCACGTTTGACTACGCATTCCGCAGTCATGCGACAGAGCAAAGTGTTTAGTATGGCCCTGTGACCGGACAAGGAGGCTGATTGCAGGCGGATCTTCGCATCCGGAATTGAGTGAGCGCATTGCAGAGCGGCTGGGGATGCAACTTGGAGATGCTGCGTTGGGCAAATTCAGTAATGGCGAGAAAAGCGTCGAGATTCGTATCACTCGCTGGGAAACGGCGGGCTGATGGTAGGTTGTTCCGTGAGGAACCAGGATGTGTTTATTGTGCAGTCGGGATCGGAAACGTATGTCCTCTGTCCGAGAAGTGTGCTGAAGCATCTAGGATCAATGATCATATCATGGAACTTTTGATTTTAATATCGGCCTGCAAAATGGGGTCTGCAAAAAGAATTACAGGTGAGCTTTCGGCAGAAACGGACTGATGACTAGCTGTCATGCCATACTTTCCGTACTCAAAGCAAAGTAAGATGAAAAAACACAGAGGCGCAATAGTCGGGAAAAGTATGTTCTATGCTCTGAATACGTCTGATGGGTAGTGATCGCAAATTTATTGACAATGGCGGGAGTCAATCATGTCATTACAATGGACCTTCACGCCTCTCAAATGCAAGGATTCTTCACAATCCCAGTCGACAATATATACGCCGAGCCATCCCACGCCCGCTGGATCCGCGAACACATCGCCGACTGGAAAGCCTGCGTAATCGTCTCGAGGAACCCTGGCGGAGCCAAAAGAGTGACATCCCTTGCCGATTCTCTCGGAGTGGATTTCGCTTTAACACACATGGATCGACGGAGAGGCGGATGGAGTCCAAGTATCACCGCCGCGGGAAGTCTGGATGGAAGTATGCTTTTATCCTCAGAGGAGACATCCATTGGACCTGCGGTGATGGACTTTTCGGCCCTGGCTGCGGCGCTGCCGACTTCCCATCCCAGTCCGGCAAAAGTAAATGGTGTCAATGGGACTGGGGCAATGACTCCTCGACGAGCGATTACGGATGTTACTACTGCGCGATTGATTTCCGGCCACGTCATTGAGGAGGATTATAGTGGAGGATCACCGGGACACCGGCCGTGGGATATTTCTCGATCGGGGGCTGTAACGCCTACTCCCAGCATCCGCGGTGAGGAAGACAACATTCTCCAACGATCAGGGACCCATCAGTCGGTATCTTCTGTATCCGTCAATGGCGCACCGAACTCAGCGGGATCTGATCGCGAACCTTGGGGGACTGCGTCTGGAGTATGGGGCGCGATATCTAATCCCGACAGAGACGATCCATCGGATGATGAGGACGATTTAGGAATTCTGGACGGATTGGATAGGACTATTACTCTCGTTGGTGATGTGTCTGGTCGAACGGCAATTATTTTGGACGACATCATTGATCATCCCGCTGGATATATCGCCGCCGCAGAACATCTAGTAAAGAACTGTGGGGCAAAAGAAGTCGTCGTAATGGGTACCCATGGAGTCTTCCCCGACGACGGTCTCGAAGAACTCGAAAGCTGTGAATACATCGACACAGTAAACCTCCATATCCCACAATCATTAATTCTTAGGTCGTCGTAACAAGTTCATTCCCTATTCCCAAAGAAAAGCGAGACAAAAGCGCAAAACTACAAGTCATCGACATCAGTCCCGTCCTCGCCGAAGCAATCCGACGGACTCACAATGGTATACCGTCTTAGTCGGGGGTGTGCTAACGGTAGGCGAGAGTATCAGTTTCTTGTTTTCGCATATCACGGGACATGCGTATGATGATTTTGAGTAGTCATTGTAAATAGAGCATTGGGCCCTTCTTTATTTAGAGCATTTGGGACTATCTAAACATATCAATCACGCAAATCATCACGTTGTGCGTTTGGCTTCGCCTCCACTTCTGTCTCTATTGCCAAGGGCGATGAAGATGAAGGATTGGTCGCTCTTGGCAATTTCAATAGCCAGTCTATAGAATGCCTCACACCCGACATCCCGATCAATCATCTGAGCTTGTGAGACAGTTCGAGATTGAGAGTCTTGTCACTCCAAGAAACCCAAGAGTTAAATATAAATACATTACATATGCTAGTCCAAACTATCCCTGTCCCCTCCAGCCAAAGGCGTATTTACATCAACTCCCTGCTCCGTATCTCGCTGTCCACTATCCTGCGTCCTCCGAGAGGAAAATTCTGTCATCTCCACGACATCTCCACCATCCTCATCAGACATTAATGCTCTCCCTACACTCTCTGGCCTATTATCCTCACTACTCTGCATGTCCTCATCACTTCCCAAATCAATCATCTGCGCTTCCCATTGCGGAGTTCCGGCATCTAATGGCAGAACCCCACATTCCTGTGTAAACTCGCTTTCTAGACCCTCTGGATCATGAGAAAAGTGCTCCCGCACCAGATGTTCAACAACTGGCCATCCATAAGCATTAGGAAACATACGGCGGACAATGATATTGTTATGCGCATCAGGTTCTAGTTTCACCAGTACCTTGCGCCAAGTCATATCACTATGCCAATCCCTTGCAATCTTCTCCTCCAACTTCAATTTCTGACGCTTCGTCGTTTGTTCCTCGGTGTTATCTCGCGAGGGTTCCATAGGGGGAATATCCTCCGGAGTATACAGCCGATCATGAAATATGGTTTTCGCTCTACTCGAGGGATCGGTAATGAATTTGGCGTCCGGAAGAGGCGGATTAAGAAGACTAGGAAAGGATTCGAAAAAAGTCGTTCGCGGAGGGGGTGGACGAGGATCTGTAGGGGATTTGTTGATGGTTTGACTTCTTCTGTAGACTTTGCTGATTTTGTGTGGGGTGGTCTGTTTGCCGCTACTAGGGCGCAAATGTTGAAAGAACGAGAAGAGAGGGTTCACATTTGAGTCGCCTTGTTCTTGTTCTTGTTCTTTTGGGGGACCTGTTATGATATGTTCGATTTGATTTGAGGGGGCTTCGGAGGTTTTCGGCAAAGATTGATTTGGCTCAGCGTCGGCAGGACTAGAAACGAGGTCGTCGGAGAGGATACTTCCGCGTCTGACCTTGCGAGAACCATCGCTTGTCGCAGAAGGTTGGTTGACTAACAACATATTGGTGGAGACATGTTCGGCGTTGTGTATATTCCTCTCTCTAGACAAAGGTGATGAAGGCTTACTCGGAGGAGACTGGCTGGTCTGAATATTTCCAGGATGATCATCTGGTTCAACACTGAATTGAATACTCCGTTCTGATCGTAAAGAGCCGCGAGAATTGTCTCCATGATCAACTGTCTGTGGCATTCGATGCTGATTCTCGACATCCTCGACATCCTCACCCCTTCGTCCTTCGTTCCATACTCCAAGACCAGTTTGTAAATCCTGTCCATCATCGTGAGATCGCACAACCTTTGGCGGTTGACTCATGCTATCAATATTCTCTTCCATAGCTTGTGCGACTTCTTCTGCGAGATCAAAGGAGTTGACTCGCATCGTTGGTAGGCTTTGACGTCGAACGGACGTTTCAGATTCCTTTAAGGCTGGAGGTTTGATGATTGGCACAGCCTGAGACGACTTCCGCCTCAAGAATGATGGAATGGTGAATAATTGTGGTCGATTGGACTCTTCAGTTGACGACCTTGGATCGTTTGAGGAACCATTACTGGACTTTGATTCATCGGAATCGGATCGGGTGAATATTCGTTCTACTCCGCCAAGGAAGGTATCAAGGGTAGGTAATCCGACAATACCGGGAAGATTGCCTAATTGTGTGATGACTCCATTTTGAGCGACTGATTTTTGTACCGTATCGAATGAATTCCAATCCAGGAAAAACATGGCACTTGTCCGTAAAGGAACGATCCCATCATTGATGACATTTGCGTAAATCGTCCGTGTACAGAACCTTTTAATCACTCGATGTGCGGGCGAGTCGGGAAGCGCCAACAACCGTAGTATTGGTCTTGAATCTCTGATAGGCTTCTGTTCTGGGGCACCGTCAAATCGCTGACCCAAACGATTCATTAATCCCAGATCTTGTCCTGTCCGACCTATCAGTCCCATATCGAGTGCCAACTTGACATATGCAGGGTTTTCAGCGGAAACTCCTAACCATGGTGACGCGAGGGTAATCAAATGTACTGGCCGTAATTTCTTGAAGAATTGTCCGTTGGTCTGTAATTCGACCATCGCGATGGCAAAATTCTGGACGACACCCCCTAAGGAGTGTCCTATAAAAGATATCCGAGAATACGGCGGTGCGTCGGGCGCGAAACAACCCACATCATCCAACCATAGCGTTTCGTGCAGTAACCAGTTTGCCATTCTCCTGCCGAGATACTTTATCCCCCTTTCCGTCTTGCATACATTGCCACTGTATCCTCGAACGACTACTCCTCCATCAGGGCGATTGGAGAGACCTGCAGTCTTTTCTATCCGCTCCTTTAGATAGAGCATGTCTGCTGTGAGATTGGAATGAAGTCCATGAGTAAGGACAACGAGGTGGACATTTTTGTGCTGCGGGAGGAAGGGAGGAGGCGCCCAAAGTTCTGCAGTCGTCAATTTCCGGACCAGAAGACCTGGAGAAGCTGTGATAATTTCATCTGTATGAGCTGCCTTGCGCGTGCTTTCCTTGGTATGGCCTAAAGTCATGGTATACGTAGTTGGCGCGTTGGCGAATATTGCTTGTGAAGCAATCTCAATGATCCACGTACGTCTACGATTAATCTCACTCGATTCAGCCAGCACCGTTTATCAACAGGTAATTCGGCCCAGAAGGAAGTGCTGGCCTTCAAGTCCTGATCGTATACCGGAGCCAATGAACTTAGACTCACGCTCTCCTCGTCATCGGCATGGAATGTGTCTTCCCTGACAGCCACAGCAAGCACATACGGTCCTTGAAGATACGCCGCGCGTAGCAGCATACTTGCATTATTCCGTATTCGGAGATGTACTTTGTGCTGAAATATCGGCGCATGACTGGCCGACACGATGTGCGACAGAAATCCATGTTTCTGGGCTGGATCAAGGGCCGGTTCATAAGTAACGACGTATCGGACCACGTCGGCGATGTTGACAGTGCCTCTGTCGTGGAACAGCATTGCGATAAACTACCGAAACCGTGTCATTCTCGTCTCGGGCTTGAACAAAGACAAGCTTTGTGTCGTTCACGGCTGTGCACGTTTGCTGTGGCGCGGGTTCGATGAAATCAAAGATCGGAAAATTGCGAATCAAATTCTGCCAATGACTCAGCAATCGGAGGCCGCGGTTCAGTTTCCACAGTAGGAAACAACTCAAAGTTAGGGCCGCATTGGTGCCTCCCTCTTGCAGGATGAATAATAACGGCTATACAATTGCTGCGTACCTGGCCTGCTTAATTGATAATTCGCGTCGGATTAACCGCGTTTCAAATCCTGACGTTCATTCATGATCAGATCAATGAATCGATCTCATCTCAGTCCCCATTCGGAAAGATATAACATTGCAGATGCGACCCCCCTGGGTGCCGAGGACCGCGACGATAGAGTGACAAATGCCATGCAATTCTTTAACGCGTATCTCAAAGGCGCGTTTATACCGTTCCGCCAAGACGTTATCATTATCAGTGCACCAGGCAGATACAAAGCTTGGGGGTATGAAGACTCTATGGCCGGCGAATTAGAATTGCTCTCCCGGCTGCTTGACAGAGGTTATTATTGTTGTTGTTTCCGCGACATCAGAGACGCTACTCATGTGGCTTGAACATGCCGGCCTCGCCAAGCAAATGAGCCAAGGAACATTCCAGCAGTATTCCTCCATCTGTTTCCTTCTCGGCGCGACGATTCTTTCGATCATCAAAAAAGAGTACCTGGCCTTGTTCGCCTACGGCGGTTCGCTTGCGTATTCGGTTTGCGTTTCTACCGGATGGTATATTCACGGCGAAACACACTTCATCATCAT
>Ga0182024_10023126_pt1 | contig 11156 bp, 7 predicted proteins | sample P32metaG_FD_120480 | JGI IMG/M metagenome (GOLD analysis project Ga0182024, IMG submission 120480) | Permafrost microbial communities from Stordalen Mire, Sweden - P3-2 metaG (Illumina Assembly) | ecosystem: Environmental > Terrestrial > Soil > Wetlands > Permafrost | place: Sweden: Stordalen... | reverse complement strand
TGCGACAACGGCCGTCGGATGAATGCCTTTTTCCAACGCCGGTCCGTGGTCAAACAGAGCCGTCAGCCTGGCGAAGGCCAACCGCGCTTCATTGGTGGTGATGACAGCCCGGAAGGATCCGGATGGAACCGGATGGTCGGCCGAAACCACCACTGCCTGTGCCTTGCAGTGCGCCAACGCCGCAACGGCGTCCGCGCTGATCGCCAGCGCAAGGTCCGACGGCCGTTCAGCCCGCGCCGGATGTACGAGGCGGTCGATCTCGATCGCGCCATCGCCGTCGAGCCGGCCCGCAAGCGCCTCTGCGATGTCTTTGGTCCGCATGAATTCTAAGTATGATTCTCGGTAGTTAGCTGCGCGCGGGGGCACGGCAAAAGGTTATGACGGGCGGCGAACCTGCGCTAGATCGGGCATCCGGTCAACTGCGCGGGCGGACGAGGACCCCGCCCGGCAGCGGCTGTTTTACGCCGGTCGTGGCTGGAAAAGTGATCGGCAGGCCATTGAGCGTGCGCACCGCCAGGTAAGCAAACGCCTGCGCCTCGATCGCCTGCGACGACCAGCCGACCGCATCGGCGGTCTCTACCGTCGCCGGCCTCAGCCGCTCCGCCAGCATCCGCATCAGCGTCGGATTGCGCGCGCCGCCCCCCGCCACGATCCAGCCGCGCGGCGCGGCCGGCAAATGCGGCACGACGCGCGCGACCGCCGCCGCCGTGAGCGCCGACAAGGTCGCCGCGCCGTCGGCGATTGAAAAATCCGGCAGCCCGATATTGGTAAAGGCAAAAGCATTGCGGTCGAGCGACTTCGGGCACGGCTGTGCAAAGAAGCCGGCCTCCAACACACGCGCGACGAAAGCCTCGTCCACGCGGCCCCTTGCCGCCTGGTCGCCATCGCGGTCGAGCGGCGCGCCGGTGCGCGCGCGCATGAAATCGTCGATCAGTGCATTGCCCGGGCCGGTATCGCAGGCGATCGGATCGCCGCCGTCAACAAAGGTGACGTTGGCGACGCCGCCGACATTGAGCACGGCGATCGGGTGCGGGCGCTTGAGATCGCGCGCCAGCGCCTGATGGAACGCCGGCACCAGCGGCGCGCCCTGCCCGCCGGCGGCTACGTCGGCGGCGCGGAAATCATGAACCACGGTCATGTCCAGCCGCCGCGCCAGCGGCGCGCCGTCGCCGAGCTGCACGGTCAGCCGCGCCGCCGGCTTGTGCAACACGGTCTGGCCGTGAAACCCGATGACGGCAATGCCCGCCTTGTCGATATGTTCGGTGGCGAGGAAAGCCTCCACCGTCTCGGCATGCACGCGCGTCACGAAGGCATCGGCTTGCGCCAACACGCCCGGGCGCGCCGTGCGGTCGGTCAGCGCCGCGCCTTCTTGCAGCGCCTGGCGCAGCAAGGCCTGCTCGGCGTCCGTGTAGGGCCGGTAGCCGGTCGGCCCGAAGCCCGCGATACGCTCCCCATCGGTCTCGATCAGCGCCACATCGACGCCGTCGAGCGAGGTCCCGCTCATCAGCCCGATGGCCTTAACCGCCCCCATCAACCAGCCCTTCAGTTGAAATCAAACCCGGACCTGTTACACCACCGCCCCATGCAGGCGACAAGCCGCATCCAGAGCCCGTTCCATGAGCGCCTATAAATCGGATTTTCTTAACATTCTGGCCGAGCGCGGCTTCATCCACCAGGTGTCGGAGCCCGACGTACTGGACGCGCGTGCCAAGGCCGGCGCGATCACCGGCTATATCGGCTTCGATTGCACGGCGGCCTCTTTGCATGTCGGATCGCTGCTGCCGATCATGATGCTCTATTGGATGCAGCAGACCGGGCACCGTCCGATCGCGCTGATTGGCGGCGGCACCACCCGGGTGGGCGACCCGTCCGGCAAGGACGAGAGCCGGCGCATCCTCACCGACGAGATGATCGAGCAGAACCTCACGGGCATCCGCGCGATCTTTTCCAAATTCCTGAAATTCGAAAGCGCCGGCGGCAATGCCGTCATGGCCAACAACGCCGACTGGCTCAACAAGCTCAACTACATCGATTTCCTGCGCGACGTCGGAAAGCATTTCTCGGTCAACCGCATGCTGTCCTTCGATTCGGTGAAAATGCGGCTCGACCGCCAACAGGAACTCTCGTTCCTGGAATTCAACTACATGGTGCTGCAAGCCTACGACTTCGTCGAGCTGCACAAACGCACCGGCTGCATTCTGCAGATGGGCGGCTCCGATCAATGGGGCAACATCGTCAACGGCATCGATCTCGGCCGCCGCATGATGAATGCGCAATTATTCGCGCTGACCTCGCCGCTGATCACCACATCGTCGGGCGTCAAGATGGGCAAGACCGCCGCCGGCGCGGTCTGGCTCAATACCGACCTGATGAGCCCGTATGACTACTGGCAATACTGGCGCAATACCGAGGACGGCGACGTCGTGCGCTTCCTCAAGCTATTCACCGTGCTGCCGCTCGATGAAATCGCCAAGCTCGCCACCTTGAAAGGCCAGGAAACCAACGAGGCCAAGAAGGTGCTCGCCAACGAGGCGACCGCGTTGGTGCACGGCCGCGCCGCCGCTGATCAAGCCGGCGACACGTCACGCAAGACATTCGAGGAAGGCGCATTCGCCGACGCGCTGCCGACCGTGGAGATTCCGCGTGCCGAGCTCAACAAGGGCATCGGCGTGCTAACGGCATTCGCTGAGAAGGCCGGCCTCGTTACCTCCAACGGCGAGGCGCGGCGCCAGATCAAAGCCGGCGGCCTCAAAATCAACGACGTGACGGTAAGCGACGAAAAATTGATGTTATCCGCGAAAGACCTGTCGCCCGACGGCGTGATCAAGCTTTCGCTCGGCCGCAAGAAACACGTGCTTATCAAGCCGGCCTAGCGCGACGGCGGAATAAAATTGTGATCGAAATTATCGGGCGACGGGATGAATTTGCGCAGCAGCCCGGGCGCGATTGCGGTCACAGGGTTGACCGTGACGCGGGGCGCGCCGGGCGGCCCGGACGCCTCGTAGGTGATGCCGACCAGGCCTTCGTTACTGCCGGCGCCGAGAAACAGTCCGACGATCGGGATCTGCCCGAACATGTTGTTGAGGCCGTAGAACGGCACGAATGTTCCGCGCAAATGCACGTCATCCTTCACGTAGTCAATCTGCCCTTCGATGGTTGCCCCCACCACGGGTCCGCGAACGACGCCGTCGCGCACCGCCATGCGACCGGGCACCCGCGTGAAATCGCAATGCAGCTCGGTAAATTGCACGCCGCCCTGCCCTTGCCCCGGAGCACCGGAGACGATGCGATCGAGCCCGGGTTCGCCGCGCACGACGAAATTGCGGATGGAAAGGGTGCCGACTTGCGGCGAGTGGTCCGGCGTTGGCGGGTCCATCGCCACCCACATCTGTCCGCCTGACATGCGCGGATACATGTCAGTAAAGCGAAACAACGCACCGGCATCGTTGGTCTCGAAATAGATGACTTGGTGATTGTCGCTGCTGCGCAAGCGCAAGTCGCCGTTAAAGGGCGTATCGCGGCCGATCTTGGAGTTCATCGTGAAACTGCGGATGTGGCCGCCGCGGCGCGTGAGCTTGAGATCGAGCCCGCGCAGCGTTTCGCCGTTGTGACCGATGACGGTTCCGAGCTTGACGTCGAGATCGAGATCCGTCTGCTTTTGTTTGGACTTTTCCGGCACCGCGCCGGCGAGCGCAGTCTTCACGAAATTGGCGCCATCGAAGACGTCGCCGCGCATCGCCACTCGCAGCACGCCATCGCCGGTGCGATCGGCTTTAAGCGAGACCTTGTCGCCCTCCGATAGGCTGAACACCGGAAAATTCGCCGCGACGATGTCGCTCGCGCCGTCGAGTTCGACCGAACCTTTCACGTTCGTGCCCGAACCGGCGATCGTAAGATCGTCGATATGTATCGATTGGCCGGTCTTGGTCAGCGTGTAAGCGGCGTGCGCCGGCTTGCCGGCGGGCTTCACCCATCCCGGCAGCAAGTTGTCGATCTTCACCGGCGTCAGATCCGCGTCGACGCTCATCGGCGAGTCCTTGCTATAGCTGCCGACCCGGGCCGCGACCTTGATCGGGATCGTGCCGGTCACGGCGCCGCCGAAATCGATGCCGAAGCGGCGGCGCGCGGCTTCATCGACCATCGCCTGCAAGCGCAAATCGGCGCTGGCGGCGCCTTGTTTCTTGCTCAGATCGATGGTGGCCGGCGTGCCGTTGATTTTGACGTCGCCGGAGATCTGGTAGCCGTCGCTGGACGCGGTCGCCCGCAAGGCCGAGGCTTCGATCTTTTGGCCCATCACCATATTGTCGGCGGCGAAATTGGTCAGATCCGCGGTGATGGTATAGGTCGCGGAATCTTTCGGCACGTCGCGCCCGACCAGGAGATTGATGTTGACCTGGGCGGCAACCGTGCCGCGGCTGGTCGCGGGATCGAGCGCAAGCCCGGAACTGTCCCGCAGCGCGTCGCTTGCAAGCAGCGTGGCCACCGCCGGGGCCGCTCCGTCGATGCGGAAGCGGGTACGCGCCGCCGACGGCTTGCGATGGGTGTCCGGTATCTCGAAAACGCCGCTGGTGATGCTGAGTTTGCGCCCCGGCGCCACCTCTACCGTGCCGCGGCCGAGGCCGACATTGGCGCTGTCGCCGGTAATGCGAACCGTGAGATCGGCATCGCGGATTGCCGGCAAGGTCTCGATCGGACGTAGCGTCGTGCCGCTGGTTTCGATGTCCACGGACAGCCCTTCGCCGGGCATCGGCGGACCGCTGACCTTAAAGTCCGCCAGCGGCGCGCTGCCCGCGATCACCACGCGTTCGACGATGCCGCCGGACATATGGCCATCGACCCATTCGCGCACATGGCTGGAGATGAACTGCGGCCACAAGCGCTTCAATACCCCTATCGGCATGCGCGTGCCGGCGACGCCGAACGCCAGATGCGGCGCGGCGCCGCCGTAATCGAAGCTGCCGGTAACCGCGACCGCGATATTTTGCGACGGCCGCGTATCGACGCGGCTGAAGTCGCCTTGTTCCAGATCGATGCGATGGTGCGCCGTGTCGATGCGCGCGCGCACCGCCACCCGGTTGAGTGCGAAGCTCTCCTCGTCGGTTTTCTCGGCCGAAGCCAAAATTACCGGATCGATCACCGGATCGCCGCGCGCCATGCTGAACAGCCAGACGCCGCTCTGGCCGGCGGGCGCCTCCAGCGCGGCGCGCAGAGTGAACTGATTGGCGCCCGATTGGACTTGAAACGGAATGATCAAGGCCCGTTGGCGCGCGTCCCAATTGAACCGGACGTCGGCGCGATCGATTTTCATTTCGGTAGGGTCGCCGGCGTGATCGACGATGGTGCCCGCATCCGCGAGCACCTGGCCCTGAAACAGCTGCAGCGTGCCGTCCGACAAGATTTCGGCGCGCACGCTCGCCGACAACGGCAAGTCGACGTCGAGATCGCCTTCGTTGAGGCGCATGGCCAGAAGAATGTCCTTGGTCGAAACATGCCGCGCTTCGATACCGACGGCGCGCACGCCGCCGCCGAGCGGCCGCATGGCGGCGCTGATCACCCATGGCCGTTCCGGCGCGTCGGACGCCAGGCGAAAGATCACGCCGCCCTGCTCCGGCCGCGTCAAACTGACGTTGATCCGGCTAAACGTCCAACGCTTGCCGTTGCGCTGGTCGTCGACGATCAGATTGCCGTTCTTGAGGCCAAGCTCGTGCAGATCGTGACCGTCGAGCCCGGTCGCGCCCAGGCCGTCAATCCAACTCAGGACGCCGGCGATGTCCTGCGAGCCGGCGCGCAGCGACCCTTGCGGCGTGGAACCGGCAGGCTGTCCGGGCTGCGCCGCAGGCAATGCCGTGGCCGCGACCGCGATTGGCCGCTTGTTGGCGCCGGCGAACACCGTCACCCCGCCGTCGGTCTCGATCCGCACCGACATTTCGGCGCCGACCAGATTGAGACTTTCCGCGCGCACAGTGCCGGTCAGCAGGCCGATGCCGGATATGCCGACTTCCGCTTTCGGCGCGGTCGCGACCACGGCGCCGTCGGCGTCGCGCACAACAATGTCCCGTAAGCGCAGCGATGTGCGGCCGTTCTCGTCGCGTTCGATCTGGGTACCGCCGACCACTACCGTCTGCTTGCCGCCGAAATTTTTCTCGATCGCCGCTTTCAGCCAAGGCGTCGCCATGTCGAGTTCGATCGGACCGCTCGAAAGCCGCCACCACAGACCGGCGATGGCGCCGGCGACGACGGCGACGGAGATCGCCGTGCCCCATAAGGTCCGTCGCACCCATGGACGGCGCCACAGACCGGCGGCGCCACGGCGCAGTTTGTTCCACTGCGCGCGTGCGGAACGGTGCACCGCATGGTGCGCCGCATGATGCGGATGATGCGTCCGATGGCTCGCGGCGGCCGCACGGGAGGCTGGACGCCTATGATCGTGGTCGCTCGGTGTCATGCCCTAGGGGGCGCCCCTCGTCCGACGCATTGCGCGAATATCGCCGCGGGCCGGGAATTCGTCCAGCACGGCCCGTGGCACGTCACCCTTGGAACCGCTTGCGCCCGCCCGACGCAACTGGCAATTCCCTCATTGACCGGTCGAAAACGACGAAAGGAAGGCATATGGGGCGCGAACTCGTCGCGGGCTCGAAGGCGCCGCCGTTCAGCCTGCAACGGGACGGCGGAACGACGGTATCATTGAAGGATTTCAAGGGCCGCAATCTCGTCCTCTATTTCTACCCCAAGGCCGACACCCCGGGCTGCACCAAAGAAGCCATCGCGTTTTCCGGGCTGCACGCCGCCTTCGCCAAAGCCGGCACCGAGATTCTCGGTGTCTCGGCCGATCCGGTGAAAGCGCAAGACAAATTCAAATCCAAGCACAAGCTCAAAATCGCGCTCGCCTCCGACGAGGCCAAGGAGATGCTGGAAGCTTATGGCGCTTGGGGTGAGAAATCGATGTACGGGCGCAAATTCATGGGCGTCATCCGCAAGACTTTTCTGATCGACGGCCAAGGACGCATCGTGCGTATTTGGCCGAAGGTCAGCGTGCCCGGACACGCCGAAGAGGTACTGGAAGCTACAAAAGCCCTGTAGATTCCGCATGTCGTCGCGCAACGGTATAGGCAAAATGGCGCGAATTTCCGCTTTTTTAACCATAATGGATTGATATCGGCGGGCTGGTTCATCGGCTCCGGCCGCGGCCGAACTGGCGCGGAGCGTCGATGTCGTATTCGTCCCAAGCGTATTATCCGACCGCCCCTCGCGCTGGCCGCCCGGCACAGCCGCGCGCGCAATCGGCCGCCGCGGTATCCCGCCATCTGCATCGCGCCCATGGCGACTACACGCTGGTGCACGGCGGACGGCAGGTTCGCATCGGGCCGGTCGCGTTCTGGATCGTGGTCGGCACGCTGGTGATCATGGCGATATGGTCGGTCGCCACCGGAACCTATTTTGCATTCCACGAGGACGTGCTCACCCGCCTGATCAGCCGTCAGGCCCAGATGCAATTCGCCTACGAGGACCGCGTCGCCGAATTGCGTGCGCAGGTCGATCGCATCACCAGCCGGCAGTTGCTCGACCAGGAGCAATTTGACAGCAAGCTCAGCGGGCTTTTGCAGCGGCAAGCGGTTTTAGAGCAGCGCACCTCGGCGCTCAGCGGCGATCTCAATGCAACAGGCTCGATCCGGCAGGCGCACAATGCGCTGCCGGCCGAAAAGCCGGTCAAGGCTTCGCCGATCAGCGACACGGTGATTTTCACGGCGCCGCCCGACCGCGAGGCGCGGCTTGAATCGCGCGAATTGCCGGAGAGCATGACGCGCATCGCCAGCCGCAGTGATGACGGCGGGCTCGAAGGCGTACTCGGAAGAGTCTCCGGCGCGCTCGACAAGGTCGAGCACCGTCAAGCCGCGGTGCTGACCGATCTGGAAGAGCGCGCCGACACCAAGGCGCGCCGCATGCGCAGCGTACTCAGCGATCTCGGCATCGATCCCGCCAGGCGGCCGGCGGGTCTTGGCGGGCCCTTCGTGCCTTTGAAGCCGCCGCGCTCGGGCGCCAGCGCCTTCGATCGCCAGCTCTACCGCGTCAATGTCGCGCGCGCCGAGATCAATCAGTATGCCCGCACGCTGGTCGCCGTGCCGGTGCGCAAGCCGGTCGCCGGCGAGGTCGACATGAGTTCACCGTTTGGCGTGCGGTTGGACCCTTTCCTCGGCCGGCCGGCCATCCATACGGGCATCGACCTGCGCGGCGAGACCGGCGAACCGGTGCACGCCACCGCCGCCGGCAGGGTGAGCATCGCCGGCCGCGAGGGCGGCTACGGCAACATGATCGAGATCAACCACGGCAACGGCCTCGCCACCCGCTACGGCCATCTCTCGGAAATCGACGTGAAGGTCGGGCAGACCGTGCACATCGGCGACATCATCGGCAGGATCGGCTCGACCGGGCGATCGACCGGCCCGCATTTGCACTACGAGACCCGCATCAACGGCGAGGCGGTCGATCCGCAGAAATTCCTGCGCGCCGGAGTGCGGCTTGGCAGCGCGCTGTAGGGCTAGCCCCTACTCCACATCCTCGACCTGCCCCGGCCCTCCGCCGAACGCCTTCTGCGCCAGCGCCGCCTGCATAAAGGGGTCGAGGTCGCCGTCGAGCACGCCGCCGGTGTCGGACGTGGAAACGCCTGTGCGTAGGTCCTTCACCATCTGATAGGGCTGCAACACGTAAGAACGGATCTGGTGGCCCCAGCCGATATCGGTCTTGGCGGCCTGATCCGCCTCGGCTTTGGCCTCGCGCTTCTTCATCTCCGCTTCGAACAGTTTGGCGCGCAGCATGTCCCACGCCATGGCGCGGTTGCGGTGCTGCGAGCGGTCCTGCTGGCACTTCACCACGATATTGGTCGGGATGTGGGTAAGCCGCACGGCGGACTCGGTCTTGTTGACGTGCTGGCCGCCGGCGCCGCCCGAGCGCATGACGTCGGTGCGCACGTCGCTTTCATTGATGTCGATCTTGATGCGGTCGTCCACCACCGGAAAAACCACCACGCTGGCAAACGAGGTATGCCGGCGCGCGTTGGCGTCGAACGGCGAAATGCGCACCAGCCGGTGAACCCCGTTTTCGTTCTTGAGCCAGCCATAGGCGTTGTGGCCCTTGATCGTCACGGTCGCCGATTTGATGCCGGCGCCCTCGCCTTCGCTTTCCTCGATCCAGTCGACTTTGTAGCCATGCGCTTCCGCCCAGCGCACATACATGCGCATGAGCATGCCGGCCCAGTCCTGACTTTCGGTGCCGCCGGCGCCGGCATGGACTTCGAGATAGCAGTCGTTGGCGTCGGCCTCTCCCGAGAGCAGCGCTTCGAGTTCGCGCCGCGCCACCTCCGCCCGCAGACGCTTGAGCGCGGCTTCCGCCTCGGTGACGGTGTTGTCGTCTTTTTCGGCCTCGCCCAGCTCGATCATGGTGAGCTGATCGGCGAGTTCCTGCTCCATGCGGCCGATGGCGTTGAGCTGGTCCTCCAGCGCGTCGCGCTCGCGCATCACGCGCTGGCCGCGCGCCTGGTCGCTCCAGAGCGCGGGGTCCTCGGCCTCTTTGTTCAGCTCGGCAAGGCGGCGTTGCGCGGTCTCGACGTCAAAGATGCCTCCTCAGCAGCGTCAACGACTGCTTGATCTCTTCGATGAGGTTGTCGGTTTCCGCGCGCATCGATTCGGACCTTAAATGGTTCCCGGATGTAGCGTTCGGGAACTTATCCCGCAACCCTCAATGTGAAACCACACACGAGGGAACCCGGCGCCGAACCGGAACCATGCGCGCGACTTGCCCCGGCAGGAGCCACGCGCTCCGAAAACTCCAACAGCAAAATACGCGAGGAACTGCCAATGGGACTCTTTAGCAAAGACATCAAGACGCTCAACGATCTATTCGTGCACACGCTGCGCGATATCTATTACGCCGAGAACCAGATCGTGAAGGCGCTGCCCGACATGATCGAGAAAGCGAGCGATGCCCGGTTGAAGCAAGGCTTGCAGGCCCATCTCGCCGAGACCAAAAACCACGTGAAGCGCGTCGAACAGGTTTTCAAGATGCACGGCGTCCAAGCGAAGGGCGTAACCTGCCCGGCGATCGACGGCATCATCGAGGAAGCCAACGACGTCGCCGGCGAGGTCGCCGACAAGAAGGTGCTCGACGCGACCCTGATCGCCGCCGCACAGGCGGTGGAGCACTACGAAATGACGCGCTACGGCACGTTGATCGCCTGGGCCAAGCAGCTCGGCCGCGCCGATTGCGCCAACGTCCTGCAGCAGAACCTCGATGAGGAAAAGGCTGCCGACGCCAAGTTGAACTCGATTGCCGAAAGCAACGTCAACGCCAAAGCCGCGGCGTAGGTTCAACGTATCAAGCGAAGGCCCCGGTTTGCGCCGGGGCCTTCGCAATTTTCGCTTTAGCTAATAAAGCCCGCCGGTTCCCGAGCGCACCGCGCGATCGGCGTCGGGGCTGACCGGGAAGAAGCCGGGCGGCCCGCGGCCTGGCGGTTGATCTTGCTGCTGCTGCGGATCATTGCCGTAGCCGACCACCGAATAATTGTCGGGCGGCGCGGTGCCGGGCTTGAAGGCCTCGAGGATAACCTTCTCGGAATTCGGTCCGGCGCGCTGTCCCGTCTTCAGATCGACGCGGATCAGCTTGATGCCCGGCGGCACGCGGAACGGCACCGCCGGCTTATCGGCGAGCGCGACTTTCATAAAATCCTTCACGATCGGCGCCGCCAGATGGCCGCCGGTCGCTCCGCGTCCGAGATGGCGCGGCTTGTCGTAACCCATATAGACGCCGACGACGACGTCCGGCGTATATCCGATGAACCAAGCGTCCTTCTCGTCATTGGTGGTGCCGGTCTTGCCGGCAACGGGCTTACCGATTTCCTTTTGAAAGCCCGCGCCTGCCGCCGTGCCGCGCAGGACGACGCCTTCCATCATCGAGGTGATTTGGTAAGCGGTCATCGGGTCGAGCACCTGCTCGCGGCGATCGATCAGCGAGGGCTCCGGCTGGTTCGCCCATTTCTTGGCGTCGCAGCCGATGCACTCACGCTCGTCGTGGCGATAGACGGTGTGGCCGTAGCGATCCTGGATACGGTCGATCAGCGTCGGCTTGATGCGCCGCCCGCCATTGTCGAACATGCCGTAAGCCGT
>Ga0182024_10023125_pt1 | contig 11157 bp, 5 predicted proteins | sample P32metaG_FD_120480 | JGI IMG/M metagenome (GOLD analysis project Ga0182024, IMG submission 120480) | Permafrost microbial communities from Stordalen Mire, Sweden - P3-2 metaG (Illumina Assembly) | ecosystem: Environmental > Terrestrial > Soil > Wetlands > Permafrost | place: Sweden: Stordalen... | reverse complement strand
GCACATTAGCGGAGAAGGAAGAAAAGACCCCGCCAGTGTCTCTGCGAACGACACGGACAGCCTTGCGAGCCTTCCGCTTGCTCGATGGCAAGCCAGCCGATCCGGAAGCCGTGGTCAAATTCCTGAAGGATTGCCACGACCCGAAGTCCGGTGGTTTCGCCGATCGCCCAGGCGGTAAGCCTGACCCCATCAGCACCTCGGTGGCGCTGATGACTCTTGTGGAACTGAAGTTCCCGACGGGACCTTACCTGAACAGCGCCCTGGCATTCATGGACGACAAGACCAAAGGGTTTGAAGAAATCCGGATGGTTGCGTCGGGATTGGAGGCAGTTGGAAGGACGGTTCCCAGGGCCAAAGTATGGTTGGAACTTATCGAGAAGGATCGCAATGAGGACGGCAGTTATGGCAACGGGCCGGGCAAGGCGCGGGTGACAGCTTTGTCCGTGGTGGCCCGGCAGCGCCTGGGCGGCAAGATCGAGTCCGTTGAGAATGTCGTCAAGGCGCTCCAGGCCGGCCAGCGCGACGACGGGGGCTACGGGGCCGACAAAGCAGGAGCCTCGGACCTGGAGGCGTGTTACCGGATTGTGCGTGCCCTGACGCGACTGGGAGCGAAACCGGCGAATCCGGAGAAATTGCTCGCGTTCGTGGCCGCATGCCGCAACGACGACGGGGGCTTCGGGGTAAAACCCAAGGAGAAATCATCCCTGCAAGGAACCTATTACGCAAGCATCGTCCGGTACTGGCTTCAGAGTGGTAAAGAAGCGTTACCTGATCGTTGATGTCTGGACACAAGGATCACCAAACAGCAGCGGCGCGACCATTTCAGCCACGAATACGCGGTTGACGCAGCCGAAATGTCCACCCAGGTTGAAGTGCCGCGCCATCCGCAGTTCGTAACGACGCTGGCGAAGCCGACTGCGGTACAACTCCTTCACCTCAGCGGCGGCGCCCTGGGGAACGGCGAATCCACATAAGCCCGCGGAAACCGAATGGCGACCGTCCGCGGTGCCGAAGATCAGGGTGCCCGCCCCAAGCAATGGGAGATCAAGCGGGGACCAGAAATTCCACAGGCACCCTTGCACTTTGCGCAAAGCAGGTCCCAAGGGAAATGCCGGCGACAGAGCGGCCCCAAGCATGGCCGCCCCCGTAACCGCCCGGCCTTCGGGGAGAGCTTCCATTGCCCAAGCCGCCACCGCCGCGCCGCCAGAGTGGCCAATCAAATAGACCGGCTTGCCGGGATAGTCGTTCTGGTAGCCAAGGATCAACCGGGCGAGGGCCTCGCCCTTGCAGCGGTTCCGCCGTTGGGCGCGGAGGTGGAAGAGGAGAAGCGGCCACAGCCCGGTGGTCCAATCCCACAAAATGACGGCTCCGGGAAAACCGCTGTCTTCGATGCCCCGCAAAACGCTCCAGCTCGAAGCGCCGCGGCCTTCGATGCCGGGCAGGACAACCGCCAGTCCGTTGGCGAGCCGCGCGGGTTGGCCTACGCGAGTATCTTCGCCAAGCCACCATCCGCCAAACGGGAGGGCGAGGACAGCGGCAGCCGAAACGGTGCCGCGCCAAGTTCGCCCCGCGTAATATGTCAGCCAAGTCTTGCGCCGCAAAGCGTGCCTCCCACCGCGATATCGGCCTGTTCTTCAATGTCATGCCACATTGGCAGTCCGAGACCGTCGCGCACGAGGGGGTATCATTCACGTTTCCGTGCGCGACGGTCCGTCAGCGTTGCTAAACCATTGGTATTGCCCTCGTTACGGCAACGGACCGTCGCGCACGCTCAATTTCATTTTGTGCGCGACGGTCTCTCCTTCGGCCGCCGCACCCATGCCCCTTCAACGTCGTTGGCGGCGAAGCGGCCCTCCGGGCTTCTCCGTCAGCAGTTCATTCATGTCCAAGCCCGAGTTCGTCACCCGTCAGCCCCCGACCATTTTCGAACGCTCTTGAAAAACTTGCCTTTGGCGCCGGCTGCGCCCTTTTTGTCCAGGGCATTCGCAAGGGCATTGTTCTGCATGGTCCGGTAGGACGCCTGAACCTCGGCAGCGATCTTTCTGGACTCCTGGGAGACGGTCACGCCCTGCGCGTTCAAAACCTGCCTGTTTTTTTGCATGCTTTCCAGCTGGGGCAGCACCTTATCCAGCTCCGGAAAAGGAATTTGCGGTTCAATGTGGTCCTTGTAGATCTCCGCAAGCCGCTTCCTTTCGGGTGAGCTGAGCGCCCAGACGGCACGATGGATGAATTCCTTCAGCTTCGGCAGCTGAAACAGAACGCGATGTTTGGCCTTGTTCCAGCGAGCGATGTCGGCACGCAGGGCATGGGTCTTTTCTTCGATCGTCAATGTCTTCGTCAGCGAGGCTTCCATTTCGATTTGCAGGGCTTCCATTTCGATGCGCATGGTATCGACGGCCGCTTCCAGTCCCAGGATGATCTTCCAATGGAGCTCGCGGTCCTGCCACTCTTTCAAGGACAAGCCCGGGCCAGCGCATTCCGTGCCGGGAGCGGCCTGGGGCGGCGGCTTCAGGCGGACGATTATTTCCAGGTGGTCAATGTCTGGCGGGGGCGGCGGCAGGGGACTGCCAAGTTCGGGATCGGCTTCGGTCATGCCGGCATGGGAGTTATCTCCGTGGCGCCATGATTCAACCTCCTCAGGCGCTATGGTCACGGCCTTCAGAAGGTTCTCTGCCGTCAATTGCTGAGCCATGCCGGGAATTGCAAAACTCTTCTGGGGGATACGAAACGTGAGAGCGCAAGGCTCACCCTCGGGTTTGAACCAGACCTCCGCAAACTTCTCTCCCCGGTACTTCAAGGCCGCCCATTGCTTCGAGGGAGGCTGTTCCGAAAAGTTCACTTCGCACCTCCCCTCTCGCAGGATAACGTAAGTGGTCTTGCTGTTCATTTAGCTCGATCACGCTGGCCTCTTTCTCAGCATCATACTCGCCCAGAGTTACTGCTGACAAGACGGGCGGTGCCGTGATCGTCTCCCTCAAACTGCCAAGTCAACCGCATGCAGCGGCTCCGCAGATTTGGACTGTCTCTGCGTGCAATTGGTGCCATGAAATGGGAAGTCAGGCTTATGCAGGCACCCCCTTGCCACGAATCCGTCGGAGATCCACTTGTGAGGTTGCCGTTCGACGCCTGCCATTAATTCACGTGGCTTATAGAGTTGTGGAACGTGAACCTCCTACGGCAGTTGTCGTTTCGGGAGAAAATTCGTCGCGAGAGGGTGTGTGGGGGGGGTGCCATGCAACGAATCCTGGTCACGCGGTCTGCCGCAACGGCACGGCGGCGGCATGTTCGCGCACGTGACGCAGGAGCCGTTCCCAGGCTTCCGGATTGGCGGGGATGTCCTTGCGAATCTCTTCCAGCTCATTCATCAGCGACCCGGCGCTTGAGTGGCCCGAATCGCCCTCGGCCAAACCGAGCACGGTGGCGACCAGGGCGTCGGGCGGCGGCTTGGTCTTGGCGCCGCGGCGAATCCCGGCGGGAGTGCACCATTTTGACGCGATCTTGCCGAGCGCTTGCAGGTCGTCCGCCACGCCGCGCGTCCGGCCAACACCCTCGTCGTCGCACAGCCAGGCGGGTTCGCCGAGGCCGCCCACCTTGATGACTCCGTCCGGCGTGAGCAGCATCAGGCTTTCGTGCAAATGGCCATGCACCAGCCCGGCGGTGTGGATGCTCTCCAAAGCCTGCACGGCCTGGATGAGCAGACGGAAACAAACGCCCGGCACGGCCACGAGCGCGGGCCAATCGGGGCAGGTCAGGCCTGTGAGCCGCTCTTGCAGCACGGCGGGCCGGCCGGCGATGTCCAGCACTTCGAGCGTCTGGGCCAGATGCGGTTCGTTCAAAATCGCCTGAGAAAACTCGCGGCGGAATTCGTCGGCTCGACCGGCGATGCGCGACTGCTCCTCGGCCAGGTGCCGGAGGATCGCCTCCTGATTGCGGCGCGGATCGAAAACGTGATAAACGCTTTCCTGAGCCGAGACGCGCAGGCGATCGATGATCCTGAGCGGCCCCAGCAACAAACTGTCGATGTTACCCGCTTCGATGAGGGCCAGTTGATACGCGGTGAAGGTGCCGCCGGAAAGCAGGACCTGGCGCAGCGGCCGTCGCTGCCGGCGCGATTCAGCCAGCAGTTCCTGCAGCACGTCGGCCTCCACCAGATCGAGTTTGCGCAGCAGCTCAGCCAGTTGACGGTCGCTCGGATCGGCTGGATCGGTCAATGATAAGATGTCGCGTCGAATCGGGATGATTGGAGCATCACCTTCGCTGTCTTCGACGTTGGATGTTTTGGCGCTCTTGGCGGAGGTCGTCGGGGTCCTGGGACGAACCGGGTTTGCATGATCGATTCCCGACGCTTCCCGCATCTTCTTGCGATACCAGTCGCGCACATCGGATGAGGCACGCGGCGTCGGGGCCAGGTTCGGCCGCGGAGTGGGACGAGGGCTGGCCGCAGGCTCCTCGGTCGCCGGCGCGGGTTTGGCAGCCGCCGTCGCCACGTGGCCGAGGGCGCTGCGCGTCGTTTGCACGACCTTGCCCTGCCAGTCGATGAGCTGCTGACGGAACGTGACCAGGGCCAGGCGATGATCGTCCTGACTCTGCCGCAGCGTCTTCTCCTTGTCGTGAAGCTGCCGGCCATCCTTTTCCATGTCGTCCTGGCACTGGCGGACGTAAGCGTTGATCTCGTTGAGGTGATCGCGCAGCTGCTCCCGCGCCTGGGCCAGCCGTTCGAGCGTGGTGCCGGCCTGCAGCTCCAAATCGGGCAGTTGATCGACGAACGACTGGACCTGCAGACGCATTTCGATGAACTCGGCTCGGGCCTGCTCATGCTCGTGCCGCGCCTGCTGCTGCTCGAGCTGATTGCGTTCGCGATCCTGGGTGAGGCGCTGGCGCTGCTCGGCGATGTTCTGTCCGGTCTCGCGCAGCTGGTCGAGCTGGCGGCGCTGGGCTTCCTCACGCTCTTGCAGCTCCGTCCGCTGCTGCTCCAGCTGGTGCGATTCATCGTCGAGAGCCGCGGACCTGTCTTCGAGATGCTGCTTGTGAGCGCAGAGCTGATTCAGCGTCTCCTGATGATACTGGTTCCATTCCTCCTGGCGCGTCTTCAAGGCGGCGCTGTCAGCTTCGTGCTGCTGCATCTGCTCCTTGACGGCCTTTTGCTGGGCGGTCAGCTCGTCGGCCCGGATGCGCAATTGCTCGCGCAAAGTTTGGCATTCCTGCTGGGCCTGGGCAAGTTTTTGGGCCCGCTCATCCAGGGACCGCCGGTCGGAGTCGAGCTGCCCCTGGCTCGCGGCCAATTGCGCTTGCCGATCAAGCAGGTCCGCCTCGCGGTCGGCGAGCTCGGCCAAGCGATTGTCGAAGTCCTGCTGCCGCTGGCGAAGCTCGGCTTCCTCGCGGGCCTGGCGTTCCTGGGCCTGGCGATGCTGATGTTCGCCGGCATCCAGCACGGTCTGGCGCTGGATGATGTCCTGACGTTCGCGATCGCGTTCCTTGGCATCGGCGTCCAGCTCGGTGCGAACGCGGACGCATTCCTGGAACTGTTTCTCGATCTCGGCCTCCGCCTGGGCCTGACGGGTGCGCTGCTCTTCCAGATGCTGTTCCAGCCCCTTGAGCTCGTCGCGTTGCCGATCGAGCCTGGTCTTGAGCGAGGCCAGCGCGGTCTGCTGCGTTTCGATGGACGCCTCGCGCTCGGCCTGGTGCTCGGCCAGGGCCGTTTGCTCGGTGCGGGTGCGGGCAAGCTCTTCGGCCTCGGCGGTCAGGCGGGCTTGCCATTGTTCCGTCTGGGCGGTTTGCTGTTCCAGATCGGCGCTTTCCTGCTCGAGCCGAGCGTGGCGTCCTTCCAGCTCATGGTCGCGGGCCTTGAGCCTGGCCTCTCGGGCTTGCAGGTCTTCCTCGGTGCGCTGCAGGCGGAGCGTGTCGGCCTGGAAGTGCTTGACCATGCCTTCCAGCTCCAGGCGATCCGCGGCCAGGCGATGCTCGCGCGCTTGCAAATCGGCCTGGTCCTGCGTCAACTGGCGCTGCCTGTCCTCAAGTTGGCGGCGCCGCTCCTCCAGCTCACGGCGGTCATCCTCCAGGCGCTGCGTCAGCTTTTCCAGCTCGGCGCAGCGCTGCTGCAGATCCTGGTCCTCGGCATCGACCTGGCGTTTGCGCTCCTGCACCTTGTGGGCCGCGCGCTCGATCGATTCCTGCAAGCCGGCCAGGCGATCGCGGCGTTCCTGATAGCGATCGTAGAGCTGCTTGCGAATGTCAGCCAGTTCCTGGCGAACGTTGGCGAGGTCCTGCCTTTGGCGCTGCAGGTCGGCGAGCTGGTCTTGGAGCTCGGCCTCACGCAAGGAAAGCTTTTCTTCGCGCTGCCTTAGATCGGGAGGTAGTTCCCGCTCGAGCAGCATGCGTTCGCTTTCGGCAAGCTCGGCCCGGCGTTGCATCTGCTCGGCTGCGAACGCCTCGCGCTCGGCCTGGAAGCGCGCGACCTGATCCTGGAACTGAGCGAACTTCTTCGAAAAATCGCGCTCGGCAGGGTGGGCGGTTGCCACCGCGGGAATCGTGGCGGAGCCCTTGACGGCCGGCGGCGGCACGGTCTTGCCGGACGCCTGCGTGAGGCGGACGAAGATGTCCGACGCGCCCAGGGTAATGCGATCGCCGTTGCTCAGGTCCGCCTGGCCAACGGCCTGGCCATTGACGAGGAGCATCTGGGTGGGCGCCAGTTTGCGCAGCAGCAGTCCGCCGGGCCGCCGCGCCAGCAGACAAAGCACGGCCGGCAACTCGCTGCCAGGCACGCGCAGATCGCAACCCGGCACCGAGCCGATGAGGAAGTCGATGTGGGCCATGGCGAAGGAGGACGTGCGACCCGCGCCCTGGCGAAATTCCAGCACCACGTCCGGCAGAGCGTCAACGGAGGTCGAAGCCGAGTCAAGATGGGTCGATGGGTGGAGCGATTCAGTCATACCGGCAACCTGCGCAGGTTGGGCAGCGGGTTTCGTGGGACGGGATTCCGTTCCTGTCCGGGCCTAGGGCGCGGTGATTGGACACTATTCGCGGGAAATTTGGAAGCCGACTTTCCACTTGCGGCGTAGCGTTCGCTTCATCCCGCAGGATGAAGCGAACGCTAAACGAAGAAATGGAAAAGTCATCGCTTCCCCTTGCGCCCCACGCCGAACTGATCGCCGACAATGATCGTCCCGTCCTCCATGATGATGACCTCAATCACCTTCTCGCTGTGCACTTCCCTCCCCTTTTCGTCCATCAGGGCCAGGACGATCTTCTTATTCTTCGTATCGACGACCTCACCCGTCGATGGATAGGCGAATCGGCCATCGCGGCTAAACGTGATCCAGCCGGGTTGGTCGCGCAGCTTGATGCCAACACCTTGTTTGGGCGGCATGACCGTGACATCGAAAACGTGCAGATGGCTGTTGAAAGCGTCGCAGACCCAGATCTCCGTTTCATCCGGCGTCAGCCCAACGCCATGGCTGGGGCAGCCGTGGCGTTTCGGCGGGCCCTTGGGAAAACCCTGCACCTCGACGCGGTGGATCATTTTGCCCGTTTTGAGGTCGCCGATCTCGAAGCCGCACAGCCCGTTGACGTTGACGATGACCAGCGATTGATCGGCGTTGACGGTGAAGGGGCGAATGGCGGCGCTGAACGGGCCGACTTCGCGCACCACCTTGTGCGTGCTCGTGTCGGCGATCGGCAGCATCGGCGATTTCAGCCCGGCCAGGTACATGAATTTGCCATCGAGGCCCACGACGGTATTGTGGGCGCCATTCTTGGGTTCGATTTTGGCGACGATTTCGCCCGAGTCCCCGGCCACGACGTGCCAGTGCGGGCCTTCCAGCGACGGCACGTAGAGAAACTTGCCATCGGGCGTGATCGACATGCGATCGCAGCCGCCGGGCAGGGCCTTTTCCCAGAGGGTCTTTTCGCTGACCAGGTCAACGCAGTAAAGCCTGGTCAGCGTGGTGAAATAGAGCTTCTTGGTCGCGCCGCAAGCGCAGACGCCCTTGATGTTCTCCGGCTTGGCCTGGTCGCTGGCCGGAGTCGCGATGCGCTTGACGAAGCGGTGATCCTTCTGCACGTCGAAGATCAGGATGCCGGCGCCGCCGAGCTCGACATAGTTGCGAATGCCGGGCTCGACGACGTAGAGGTAATGATGCTTGACCTTGGGTTCGTCCGCGTCGGCGAACTGGGGCAGTTGCAACAGGATGACCAACGCCAGCAGTTTACGCAGGATCATACGAATGCTCCTTGGCTCATGGATGGTGTTCGCTGCAAATCACGGAGCGGTGGCCGGGGTTTCGGTATTCCCGCTGACCCGGCCACGACCTGACACGCCGCGGGGTGAGGTACTCCGAACCCCGCGGGTCAGCGAGACGGGATCATGATCCTGCACCCTTGACCCGCGGGGTTCGGAGTACCTCACCCCGCGGCGTGGGTCACTTCCTGAACGATTCTGATTCTTTTGGGGCGGCTCAGGAATCCCCTTTTCGCTGGCAGGTCCTCCGCTGAACGTGAACCACATTCAGAGCGCCGGCGTGGGTGACGCCGGCGGGGAACCAGGCCAGGGCGTATTCCTTGAAAGGCGCCGGAATTTCCACGGCCACGGGGGCCACCGTGCCGCCGAGCTGGAGGACTGCCCAGGAGGCGTATTCCCTGGCGAAACCCTGCTTATCCTGGGCCTTGATGCCCGCGGCGACGTCGTCAAGCAGCTTGCGCTTGGCCGCGTCCCCCTGGAAGTGTTCCTTGTACTTCTGCGCATTTTCCCCAAGCACGCGCAGGGCCAGGAGCTGCTGGATTTGCGTCTTGCCGTCCACGGGGTCCTTGCCGGCCAGCTCCAGCAATTTGGCGACCTCCATGTCGATGCCGCGCGTGCGAAAGTAATCCTCGGCGTTCAGGAGAGTTACAAGATCGCCGCCCGAGTTGGTAAACAGGAGCAGCAGGGCGAGGATGGACCCGGACATTCCAAGGGCCATGGCGTTCTCCACAAGAAGATTGGATTGGACGAGCTGAACTCTGCTTGGATTGTATGGTTTTGGGTAGCGTTTGAAATACACCCGGAACCGACACGCCGCGGGGTGAGGTACTCGGAACCCCGCGGGTCAGGAGTGCAAGATCATGATCCTGCACCGCTTACCCGCGGGGTTCGGAGTACCTCACCCCGCGGCGTGGCCTGATGGGCGAACGTCTCTTGACTCGTTTGTATTTGCCCGCTATGGTCCCGCCGCTTAACTATCCAAAGATTGGCTGGAAGCACTCCGCGGCGTGGAAGGTCCAGACACTGGGGCCGTCACGGAAGAGGGCGCCCGTTCGAGAAGGGACGTCGGGGGACGTCGCAACAGCAGCGGGCCGGCGAAAAGGAGTTCACGGGTGGACAGGCTCAACCAACGAAAAACTCGCGTCGCCGCCGTGCTCGTCCTGGGTATCGGCATTCTCGCCCTGCTGTTCCTGTCGCTCCGCGCCGAGGGCCAGTTTTTTCGGGGCACGTCTGTCACCAAGGAAATGGGCGAAGCGAAGAAGCAGTACTCTGCCGCCGAGTACGAAGCGGTGAAAGTCATCCTTGATAAGATCAAAGACTGCAAGTTTACCGAGAACCAGCGCAAGGAGTATAACAACCTCGTCGACAGAAACAACTATGCGCTGAAGATGCGTCACGACGGCCATGAGATGTTGAACAGGGCGGAGAATGCCATCCGTCTACGCATGGGAATGGACCCTCTTCCCATGCTCAAGGAATTGCTTACGAATTCCTATCTGACGGAGGCCGATAAGAAAAAGGTCAGCGACCTGTGGCGCGAATTGACCAATCCACCGGCCAATTACAAGGAACTGATGCGCAAGGCTCACGAAGCCTACAAGAACAAGGACTATGCCACGGCAATTGCCACCGCGCGGGAGGCCCAGAAGCTTCAGCCTTTCTTCCATAGCTTGAATTTGCTGGATACACCGGCACGGTTGATTCATCAAATCGAAGAAGCCATCGAGCGCGACCGGCAAAATCCGCAGCAATTGCAGCTACCGTTGCCGCAGCCGCCGCCCTTGCCACAACCGCCGCCGCAACCGCAACCGCAACCGACGCCGGAGAAGAAGGATTCGTCGCTCTGGCCTCTGAGGTTCCCGTGGTCGTCGAAGGATGCGCCCAAGGAGCCGGTCAAGGACGGGCCCGACATCAAGGACCTTCCGAAGAAGCTCGACCAGGGCCCGCCGCTGCCGCCGCCCGGCAGCAACGATGGTCCGCCGCTGCCGCAACCGCCGCCGGGCGATCCGACCAACAAGCCAGTCAAGACGTCCGATGTCCGCAGCAACTCGGCCCCGTTCACGCCGCGCATGAGCGACGGGGAGCTGCCGCCGCCCATGCCGCCCATGCCGTCGCAGGGGCCGGACCTCGTGACCGGCGGGCCGATCGGCACCGATGGCATCATGCCGGTGGCTGGGTTCAGCATTCTCAGCCCGCAGGACAAGGCCGCCGCCGAGGAACTGGCTCGCAAACGCGCCTACTCTCAGCAGCTCTTGAAAGAAGGCTACAACGCCCTGGATCTCGGCGATCTCGACAAGGCCAAGGATTTTGCCCAGCAAGCCCAGCAGCTCCGGTTGACATACACCAAGTCGGAGCTCAGTCCCGAGCGGCTCATGCTGGACATCAACCGCCGTGAGAGCGCCCAGCGTCAGAGCGCCCCGCCCGGCACGCTGCCCGACCCCGCGAAGAAGCCCGGCGATCCGGCTTCGCTGCCTCCGCCGACGGACAAGCCCGGCACGCAGCCGAAGCTCGACGCCAAGGCCATGGTTCGCAAGGCGCGTGAGCTGCTCGCCAAGGAGCAGTTCGACGAGGCCGAGCGGCTCATCAGCCTGGCCGCCGACGCCCGTCCCAAGGGCTGGGGCCTGTTCGAAGATTCTCCGGACAAGCTGCGCACCGACCTCAACAAGATCCGCACCCGCCGCGACCGCGAAGAAGCCGCCAAGTGCATGATCGAGGGCCGCAAGCTCTTCGGCCAGGGAAAACTCAAGGAAGCCGAGAAGATGGCTTTTCTGGCCCAGAAGCTGCACGGCCCCTACACCGTCATGGACCTCGGCGACAAGCCGCAACGTCTGCTGGACGACATTCACAAGATCGAGGCCAAGTCCAGCGTGGAAGCCCTGGGCCCGCCCGATCCCTTTGCCGGCGACAATCACGATGACCTC
>Ga0182024_10023123_pt1 | contig 11157 bp, 9 predicted proteins | sample P32metaG_FD_120480 | JGI IMG/M metagenome (GOLD analysis project Ga0182024, IMG submission 120480) | Permafrost microbial communities from Stordalen Mire, Sweden - P3-2 metaG (Illumina Assembly) | ecosystem: Environmental > Terrestrial > Soil > Wetlands > Permafrost | place: Sweden: Stordalen... | reverse complement strand
TCGCCACCATCGTCCAGAGCGCCCCGACGAGCGGCAGCACCACGACGACAGCCTCGTCGGGCTTCACCGACCATCTCGTCACCACCGGCCAGAGCGGCGCCGTCACCTTCGTCACCACTTCGACCTCCTGCGGGGTGCTCGTCTCGACCTCCGGCGCCATCACCACCGCCGGTACCGTGCCCTCCGGCAGCTGCACGGTGTCGGGCACCGACTCCGACCCCGCCGGTGACTCGGGCACGTGGAGCTATGACCTCACCCTCAACAAGGTCGCGAGCACGACCACCGTGTCGGTCTCGCACTCGTCGGTCGGCTACGGGGACGAGGCGAGCGAGATCTTCACCGTCACGGTCACGGGCGCCGCCAGCACAGTGCCGACCGGTACGGTCACGATCAGAGACGGCAAGCTGACGCTGTGCTCGACTACAGCCTTCACCCATAACGGCGCAGATGTCATCACAGCCACCTGCAGCCTCGGCGACGTCCAGCTCCCGGTCGGCACGTACGCGATCACCGCTTCCTACAGCGGGGACGACCACTACCTGGGATCAACCTCGAGTGCGAGGGCCCTCACGGTCACGAAGGACTCCGTCACCGTCACGATCTCGCAGAGCCGGACGACGGTCAGCGTCGGCGATGAGTCCGCCACGCTCTTCAGCGTCTTCGTCGCCGCCGGCAACGGCGAGGCGATCGACAACGGCACGGCGGTGGTCGTGCACGTCGGCTCGGCCACGTGCACCGTCACCCTCACGGACGGCACGGGCACGTGCGCAATCGCCGACAGCGCCCTTCCCGTCGGCTCCTACGTGGTGACGGCCAGCTTTGTCGGCAGCATCGATTTCGCGGCCTCGACCCTCACGAGCTCGACCCGGCTCAACGTTGGCTCCGGCACGACCGTACGGGCCACCCTCACCGTGCCGGTCACCCCCACTGGTGAGCCATGGTCATCGCAGCTGTACTGGTGGCTCGCCGGGGGCATGGGATTTGCCGGGTTCGCGGTGTTCGAGCGCGGTCGCCGCCGGCGGTTCCGCCCCGACGCCTGAGCCGGTTCCGGTCCCTGTCGTCAGCCTGGCGCTCAGCGCACGGGTACGGCGAAATCGCACTCCGACCTGCTGTCGGCCGTCACCGGAGGTGTGGCGAGGAAGGTCACTCGACCCCGAGATCGCTCGGCTTCCCCCGAGGTCAAGGTCAAGCTCAAGCTCAACAAGAGCTTGAGGGATGGCACACAGGGCCCGCCGGCACGGCCTTTGGTCAGCAGCCGCCGGCCCCGCACTGCCCTCGATCAGCAGGCCGTCTCGTCCTCGCCGTCGGCATCAGAGTCGGCGCCGTCGTCCATGGGCCAGGGCGACGACGACATCCCGAGCGAGTACCCGAGGAGGTAGGCGTCTGCCTCGGCGAGCCTGGGGTATCTGCCGGCCAGCTCGTGGAAGCGGCGCGAATGTGACGCTTCGAGCAAGTGGGCGAGCTCGTGGACGATGACGGAGTCGAGCACCCACCCCGGCACGACCTGCAGCCGGTGCGAGATGCGGATGTCTCTCGTTGAAGGGGTGCAGGATCCCCAGCGCCGGTTCTGGTTGCCGGCCCAACGAATCGACCGTGGGCGCACGCCTCCGAGGTGCCGATCACCGAGGTGGGCGGCCCTGGCGCGGAGCGCGTCGTCGGAAACGACCGACCTTGACGTCCGGTTGAGCAAACGGTCGACGAGCCGGTCGGCGAGCGATTGGCGCTCTTGGACCGAGAGCCGGGCGGGGACGAGCACGACGATCCGGCCGCTCTCGTAGAAGGCCGTGGCCGTCTTGCGCCGGCGAGTGCTCGCACGGATCTCGACTTCGGGCCGAAACCCGATCCCGGTGGTGGGCAACTGGAGCTGGACGCCGTTGCCCGCTGTGGCGGGGGGCGTCGAGGAGGAGCGGTACTCGGCCATGTCGGTGTCCTCCCGGGGTTGTCGTGTGTCGGCCGCGCACCAACCTATCGAGGGGGTGTGTCGACGACGTGGATCCCGGATGGCTCAGGTCTGCAGGTGCTGCCCGAAGAACGTGAAGACCTTGCTCCAGCCGTCCATCGCCTGCTCGGGGCGGTACATGCCGGTGTGGTAGTAGAAGAACCCGTGCCCGGCGCCGTCGTAGCGGTGGAACTCGTGTGCCTTGCCGTACTTGTTCAGCTCCGCCTCGTGGACGTCCACCTGCTCGGGGGTCGGGTGCTGGTCGTCGTTGCCGAACAGCCCGAGCAAGGGGGCGTCGAGGTCCTTCGTGAGATCGATCGGGGCAACGGGGCGGGCGGGACTGAGCTGGTCCTCGGGCATCACGACGCCTCCGCCCCACAGGTCCACCACGGCGGCGAAACCCCGGACCTTCGATGCCGCCAGCAGCGCGTGGCGCCCGCCGGAGCACGAGCCGATGATGCCCACTTTGCCGTTGGCGTTGGGCTGGCCGCCGAGCCAGTGCAGGGCGGCTTCGCAGTCCGCCACGACGCTGTCGTCGTGGACGCCGCCCTGTGCCCGGACCTTTGACGCCACGTCGTCCGGCGTGCCGTGGCCGTACCGGCAGTACAGATCCGGGCAGATCACGGCGTAGCCGTGGCGGGCAAGGCGCTCGGCGAACTCCTGGTTGAACTCGTCCCAGCCCGGCAGGTGGTGCACGACCACGATGCCGGGCAGGACGCCGGCGGCTCGCGGCCGGGCGACGTAGGCATGCAGTTCGTCGCCGCCGCCGGCAGGGTAGGTGCTGATCGAGGCGGTGATCGAGAGGTCCCCGTCAGTGCTGAAGGAGTTCCACATTGCTGCTCCTTTCGGTGTTCGTGGTCGGGATTCTGGCCCAGGACACCCCCTGTGTCACGCCCGTGTCACGCGCTGTGTCACGCCGGTGTCACGCCCGTGTCCCGCCGGCCTGGCGGTGGGCTGGGGGTTCCCGGACGCGGTCATGCCGAGCCGGAGCCTGGGTCGGCAGGCTGACCTGGCGGCTCGGGAGCCACGAGCTGGTAGCCGATGCCGGGATGGGTGACGATGAAGCGCCCGTCCTCGTCGCCGAGCTTGCGCCGGAGCCGGTAGGCGTACTCGCGTAGGTATCGGGTCGCACGTACGTAGCGCGGGCCCCACACAGCCTCCAGCACCATGCGGTGCGTGCACACGCGGCCGGCGTTCTGGGCGAGATACGCGAGGAAGGCGAACTCGCGGTTCGTCAGCTCCACGATTTTGCCGGACATCCGGGTCTCGTGGTGGACGAGGTCGAGATGAAGCGGGCCGACCTGAAGCTCACTCGGCGCCTCATCCACCCGATGGCGCAGGGCGACCCGGATTCGTGCGAGCAGCTCGCTCATGCCGAACGGCTTGGTGATGTAGTCGTTGGCACCGTTGTCGAGTGCCTCCACCTTGCGGTCCTCGGTGCCGTCGGCGGAGAGCACGATGACCGGCACTTGGCTCCACTCCCTGATCCGGCGGCAGACCTCCACGCCGTCGATGTCGGGGAGCCCGAGGTCGAGCACCACGACATCGGGCGACTTGAGGGCGGTCTCGGAGATGCCCTGGGCGCCGGTCGAGGCGACGACGACGTCATAGTCGCGGGCTGAGAGCGAGATGCGAAGGACGCGTAGCAGCGCAGGATCGTCGTCGATCACAAGGACGCGGGGCACGGCGCGACTACACGCCCGCGGCCGACGGCAACGAGAAACCCACCCTGGCTCCACCGCCATCGCGCGTCTCCGCCCAGATGCGGCCGCCGTGAGCCTCGACGAACGCCTTCGCGATGGCAAGGCCGACACCTGAGCCCCCTGCCGGCGCACCCGCTCGGCCGCGGGTCGAGGGTCCTGCGGCCGGAGGGCTGCTCGTGGTCGAGGTGCCGGTCGGTCGTGCGAGGCCGAAGATGCGGAGGCGGTCCTCCTCGGCGAAACCGGGGCCGCGGTCGCTCACGGCGATCTCCACGCTTCGCGTCTCTGCTCGGGCGCTGACCTCGACGGCTGTTTCTTCGGGCGCGTAGCGCAAGGCGTTCTCGAGCAGGTTCACGAGGACCTGGCCGACGAGTACGTGATCGGCCTCGATGGCCGGCAACGATTCCGGCAGGTGCAGGAGGATTCGGCCCTCGGAGACGTTCGGGCGGAGGGCAGCCACGGCCTCGTCGAGGATTTCGCGGACGTCGAGCGGTTGACGATTGACGACGAGGGATCCGGCCTCGATCCTGCTCATGTCGAGGAGGTTCGTCACGAGCCGGGCCAGGCGATCGGCCTGGGCGTCGATCAAGGTGAGCAGTTCGCTCTCCTCAGCTGGCCCGATGGCAGCGTCTGCGTCCAAGAGGGCCGAAGCCGACGCCTTGATCGTGGCGAGTGGCGTCCGGAGGTCGTGAGACACGGCGCCCACGAGAGCCCCCCGCACGCGGTCCACCTCCTCGAGAACACTGATGCGCAATGCCTGCTGCCGCAGCTGCGTCCGCTCGATGGCGATGGCGATGTGGTTGGCGAGGATTCTCGCGAGCGCACGCCGATGTGGTGGCAGCCGAGCGCCGACCAAGGCGATCAGCCCGACGGGTCGCCCCGGCGCCGAGAGCACGAACGTCTCGGTATCTGCCCGGTCGGAGGCCTCGTCGAGAAGGACTCCCGCGGAAGGCGTCAGCGACGTGGTCATGCCAGGTTCGGGCCTCACCCGGCGCAGCTCGGCCGCTGTGAGCTCCCTCCCCGACCTCGCGACGATCTCGAGGCGCCTGTCCTCCGGGCGCCCGTCGTCCGGCAGCAGCAACACGACGCTCGCCGAGTCGAAGGCATCCCGGAGGATCGACACGACGAGCGGAAGCAGGTCGGACAGGGACCGATCCTCGATGAGCAGCTCAGAGAGCTCGAGCAGGCGTTGGGCGTCGGCCTCCCGGTTCCTCGCCTCGGCTTGGGCGATTCGCAGCCTGTCGACGACGCGGGCCACGAGCGAGACGACGACGACGTAGACGACGAGGGCCACCCAGTTGTGGGCCGACCCGACGGTGAGCGTGTAGTACGGCGGGATGAACACGAAGTCGTACAAGAGAAACCCAGCCCCGACGGCCACGACGCCGGTCCACAACCCACCGACGACGACGCCGACGACGACGGGCACCACGAGCACGAGCGCGACGGTGGCGCCGCTCAGGTGACCACGCAGCGCGAACATGATCGCCCCGAGCCCGGCCATGAGCGCAAGGGCGACGGCCGTACCGCCGAGGCTGAAGCGCCGTCGCGCCGTCGCGATGGAGACCATGCTCATCGCAAGGCAGGATAGGCCCGTGCCAGAGGAGACCGAAGGGCCCGAACCCGGCGATGAGCTCGTAGCCAGCCGCTCGGGTGGCACGGAGAGCCCGAGCAGCGCCGCCGACACGGGCGACATCGAGCCGGCTGGTCGCTTTCGTATCTACCTCGGGGCAGCCGCGGGCGTGGGCAAGACCGTCGCCATGCTCGACGAGGGCTGGCGGAGGCATCGCCGGGGGACCGATGTCGTCATCGGCTATGTCGAGACCCACGGGCGACGGTTCACGGCCGAGATGATCCGGGACCTCGAGGTGGTGCCGCGAACCGTCGTCGAATACCGGGGCACGCGTTTCGAGGAGATGAACACCGCAGCGGTGATCTCCCGCAAGCCGAAAGTCGTCCTCGTCGACGAGCTCGCCCACACGAACGTCCCCGGTTCAGGCCCGCACGAGAAGCGTTGGGAGGACGTGTTCGAGATACTCGACGTCGGTATCGCCGTCATCTCGACGGTCAACGTTCAGCACCTGGAATCGATCGCCGGTGCCGTCGAGCACATGACGGGCGCTCAGGTGCGCGAGCGCCTGCCGGACTGGGTCGTGCGGCGGGCAGACCAGATCGAGCTCATCGACTCGTCCCCCGAGCAGCTTCGGCGCCGTTTGGCGCACGGCAACGTCTACCCGCAGGAGAAGATCCAGGGCGCCCTCGCGAACTTCTTCCGGACCGACAACCTGTCGGCGCTGCGGGAGCTGGCGTTGCGCTTTGTCGCCGACGAGACCGACGACGCCCTCGTCGAGCGGTTGCGCGAGCGCCACACGGGCGACATCTGGGAGACGACCGAGCGCATCCTCGTCGGGGTCCACGCCACTCCCGGGACGGATGCCGTCGTCCGCCGCGCCGCCCGTCTCGCCGCTCGGATCAAGGGCCGCCTCGACGTCGTGCACGTCATCTCGTCGGAGTCGGTGGCCTCGCCCGATGGTGCCGGCATCACGCTGTTGAGGCAGCTCACGGAGGACGTCGGTGGCGAGTGGCACGAGATCAAGGGCGACGAGCCTGCGAAGGCCCTCGTCGACTTCGCCATGGAGCACCAGGTCACTCAGATCGTCCTGGGCGCCAGCCGGCGCAGCCGGTGGGAGGAGCTCACGAAGGGCTCGATCGTGACCAAGGTGATCCGGCTCGCGTCCACGCTCGACGTCGACGTTCACGTGATCGCCCAGCGCGACCCGGCCCGCGCACGCGCGCAGCTCTGAGCAGGTTCCTGGCCCCGACGGAGTCAGGACATCGGGTGCGCCATGAAGAACGCCCACATGGTGGTGTCCGCATCGATGGCGTTCGACTGCGGCCCGAGGATCCTCGTCAGGCTTTGGAGAAGCTTCGGGCCGCCAGGCCACTCGTGCCCTTCGCCGACGATGCTGTACAGCTCGACGGCTGCCCCCTGGTGGCATCCTGCATACTCGGTGAGCATGACACCGGGATCGGGCGTCGACGTCGACGGCGCCGGCGAGCAGCCATCCTGGCTCGCCCACCGCTGCGCCGCGGCGGGCACCGAGTAGGTCCAGTAGCCCTGACCGTGACCGCCATATGGGTCAACGGGATCCGCCGTTCCGTGAAAAGAGAGGACGGGGACGGGACGGGCGGCCTGGCAAGGAGCGGGGAGCCGAAGCCCGCTCACGGGTGCCACCGCGGCGAAGACGGTCGAGGCGTCACAGCCGAGCTGGCTGGCGGTGCGAGCACCGCCCGAAAACCCCGTCGCGTACACGCGTGCCAGATTGATGCAGTAGCGCTGCTCCAAGAGGCTCACGAGCTGGGTGAGGAACGTGATGTCGTCGGCCGAGCCTGGCGGGACGGGCAGGTTGCCGAAGAGGGGTACGCCGGGGACGTTCCAGTCGAAACCGGAACCACTTGGGATCAGCGCTTGTGGATAGGCCACGATGAAGCCGTGGGCATCGGCGGTGCCGTCCATCCCCGTGAAGAGCTCCTGCGCGAGTGCAGTACTTCCGCTGCCGTGCAGGTTGAGCACGAGCGGCACGTTCGTGGTGCCCGTGTAGCCGCTCGGCACGTGCACGATCACCGTGCGGATATGCCCCCCGATGCTGGGGGTCATCGTGATCGATCCCGCCGGCGCCCCCCTGCCGCAGCCCGTGGGGGACTTGGCGTCCGTCGTGACCGGTGTGCCGGGCCCTGACCCTGGCGTCGGCGTCGAGCCGACGGTAGTCCCCGTCGTCGAGGTCACAGCCGCGTTGGGAGTGCCGGAGCTACACGCGCCGAGCAGCACGGCGAGGGCGCCGGTCATGAGCAGTCGCTGCAGCCTCCTGGGCCGGCGCAGGTGCGGCGCGCTCGGGCGGGTTTCCTCCTGATGACTGGCCATGGCCACTCCCATGTGTAAACGTTTGCAGTGTGAAGGCTAGCCGGTCCGCCGAGAGCGGAACATCGCGCCGGCGGAGCACTCCCGCCGGCCGGAGCGCGTCCAGGGTGGACATCCGGCGAGTGGCGGAGGAGGCGGGCGTGAGCACCGCCACCGTCTCGCGGACGATGAGCGGCCGGGGGCCTGTCAAGGAGGCCACCCGGCAACGCGTGCTGCGGGCTGCCGAGCGGTTGAACTACCAGCCGAGTGCCGCCGCCCAGAGCCTCCGCACCGAGCGCACGATGATCATCGGCGTGCTCGTGCCCGATCTCGGCAACCCTGTGTTCGTCCCGTTTTTGCGGGGCGTGCAGCACGTCGCCCAGTCCCACGCATACTCCGTCCTCGTCGTCGACGCTCAACGATCGGCTGCCATCGAGCAGCAGGCGCTCGATCGTCTGCGCGCCCAGGGAGTGGACGCGCTCGTGCTGGCGGGTCCTGCGCGGGAGGCGGCCCGGGTCCGGGAGTTTCTGCGCGCAGGCATCGTCGTGATGGACCCTGACCAGGCGGCAGGATCACGGCGGTCGCGTATTGCCGAGCTGGAGCTGCCCGGCACCCGCGCCATGTGCGAAGCGCTTGCCGCTCTCGGGCACCGGCGAGTCGCCTACATCAGTCGGGAGACGGTCCCCGGTGTAGCCGGGCAGCGCCGGTGGCGATCGATGAGCCGTCACTTCCAGACACTTGGCGTGAAAGTCGAACAACTCGCCCTGGGGGCGCGCCGAAGTCCCCCCGACGTCGCCGAAGTGCTGCTCGGCCTCCTTCGCCCTCCGGAGCGGGTCTCCGCGCTGGTGTGCAGCACCCACGGCCTTGCCCCGAGCCTGCTGCGGGGCCTGCATGCCGGGGGGATCGAACTGCCCGACGACTGTTCGTTTGTGACCTACGGGGACTCCGAATGGGCCGAGGCCTATCGGCCGGCTCTCAGCGTCGTGACGCTCGATCTCTACAAGGTGGCGGTCAGCATGACGACCGCTGCGATTCGCGCGTTGAACGACGAGCGAACGCCGCTCGGGGCCGAGCCGGTGCTCGAAGCCTCCTTCCTACGGCGCGACAGCGTGGGTGCAGCGGCCCGCGGGCGGTGGCGCGAACGGCCGCCATTGTCGTTTTGTTGACGCTGTAACCCGCATATTGACGGCCGGGCGACGCTGGTCAGGCGCACGCTGATGGCATGGCTGACATCCTCGTGGTACTTGGCATCGTGGCGCTCACACTCTCGATGCTCGGGCTGATCTGGGCGCTGGAGCGGGTATGAGCACCGCCGGGGGCGTATTGGCGAGTATCGGGACCGTGCAAGGGCTGCTGCTCGCCCTCTCCGTCCTCGTGTTCATCTATCTCGGTGTGGCGATGTTCCGGGCTGAGTGGTTCTGATGCACTACGCCGCCTATATCGCCCTGCTGGTCGTCGCCATCGGTCTGACGTGGCGCTACCTCGGCTCGTACATGGAGGCCGTCTTCGACGGGCGGGTCCATTGGATGGGCTTCATCGAGCGCCCGACGTACCGTCTCCTCGGCGTCGATGCGGAGTCCGAGCAGAGCTGGCAGCGCTATGCCACCTCGCTCATCATCTACTCGGGCGTCGCCGTCCTCGTCGTCTACGGCTTCCAGCGCTTGCAAGGTCATCTGCCCCTCAACCCCCAGCACCTCTCGGGTGTCACCCAGGCGCTGTCGTTCAACACCGCCACCTCCTTCGTGACGAACACGAACTGGCAGAACTACACGGGCGAGGCGACGATGTCCTACCTCAGCCAGATGGTCGCCCTCGTCGGCCAGCAGTTCGCCAGCGCCGCTGCGGGAATGTGCGTCATGGTCGGCATGATCCGCGGCTTCTCCCGTAAGGACTCGACGACCATCGGCAACTTCTGGGTCGACCTTGTCCGCGGCGTCTTCTACATCCTCCTCCCGATCGCGGCGGTCGCTGCCGTCATCTACATCGGCCAGGGAGCCGTGCAGACCCTCGCCGGTCCCGTCACCATCCACGACGTCCTCAACGGGGCCAAGCAGGTGCTGCCCCGTGGCCCGCAGGGCTCGATGACGTCGATCAAGCAACTCGGCAACAACGGCGGCGGGTACACGAACGCCAACGGGGCCCACCCGTTCGAGAACCCGACGGCCTTCACACAATGGCTCTCGCTCTTCCTGCTGATGGCGATCCCGATCGCCAGCACCTACATGTTCGGCAAGATGGTGAAGAGCATCCGTCAGGGCGTCGCTGTCCTGTCGGTGATGGCGATCCTTTTCGTCTCGTGGGCGGCTTTCGCCCAGTACGCCGAGTCCCGCGGCAACTTCGCCGTCACCCAGGCCGGAGTGGTGGTCCAGCCCGGCGGCAACATGGAAGGCAAGGAGACCCGTTTCGGCGTCGCCGAGACGTCCTTGTTCGACGTCGCCTCCACCCAGACCTCCACCGGCTCGGTCACCGGTTCGAACGACTCCTTCACGCCCATCGGGGGTATGGCGCTGCTGACCGGCATGATGCTCGGCGAGGTCTCGCCTGGCGGCGCCGGGGCGGGCATGTACACCATCCTCGCCTTCGCCATCCTGGCCGTGTTCATCGGTGGCCTGATGGTGGGGCGAACGCCCGAGTACCTCGGAAAGAAGATCCAGGCGCGGGAGGTGAAGCTCGCCGGCCTCCTCGTCCTCGTGATGCCAATGCTCGTCCTCATCCTTACGGGCCTCGCCGTATCGCTCCATGCCGGCCGGGCAGGCCCGGAGAACGGAGGTCCCCACGGGTTCTCCGAGATCCTCTATGCCTTTACCTCGCCCGCCAACAACAACGGCTCTGCGTTCGCGGGCCTCAGCGGCAACACCGCCTTCTACAACATCACCCAATCGCTGGCGTTCTGGTTCGGCCGCTTCGCCGAGATGGTGCCGGCACTCGCCCTCGGTGGCGTGCTCGCCGCCAAGAACGTCGTGCCGGAGTCCGCCGGGACCTTCAGGACTGACTCGGGGTTGTTCGTCGGGCTCCTCACCGGCGTCATCCTCCTCGTCGGGGCTCTGGTGTTCTTCCCGGCTGTCGCTCTCGGTCCGATCGTCGAGCAGCTCGTCAACAAGCTCTACGCGCATCCCACGGCGCTGCACATGTTGTGGCAGCACGCCTCCTACCGGGCTTCCCTTCTCCACGGCAAGGTGCTCTCATGACGCAGGCAATCACCCCATCTGAAGCGCCGGCCCCCGCGCCGCAGGCGCACGGAGTCGTCGGCGAGCGCGGCCTGTTCGACCGCGAGATCCTGTTGCCGGCGCTGGTGGACTCGTTCAGGAAGCTGGACCCAAGGGTCCAGATCAAGAACCCCGTGATGTTCGTGGTCCTCATCGGTTCCGTCGTCACCCTCTGCTATTCGGTCACCCAGCCGGGCATCTTCGACTGGAGCATCACGGTCTGGCTGTTTCTCACCGTCATCTTCGCCAACTTCGCCGAGGCGATGGCCGAAGGTCGCGGGAAGGCACAGGCCGACACGCTCCGCAAGATGCGCTCGGAGACGGCGGCGCGCAGGTTGAACGACGACGGCGTCGAGGAGTCGGTGGCGGCCGCGTCGCTGCAGAAGGGCGACCTCGTCGTCTGTGAGGCCAACG
>Ga0182024_10023122_pt1 | contig 11157 bp, 10 predicted proteins | sample P32metaG_FD_120480 | JGI IMG/M metagenome (GOLD analysis project Ga0182024, IMG submission 120480) | Permafrost microbial communities from Stordalen Mire, Sweden - P3-2 metaG (Illumina Assembly) | ecosystem: Environmental > Terrestrial > Soil > Wetlands > Permafrost | place: Sweden: Stordalen... | reverse complement strand
GAGCTCGGCCTCTGCCTCGTCGCCCGCCCTCGTCAGAGCGGCCAGTTCAGCCCGGACCTCACCGGCTCTTTGGCCAGCGTCCCCAGATATCAGATCGCGACCTTCCGCGCGACCGCTCTCCTCAAGTTGCGCGGCCCCGGTCGACAGCGCCTCGAGGTGGCCGTCGGACAGGGCCTCCACCTCTGCCATCTCCCTGTTCAGGGTTTCCTCGGCCATGGACAGCTCGACCTCGAGCGGCAGTAGCTCCTCTGCCTCGCGACCATTGCTGGAGAGCTGATCTTGCAAAGAAGCCGCCTCGGCTTCGAGCGAGGACACGACGTCGCTGTCGACACCTGCCGCCCTGGCACGTTCGATGCCCCGGGTGCGCTCCGCAAGGAGTGCAACCAGCCCTCCGGCGCGGGCCCTCAAGCCCTCAGCTGCAGGCAAAAGCTCTCCGAGATCCGCTACGTCAGCGTCGCGCCTGGCAGCGTCCAGACCAGCTTCGGCTGTGACGACCGACGCGTCCAGGCGCGCCAGCGTGGACAGCGCCTCGTCCTCCGACCTCGCGAGATCAGCTCTCGCGGTTGCAACCGCCCCCAAACGGGACCCGAGCAAGCCCAGCTCTCGGCCGTGGAGATAGCGGCGCAGTGCCACGAGCTCGGCCATGACATCGGCGTAACGTCGCGCGGCCTCGGCCTGGCGCTCCAGCGGGCGAAGCTGCCGGCGAACTTCCTTCAGCAAGTCCTGAGCTCGCAGCAAGGCGCCCTCGGTGGCCTCCAGGCGACGCTCGGCCTTTTCCTTCCGGCGGCGGTGCTTGGAGACACCCGCCGCCTCCTCGATCACCGAACGCCTGTCCTCCGGCCGGGCAGCCAGGATCGCATCGAGCTGAGCCTGCGAGACGATCGTGTGCTGCTGGCGGCCGACGCCGGTGTCCGAAAGAAGCTCCTGGATGTCGAGGAGCCGGCACGGCGCGCCGTTTATCTCGTACTCCGACTCGCCGCTGCGCCAGAGCGACCTCGTTATGCGTACCTCTGAAAGGTCGATCGGGAGGAGCCCGGCCGAGTTGTCGATCGTGAGCGAAACCTCGGCTCGGCCGAGGCCCGCCCGCTTGGAGGTGCCGGCGAAGATGACGTCTTCCATCTTCGAGGACCGCAAAGTCCTCGGACCTTGCGCGCCGAGCACCCACGCCACCGCGTCGACGATGTTCGACTTGCCCGACCCGTTAGGGCCGACGACAACCGTGACACCAGGCTCGAACTCGAGGGTGGCCGTGTCTGCAAAGGACTTGAAGCCCTTCAGAGTGAGCGACTTCAGGAACACGCTCCGCCAAACCTAGCGGGGATGGGCCATGGATGCGGTGAACCTAGCGATCCTCAGCCGACGCTCCGGCTGAGAGCACCATTAGCGAGGGCAGCGTCACGCAGGGGAGGGCGCGCCCCCGTGCAAGCGGGTCCAGGGGTACTCGAGCCCGTCGGCAACCACCTCGGCCAGGCTTTCCCCGAAGTAGCGCGAGACAAGCCAGAGGCCAAGGTCGATCCCGCTCGTCACCCCCCCGCTCGTGACCAGGCTCCCCTCGTCGACCACGCGCTCGGCCATGACGACCGCGCCCAGGAGCGCAAGGTCGCTCTGCGCATCGTGGTGGGTCGTCGCCCGGCGTGAGCCGATCACGCCTGCGTGAGCGAGCAGCATCGCTCCGGTGCATACTCCCGCCATCACCGAACCGTCCCTGGCTGCTTCTGCGAGCAACGGCAGCCAGTCACCCCGCTTCACTTCGGCCCAGGCGCCTAACTCGTCCTTGGCCACCCAGCCGCCGCCGGGGACCACAACCACGTCCGCCGCCCCGGGCACGAAAGTCGCGTCGGGCTTGAAGTTGACTCCGAATGCCCCGCTCACCCACTCGACGTGCTCCCGGCTGCAAATCCTGAGGGCTACCTCTGCTCCGACGGCGGCCGCACGCCTGAAGACCTCGAGCGGGCCGATCACGTCCAACTCGTCGACACCATCGAAAACGATCAAATCGACGAGCAAGCTGAAGCCTCCCTTTCCGGGGCCCGTTGGCCCAAAGCTGCACGCCCCGAGCCGTTCGCGCGCTACCGTAGCAGCCCGGCGGCGGGCTCAGCCGTGATGAGCCTTGATGCGTCGCAGCGGCGGGAGCGTAGGCGGTGGCTGCCGTCGCGGGGGAAGGTCCCCGAGCAGTTCAGCGGTAGCTTCGGAGATCCTGCGGACGGCCCGTTCGAAGGCATCCTCAGAAAGGGCCGAGACCGAGGCCACCCCGCTCACCTTGCGGACGAACTGGCGAGCGGCGGCCTCGACCTCTGTAGGTGTTGCGGGCGGCTCGAGGCCTCGCAAGGTCGTTATATTGCGGCACATATTGAATTACAGGCTACCGCTGGCACGTACGGCAGAAGTAGGCGCTCTTCGCCCCGAAATGGGCCCGTTCTATGGGGCGCCCGCAAGTGGCGCAGGGCTGCCCGAGCCGGCCGTAGACCTTGTGCTCCAGCTGGTAGCGGCCCCCTTCGCCGTGAAGGTCGCGGTACTGCTGGTCAGCCAGGGAAGAACCCCGGCCGGCGACCGCCGACTGTAAGACCGATCGAGTGGCCTCCGCTAGCCGCCTTAGCTCGGCTCCTTTCAGCGAGCCGCCGGGCCGGTCGGGGCGTACGCGCGCCTGGAAGAGGATTTCGTCGGCATATATGTTGCCGATCCCCGCCAGGGCAGTTTGGTCTACAAGAAGCGACTTGACCTTCGCTTTGCGGCCCGCGAACGCCGCCCGGAGCTGAGCCACGTCGATGTCCAGCGCGTCCGGGCCGAGGTGGTCCAGTTCGTCGGGGCCGGCCAGGAAGAACTCGCCGAAGGTGCGCGGGTCCACGAAACGAAGCTCGCCCGCACCTTTGAAAGACAGCACGGCGTGGGTGTGCGGGGCCAACGGGGCCCCAGGCTTCGCAGCGAGCATCTGTCCGCTCATCCGGAGGTGGGCGATCATCACTTGCCCGTCGTCCCAGTTGAACAGCAGGTACTTCCCGCGGCGCCCTACGCTCGACAGGACGTGCCCCTCGAGCGCCTTGAGCAGTTCAGGCGGGTGCCTACGGACTGTCCGGCGACCGGTAACGGTGACGCGTCCCAGTTTGCGGCCCACATACTTGCTCGCGACATCGGCGCGAACGGTTTCGACCTCGGGTAGCTCTGGCATGTCTTGCAGCGGGCCTGGGCGGTCAGCGCCTTCGCGCTAGCTCTCGGGCGGCTCTGTCGCCTGGGCGGCGCGGGCGGCCTGGTCAGCCTTGATCGTGTACCAGGCGTCCTTGGCGGCCATCTGCTCGGCCTGTTTCTTCGAGCGGCCGTCCCCGGCCCCCCTCGAGCGGCCCCCGACGATCACCTGGGCTTCGAAGACCTTGGCGTGGTCAGGCCCACTGTCGGTGACCCGGTAAACGGGCAGCTCGTCGAAGGCCTGAGCACAGAGCTCCTGGAGGCGTGTCTTGTAGTCGTCGTCGCCAGGCCCTTTGGCGGCGTCCCGCAATCTGTCCTCGAGGAGCCGGAGCACGATGGTGTCTGCCACGGCGTAACCCACGTCCAGGTAGATCGCCCCGATCAGAGCCTCCATCGCGTCAGCAAGGATCGAGGGCTTGAGCCGTCCACCCGATGAGTCCTCGCCCTTGCCCAGCAGCAACGCGTTGCCAACTCGCAGCTCACGCGCTGTGCCTGCGAGCGAGGCCGAGTTGACCACCGCTGCACGCGCCTTGGCGAGCTCACCCTCGGGCAGGTCAGGATAGGAACGGTAGAGGTAGTCAGTTACGATCTGGCCCAGGACGGCGTCCCCCAGGAACTCCAGGCGCTCGTTCGGCTCGTGGCGGGGATGTTCGGCACACCAGGAACGGTGTGCCAGCGCTTGCGCGAACAGATCCTGGTCGTTGACGTTCCAGCCGAGGCGCTCGGCGAGCCCAGCACGTTCGGCCGCAGCATCGTCGCGGATCTCAGGTTCTAGCAGCACCGCCTCAGGAGGCGTTCCCCAGCTTGGCGACGACGTAGTCAACGGCGTCGCGCACCGTCTTCAGGTCCTCGAGGTCATCGTCGTCGATCCTGAAGCCGGCGTACTGCTCGCCCAGCTCCTTCTCGAGGGCCTCAACCAGTTCGATGAGCGCAAGGGAGTCGGCACCCAGGTCGCCGAACGACGCCCCTTCGGCGATGCGGTCCGGGCTGACCTCGAGGATGTCCGCGAGCGAACCCCTGACCAACTCGAGTACTTGCACGCGGCCGAAATCATTCCCTTGCGTGCTGCTGTCCAAGGGCACGAAAAACCAGGTTAGCACCAGGTCGTCTTGTCGCCTGGGCAGCCGCCGCTGTCCGGCACCGGCCGCGGGGCGCTGGCCCCCGGCCGCTAGCCCCGGCCTGAGCCGATGACCGATTCGATGCGGGCGACGAGCTTGTCTGCGACCGCATGGTGGGCCACCTTGACGGCGTTGAGGATCGCTCTCGCCCCTGAAGAACCATGGCTTATGACACAGACCCCGTTCACGCCGAGCAGGACAGCGCCGCCGTAAGTGTCCGGGTCGAACTCGGTCGCAATCGGTACGAGAGCATGCATGACGCCCCTGGCCGCCTGTTTGACTTCCTCGGTGCTCGAAAGAGCGCCCAGGACAGCGCCCACCACGGCCGTCACGGCGCCCTCGAGGGTTTTCAAGACGACGTTGCCGGTGAAGCCGTCCGTAACCACGACGTCGACGCGGTCGCTCATCACGTCGCGACCTTCGACGTTGCCGATGAAGCGGACCTCGGGGCCGGCCTTCCCCTCTGCGAGCAAGGCGTGGGCCTCCTTCACCAGGGCGTTGCCCTTGGTCGGTTCCTCGCCGATGGACAGGATCCCCACCCGGGGGTCGGCTATCCCGAAGCGCTCCATGGCCAGCGCCCACCCCATCTGGGCGAACTGGACGATCATCTGGGCATTGCAATCGACGTTGGCACCGGAGTCGATCAGCACCGTCGGGGTGGAGCCGGGCACCGGGATCACGGCTGCTATTGCGGGCCGCTGGACCCCAGCCAGGCGGCCCATCCGCAACAGTGCGCTGGCCATCGTGGCACCCGTGTTCCCAGCGCTCACCATCGCCGACGCCCGGCCGTCGCGCACTGCTTCGGCGCAGCGCACGAGCGAAGAGTCGCGCTTCACGCGGATCGCTTTGCCGGGATCCTCGTCCATCTCGATTACTTGGGTTGTAGCCAGGATCTCGACTCCTGGCTGCGGCCCGAGGCTGCCAAGGTACGCGCCGTCACCCACGAGCAGGACCGGGATCCCCAGCTCCTGCGCTGCTTGCAGCGCGCCGGCTACTACTTCAGTGGGCGCACGATCGCCCCCCATAGCGTCTACCGCTATGGGCAGACCGTCAAGAACATGGGCCATCAGGTGCCATCGAGATGGCTATCTAACGTACTTCGACAGCCTGGCGGCCCTTGTACCAGCCGCAGTTCGAGCAGACCGTGTGGGGCACCTTGGCTTGGCGGCACTGGGGGCAAACGCTGCGCGCGGGCAGGGCCATCGTCCAGGCGCTGGCGCGCTTGGTGCGCGTATGAGATTTTGAGGTCTTCTTCTTGGGAACGGCCACGAGTTGGCGATCTTACACGCTCCACCAGCCCTGGGCGCTCCCTCCGGCCATCGTTCGGCCATGCAATTGGACGGCAGAGCTAGCCAGCGGCGTTCGGATCTCCCGGCTCGGTGGTCCCCTCAACGCCGCTGACCAGGACTTCGAGCGCCGACCAGCGGGGATCGAGACGGATTTCCTCACAACCGCACGACGCAACATTGAGGTCGGTGCCGCACCTTGGGCATATCCCGCGACAGTCCTCGCGGCACATGGGCAAAAGCGGCAACGCAGCGAAGAGCGCGTCGCTGACCATCTCACGGATATTGATATGGTCCGCCGCCATCGGGTAGGTGCCTTCGTCTTCCCCGCCGCCACGGCGGAACAACTCCCTCACCTCGGTGACGAGCTCGCCGTCGAGGGGAGCCATGCAGCGGCGGCACTCACCCTCCCACAGCGAAGAAAGCCTGCCTGTCACGGCAACGCCACCGTCGAAGGACTCGACAACCATGTCCGCAACGATTTCGGCCCCCGCCGGTACGCGGCTGTCCACGTCGGCCACGAGGGCTTCGTGCAGCGTGGCACGACGCACCAGGTGGCGTGACCCGCGAAGGTCCCGCAAGTCCCCCAGTGCCACTTCGAACGGGTCCACAGCCACGAGCGCAGGCTCCAGGCTCAACCCATGAGGTCTTGGTCGAAGAACTGCTCATCGCCGCCCGGGTCGGGGCCGTCCGTGCCGTTATGCGAGCTCCCGTTGCTGGCCTGTGGGTTCACGCTAGAGCGGGAAGGGCCGGCGGTGGCGTGGCCGGTGGGGCTGGTCACAGGGTGTGCCGGCCGGCGTGCGCCCAGGCCCCCGATGCGCCGCTTGTCCCCACTCACGGGGTTGGTGGTCACGGCGCTAACCCTCCCGCGGCTCGTTACCGGTGGGTTGCCCTCGAAGGGCCCGGGCCCGTGGAGAGCACCGTCTTCGTCCTTGTCGGGGATCCCCGACAGCTTCTGGCGACCTGATGCCACCGTCTTCAAGGTCCGTTCCAGGATTATCTCGAACTGTGCAAGCCTTTGGTCGGCGTAATCCTCGGACTCGAGGCGCAAGCGGCGAGCCTCTTCTCGTGCCGTCTCGACCGTCCGGCGCGCCTGGGTTTGTGCCTCTTTCACGATCTCGGTGCGCTGTACCATCCGCTGAGCCTCGGAACGGGCCGACTCGACGAGCTCCTCGGCCTTGCGCTGGGTGGACGCCAGGAACTCCTCGCGCTCCTTCAGCATCCAGCGTGCCTGGCGGAGTTCCTCCGGGAGGCGCTCCATCGCCTCCCTGAGCAGTTCGAGTACCTCGTCCTTGTTGTCCAGTTTCACCGAGGAGGAAAGCGGGAGCGCCCGGGCGCTGCCGATCATGCCCGCCACGCGCTGGATCAGCGCATCGGTCTCAGGTAAAGAGCCAGGACCAGCCGTGTTGCTCATAGAGCGAACTTCTCCTTCATAACGGCAAATACTGGCGCCGGGACCATCGTGCCTACTCGGTCTGCTGCTCCATAGCTCATAAAGTCACGGAGCCATTTTGACGCTATGAAGGAATAGGCCGAGGAGCACGGCACAAATATAGTTTCAATTCCGGACACGGCTTTGTTGATCTGGGCCTGCTGAAGTTCCGCCTCTGCGTCCGATGCGACGCGCAACCCCTTTACGATGACGTCCGCACCGACCGCCCGAGCCACGTCGACGACGAGCACAGGGGTATCGGCGACGGGGACTTCCACGTTGTCGAGATGGGCCACCGAGGCAGCGATCATCGAACGACGCTCCTCGATGCTGAAAAGTGGCGCCGCCTTTTGACGGTTGCGGACCGGTGCTATCACGATGCGCTCGAACACGCGGCTGGCAGTTTCGACGATCTCCAGGTGCCCGTTATGGAACGGGTCGAACGTCCCGGGGAACAGGGCTGTCCTCATGTGTCCTCGCTGAAACGTGCCAAGGTTACAACGGTACCGCCGTAACGCTTGGCCCGCAGGGGCTCCCACCCCGGAGGAAGGACGAGCTCGGCGCCGGTTTCCGCCAGCACGAGCGGGCGCAGGTGCTCGGAACGCGCCAGCAGGACGTCCCATCCCTGCCAGGCGTAGGGCGGGTCAGCCATGACGAGATCGACCTTGCCCTGCGCTGGTCCTACCCAATTGAGCACGTCAGCGGCTACTACGGTCGCACGTCCCGGCCCATAGCCGAGCGCGGCCAGGTTTGCCCGGACCGCCAAGACGGCCGAACGGGCCTGTTCAACGAACGTCGCGTGGGCTGCCCCACGGGAGAGGGCTTCGATCCCCATTGCGCCGCTGCCAGCGAAAAGGTCCCAGACCGTTGCCCCCTCGAGGGTGGCCGCGCGGCCTGTCAGGGAGCCGTCGAGCATCGCGCTCTCGAGCATCGAAAAGATCGCCTCCCGCACCCGGTCGCTCGTGGGACGGGTCGTCCGGCCCGGCGGTGTGACCAAGCGCCTCCCACCGTTGTCGCCTGCGATCACACGCATGAGAGCCGTCGCTGGTGTGCCCGCCGGGGCCAGCCGCGGCCCTCAGTTCTTGAAAAGGTACTCACGGTCGTCGTCGTCGACTAGCGCCCGCAGCTCCTGGGCCAGGCCCGGGTGGAGTTCGAGGGCGGGATCTGCGTCGACGATGTCGAAGGCCACCTCCCTGGCCAGCGCCACATACTTGCGGTGCCGCCTCAACGAGGCCAGCTTCAGGTCGTTTACCCCTTTTTGGCGAGTCCCGAGGATCGTGCCCTCGCCACGGAGGTCCAGGTCCACCTCGGCAAGCGCGAAGCCGTCGTTGGTCCGCTCCAGTGCCGCAAGCCTCTCAACACCCTCGGGCGTCGGCGCTTCGGCGAGCAGGTAACACCACGAAACCGCAGCCCCTCGGCCGACGCGCCCGCGCAGCTGGTGCAACTGCGCGATGCCGAAATGATCGGCGTCCTCGACTACCATCACCGTCGCGTTGGGCACGTCCACGCCCACTTCGATAACCGTTGTCGCCACGAGCACCTGCAATTCTCCAGATCGGAACTCGCCCATAACTGCTTGCTTGTCTCGGGCCGGCAGCTGGCCATGGAGCAGGCCAAGACGAAGCCCCGCGAGCTCGCCCTCAACGAGGCGGGCCATTTCCTCGCTGGCGGACTTGGCCTGGACACGTTCTGACTCCTCGACGAGAGGGCAAACCACGTATGCCTGGTGACCTTTGCCAATTTCCTCACGAACCGTCGCCCAGGCGGACTCGACCTCCATCGGGCCACGCGCCCAAATCGTCTTGACCGGCGTCCGCCCAGGTGGCAGCTCGTCGAGCACGGTCGTGTCCAGATCCCCATAGACGGTCATGGCGGCCGTGCGCGGTATCGGGGTGGCCGTCATCACGAGCACGTCTGGCACCGCGCCCCCGGATTTTTCTCGCAAGGCCGCCCGTTGTTCCACCCCGAAGCGGTGTTGCTCGTCGATAACCACCATCCCGAGACCCGCGAAACGCACCGGCTCGGTGAGGAGCGCATGGGTGCCGACGACGATGTTGACCTCGCCGTTGCCCAGGCCCGCGAGCAGCTTCGCCCGCTCGGTCGCCGTCGTACGGTTTGTGAGAAGTTCGACCCTGACTCCTCTTTCGCCCCACAATGAAGCGCTGTCGGGCACCACCAAGCCCGCGAGCATCGCTGTAAGGGTCATGTAATGCTGCTCGGCCAGCACTTCGGTGGGCGCCATGAGCGCCCCCTGGTGGCCGCCCGCAACGGCTGTGAGAAGGCACCACAACGCCACCAGCGTCTTGCCCGAACCGACGTCGCCCTGCAAGAGCCGGTGCATGGGGACTGACTTGGCCAGGTCCGCCTCGATCTCCGCGATGGCTCGTTGCTGTGCACCTGTCAGGGAAAAAGGAAGGCTTTCGCGAAAGTGCCTGATCAGTTCGGAGCCGACCTCGTGGGCGATACCCTCGGACTCCTGTTCGACGGCACGCTTCCGCATCACGAGCACCAGCTGCAGTCTCAGCAGCTCGTCGAAACCCAGCCGGCGGCGCGCCGCCTCTTTGTCCGCTACGGACCCCGGCTGGTGGACGTTCCTCATGGACCAGCCACGGGGTGCGAAATTATGTGCCTTCAAGGCCGCCGAAGGCACGGGGTCCTCCAGCTCGCCGGACCACTGCAGGGCTTCGTCAACGCATGACGCGATCTCCATCGAAGTGATCCCCGCCTTCTCCGACTGCGGGTAAATCGGGAGCACCTTTCCCGTCCATTCCCCTTCGACGACCTCGACGGAAGGGTTCGACATCTGGCGCTGGCCGCGAAAGGTCGTGACCTTGCCCGATATCGCGATATCCATCCCCTCACGCAAGTAGTTCGCACGCCAGGGTTGGTTGAAAAACGACAGCTTCAGGTAGCTGCGTTGGTCCCAGACATCGACCACCACGACCGGCTTGGCGCCACGGCGGCCCGGGATCCGTTTTACCTTACGGATGGACGCGATAACTGTCGCATCGTCGCCCTCTTTCAATTCGGAAATGGGCACCTGAGTGGTCCTGTCGAGGTAACGGCGCGGGTAATGGGTGAGCAGATCCAGGACCGAAATGATCCCCATTTCTTCGAGAGCTTCGGCGCGAGGCCTCGCTTCGCGTTTGCCTCCCGGTAGCCGGAGAGGGCGTTTAACCGATTGCAAAACGCTGAGCGGTGCGCCGGAAAGCTCGGCGAAGCTTTTCATGTCGTCGCCTTCATTCAATGCTGAAAAGATAAGGGTAAAGCGGCTGGCCCCCATGGTGGACCTCGGCGCTCACCTCTGGGTGGTGCTCCGAGAGCCACTCGACGATGCGGCGGGTCTCGGCCGCCCGCGCCCCTTCACCTTCGATGATCGTCACTATCTCGTGGCCGTCGGCGATCAAGGTGGCGAGCAACGAAATCCCCGCCTCGGCGGCCGAAGATGGTTGCGAGGCCACCACTTCTATGCCATCGCGGGAAAGGCCCAACCAATCGCCTTGTTTTACGAGGCCAACTTCGCTCACGGCATCGCGCGACGCTTGCACCACCTCTCCGGCAACGACGCGGGCGGCGGCGGCGGCCATGTTCTCGGCGTTGGTGCCCACGTGGGCTTCGGGGTCGTACGCCAAGAGCGCCGCGAACCCTTCCTGAGTGCCGGCCGTGGGCACGACGCCCACTTTCTTCGGCGAATGGGCAGCAGCCTGCTCCGCGACCGCAATGACGTTGGGGTTGTTCGGGAGCACGATCACTTCCTCAGCGGGCGCGGCCGCGATCGCATCGAGGATTTCGGCGGTCGACGGGTTGGCCGACTGACCTCCCGCAACGATCTGGCGAGCACCGAGGGAACGGAAGATCCGCTTTACCCCGTCGCCGGCGGCGACCGCCACGACGGCGCAGGTGACAGGCTCGGGCGGCGTCTCTTGCTGGCCACCTGATGCCGCCGCCTCCCGCACCCACCGCTCCTCCTCGACCTGGTCGTGGAGGTCGGTCACCCGGATCTGGCGGGGCTGGCCGATCTCGATAGCCGCCTCGATTGCAGCGCCGACATCGTCGGTGTGGATGTGGCAGTTGTACAGGCCGTCACCGCCGACGATCACGATCGAACCGCCCACGCCTTCCCACACCGCGCGGAAAGCCG
>Ga0182024_10023121_pt1 | contig 11158 bp, 9 predicted proteins | sample P32metaG_FD_120480 | JGI IMG/M metagenome (GOLD analysis project Ga0182024, IMG submission 120480) | Permafrost microbial communities from Stordalen Mire, Sweden - P3-2 metaG (Illumina Assembly) | ecosystem: Environmental > Terrestrial > Soil > Wetlands > Permafrost | place: Sweden: Stordalen... | reverse complement strand
GGGCTTTGAGTTCGTCGGTGAGCACGTACTCGGCAGCATCAAGGCTCGCATCGAGCTGGTCCGGCCGACTCGCGCCGATAATTGGAGCCGTGATTGCTTCATTTGCAAGTACCCAGGCAACCGACAGAGTTACGAGACTCACGTCGGCCTCCTTCGCGAGTGAGACGAGCTCCTCAACGGTGTCGAACTCTCGGTCGTGCCAGTAGCGGTTCTGGTAGTTCTGCCCGGCGTTGCCAAGCGTGAAGCGCGAGCCGTCGACAGGCGGGCCCTGGCGGTCGTACTTGCCCGAGAGCAAACCTCCGGCGATCGGGTTGTAGGAGATAACGCCCACACCCTCTTCGGCACAGAACGGGAGCATCTCGCGCTCGATCTGGCGAAAGAGCAGGTTGTAACGGGGTTGGACCGAGTCAAAGCGGGCCAGCCGGAGAGTCTCACTTCTCCCGATCGCTCGAACGAGCTGGTAGGTGAGGAAGTTTGAGCAGCCGATGTAGCGGACCTTGCCTTGACGAACGAGGTCGTCGAGTGCCCCGAGTGTCTCGTCAATCGGGGTATCGCGATCGAAGCCGTGAAGCTGGTAGAGGTCGATGTAATCGGTCTGCAGACGACGAAGGGAGGCCTCGATCGCATCGAATATGTGTTTCCGAGAGTTGCCGCCGTCGAAAGGAGCCGGCCCGGTGCGCCCGAAGCACTTGGTCGCGATGACGAAGCGATCGCGCTTGCCGGCGAGCCATCGTCCGACAATCTCTTCGGTGCGACCTTGGGTTGTGAGGTCACCACCGAGTGGGTAGACATCGGAGGTATCGATGAAGTCGATGCCTCCCTCGGCGCCATGGTCGAGAATCGCAACCGAAGTCGGCTCGTCGCACTGGAGCCCAAAGGTCATCGTTCCAAGACAGAGCTTCGAGACCTGAAGGCCTGTCCGTCCGAGGCGCACGTGATCCATGGGCAGACATTAGGCCAAGACTCCTCGACATCTGCCGGTGCTGCGCCGACGAGTGTCCATCTCAAGACACCCACACCGTCGACCCGCGCAGTCGTGCTGCGGCTCGTGTCGAATCAGCTGCCCGACCCAGTCGGTGATTGGATGCTGATAGCTATCGGTCGCGGCTCCCGACCGCTCTCTTCGCCAAGAGCGCGTCGGCCCGGGAGCACCGTAAGCTCAGCATGGGCACGAGCCGTCAGAGGAGGGGCGTCGATGACTTCAACGAAGCTGAAGGTGACCGGAATCAATCACGTGGTCTTGCACGTTTCGGACGTGGAACGCTCAAAGCGGTTCTACATAGAGGTTCTCGGCTTCGAAGACCGCAACATATCCACGGGGCCGAGCATGAAGGCAAGCTTCCTCCGTTGCGGCATTCAGGGACTGGATCTGTTCGAGGTGGCCAGTGGCGACGTCCACGGTGGCGAGGAGATGAACCACATGGCGCTGTGCGTCGCCACCGACGATCTCGACGAGGTCGTGACAGAGCTCTCGAAGGTTGGTGTTGCGACCTCCGACAAGACGCCGCGCAATACCGTTTTCATCTCCGATCCGGACGGTCACCGTATCGAGATGCTGCCGTTCTCCTCTGATGAGAGGGCGCTCGAGCGTGAGGCGGGGAAGGCCACTGGATAGGTAACAAGAGGTGCACCAACCGCCCCATTGCGATCGCTGTTGGGGTCAGATCTGCGGTTGACGTGCGGCCAGCCGGTTGCGGCGACCAACTCGTGGGTTTAGCTTCGACCTCAGTTGCCGCCTCGAAGCATATCCAGATGCAAAGGATGACGAAACATGGAGTACCTGACCCTCGGCCGCTCCGGTCTTCACGTCTCCCGGGCCTGCCTGGGAACCATGATGTTTGGCCACAGTGCCACCGCCCCGTGCGACGAAGACGAGGCTCGTCGGATCGTCGACGGGTTCCTCGGTGACGGGGGCAACTTTATCGACACCGCCAATCGCTACACCGGCGGTGAGTCCGAGGAGGTGGTCGGACGGGCCATCAAGGCCAAGCGCGACGAGGTCGTGCTGGCTACCAAGGGTTTCATGCCAATCGGCGAGGGCCCAAACGACAGGGGGCTCGGGCGCAAGTACCTGACCCGAGCGTTGGAGGACAGTCTCCGCCGGCTCGGAACCGACTACGTCGACCTCTACCAGTGTCACGGTCCCGACGCCGACACGCCGATCGAAGAAACCATGGCGACGCTGCACGGGTTCATCCAGTCGGGCAAGGTGCGCTACATCGGCTGTTCGAACTGGACCGGCTCCCAGATCGTCGAGGCCCAGTGGGCTGCGGACAGGATCGCGGGCTCCCCCCTCGTCAGCCTGCAGCCTCCCTACTCGCTCGTGTCGCGCGGGATCGAAGAGGACGTGCTGCCCACCTGCCGGCGCCAGGGCCTCGGGACCATGATCTACAGCCCGCTCGGCGGCGGGGTTCTCACCGGCAAGTACAAGCGGGGCGAGGAGCCCCCAGGCGACAGTCGCTTCGGGCGGGGCGGCATGTGGCGCCGGGGGCTCAACGATCGGAACCTCGACGCCGCGGACGAGGTCGGCAAGGTGGCGGCCGAGCTCGGCGCGACCCCGACCGCCGTCGCCCTGGCCTGGGTGCTCAGTCGCCGAGGCGTCACCGCGGTCATCATCGGCCCACGGACCTTCGACCAGTTCCAGCAGAACATGGAGGGCTTCGACGTGCGGCTTGATCCGGCCGTGGTCAAGCGCCTGAGCGACGCGACCCGGTGGGCCCGCTAGGAGTCACCGTAGACGGCGACCACCGGGAAGGCCGTCCCCAACCCGAGCCGGAGCGCGCGGTGGGGCCTTAGCGGCTCTTCGTGAGTCGGTCCCCAAAGACCTGGTCGGCGGAGAATGCAACGAACCCTGCTGCGATCCAGACCGGCCACATGACGGTGAGGAACGTTCCGACTGACCTCGCCGCGGCAATCAGGGCGAAGATGAACATAACGAGTGCTGCCAGACGCAGAATGCGCATTCCCTGTCTCCATCCTCCGAGCGCGTCGGCCCGATAAGTAAGCCGTACCCTACGACCGCCTTATGAATAAGTCGATCGGCGCTCGGGGCAGGACGGGGATCATGTCGCCCAGGCCCTCCAATCGCACCTGGTTCATGACCCAGTTTGGCGAGTAGGTCGCACAACGAGGCCACCGGAACAGTTCGGGCAGACGCCGTCCATCTCCGCCGAGCACCCGGGGCAAAAGGTGCACTCGTAGCTGCAGATCATCGCGATCCCGGCCGCGTCGAGCGCAGCGTCACAGCATTCGCACCGGCTCCGCATCTCCAGCATGCGCCTGCCCCTCACCCATCGCCGGGCCGCAGCACGGTTCTAGCCGAACGTGAAGTCGTACGCCTTGATGCCCGGTGAAGCCTTGAGCAACAGGGTCGCGTCAGTCAGCGACCCGTGGAACAACCGGTAGAGCTTCGGGATGCCGCTCACAACGATGGTCTGGGTATGGGCGCCGTTGATCGAGACCTCCAGCGTCCCGGTTCCCCCGAGCACGAGGTAGATGTCGTCGGCCTGAAACCCGAGCTCGAGCTGGGCGTCCGGGCCGGCGGTCGCCTCCTGCGCGTGGTCCGTCCACGTACCCGACAGGCCGAGCCCGCCCGCCGGGAGGCTCGGCGGGAACTGGTAGGCGGCGGGCGTGTCGCGGGCGACGTTGTCGTCGGGGAGCAGGTACTGGAGCCGCGAGTACCCGACGTAGGTCTCCGGGCTGATGGCGGCGGTCGGCGTCTTGTTCGGGACGTCGGTCGGTCTCGGGAGCGCGACACCCGGGTGGGCGGCGGTGAGCAGCTGGCGGATCAAGGACTCGGTTCCCGAGTAGTCGCCCTCACCGAACCCGATGTGACGCACGATCCCGCTCGCGTCGATCAGGTAGTCGGCCGGCCAGTACTCGTTGTCGTAGGCGTTCCACGTGTCGTAGCTGTTGTCGATAGCGACCGGATAATGCACTCCCAACGTCGCGGACTCGGTGCGAACATTCGAGACCACATGCTCGAAGGCGAACTCGGGTGTGTGCACCCCGACCACCACGAACCCGTCCTTCGCGTAGGTCTTGTACCAGGACTCGACGTGAGGAAGCGCGCGCTGGCAGTTGACGCACGAGTAGGTCCAAAAGTCGACCAGGACGACCTTGCCCCGCAATCCGGCCAGGGTGACCGGCTTGCCGCCCGGGGTGTTCAACCACGCGGTGATCCCCTTGAACGCCGGAGCCTTCCCGCAGCTCACCAGTCCGGCGGTGGCCGACTTGCAACTGGCGAGAGAGGTGTGGCCGTTGCCGGTGAGGTTGCCGAGCTCCTGGCGAACGGTCGCCGATCCCTCGATTCGGTTCTGCAACGCGCTTGTGTATCCGGGCACATCGCGCTGCAACCCGGCGAACACGTTCAGCCCGATGGCCAACGCCATGCCGATGAGGATGACCCCGCTCACCTGTCGGAGCCGGGGCCCGCTCTCGCGCAGTGTCTTCACCCGTTTGGTCAGCTCGTTGCCTGCCAGTGCGACCGCGAGCAGCGGTACCGCGGCACCGGCCGCGAACGCGACGGTCAGGAACACTGCGGTCAGGCCGACCTGGTGGGTCGCGCCGACCACGGTTATCGCGGCGAGGATCGGACCGGCACACGGGACGAACAGCACGCCGAGGCCGAGCCCGAGGACGAACCCGCCCGCCGTCCCGCTTGGCTGGCGAGAGCCGACCCTCGCGAACGGACGCTCCAGGAGTGCGGCCAGCGGCGGGAAGATGAATCCGAGCCCGACGAGGATCAGCAGGGCGATGCCGGCGTCGCGGAGGAAGTCCTGGGGCAGGTGGAAGAGGGAGATGATCTCGGAACCGACCAGGATCAGCAGGCTGAAGCTCAGGACCAGCCCACCCACCACCGCCACCGGCCGGGCCCGGGACTTGAGCGACTGAGCGGTACCCGGAGTCGTGGCACCGGCCACCAGGATCACCGGAAGCACCGGGAGGATGCACGGCGAGATGCCCGCGACGATCCCGGCTACGAAGCCGATCCCGATGAGCTCGACCATCCGATGGGTCCTCCGATATGGGTCCTGCAGTCACGGCCGCCCACATCGCTCGTGGCATGCTCCGGCCGGGTAGACGCGCCACGGTACCGGCCGGGACTTCAAATTTGGGGTCGCGGCGGCCGCTGAGACGTCTCGTCCACGCTCGGCCGGGCGACCTACATGCCTTGGCCGGGTGAGTTCACGATCCCTGGCGCATCTCCAGGTGGAAGGTCTTGAACCTCCCTACCGGTCGGAAGCCGATCTTCTGATACAGCGTCTTCGGCCAGTCGTTGTCGTCGGCGACGATGAAGGTCAACTCCGACCCCGCCGAGAGCGCGACGGCATTCGTGACGAGCGCGCGTGCATATCCTCGGCAGCGTGCCTCGGGTGTTGTGTAGACGTCTTCGACCCACGCGATGGGGCCGTCGATCCGAAGCTTGGTGATCGCGAGTGGGGAACCCTGTTCGTCGGCGAATCCAAAGCGTCGCTCGCCGAGGAGTCGACCCTCTCGGCGGTTGTACTCGGCGATCTGATCGAGCGCCTCTTCCGAGATGCCGGCCCGCTCTTCAATGAGCCACTCCCTCATGAGGACGAGCATCTGGTCCTCGGTGAGCTCGGTGATCGCGCTCGTGTCGACCTCGCGGTCGGGTGGTTGGGCGATCACCATGATCACCTCGTTGTCGACGGTCCAGCCCCCGTCGCGCAACGGCCCCTCGAGCCGATCGGCCGTCGGCTCGTGCTCGATCAGGATGTGCCGGTACGGGAGTCCGGACAGGACCTCGTCGACGATGGCGAGCAGATCCGCAAACGAGATCGGCTCGGAGACCCTCAGGTGGTTCAGCGACCAGACCCAGGGAAGCGATGGGGTCCTCGCCACCCAGCCCGGACCCACGAGTTGCGTCTCGTCGGCCGCCGCGCCCTGCGATCGCCGGAGCTGCTCATGCAGACGGGCCATGGTATCGCCAGGTGCCGACCCAGCCGTTGTCACAGCATCCCGGCCATCGATCGCCACGCTCGGGACGATAGCCCCCGCCCCTGCGTAGACAGACCGGCGCGCGAGGCTCCTCTCGGGTCGATTCTCGCAGCAATGTCCCCGGGATAGAAACCGTCCTCGATGTCAAGGATCTCCACGTACTTGAAGAACGCGCTCGGGTTGTTGGAGTTCAAGGTCGCGTTCACGTTGGCCGTGTTGACCGGGACGCTGAAGTTGCCGGCGTTCGCTCAACCGCGCGCGGTGACGGGGACGGGTGTTGCTTCAGGTCACTGGAGCGGCGAGGGAACGCGGCAGGGTTGCTGGCGTTGCGACGCACGAGAGCCGTGTCCGTTGTCAGCGATGACAAGGCTTCGAAGCACGAAAACCTCGGCGCCGAAATCACGCTGCGGCCGGTCAAGCCGCCTTTGCGCGCCGACGAGAGTCGGCAAGGATCGTTGGCGGAACCGGGCGCAGATCGTGGACGACTCCGATCCGCTGGAGCCCCCGGAGGATCAACCAGGTGGGATCGAGCTCCCACACGTTGAAACCCGCCCGAGCGCCGGACGGGAAGCGATGGTGGTTGTTGTGCCACCCCTCCCCGAGCGTCGCGAGAGCCAGCCACCAGTTGTTGTGGCTCGCGTCGTTGGTCTCGAACCGCCGCTGCCCGATGCGGTGACCGAGCGAGTTCACGGCGAAGGTCAACTGGTAGACGAGGACCGTCGAGATGCAGAAGCCCCACACGAGCATCTGGGGACCCGATGTGTGCAGGCCCGGCCACAGCCAGCCGAGCAGGTAGCCCGTGCCGAGCATGGCGAAGAGGGTCAGTGCCGGGACCACGTGGTGATACCGGTCGAGCAGCCGCATCTCGCGATACGCGGCCAGGTCTGGGACGAGCTCCGCGTCGGTGGCCTGGTTGGCCGGGGCGAACATCCAAAAGACGTGGCTGTAGGCGAGGCCGTCTTGGACCGGCGAGTGCGGGTCACCGGGGCGATCCGTCGACCGGTGGTGGCGGCGGTGGTGGGCCGACCACCAGAGCGGGCCGCGCTGGGCCGCCGACGCGGCGACACAGGCACCCGCGAACTGGACCGAGCGTGAGACCTTGAACGCCCGGTGCGAGAAGCACCGGTGGTAGAACGCGGTGATCCCGAACATTCGGACGAGGTACATGCCGACGCAGACAACGACGGCGACGGGGCTCCACCCCACCCAGATGACCGCGATGCAGGACTGGTGGACGAGGAGGAACGGGACGCCCAGCTTCCAGGACCCGGCAATTGACTTCGTCTTGGCCGCGACGGGCGCCTCGATGCTCAGGGGCCGCTGGACGGTCAGGGTCTCGGTGGTCGTCATCGGTAACCGGGACCGTAGGCGACGCGGCGGGGTCCGCGGGACACGGTCACCGGTCGGCGGTCGGTGACCAACGGGGATCGGTGGCCTGGTCGGGAGGATCTCGGACCTAAGGGTGGGTGAAGTCCGGGACCCCCGACGTTCGCTCGTTCGTCTCGCCCCGAGCGAACCCGAACAGCTCGTCGGCCGGCATCGGCCTTGCCGCGAAATAGCCCTGGAGCACGCCGTATCCGAGCCCGGCCATGTCGCGGGCCAGCTCCTCGGTCTCGACCCCCTCGGCGACCGCGACCAGCCCGAGGCGCTTGGCCAGGTCCGAGACGGTGCGAACGATCGCGAGGTCGTTGTGGGACTCCCGAGATCGGCGGACGAACTGCTGATCCACCTTGATCTCGTCGAGCGGCATCTCGGGCAGCGCCGACAGCGAGGTGTAGCCGCTCCCGAAGTCGTCCACCGAGATCCGGATGCCCAGCGACTGCAGCGGCCTCAGGCGTTTGACGGCGCCGGTGAGGTCGGCTGCGGCCGTCTCGGTTATCTCGAGGGTCAGACACGCCGGCGGGAGCCGGCGCGAACGGATCTCGTCCATGACCCAGTCGGTCAGGCCGGGGCGGGTCAGCGTCACCGGTGAGAGGTTCACGGAGACCGAAATCGTGAGGCCGGCGCGTCGCCAGCCCACCTGGGCGTCCAGCGCCTGGGGAAGGATCCACTCGGTGAGCCGGTTGATCAGGCCAATCCGCTCGGCCAGGGGAATAAAGACTCCCGGAGGGACGTCGCCCCGCGCCGGGCTGCGCCAACGGAGCAGGGCTTCGGCGCCGATCGTCTTGGCGGTCCGCGCGTCGATCTGGGGCTGGAAGACGAGGCTGAGCTCTCCCTTTTCGATCGCTGTGCCGAGGTCGGCCAGCATCGCAAGGTCATCGGCCGTGAGCGTGCGGTTGTCGGCGAGCCACATGACCGACGTTGCGCCGTCGGCAACGGCCCTCTTCGCGCTGAGCGACGCCCGGCGGAGGAGCTCGGGTGCGTCGGTCCCGTCCCAGGGCGCGATCGAGATTCCCGCGTGGGCCCGCAGCGCCACCTCGACACCGTCGACCCGGTAGCTCCCGGCCGCGATGGCGCGCTCGATGATCTGTACCAGCTCGTCGGTCGAGTCGATGGCCTGTTGCGGGATCGCCGTCGAGGTGTCCTCTCCCTCGAGCGTCATCCCCCCGAGCGACTGTGCCACCACCAGCTCGGCGCCCTCGATTCGGCCGATGGTGGCGTCGGATGGCAGCACCTGGCCGATGTCTTCGACGACCCGGCGGAGCAGCTCGGTGCCGGCCTGATAGCCGAGAGCCTCGATCGCGCTGTCGATGCCCCGCACGAGCACCGACACGACCGCGAGCGGCCTCGTCTGGTCCCGCTCGCCGATCCGCCTGGCCATCCCGATGCCGTTTCGAAGCCCGGTCTCCGGGTCGACGGTGCCCAGGCGGCGGATCGACCGATTGAACAGCATGACGGTGAACGGAGCGGTGGAGAGGCAGATCGACCCGGTGATCGCGGCGAACGCGGCCCGGCCGACCCCGAAGGTGCCCATGCGGATCAGCCAGAGACACAGGCCGATCGCGATCTGGCAGATCACGACGGTGCGGAGGCGGAAGAACACGGCAGCGAAGACACCCACGGGCACGTAGAACGCCGCGGCGGCCAACGAGAGCCCGGTGCCCCGGCCCGACCAGACGAGCATCGAGACCTGGGCGATCCACAGCACCCCGAGGGCACCGCACCACACGACCTTGACCCGACGCACCTCCAAGAGGCCGACCCACACGGCCAAAGCGGACCCGCTGATGGCGAGCACCCAGCTGCGGTGGGCGTCGGACGGCCACAGCACCGATGCGACGGTCCAGGAGACGACGGCGAGCCCATACATCAGGCGGAGCACCGCGAGCGGGCTCAGCAGCGCGAGCGGTGAGTCGAGGGCGAACCACGATCGCGTCTTTGGGAACAGGCGGTTCCGGACCGGCGCGTGCGACCCGAGAGGGGCGCTCGTCGCGGAGCTTGCGATCGGGATGGGGGTGGCCCACCGGCGCCACGAGTCCGGGCTCGTCTGTGTCTTCATCACCACCGACCTGGGTCTGAAACCGTCCGTAATGCTAGGGGGTGGCCTGCCTGGAACCGGGGACCTGCGACGCGGATGTCCTGCTCCCGGGGGTGCCCGGGTTGGCGAGCGACTACCCGGCGCCGACGTGCTCGATGATGAGCCGGGCGGTCATCTTCGGCTGGGCCACGACGAGGTTGTGGGGGCCGTCGATCACATGCACCGTCGTACTCGGATAACCGGCCAACCGGGCCTCGATCACCTCGGACGCGGCCCACTGGTCGTCGTTGCCGTGGATGAACAGCCGCCGCATCCCGGCACTCGCGTCGAGCACGTCGTCCTGGCGGAAGTGGACCATGCAATTGAAGAGACTGGACTTGAAGGCGCCATAGCGGGCCCGGAGGGCGTCGGCTGCCACCGGCGGTGAGTAGAGCGCCGAGCTGCCGCTGATCAGGCCGGCCACATGGCGACCGATCCCCCACGTGACGGGGGTGACGACCGCGGCGACGATCGGATGCCGCAGGGTCAGCCGGATCCAGGTGTTGTGCGCAAGCGCCTTGCGTGCCTCGGGCTCAGACGAGTAGTAGGGAAACCCGATGCCAATCAGCAAGCGCACCTCGTCGGGCCAGCGGCGGGCGAACTCGAGCATGAGGTTGGACCCCATCGAGAGCCCGACGAAGCGGTGGGGCGGCTCGATCCCCGCCTTTTGCAGGGTGCGTCTGATCGTTTCGACGTGCAGCGCGGGCGTGTACGTGGTCCGCGGCTTAGGCGAGTGCCCGTAGCCGAGGAGATCGAGGCTCGTGAGAGTGAAGTGTGGCTCGAGCTCGGGCGAGATCTCGTCCCACACCATGTGGCTCCCGGCGACGCCGTGGACGAGCACCAATCGTGGGCCACTCCCCCGCTCGACCGTGTGGAGAGTCGGGCCCGCTATCGCTTCGACGGCGCGCTGACCAGGATGATCTGGCATCGGGCGACCTTAGCGGCCGACCCGGGAACGGCGAGGGAAGTTCGGGCGCAGAGACGCCAAACGATAGGGTGATTGGCCCGGTTCAATCAGCGCGCGGAGCTCTCCATGACCGAGACGCTTGATTCGATGGTCATCAGCGAGGAAGACGTCGAGAAGCTCGTCGACGAGGACGACCTCTGGGCGGTGCTCGTCTGGAACGACGACGTCAACACGTTCGCCCACGTGATCAAGGCGCTGATGGAGATCCTCAACCACACCCAGACGCGGGCCGAGCAGCTCGCCGATCGGGTCCACCGATCCGGCAAGGCCGTCGTGGCGATCCGGCCGAAGGAGGAGGCCGCGGCCGCGGTTCGGCGATTTCACAGCCGGCTCATTCAAGCAACGATGGAGCCCCAATAGGGGTGCTCGGTGACATGAGGTCGCCGCCCGCGCAGGCGGTGCGGGACCGACACTCGGTTCGGCGCCCGACCTAGCGCATCATGCGGCGCTCGGCGGCCTCGGAGTACGCAGCGAGGTCGGGCTCGGTGGCCAGAAGGTCGGCGTACTTCTTGCGGGCCTCCTCACGCTTGGCCGGCAGATACTCGGTCGGCCACAGGCCGGGGTGGGGCTTGTAGTCCTTCAAGACGTTGCGGGCCACCGTGACCTTGTGCACCTCGTCCACCCCGTCGGCGATGCCCATCGTCGGGGCGCCCGCGTACATGGCCTGGAGCGGGGTGAGGTTGGTCGTGCCGAGGGAGCCGTAGATGTGCAGGGCCCGGAAGGACACGTCCTTCAGCACCTTCGCGCAGGTGTACTTGCACGCCGCGATCTGG
>Ga0182024_10023120_pt1 | contig 11158 bp, 12 predicted proteins | sample P32metaG_FD_120480 | JGI IMG/M metagenome (GOLD analysis project Ga0182024, IMG submission 120480) | Permafrost microbial communities from Stordalen Mire, Sweden - P3-2 metaG (Illumina Assembly) | ecosystem: Environmental > Terrestrial > Soil > Wetlands > Permafrost | place: Sweden: Stordalen... | reverse complement strand
GAGGAACTTATGGTTTCCATCTGGTTCGCGGCATTAATCCTCGGTATTCTCTTTGCCATCATCGGTGCGCAAGGCGCCGCCTGGAAATTACTCAACGTCACCATCATCCTCGGCTGCATGGCCCTTGGCCTCGGCATCGGCTACGCCGCGGGCTTGGGCAGTATCAATTTTGGCCGCGTCTCGAACGCCGCCGTCCCTTTCGCCGTGATCTTTGGAGTGGTAGCCGCCACCGCCTGCGTCGCGCTAAATGTCTCGCGCACCAAAGCCTGACGGCCAACGGAACTCCGGGATGTGGTCGGTTGTCGAATCGGATGAACTTTTAGTAGCGATAAGAGGACTTCTATTCGGCGAATTCCTTTACTTGCGCTCGCTCCCGTTAACCCGCAAAAGCATCCCCGCTCCACTCGCAATCTTCAAATCACCGTTCTCAGAAGCCAAAATAATCAAACCCAGCGGCTCGCTTCGTCCCGCATGCGCAATGTGAACATGTTCCATCCCATAGGTCCCGCATGCATCAGATGAGAACACCCACAGCGCCTGCGGAGCGTCATTGCCGTCGAGCTCGCCTCGACATTTGGCGCCTTGCTTGGCTCTTACGTAGCCCAAGACACCGTCATTAACCTTTTTCCCCACGATTTCATTCGGCTTCTCGCCGCTCGTCACGGGACCGCCCTCTCCATACACCACGTCCCCGCCGATCTGTACCGTCGTCAACCAGCGGTACACCTCGGTCTCGCCTGCCCCGCTCGGAGGCACTTGCGCCTCCGCAATTCGCATGAACCCCGCTATCGCTCGCAAATTCGCGGTGATCGCGATCGCCTGGTGCGCCGTCACCACTTTGTCAAACTGCAGCGAGATGTGCCCCGGCGCCCCGGCCCTCGCCGCCACGTTTTCCACGATATGACCAACGACTTTGCTGCCTGCAGGTATCTTCGCGCCTCCCGTCAGCGGAACATCCTGCATAATCCTTCCCGTAATCACTCGCCCCGCCTGGGCTTTACTAGACGAGAGCGTCGCGTTCAATCGCACCGGCAAAATTGTCCCAGTCGGAATCACAAATTTGCCGCTGGCAGCACCGCCTGAGTCGGCGGCCACGGAGTGAACAACCTTAGCTTCGTCCTTGCGTTCCCGACATTCGGCTGGCCCCGCCAGAAAGGCTCCGCACAATAGCACCATCCAAAGCAGGCATCGCGCTTGCGCGGTGTGATAGAGATCGTGTTTCCTCAAGCCCATAGTCCAATATTAATCCCGTTCAATGGGCGGCGCCACCACAGCAACTCTCACTCTTGTTTGCACCTGGTCAGCCACAATAGGTCGCGGCCGTAAGCTATAAGACGGGCGGCAGGGTCATCCTGTCTGGAAGAAAGGCCTTCAACGAAATGCGAGAACTGGTCTTAAAGCTTCGATCTCAGTAACAGGAAACCGTCAACTTTAAAATCTGCCCCGGAATCAGGCGCCTCCCAAACGGTCGCCTCACTGCCTTACAAAAAACTCCACCGCCACATACAAATCCCGCTGGAATCCCGTCGCCTCATACCCTGTCTGCTTCACCAGCTCCACCGCCCGCGCCGACAAATCCGAACTTCCCACCGCCTCCGCTTCCAGCACCTTGCCCGTATCATTGCTCACCGTGGCGTGCACAAACACCGGCTCGATCCGCACCAGTTCACCGTGCGGATTCTCGTCCACCCGCATCGGCGTCCATTGTCCCGACGCCATCAAGAACGTCGGCAGCGTCAGCGCCGCCATCGCCGCGGGCCCAAATTCGTATTGCGCGTTTTCCACTCCATCCGTCATGCTCTCCAGCCGAATCTCCAGCACCTTCTTTTCTCCCTGATAAAACGTGATCTGCCCCGGCAGCATGTGCCCGTGGAAATCCACTCCGTTGCTGTAGTCGTACTCCGCATAAACTCCCGCCGCTTCCGATGCCACCATCAGCAGACCAGTGCTTGGCTCTACGCAGTACTCGCGATCCCACCACTGCCGCGCCAATCCCTTCCGCGGTGCATCTCCAGACAGCAGCGCGCACGTCAATTTCTTCCCATCGAATTCTGCGTCCGCCACGCGAATGGCCTTCTGACCTGGCGCTCCCGGCACGGGCCGAAACAGCGCCTCGCGCACCATTTGCACCCGCAAGGGGACCGCATCCGCCGATCCATACACTTTCCCGCCCGCCATCATCCGCGTCGGCGTCACTCCCCCCACCTGCGCGCTCCACTTCCAGTTCGGCAGCGCCTCCTCCGACACCATCGTTCCTTCGCCTTCGTACTGCGTATCACCGCTTCCCTTAAACGACACCTTCATCGTGTACGGATGGGCCGACATCGTCACACTAAAATTGTGCTGCACTGCTTCCAGCAGATTCGCCACGCTCTGCCGCTGCTGCGGCGTAACCAAAATCTCCGTCTTTTCCGTCACCAGCTCGTGCGTATCCACCACTGGACCAGTCCACTGTGCACGCACTTCCGGCGCACACGAAACGATTGCGGCAAAAGCCACCGCTAAACACGCTACTCGCGAAAATTTCACTAGTCCGGAAAAACTCCCGTCGAAGAAACCGCCCGAGGAAATCGGACTGAGGGAACCCCCACCGAGGCAACCATCGCTTCCAGGAACCCGTGCGACGCGCATAAATTCCTCCTGCGCCCAATCGTTCCGCATCCCTATCCTATTCCCGCAATCCACCTAGAACAAGGCCCCCACTTGTCTTCTCGCCGCAAAATGAGAATGTCCTATTTGAGCAAAGTAGAAATGTCCGCTCCGCGTTAATCAGATGGGTTTTTGGGTTAGTCTGCTTGGAGCATGCGAGCACATCATGACTCGCATTGTAAGCGCGCACTCAACGTCGCACTTGAGATTCTCGTGATGCTGGAAAACAACTTCCCACAAATCTGGGTACCGAGCCCGGAGAATCGAGATTTTCGACAGCTGTTGTGGCACCGGCATCGCCTGGTGCAGATGCGCACGCGGATCATGAATCAGTTGCAGGCGTTGGCAATGAACGAGGGGTATCGCTGGAAGAAAAAACTGTTCAGCGAACAAGGACGAGCGCAGTTAGAGAAGCTCTCGTTGGCTCCCAGGGCTAGTCGGCGTCGGCAAGAGTTGTTGGAGCTGTTGGACCGCATGAATCCGACCATTAAGGAGTTAACCGCAGCCGCTGAGCAAGAAGTCAAGAAACGACCCGAGGCGCTGCGGCTGATGACCCATCCTGGCGTGGGCCCGCTCACAGCGCTGGCCTACGTGCTGATCATCGGAACTCCGGAGCGGTTCCACTGCGGCAAGCAGATCGGCACGTACGTGGGGATGATTCCGAGTGAGGACTCCAGTGCCCGCAAGCAGCGACTAGGGCACATCAGCAAGCAAGGCAATTCGTTGTTGCGTTTTTTGCTGGTGGAAGCCGCCCAGGCGGCCGCACGATGCAACGCGCAGTGGCGACGTCGGTACATGCACCTGGCGATGCGTCGGAACAAGAGCATTGCCAAGGTAGCGATGGGGCGGAAGCTGGGGGTTCGCTTGTACTGGATGTGGCGGAATGGATGTGCGTATTCGCCGTCTTTCGAGTTCGGTTCGTACGCGGGACAGCTCGGTACCGGACATGGCGTGAAGTAAAGCGTCGTCCACATGATGGGGCAGCCCGCTCCCTGCAAAGGGAGTTTGAACTAGTAATCATGGTCGACGTTTTGATCGAAGAGATGTTTAGGTCGGACTGAAGCCGACCGCTAGATTACAAACGAGCCGTGGTCGTCGATGCCGGGAAGAAAGAAAGCGAAAGAGAACGAAAGAGAAAAGCTCTTTTAGGTGAAAAGAAAGAAGTGTGCTCAAAAAGAGTTTGACAGGGCCGACATTGTTAGAGATGTCCGGTAAGCGTTTACCAGAGTTAGGGGTTATCGCACGAACGTCGGGTGCTTGAGAGAGTCCACAACACTGCCCTCCGAGACCTCTGTTCCTGGACCACCATTCACCAACTATAGTGGACCTTGTAGCTCACCGTTTTCTCTCCGCCAGATGGAATCTGCACAAGGAACTCCATAGTGCGGCTATCTAGTTTTTTAAAGGGCTCAGAATTCTTGATGATGTCCCAATTCGTCCAGCGATAGAGATCCTCGACGATGCGCACTTCAACAGGCTCGCTCTTGTGATTGCGCACTTTGATTTCAAACGATTCGTCGAGCCATCTCGCATTGAAATCTGCGCGGTAATCCGTTCGGCTGCGCTCCCCGGTCATGTCGAAGGCGTTGCCGGTATAGAGGCAAATGGTTTCGTCCTTTGGAGTGTGGTCTATGTCATTCTCGCCGGTGAACTCGAGTTGACCATCATCGTCGCGCCGATAGAAACGCACGCGTCCTTTTGGAAGGGGCATGCCAAGATGATTCTCGGGGCTGTTTTTGAACTCCTGCATGACCCAAACTTTGGGGTTGGATAGGATGCCATAGCTTTCCTGCTGGCGGATGCTCTCCATTGGCCAATTCTGATAAGTTTGGTCAATTCTAAATCCATCGTAGACATAGACAGTCTTGGACTGGATTCCGGCGGCGCGGACCATTTCTACCTGCTTGGTTTCGCGATCGTGAAGAGTGGTCGGGTGTTCGAGGGTGTAGAGATGATATTCGTCGAAAGTCTTTTCCGTCACCGGTGGACCAAATTGGCCTCCACCCACTCCAAACGCCCCGGCGCCCGCCATTCCCATCACCACCGGCCCTGGCGGCGGAACCTTGTTCACATCGCCTGCCATCAACTTGAGGTGCGCATCGCGAAACGTTTTGCCGCTCTGATTGTCGAGGGTTACCCAGCCGACGAGTTCGAGCACGTTGGATTTCGGCGGCGCGATCACGTTGTAACTCGCACTCCAGTTCATGCCGCCGGTTACATAGCTGAACTCCGCCGACGTAGCGCCCGGCTTGTCGGTTAACAGTTCCCAAGAGAGCGTGGGCTTGAGCACAGTATCGTCAGCCAGCGCAGGGAAAAGGGGCTGACCCGGCAAGAAGAATTGCAGCTTGCCGTTGACTTCAATGACGGGCTGCTCGCTGCCCTGGGACACAGCATCCTGCTGTGCGGCATATTGTGGGCTATACGTTTGGAACGCGGCGTAATGCGGCACGTAGCCGCTGCGGATGATTTTCCCCTGCACAGTCCGCGGAGTGCCATCCTTGTCGGTCTCGAGGAAATCAATGGTCTTGCCCTCATAGAGAGAAAGGAGCAACTGCTGCGAGACGGGATCATTGCGGTAGTTCTGCTCGAGAATCTGAAGATGACGGCCGGTGTCTAGGGAACGCAGGATCACGGAATCGGGCTCGAGGTGAGCGGTGATGTCGGTGACCTGAAGGTGATTAACTCCTGAGCGCAAATCGAGGGACAGCTTCTGACGCACGACGGCAAACTGCTGGTTGTAAATCGTGAGGGCGGGAGAGTCGCCCTTCTGCTCCTGCTCTGTGCCAGATGCAAGAGCCGAGTTGAAGTGATAGAGCGCTCCCCAGAGCAGGACTCCAGATAAGCACAAGCCACCGATTCGTTTTGCGATGTGCATGTGAACCTCCTTGCAGCAATTACTCGGTAAGTATACAGCTCGGCCAAAAAACGCCGGTACTTATGGTGAGAGGGCTATCTCCTGGTAAGTTCTGCGGGACTTGGAACATGATTAAACGCAGGGTGACCCTTCAAGTGCAGCTAAGGCTTAACGCCTTCCACCGGGATCAGCTTGAGTGGCGCCGTCAGATGGTCTTCTGGTTTCAAGTGAATCGCAGCTCCCTGACTTTCATACTGTTCGAGTGACCCGCGTTCTAAGTATGCGACGGGCGAGTTCTGATCCCAGGCAAAGAGCCGGTAGTCTCCGGGCACGATATCCTTGAATGAGTAATTTCCATTTTGATCGGTTCCGGTTTCCACGAATCGGTCTTCGTCAGCGGCCCCCCCTCCTTCCGGTGCAAGCACCACCTGCGCGGAACATGCGACTTTGCCGTTCGTGGTTTGCACTTGTCCCTGCACCTCCGCCGCTGGCTTGCCGAGCTTGAGAATCAAGGGCTGAGGATCGGAAGCATCTCCAATTTTCAATCTGCCGTCGACAAGTTCCACACTTCCCCAAAAAGCTGTCTTTAAGTAATACGAAGGGGGGAGACCATGCACTGCAACCTCATAAATATCTTGCCCCACATCAGAGATGAGAAATGTGCCGTCCGGGTTGACCCTTGCGTAGACCGTGCCGTCGTTAACGTCGGAATGAGGCCGGAGGTCCACTTGCAACCTACGGAAATCGATCTTGTCGTTTTGCTGAATCTCGACGCGCCCCGAAACTTCACGTGATGGGAACACACGAATGCTCAGAGCGAGATCTGATTCTCTCAATTCTATTTCCTGGAATCCGAGCCACACTCTACGATCCGGCGGATTCCACGTCATTGATGAAATAAGGTAGCGTCCCGGCATCAGGTTTGAAATCTCGAACTCCTCCTCCTGGCTCTCGCTGGTGATTAATTGCCTGTGATCACGAATCCCGGCCTCGAGTCGGAGTGCCGCCAAATTTCCGGCCTCGATAGGTACGTTCGTAAGACCGTTCACGACTTTGCCAGTGATTCGCATTACTTCCGTGGAGTGAGAGGTGAAATCAACACCGGATATTTCTTGACCGGCATGTACTGTGAACGACGTGGAGCGATCCAGTTCAAATGTGTCCGGATACAAGATCGGTCTGAATCCCATGCGCTTGAGTGCGTCCGTTGGTTCTTCCAGTTGGTCGCGAAGTTGAAGGTCATCATCAAGACGGAGAAAGTATTGGCCGGGCTCCAGATGAAAAAGACGAAATTGACCTCGATCATCGGTCCTTGACTGACCTACTCTTGCCAGTGTCCGATGCCCGCGCAACACGGTCACCACATACGCCCCAATCTCCGCTCCCGTTACGGGGTCGCCGGAGGAATCGAAGACGTGTCCCGTAATTGCGCCAGGAGCAAACAATTGAAATTTCATTTTTGACAGGTTCTGACCGGCAACGATTGTGATCACATCTTCGTCGTGTATATCTAACGTCGAGCACGGCCGGTCCGGACTTGAGTAACCGGCTTTGTTGACCCGTATCTGATAGATGCCGGGTTCTATCTTTTCGATGGGAAAATGCCCCGTCCCGTCGCTCATTGCGCCGTAAAGTGGGCGATACTCCCGAGGCCGTGTTAGCTCGATGTGGGCACCTTTGAGTGGCTCTGTGCTTGGCAAACTTGTCACAATGCCGTCGATGGAGGCTGCCTTTGATACGGCGGCAGCGGAGTTCTGGGCTCTCGCCGTGCCCAGAATAGTCAAAGGCGCGAGAGCGAGAAAAATTGTAATCCGGTAGAGACTTATTCTCATTGCCACTGCCGACGTATCTTAAACCAGTAGCTAACGTTAAGACTAGGAGGGTTGCCCAATCGCCCAACCGGACATCTCTTTTCCGCGTCCACTTTCCGTGTTACCAGGAGCTAGGCGGCTAGTGCAGGTTGCCGACAATCTTCCGATACCCTCCCAGAAGCGCGTTGTCGGTACTGATCACGGAATTTCTTGCAGGCCTTGGGCCGCCCCCTTGGGCTCAAAGTTACCGTAAAGGCGACTTCCATGCAGTTCCCCCGGAAGCGGAATGGACTCGATATCTTACAAGACGGATACTGTAGTACCTGCAAGTCGCCTTCGGGAAATAATTCAGGATTGTGGGCGGATGACGAGCAACCCGAGAGTTGTGCCTGGTTTGTTCGGGTTACCGGTAAAGTTCGTACTGGACCTGAGCGATCAGCCGCAACCTCTTAGGGAGTCCGGGACAAACCTATTCTGGAGCAAAGAGCTTCTCGAAGAGTTCCTTTGACAGCTTAGCCCCCCTTCGGATAACCACACGGACTTGTTCTTCGTTGCTGGATCGGAGATGTAACCTTTTTGATGCAATGAATCCATTACGCTCCAAGGAAGACTCTTCCAAGCGCGTCTTCCGGAGTCGTCAGACAGATTCATCTGGAATAATGCAAGAACTACCTGTTCCAGTTTTTCCTCATCGAAGTCCATGCAGCACCTCACGGAACATGACCAGCAAGCGCCAGCGTTTCCTTTCTTAGAGACTTCATACTCGCTTACCCAAGCAGTGTCCAGGTATTGCGTGGGACCGCAAATCATGCCATTTGCACTTTCCTCGGCAGGAGGTGGCATCCATACGAAGAAAAATTAGAACGAAAAAACTAAATCGACACAAGACCAAGCTGGGTCTCCCTGACCTAGAGCATGTCAAATCGGCGGTGCTCGTGAGCTTACGTTCACCGGAATCGCAACGAAGTTATCGCCGCTCCATCGAAGATTTCGTCTCCTGGTATTGCTCGGAACCTCGGCTTTCGTTCAACAAAACAGTGGTCACCCGCTACCGGATTCATCTCGAAGACAAATTGCTTGCACCTGGGACCATCAATGTGAGGCTCGCCGCCGTCAGACGACTCGCCTATGAGGCAGCCGATGCGGGTCTTCTCAGTCCGGATCTGGCCGCCGGTATTCGTCGTGTAAAGGGAGCGAAAAAGTTGGGCGTCAGACTGGGAAATTGGCTGACAGTGGATGAGGCGCGCTCGCTGTGGCAACTTCCCAACAGGAACACGCCAAAGGGAAAGAGGGATCGCGCGATTCTAGCGACCCTCCTGGGGTGTGCGCTCCGTCGGAGAGAACTCATTGATTTAACGTTTGACCACATCCAGCGCCGCGAAGATCATTGGGCAATCGTTGACCTGGTAGGAAAAGGCGGGCACATCCGTACGGTCCCAATGCCATATTGGGTAAAGCACACCATTGATGACTGGCTGGCGATAGCGCAACTCGCCCACGGCAAAATCTTCCGGTGCGTTTGTCGCAAAGGAACTGTTTGGGGAACGGAGATCACTGAAAAAGTAGTCTGGCACGTCGTCAAGGAGTACGCGAAGAGGCTAGGAATTTCCAAGCTCGCGCCACACGATCTCAGGAGGTCGTGCGCTCGATTCTGTCACGATTCGGGAGGCGAATTGGAACAGATCCAATTCCTGCTCGGTCATGTATCGGTGCAGACCACAGAGAAGTACCTGGGCTGCAAGCAGAGGCTCCGACAAGCTGTAAATGATCGACTCGGCATCGAACCTATCGTTTGACTCCAAATTTGGAGACCAGCGCATATGCGTTGGGCTGATCAAGTACCAGAACAACTTTACCGGCAGCGGTTACCGGACAACTGGATTGACGGTTCTTCTGTCGTGGCTCGGGCGTTTGCTAGACGGTCTTTTTCCAAGCGTGGATCTTCCAGAATGGATAACCGGAGAAGGAACCAGATGCGATGAAGAAAAGCACTGCAAGAACTACGACCCCGGCGGCAACGGGCCAGCGGCCTTCGATGACATCCATAACCGCGTCGAGCAACTGAGTGAGTGCAACGAGCAGCAACAGGTTGTTCAGCATGCCTTTTGCGCCGAAACAAAGCGCCGCGACCAGCATGATAGCCAGCGCCAAGTTGCGGGAAGCAAGGTAACCCGCGTAGATGTGGACCGCTCCATTGATTTCGTCGTGCGCAGAAACCAGCATTACCGGATGGAACAGGGCGATGATCGCTCCCGCGGCAAGCAGCAGAGCACCGAGTACCGCAATCGCTTTCGGCCACCAGCCAATTGCAGACTTCTCTTTGACCAACGACGAATTTGCTTGGACGCGTTTGCTACCGGGCTCGTAGGCAGACATGGGCACGCTCCGATCCAGCGAAGTGGCGACGCACGTAGCGCGTCAAGTGCTGGGTTCAGGTTCTAAATGAATACGCCCCGCGGAACAGTTAAATTACCCAACGTTTTGGGTTGTGCCTGGTAAACGCGGTTACCGGACAAGTAGATTTCAGTCTAAAAAGCACCTGTCCGGTAAATTTGACTAATCGGGGGCTCGCTGGGCTATCTCAGTGAGAGAAAAACTTGTCGTAGATTACCCAGACGACTGTTCCGAGAAACACCGCACCTGTCAGACGCACCTGTAGTGCGCCCCAACCGCTAGAGTGTTTCTCGGGCGTTAGTGGCCCCCGAGAAGCAGCAAGCCATTCCGGCAACTTGAACCAGGCACGTGGCGACGCGAGCATAAATGAGCCATTGATGACTAGAAGTAAGACTAAGGCGATAGCAGCGATTGCGCCAACAATGACCACGGTCACCTCCGGCAAGTTGCATAAGAAAAGAATTCAAAGGTCGATATGCAAAGTATATCCCCGCACCGCTAAATAAGCATTCAACGGGACGGGGAGCCAATGCCTGATTAACGCGGAAACCATCCATGTGGATTTCAAGTTTCCGATTAGCCGACCCAGGCAAGTGGAATTGCTTCTGAGCTGCCCGTGACAGGACCAGAATCGGGACCGCTCCTCACCTCGCCGTGAGTGCTATCGCCTATCGCCTGATAGCGTCAATTATAGTAAAAGCAGTGCGGACTGCTGTTGCGCCGACTCAGCTCCGTCGCTTGTTCCTGCGAGCCAGAAGAGCCCTATCGCAAGCAGGGCAAACGAGGCACACCAGAGGAAATATCCAACTCCGAGATCAGACCTGTCGGGTACGTAGAAAACGTACCACTGTGAGTTCACAACAAAGGCACCAGCCGTGACCAATGCAGCCGCACGGCGAAGTTTTCGTGATGCGCGCCACACAATCCACGGCGAAACAAGCACAAACAAAACTGTCGTTACGACTCCTATCACGGAGATCGCCGTTCCGTACCATGGGTCAACGCTCGTACCCTCGCAGGGCCGCAGAGGACAGGTCTCAGCTAGAAACACCGACCATCCCGAAATGCCGTGATCGAGTCTGCTACCCAGAAAACCCTTCACCGCCGGAAGGAACCACGAGGCCGTGTGGAGCAACCATGCCGCCGCAATCACCAGATGCCGCCTTGTCATTTTGCACGGCTCTCCTGCTCACGAATGTCACGGATGACAGTATATGCACAAAACGCGCAACACGAGATAGTTGGCGTTAAATCCCCCCCATACCACTCACTGTCCCAGAGACGGTTCACCACCAGGCGGATTTCGGCAACTCGGACTGATGGCCTAAGTCCTGGTAGCCGGACAATTGGATTTGGGCAGATTGCTTTTCCGGTTAGCGCCTATCAGGCATGTTGATTATTTCGGGTGCTTCGTCACCCGACCGCGACGTTGGCCTGCTCCTTCCATCGT
>Ga0182024_10023119_pt1 | contig 11158 bp, 17 predicted proteins | sample P32metaG_FD_120480 | JGI IMG/M metagenome (GOLD analysis project Ga0182024, IMG submission 120480) | Permafrost microbial communities from Stordalen Mire, Sweden - P3-2 metaG (Illumina Assembly) | ecosystem: Environmental > Terrestrial > Soil > Wetlands > Permafrost | place: Sweden: Stordalen... | reverse complement strand
GTCCAACCAAAGGAGAAAAGGCCATGTCGCTAGGACTCATTCTCGTCATTCTGCTTATTATCTTCCTGCTCGGTGGCTTTAGCGGCCGCTTCGGCGGCTACGGCTACGGCTACGGTCACGGCGGCGTGGGTATCATCGGCACCATCCTGATCATCGTTGTCGTCCTCATGCTGCTTGGTCGGCTCTAATCTGACCGGCGCCTTCGCTTGCATCGGGAGAATCACTTCGTCGACCGCATCGGGTGGCTGCGAGCCGCGGTGCTCGGAGCCAACGATGGCATCATATCGACCGCAAGTTTGATCGTCGGCGTTGCCGCGGCGGCCGCGACACAAAACGCTGTTTTGGTCGCCGGTGTCGCCGGCCTGGTGGCCGGCGCCATGTCGATGGCCGCCGGCGAATATGTGTCGGTCAGTTCGCAGTCAGACACAGAACGGGCAGACCTCGCGCGCGAGCGTAAGGAGTTGAACGAGAACCCCGCGTTCGAGCTTGATGAGCTTACCGAAATCTACGTCCATCGCGGCGTCGACAAGGCGCTCGCGCGGTAGGTTGCCCAGCAGCTGATGAAGAAAGATACCTTGACCGCGCACGCGCGCGATGAGCTCGGGATTTCGAAAATCACCACCGCACGTCCCGTGCAGGCGGCGCTGACATCGGCGGTGACGTTTTCGGCCGGCGCGGCCATGCCGTTGCTCATGGTTGTGGTATCGCCAACCGATGTGCTTGTACCGGTCGTATCGGCGGCGTCCTTGGGCTTTCTCGCTCTGCTCGGTGCGATCGGTGCAAAGACGGGCGGTGCAAGCATTCTGCGCGCTACCGCGCGCGTGACATTCTGGAGCGCCTTGGCGATGGCGCTCACCGTCGGTATCGGGAAATTATTCGGTACGGTTATCTGATGGCAGTGACGGCACAGGAGATACAGAGCCGGTCACTAGAGGCGTTTGCTGCGCGCCAGGTTAGTTTCCTCTGAACGTTCGATCTTCCGGAATTGATACGATCTTGAGGCAGACCCGCGTCAAACCGGAAATGCCGAGTTCCCGTGCGGCAACCTGCGACACATCGATTATTCTTCCGCCGATGAAAGGGCCGCGGTCGGTGATTCGCACCACCGTCCAACGTGTGTTGTCTTGGTTGTCGACGACCACCAGCGTTCCGAATGGCAGCGTCCGATGCGCGGCGGTAAACTCTTCCGGGCGCGTGTCTTCTCCGTTTCTTCGCGGACGCTTGAGTAAAATGAAGCGAGACCGCACTCGTCCGGCTTTCTGTCGGCTGCGTTCGTCGGCCCTAACAAGCAAGCCGATAGGAATGCAGCTGCAAGCAAGTGCGACTCGCCGATCATGGATTGTTTGTAATCGGAGAATGGGCACAGTGACATTGAGATGAATCAAACAAGGCGTAATCCGCCGGTCTCTTGGAGGCTGACGGATGACGCTTTGCTGGTTCGCCGAATGGGCTGTTGCATGACTGGCCGATGCTGCGCACAATGCGCAGGAACAATAGAGTGCCCTATGCGTCAGCCGCCCAGCCAAAATCCTGCCCCCCAAGACGGTCTCGCCGGCCACGCGCTGGGCCATGCCCTGAGCCGGCGCGCGGTGCTGGCAGGCCTGCCGCTGATGCTGGCCGGTTGCGTCTCCGCCGATTATGGCGCCGTCAGCGACGGCGGCTTCGTCACCGCGCCGATCGACATGACCACCGTCGATCCGAGCTTGCTGCGCCAGGAGGTCGCCTGGCACGGCAAGGAGAAGCCGGGCAGCATCGTCGTCAACGTGCCGGAACGCCGGCTCTATCTGGTCGAGGCCGGCGGCAAAGCGATACGCTACGGCGTCGGGGTCGGCCGCACCGAGGGCACGAATTTCCGTGGGCAAGCGATCATCGGCCGCAAGGAGAAATGGCCGCACTGGACGCCGACCGCGAACATGATTGCGGCGATGCCGCGCTATAAGCCGTACGCCGGCGGCCTGGAAGGCGGTCCCGACAATCCGCTCGGCGCACGCGCGCTCTATCTCTATCGCGACGGCCACGACACGTTTTTCCGTCTGCACGGCACCACCGAACCGGAGACCATCGGCCACGCGGTCTCCTCCGGCTGCATCCGGTTGTTCAATCAGGACATCATCGATCTCTACAACCGCGTGCCGGTCGGCACCCATGTGACGGTTGTGCAAGGCTGAGCGCGGGCGCTTACGTCAACGGACTCCCGCGTCGTCCCTTGGTGTCGCCATGAACCGCCGTCGCCGGCGGCTTCAGGAAGGCGTCGAAACGCTCCCGCACAATGGCGTAACACTCGCACGATGCCTTCTCGAGGCCCATGCGATCGAGAACCTGAATCGTGCCCCGGCGATAGCTGATTAGTCCGGCCGCCTGCATGGATTGCGCCGCAAGCGTCACCGACTTGCGGTTGGCGCCGAGGATGTTCGCCAGGAATTCGTGGGTATAGGTCAGGGATTCGCCTTCCGCCCGATCGTGCATCATCAGCAGCCAACGGCACATTTTCTCTTCCGTGCTGTGCATGGCATTGCAGGCGACGGTCTGCTGGACCTGGGACCGCAGCGTCTCCGAATAGCTGACGAACAGATCGCGCACGTGCTCGCTGTTCTTGAATTCGGATTGCAGCAATTCGATCGGGCAACGAACCATGTGGCCCTCCAGCTGCACAATGCATCGATTGAAGGACACCCGGCTGTACATGGCCGCGAACAGACCGAACGCCCCTTCGCGCCCGATATTGGCGGTCTCAATGGCGGAGCCGTTTTCCAAAACGGTCAACAGCGAGAGAGAACGGAACCTTGCGGAAAATAAGCGTGCTTCAGCGGGCCACCCGCTTCGCAGACGACGGCGCCGAGCTTGAGCTTGACCGGCTCAAGATGCGGCTCGATCCGCGCACGGCTCGCTGGCTGCAACGCGCCGAGCAACTGATTGCGCCGCACGTCTCCTAGCGCTTTTGACATGGCGGTATCATTTTATGGAGCTACCAAGCAGCAGCATGGGCTGCGTCAATTTTTAGCGGACTAACTCATTTATCCGCGCTTGGTAAGCGCGCATGCTACGGCTGCAATTCCAATTCACGGCCAAGCAGCGAACGCATTTCGAGAATCATGGTGCCTGCGTGGTAAGGCTTGCGGAAAAAGCGGCTGCCTGCCGGCAAATCGCGGTCCGGAACGCGGCTGGATACCACGATGATCTTGATCGGGGGCCAGCGGTCACGCACCGCATGCGCGAGTTTCACTCCGTCCATGCTGCCGGGCATGTCGACGTCAGTGAGTAACAGCGCAATGTCGGAGCGCGCTTTCAATATGGCCACGGCCTGGTCGGCATTGCCGGCTTGAATTGCCTCGAAGCCGGCGTCTTCCACGATACCGGCCGTGAGCGCCATCAAAAGCTGATCGTCTTCGACGATCAGAACGCCATGCGGCGAACGATTGCCGTTTATCATGTCGTCTGCGTCGTGTCGGCGGCAAGTGTTTGGCCGGCATTCGCGCTTGGCTCCGAAAGCGCCAAGCTGGACCAGAACCCCGCCATCCGAACGAAGTGCGACTGCAAGCTATGGCTGCGGGCGGTCCCGGCCAATTGCATGCAATCTGCCTCCAGGCGGAGGCACTCCAGCGCATGTTTTAGCGATCGTTCCGGCTCGGACACGGCGCGCCTCGTAAAGGCCCCCCCATTGTCGTTGCATGTCTTGAATGTCTTGTCGGTGGTCTGCGCCACAGAGGAAAGCGCTTTGACCGCCGCTCTCGCCGACACAGCCGGCTCGGAGCGGGCAGGGCGCAGGAAACGGTTTTCAATGAGTTAATTAAATTCGCTTAATGCCCGTCACAATTACTGCACGATCTTTAGACGGAAACGTTTTCGGCAAGCGTGAGCTCGCTCTCGGAAGCGACCCGTTCATGGGCTTCGGCGATGCTCTTGATGCGATAGCAGGGGTCGCCGGGATCGCGGTCCGAGGCAGGAACGAGAAATCGAATTTCGTAGGAACCCGGCGCCGAGGATCGAAGCACCATCGGCTCGAGGTCGACGATTTGACCGACCTGGTATTTATGAACCACGAGGCTCTCCTTTCATCTTGGCGGCGGCGGGCTTCACGGGATCGTCATCCTGCGGGTGGACGTCCTGCGCGTGGATGATCTTGTCGAAATTGTGCGCTAGCCAGTCTTCGTTTTGCGCCAAAAGGCTGAAGCTTTGCTTCCGCCGCTGGAGCTCGATGATTTCGCTGGGCGCGACGGCGGTTTTAAGCAATTCGGCGTATTCCGGCGCTTTTGCGCGAAACTGTTCGGCCGTGAACATCGGAAAATTCCCTTCGTGGCATGCATCGAGCGGTCTTCCGCGCGTGCTGCCACAACGTTTGCTTTAAGATGATGGTCATCTTATATGGTGACGATCGAGCCGAATTGCTATTCCCTCGACTCCGAGCGAATAAAGGCGCATGTTTTCAACATAAGGCGCTTGCTACAGCGCCCCGGCGTTCGCGCCAACCTAACGAAAATTCGTGCTGCCTTGCCTACGTTCAAAAGCGTGGCGAAAGGTTCACATGTTAACTTCTGCGTTGTCGAAAGAAGCTCCGTTTATCGATCTCGAAGACGGACTTACGCTCGCGCATGCCATCGTCGATACCGTCCGTGACCCGTTGGTCGTGCTCGACCATGACTTGCGCGTCATCGCCGCGAGCCGGTCGTTCTATCAGACCTTCCGGCTTGTGCGCGACGATGTCCGCGGCCACCTGCTTTATGAGATTGACGGCGGACAATGGGACATCCCGGAGCTTCGTGAACTTTTAGGGTCCATCTCAAGCGGACAATCGTCCGTCGAGGGATATGAGGTCGATCGCGAGTTTCCAGCGATCGGGCACCGCATCATGCTGCTGAACGCGCGCAAGGTCTTCTACGAGAAAGGGACCCACAGTACGGTCCTGCTGGCATTCGAGGACATCACTGCGCGGCGCGCGATCGAGCGGCAGGTCGAGGAATTGCTGCGGGAAAAGGACATGCTGTTGGAGGAGATGCAGCACCGCGTCGCCAACAGCCTGCAAATCATCGCCAGTATCCTGCTGATCAAGGCGCGAACCGTCCAGTCGGAGGAAACGCGGCTGCAGCTGGAAGACGCGCATCAGCGCGTCTTGTCGGTCGCCGCCGTTCAACAGCATTTGCACGTCGATGGCGGCGGCAAGCCGATCAAGATTGGAAATTACCTTACAAAACTATGCGAGACATTGGCACAATCGATGATCGGCGACAGCCGGCCGATTTCGCTCAAGGTCGACGCCGACGCCGGCACCGCGCCATCGCGCGATGCCGTGAGCATCGGGCTTGTCGTCACCGAATTGGTGATGAACGCGCTGAAACACGCGTTCCCCACCGAGAGGGCCGGCGCGGCGATCGTCGTTTCTTACAAAGTGGCAGGCCCCGACTGGAAGCTGGCGATCACCGACAACGGGATCGGCAAGCCGGACGTGAGCGCCAGCGTGACCAAGCCCGGGCTCGGCACCAGCCTTGTCAAAGCCTTGACGCGGCAACTCGACGCGGTCGTCGATATTGTCAGCGGTCCCGGCGGCACGGCCGTATCCGTCACGCACGCGACATTTAAATCCAAACCGTCCGAATCCAGAGCGCCGACGGCCGCGGTGTAGCGATGTGGCTGCCATGGGAATCTCAGGACAAGCCGGCGAATATGGCGATCAGTTTTCCAAATCGCAGCCGCAGCTACGACGCGACGCGGCGGGCGGTTCATTTCTGGGGACACGATCGTTCGATCGAGAGTTCGTTCTATGTGACCGCGGAAGCGCTCGGGCAGTTCCAGCCGAACGCGCGCCCCGACGCGGACGACCTTCTGCGGGCGTTCGACAGCAACCGCGACCGTATCTACGCAATCGCCGCCAAGGTCTACGCGCGCGGCCGACGGGGGTCCTACGATCTCAATATTGCCGACTTCTGACGGCGGTTTGTCCGCCGACGCTGCAATCCACAACAAAGGAATGAATGTGAAACAAGCCGATAAGAGACCGGGCAATCTGCGCACCAATGCAATGCCGACCGACGGCTATGTCTTGTCCGTCGATGGAAAACTGAAGACGCATTTTAGCACGTCGGCGGAAGCTTCGGTTGCCGCTTCGAAACTCAAGCAAAGTTTTCCGATGATCCAGGTCGCGGTGTACGACGCGGCGGAAAGAATCTATACGCCGGTTGGGCTGGACGAAAAGACTGCCGGCGCCGCCGGCGCCGCCGTCGCTGTCAAGCCATGACCTGACGCCGGCCTCGGCATTACGGGCTAATTGCTTACTTTGATACCGGCGTCCTGGATGACCTTCGCCCATTGCGGCCGTTCCGCCGCGATTGAGGCCGCGAACTCCGCGGGTGAACCGCCGATCACTTCCATGCCGATATTGCTCAGCCGCTTGCGTACGTCCGCCGGGGCAAGGGCTTTCACCATGTCCTGGTGAAGTTTCTCGATGATCGCGGGCCGGGTTCCGGCCGGCGCCATCAGGCCGATCGACAGAATCGACACAAAGCCCGGATAGCCGGCTTCGATCACGGTCGGCAGATCGGGCACCGCCGGAAAGCGCGTCGCGGACGTGACGGCGAGCGCGCGCAATTTGCCTTCCCGCACCAGCGGAATCAGCGGCGAGATGGCGCCGAAGAACATGGTAATGCGCCCACCCAGCAGGTCGGTGATGACAGGAGCTGCGCCGCGATAGGGCACGTGCTGGATATCGACGTGCGTTATCGCCTTGAACAGCTCGCCGGCAAGGTGCTGCGTCGTTCCGACTCCGGCCGAGGCAAAACTCTTGCCCGGGTTCGCGCGCAAATACTCGACCAGTTCCTTCACGGTCTTGGCGGGCACTTCATTGGGGACGACGAGAATATTGGGCGAATAGACCGCGAGCGAGATCGGCGTCAGATCGGTCGCGGGGTTGAACGGCATCTTGTAGAGACTGGGATTGACGACGAGCTGGGCGTTGGTCGACACCAACAGCGTGTATCCGTCGGGCGCGGATTTGGCGGCGCGATCGGCCGCGATATTGCCGCTGGCCCCGGTAATGTTCTCGACCACCGCCGGCTGGCCCCAGATCGCCGACAGCCGGTCGCTGACGACGCGCGCGAGGATGTCGACCGGGCCGCCCGGCGGGTAGCCGACGAGCACCCTGACCGCGTGGTCCGGATATCCGCTTTGCGCCTCGGCGTTGCCTGCCGCCGAAAACATCGCCAGCGCGGCAATAAGCGCTGCGGCCGCCTTCACTTTGATGGTCATCGCTTCCTCCCCTTTTTTTGCTTGAGGATAGTAAACGCAACGAGCGAGGGGAAAACAACCGGAATTAGGTGCATTAAGGCCGGCCGGTTTCAGCCAGGCCGTCGCGGCGGTAGCCGGGAGGGCGCGCGGGACATGCGCCAATTCTGCGCCCGTCCGCCTGTCGCGCATGTATTGCTACTGACGATGATCATATGGTCAGGGTGCTCGAAAGCGCGTGTTCATTTCATTTTTACTTGTGTCGACCTGCATCTTGCGGCTGCGGGACGTGTGGCGTCGCACCATTTCATTGAAAAGGTTTGCTACATGACCAAAAACGTCGCTCCCGCTACCTCGATGAACATCGCCGACATGGTTACCTATGGAATTGTCGGTTGCATCGCAGTCTCGTTCTTGGTGGCATTTATTCTGTGGCACTAGCGGCCGGTTGACGGCCCGCTTTTTGTCTGCTTTTCGCCCTTTGGCGTTGCCGCCGCGAGCGGCCGGACGCGCTTGTTCCGGGACGTCGCCAGGTGCGCTGAAGGCCGGACTCTGATATAGGCTGCCGCCGCATGAACGTGGACAAGCGAGCAGGGACCCTATGTCGAAGCAGGCGATGCGCGAGGAAACCGAACGGCTCATCAAAGAGGCGCTCGAGCGCAAATCGGTCACGGTGACGCAGGGCGACACCCGGATCGAGACCAAGTGCGGAAAGTGCGGTGCCTTGAACCGCGTCAAGATGCCGAAAGGACAATCCCGCGTCGAATATTCGTGCAAGGACTGCGGGCATAAGCAAAAGGCGCTTTGACGGCCGGGCGTACGGTCGTCAAAGCGTGCCTGACTAGGCTATTTGGCGCTCGCGGCTTTCAGGATCGGCGTCAGCCGCGCGATTTCGCTGTGCACCAATGCGGCCAAGGCCTTCGGTCCGCGCTCGTCCGGCTCCGCGATCTGGGCGCCGAGATCGGTCAGCCGCTTTTGCACCGCCGGCTCATCGAGGCCTTCGCTCAAAGCTTTGGCGAGCTTGTCGATAATCGCCTGCGGCGTGCCCTTCGGCGCGAATATCGCATAGAAAGGCGCGCAGTCGAACTGCGGGAAACCCTGCTCATAGGAGGTCGGCACGTCCGGCAACAGCGGGCTGCGCTTCTTGGCGGCGATGGCCAGCGCCTTGACCGTGCCTTTGCGCACATGCTGCAAGGGCCCGAGCACCGGGTCGCAATCGTAGTCGACGTTGCCGGCAAGGATGGCGTTCATCACCGGGGCCGTGCCGGTGAACGGCACCAGCGTCGGCTTGATGCCGATGGCCGAGTTGAGCAGAAGACAACCGATATACGACACCGATCCGATGCCGGCGTGCCCCATGTTGAGCTTGCTCTCGTTCGCCTTGGCCCAGGCGGCGAACTCCTTCAGGTTGTTGGCGGGGATGTCCTTGCGAACCGCAAGCAATTCCGGCTGCACGGCGGTCAGGTTGACCGGCTCGAAATCCTTTTCCGGGTCATAGCCCAGGTTGGGATAGAAAATCGGTGCCAGCGCATTGGTGCCCATGTGTCCGGCAAGCAGCGTGTAACCGTCGGGGTTGGCGCGCGCCGCGCGGGTCGCGCCGACCGTGCCGCCGGCCCCGGCGACGTTCTGGACGACGAACGATTGGCCGAGATGGCGGGACAAGATGTCGGACGCGATGCGGCCCATCACATCGGCCGGCCCGGCCGCCGCGAATGGCACGATCACCGTCACCGTGCGCGTCGGATAATCTTGCGCCTGCGCGCCGCCTAGTCCGGCCAGCGCGAACAGCGCTGCCGCGATCCAATGTCCCTTCATCGCTTCCCGCTTGATAGTGGCGGTTCTAGCGACCGCCTGCTTAGGCATAGTATAGCGAAAGGGCGGTGAACTGAACCCGCAATTCATGCGGCGCTTCGGGACGCCATCCGAGGTTCGGGCTCCGCGCCTTACTACCCTTTACGCGCCGAAGTACAGTTTCAGCGCGGTTTCGCCGAAGATTTTTGACCGGGCTACCGGGTCGGCGATGCAACCGGTCAACCAGTCGACCGTGGACTGATAGGTAAACTTGGCCTCGTGTCCGACGAATGGGGAGTCGCTCGCCCAAACCAGCCGGTCGGGCCCGGCGATGCGCAAAAGTTCGCGGGCGTAGTCGACGGCTTGCGGTCCAAGCCGGTAGCCCGCCGAAACCTTGACCCAGGTGCGGCCCTTTTCGATTGAATGCAGCATGGTCTTGAAGCCGTCGCTATTGATTCCGGTTCGGGGGTCGGGGCGGCCGAGGTGATCGATCACGATGTTCACGCCGGAGGCCCCAAGCGTCGGCAGGATTTTCGGCAAGTCCTCGCCTTCGACGTGGGGATGGACGTGCCAGCCGAGGTCGGCGAGACGGCGAAAGAACGCGCGGTACTCGAATGTCGTAATGTCGGGCAGTGAAGGCAGGCCGATGAACGGCAGCCGCACGCCGACGACGCCATCTCTGCTCATGGCTTCGAGCGCAAAACGGTCGACCGTGGGCTTGAGGATGACGGTGCCGCGCAGTCGCTTCGGTTGCGCGCGGAGCGCTGCGATCGTGTAGTCGTTGTAGTCGCCCCATGGGCTTGCCGCGGCGATCACCGCGCGCTCGATGCTGTGAGCATCGAGCGTCGCCATCAATTGCTCGTGCGTGAAGCTGTAGGTCGGCGCATGCCGCGGATTGTCGATGAGCGGCATGGCGGTGGTGAAGACATGAACGTGCGCGTCGATTTTCAAATCATCCGGCATGCCGCCACCTATTGCTATGATGCCGGCTAATGCGGCTGAATTCCGGCCTTCTTGATGACCTCGGCCCATTTCGCGATATCGGCGGCAAGCCGGCTGCCGAGTTCCTCAGGCGTGCTTGCTTTTGCTTCGCTGCCAAGATTGAGGATGCGCTCCTTGAAATCGGGGCTCGCGACGATGGCCCGAATGTGGCCATTGAGAAAGGTGACGATCTCCTTTGGCGTCTTCGCCGGCGCGACGATGGAATTCCAGCCCACGACTTCGGCATTAACGCCGCCTTCCCTGAGCGTTGGCACATTCGGTCGCATCGGCGAGCGGGTCTCGCCGGTTGCCGCTATGGCCTTGATCTGTCCGCTGTCGATCGCCGATTTCAGCGCGGTGTACGATTCCACTGCAATCTGGGTGTCGCCGCGCAAAAGCGACGTCAGCATGTCCGGCGTGCTGCGATAGGTCACCACTGTCATCGGTATGCGGGTTGCGGATTTAATTAATTCGGCCGTGACGTTCTGCGTGCTGCCGGCGCTGATGGTGCCGACGTTGAACTTGACGGGATCATTGCGCGCCGCGGTCAGCACGTCCTTGATGTCGTGCAGGGAGGAATCCGGCTCGGCGAGGATTAGCAGATCAAAATAGGCCACTGTCGATATCGGAGTGAAGGCGGTGGCCGGGTCGAACGGCATGGTCTTGAGCAGCGATTTACTGAGCGCGATGCCGCTCGACAGCACGAAGAGCGTATAGCCGTCCGGCTGCGCCGACGTAACGGCGTTGCCCGCGACGATGCCGCCGGCGCTGGGCCGGTTCTCGATTACAACCTGCTCGCCGGTGCGCTCCGCGAGCTTCTGGCCGAGCAGTCGCGTGGTGATGTCGGCGAGGCCGCCGGGACCGAACGGGATGATGATCCGGATCGGGCGATTGGGATAGGCCTGCGCGCTGGCCGTTTCGATGGTCGCGCCGACAAACAGCAGCGCAATTAGCAGCGTCAGTGCGCGTCTCAAGGCTTCCCCCGTAGAAATTCTTTCCGTTCTCGGACGATTTTGTAGCAGCCAGCCCTGGCCGTTCCAATTCCGAATGAAGGTCCGATTTCGGGAGGAAAGACGCCGCTTTGCACCCGTCATCTACATTGCCTATATGACAGTCCGAACGGAGCCCCCAACCCCGATGCCCCCCCACGCCCCCGCCAAAATCCCCGTCACCG
>Ga0182024_10023118_pt1 | contig 11158 bp, 9 predicted proteins | sample P32metaG_FD_120480 | JGI IMG/M metagenome (GOLD analysis project Ga0182024, IMG submission 120480) | Permafrost microbial communities from Stordalen Mire, Sweden - P3-2 metaG (Illumina Assembly) | ecosystem: Environmental > Terrestrial > Soil > Wetlands > Permafrost | place: Sweden: Stordalen... | reverse complement strand
GGGACTGCGGCAGCAGGCGGGCTCCTCCGGGCAGCTCGCGTGCGCACGACCGGCGCGTGGCTCGTTGCCGGGATGCTGGTCGGGCTGGCGGCCTTGCATCGTCCGATCGACGCGGTGCTCGCAGTCGCGCCGGTTGTCGGCTACCTCGCGTGGATGTTGCGCAGAGAGTTTCTGCGACCGCGAGTTTCGGGGGCGGTAGCGGTAGGGGCCGCGCCGTTCGCGGCGCTGCTGCTCGCGTACAACGCGACGGTGATGGGGAGCCCGCTGCGGTTCGCGTTCGGCGTGACAGGCAGACAGGACACGTTCCTGTTCGGCTGGCGCGCGAGTTACCTGACACCCGGAACGGAGCACGCGGATGAGATCCACTACACGTTGGGTCGAGCGTTGTCGACGCTCGGCCACGACCTCGCGCTGATGCCGCGGTTCGTTGCCCTCGCCCCACTCGTGTTGTGCTTCGCCGGTACGGCGATCTGGAGTCGGCGCAGGGATCCCCGCTGCTGGTTGCTGCTCGCAATGGTCGCAGCCGTGATCGGTGGCTATGTCCTGTGGTGGGGAACGGCCAACGCCCAGTTGTTCGGGATCGATCGGGCGTTGGGGCCGTTTTACGACTACGCGGCCCTGGCGCCGCTATGCGTGCTCGGCGCGTGGGGTGTCACCAGCGTGCGGCTACGCGCTCGGTGGCTGGTCGGCCTCGCTCTGGTCGCGTTGATATGGGGAGCCGCCGCATCGTGGAACGTGCTCTCGTTCGCACGGCAGGAAGGTCGCATCCGCTCGGCTGACGTGCGACTGACGGAGCCGCCATCGGCGCAGCCGACACTTGTGCTTGTTCCCCCCGTATATCCAGGCGACCCGTATCTCCGCTATGCGAGCGACGATCTGCTCGCCGGTCGACGGCTCGTCGCCCTCGACGTTGCCGGCCGACGACTCGAACTCGTCAGCCGATACCCAGATCGCGTGTGGTTCCTGGTACGCGACTTCCGCCGCTACGGGAACGCCTTCGGCCCGACGCTTCGCGATCGAGTGCGCCTGACCGTCGTTCGCGGTGCGGCACTGTCCCTGAAACTCCGCGCGATTGTCACGAGCGCACGGGCCGGATCGACCTACCTCCGAATCGGCGGCCGGCCGGCCGTCATCGCGAGTTCGGGGAGCGGTCAGCTGCAAGCCGCGTGGACGATCACGCCCGCCATGGTCGCCTCTCACACCGCGATCAACATCGCGATCGGAGTAACGGTCGCGGCACCCGGCGCGCCTGCCCCGCGGACCGTGACGCAGGAGTGGTACGAGTGCCGCTTCGAAGCTCGCGTTACCGGAAACCAAATCGAAGCGCTGGCACCCTGCGACGGTTGGCACCATTACGAGTTCCCAAACGGCCAGACGGCCCTCTCCCACGAAGATCTCTCCCAAATTCTCGACATCACGCTCACGGCTCGGCCCACAAACTCGCCGACAACGCACCCATGACGCCGCAGCGTGTCCACAGCCGACGACAGCGCCAAGTGCGAACACGTCGGGCACTTAACCGCGAACACGCCGGGCGTGCGTGCGGTGCGTGGAGGTGGTGGGAGTCGAACTCGCCGTCCGCGCTCCCTCTGGAGTCCCGATGCTTCGGCAACAGCCCAGGTCCAGGGTCGGGATGCGCTCTTATCCGGTGGTGTTCGACATTTACCGTTCGTGACCCCGATTTTGTGTCATGCGCGTGTTCACGCGTGTTCGCGTGTCGCAGCCGTGTCAAAACGCGGGCTCGGCGCGCTTGTGCAGCGACCACGTTCTGTGGTGTTACCTGCGAAGTTGATACAACGATTTCGCAAGTCGCGCGAACGCGCCTACGCCTTGATGACGAGCAAGCCGGGCACCTCGACGTAGGCATCATCTTGCGTGACGATCGCAACTCCGAGCGACATCGCGGTTGCTGCAATCCACGAATCGTTTACGGGCATCCGCTGGCCGGAGTCGCGCAACAAGGCGCGCAATCGCGCCCACGCGTCGGCGACCGGTTCGTCGATCGGTATGGGATCGAGGGCTTGCGCCGCGGAGAACGTCGCGAGGCGGCGGTCCCGTGTATCGATGTCGGCCGCGGCGAGCACGCCGGCGCGCAGTTCGCCAATGGTGATGATCGACACGGCGACGTCGTCGGGAAGCGCGCTGACGTCGAGCGCTCGTCCGGACTCACGAGCGATGAAGACGCTCGTGTCGGCGATCCCTGCCGTCACGCGAGCGAGAGGTCGTCGGTCGTGTCCGGTGCGAGTTCTCTGAGCTCCGACGTCAGGTTGGCATCGGCTTGTACCAGCCGCCCGACGAATTGGTCGCGACCGACCCATCGTCGACGCTGACGCACCGGTTGGAGGATGCCGACGGCCCGTCCGTTCACGGTGATCGTCACGGCCTCACCGGCTTCGACGCGTGCAAGGACGCCCCGGGTGTCGTTCCGAAGCTCGCGAGAAGCAATCTCAGTCATGCGACAACTGTAGAATAATTGCTACACTGCCTGGACGGTGATCGGCGGGCGCTCGTTCGAGCTGGCCCCGTCAGTGCCTGGGTAGGGACCCGGAAGAGCCAGAGCCTGGTTCGCCCGGCGCGGCAACGTCGAACGCGCGCCGGCGGCACACGCCGAGTTCTGGTCAGGCAGAGCGACCACCACAGGTGACGCGGACGCCGGTCGCCGCGACGCGTCGTGTCACAGGTGCGTCGCGGCCGGCCGACAGAAATACAAAAGTCCTGATCAGCGCATAGGTTTAGGCGTGGAGGTGGCGGGAGTCGAACCCGCGTCTCCCAAGCTCTTAGTGGGACTTCTCCGAGCGCAGCCGATGGTTGGTTTCAGATGGCTGCTGAGCATCGGCACCCCGCAGTCACCCAATCCTCAGTTTGGTGTTCTCACCGGCCCTGAGGCCAACACCGGTGAGTAAGCCACTCTCGATGACGCACCGTCCGAGCGAGTGGCATGCTCGACGCGGGCGAGCTACGAAATTTCTTACGCAGCTAGTGCCATGTTGTTATTGGCGTGTATTGGTTTTGCCGGCTCTTTTGCGACGATCCGGCAACGTCGGCTCGCTTCTCCCACCTCGATCCTCGAGATCGAAGCCACGCACCCCCTTGGTCGATGTTCCTTGCCTGAGCGATCGATTCTACAGTCCGGCGGGTGCGCCCCCATCCACGTGTCGTCATCGTCGGTGCCGGGTTCGGCGGTCTGCAGTGCGCCAAGGCGCTGCGGGGCGAGCCCGTCGATGTCACGCTCGTCGACCGGCAGAACTACCACCTGTTCACACCGCTGCTCTATCAGGTGGCGAGCTGCCTGCTGAACCCGTCGGAAGTCACCGCACCAATACGGAAAGTGCTGCGAGGGGCACCGAATGTCCGATACCGCCAAGGGGACGTCACAGACGTCGACTTTGCGCGCAAACAGGTGCGCCTCGCGGACGGCACCACCCTCGAATACGACGCGCTCGTGCTCGCCACCGGCAGCGTCACCAACTACTACGGCAACGAAGCCGTCGAGTCGGAAGCGCTCGGTCTCAAAGACCTGGGCGAGGCATTGCAGCTCCGCAACCATGTCCTCGACTGCCTGGAGCGCGCGGCCGCGACACCCGACCCCGACGAGCGGGCACGACTGCTCACGTTCTGCATCGTGGGCGGCGGACCGACCGGCGTCGAGTTCGCAGGCGCGCTGGCCGAGCTCGTCCGTCTCGTTCTTCCACACGAGTATCCCGAGTTCCCGCCTTCCGACGTGAGGATCGTATTGCTCGAGGGTGGGGACCGTCTGCTCCCGACGTTCAAGGCGCGTCTGTCTCGGTACGCACGCCGTCAGCTCGAACAACGTGGCGTAGACGTGCGTCCCGATTCGCTCGTCGCATCGGCCGACACTCGCGGTGTTGTGCTGCGCGACGGCACCGAACTGCCGACGGCATCCATCGTATGGACCGCAGGTGTTCGCCCAACTCACGTATCTGTGCATCCTGGCGTTCCCCAGACCGAACAGGAGCGACTGGTTGTCGACGGGCACCTGCGCATCCTTGGCGCCGATCAGGTGTACGCCATCGGTGATCTCGCCGCCGTGCCGGGTCGCGCCGGCCGAACGCTGCCGATGCTCTCCCCGCCCGCCATGCAGGCCGGCCGATATGTGGCACGCGAGATCGCGCGTGGCCCCACGCGCAACGTGTTCCACTACCGCGACAAGGGCACGATGGCCACAATCGGACGGCACGCCGCGGTGGCCCAGATGGGCCCCATTCAGCTCACCGGCGTGCTCGGCTGGGTGGCGTGGCTGGTCGTACACCTGTATTACCTGATCGGCTTCGAGAATCGCGTGCGCGTCATGCTTCGTTGGGGTTGGTACTACATACGTCTCGACCGTCCGGTCCGGTCGATCCTGCGGGCGGATCCACCCCGAGCCGAGACGCAGATCAGGCGGCCCGCATAGCTGTCAGGCACCGGCCACGGGACGGCGGACCGGCGGTCGCAGCCGCGTACACGGGAATCCCGACGTTGGCCGCACCGTTACACCAGCGTCCACCATCGCCCGAGACCAGAGGAGACCGAATGGCAACCGTTGAGATCACGACCGACACCCTCGACGCGACGGTGACCGACAACGACATCGTGCTGATCGACTTCTGGGCCGAATGGTGCGGACCGTGCCTGCAGTTCGGACCGGTTTTCGAGCAGGCCGCGAACGACAATCCCGACATGATGTTCGGCAAGGTCAACACCGAAACGCAACCGGAGCTCGGTCGGGCGTTCAACGTCATGTCGATCCCGACGCTGATGATCTTCCGGGAGCAGGTTCTGGTGTTCTCGCAGCCTGGAGCGCTTCCAGCTGCCGCGCTCGAAAACCTCATCGAGCAGGTTCGAGCGTTAGACATGGAAGCAATCCACGCCGAGGTCGACAAGCGCCAAGAGGGAGCGACAGCCACCTCATAGCCTTCCGTACCCTGCTTCGAACGCTGGGCTTGCGAACACACGATCGGCGGGAGTCGAGCGGATCGGTGGTCGTACCCGTCGGCACGAACTGCTGACGTCCACACCGCGGGTCTCACCTGGTCGAAACCGCACCGCGGCAACATGATGACGTCTCACAAGCTCTGTGCTGGGAGCCCTTCGCGATTCGAACCTACGGCGGGGACTCGCGGTGGACGGTCGATGCGGACGTCGGGGCGTCGTGCATGCCTGGTGGCGACGGGATCCGCTTTCTTTCCGACCTCCAACAGGAGTCCCGTCGCGGCTCGGCCGGTCGACGCGAGCGCAGATGCAAGGCGACGCTCCGCCGTGAACCTTCGTGCGGACGAGGCGAACGTGACGGACCTCGCGCGACGACTTAGTCGCGGTCGCCTTTGAGCGCACGTTGCGTCTCGCGGAGTGCGTCGCGCTTGGCGATGGCTTGTCGTTTGTCGTAGCGCGCCTTGCCCCGCGCGGTCGCCAGCTCAACCTTGGCGCGGCCATCCTTGAAGTAGACGCGCAGCGGGACGAGGGTGGTACCTCTGTCCTCGAGCGCACGCGCGAGCTCAACGATCTGCTTGTGGTGCAGCAACAGCTTGCGCGGGCGTACCGGGTCGAGCTCACCTCGGGAGAACTCGTACGGCGACACATGCATCCCGAACAGCCAGACCTCGCCGTCGTCGATCCGTGCGTAACCATCCTGCAGGTTGGCGCGTCCGTTACGGATCGATTTCACCTCCGGACCCTTGAGCACGATCCCGCACTCATAGGCGTCGAGCACAAAGTAGTCGTGACGGGCCTTGCGGTTCGTGATTACGACCTGATCGCCGCGTCTGGACATAGAACATCGACGGTACCCTGCGGGAACGGTTCGCCCGGCCGTTCCCCACGCCCGATCGATCGACCAAACTAGAGGCGTGGCTCGCGTTCGTAAGGCCCCGCCCGGCGTCGATGTGCGTGTCGCGCTGCTCGACGCGGCCGGTCAGCTGTTGCTTTCGGAGGGCGCCGGGGCCATGACGACGCGGCGTCTCGCGTCGATGGCCGGTACGACGACCCAGGCGATCTACACGGAGTTCGGCGGCAAGGAAGGCATCGCGCGGGCAATGTACCGGGAGGGTTTCGAACGTCTCGAAACGCGCCTGCGGGCCGTCGAGCAGACATCGGACCCACTCTTCGACCTCTTACAGCTGGGCCGCGCGTACCGCAACGCGGCGCTCGACAGTCCGCATTTCTACGGCGTGATGTTCGGCCGTCCGATTCCCCAGTTCACACCCGACGCCGATGACCTCGCGGCAAGCTTGATCGCCCACGACCTGCTGTCCGGCGCCATCGAGCGCGTGATCGCGACGGAGGCGCTCGGGCCAGGCGCGGACGCCGACGCCATCGCCCAATGGCTCTGGGCGGTTGTGCACGGCGTCGTCAGCCTCGAGCTGAGCGGGACGATGGAGGTCGACGACCCGACCTACGACGAGTTCCTGCGTCTCTCCCTGACGGGCCTTTTGGTCTGACCGGCGGGCTGAAGTACCGAATTGTCTTTCGGGCGACATCGGCACGTAACACCGCGCTGAGACGATCTCAGTCGTGGGCGATCTGCTCGACGGCTACCGGATCGATGCCGGTTGGGACGAGATGCTCGAATCTCGCGACCAGCCCCGCACCCACTACCGGACCTTGTTCGAGCAGATCCAAACGCTTTCTCGGGCCGATTTCGAAGAGCGATGCGGTATGCGAGATCGCGTGTTTTCCGATCGAGGCGTGACGTTCGCGTTCTCGGGAGAGGAGGAGCGGCCATTTCCACTCGATCTCGTTCCCCGCATCATGTCCGCCGCCGAATGGTCGATCGTCGAACGTGGGGTAGGCCAACGCGTCCTTGCGCTCGAGCGCTTCCTTGCCGACGTGTACGGACCTGGAGAGATCATGCGCGATCGGGTCGTGCCCCGCCGGCTCGTCGTCACGTCGAAGCATTTTCACCGCGTGGTCGCAGGCGTCGAGCCCGCGGGAGACGTTCGGGTGCATGTCGCCGGAATCGATCTCGTTCGCGACGACGAGGGCCGGCTGCGGGTCCTGGAAGACAACGTGCGGACACCGTCGGGAATCTCGTACGTCGTCGAGAACCGACGCGCGATGACGCACGTATTTCCCGAGTTGTTCGCGTCGCATCGGGTCCGTCCGGTCGCGAACTACCCGTCCCGACTCTTGGAGGTTTTGCGCGCGACCGCGCCCACCGGAGTGTCGGATCCGACCGTTGTCGTCCTCACCCCTGGTGTCCACAACGCCGCCTACTTCGAACACTCGTTCCTGGCTGGCCAAATGGGCGTCGAGCTAGTTGAGGGCCGCGACCTGGTATGCCGCGACAATCACGTGTTCATGCGTACGACGGCCGGCGACGAGCCGGTCCACGTCGTGTATCGCCGGGTCGACGACGAATACTTGGATCCGTTGCATTTCCGTGCCGACTCGATGCTCGGCTGCGCAGGTCTTGTCAACGCCGCCCGCGCCGGCAACGTCGCGATCGCGAACTTCGTCGGCAACGGCGTCGCCGACGACAAAGCGATCTATCCGTACGTCCCCGCGATGATCGAGTACTACCTCGGCGAAACGCCCGTGCTCGACAACGTTGCGACGTACGACCTCGCCGATCCCGACGTACGCGAATGGGCGCTCGATCGGCTCGACGGTCTGGTGTGGAAACCGGTCGACGGATCCGGCGGCTACGGGCTGGTGATCGGACCCCACGCCGACCAAGAACAACTCGCCGTGCTCGCACGCGCGGTGGTCGCCGATCCGCGGGCGTGGATCGCACAGTCGCCGATCGCGCTTTCGACGGCACCTACGTACGTCGACGGAACGATGGGCCCCCGCCATCTCGATCTGCGCCCCTTCGCGTTGCACGACGGCGAACGGGTGTGGGTGGTGCCGGGCGGGCTCACGAGGGTCGCACTCCCCAAGGGCAGTCTCATCGTGAACTCGAGTCAAGGAGGTGGATCGAAGGACACATGGGTGCTCGCCGATCTCGTCGACGACGGACCCGCCGTCGACGAGACGGCGGACAAGGGGACTCGGTCAGCCGACGGGAAAGCCCCACCGTTGCTGACCCGCCGGCCGCCCGATCCGGGCCCACCCGTCGGCCATCACGCCGCGGCGCAACAGCAACAGTGACCTGATCATGCTTTCGCGCATCGCCGAATCGCTCTATTGGATCGGTCGCTACACCGAACGGGCCGAGAGCACGGCCCGCATTCTCGACGTCTACTCGCACAGCGTGCTCGAGGACCGTCGAGGTGAGGAAGAATCGGCGTGTGTGCGGCTGCTCGACGCGCTGGGCGCCGGGGATGCAGCGACGGCGGTTGGAACCGAGGTCGACGCCCTGATCGCGTTCGTCGTCGACGATCCCCGATATCCGGGATCGATCACACGTTCGCTCGAGGCCGCATGGGCCAACGCTCGCGGCGCCCGGGAGGCCATCTCTTCGGAGATATGGGAAAGCATCAATACGACCCACGCAACACTGTCTGCGCGCCGGGGCGGCTCGGCATTCGCCCGCCACAACCTCCTCGGTTGGGTTCGCGATCGCGCCGCGATCGTCGCCGGGTTGGCCGACGCCAGCATGAGCCACGACGACAGCTGGCGCTTCATCGTGCTCGGCCGCACCCTCGAGCGGGTCGACATGACCGTCCGTCTGCTCTCGACTCGGCTCGGCGAAGCGTGGGGGACCGAAGGTTGGGTCGCGATGCTGCGGTCGTGCGCGGCCTACGAGGCGTATCTGCGCAACTTTCGCCGCGGCGTCGTGGGAAGCCGGGCTGTCGAGTTTCTTCTGCTCGATCGGCTCTTCCCGCGGTCGGTGTTCCACGCGTTGAGCGCCGCGGAGAGCGTACTGTTCGACCTCGATCCCGGGCCCGCCCGCCGAGGGACCGAAAGTGAAGCTCGCCGGCTTGTCGGGCGCGCATGCGCCGAGCTCGAATTTGTGCGCGTCGACGAGCTCGAGGCGTCACTGCCGGCTCAGCTCGGCCAGCTCGAACTCGCCGGTAGCGAGGCGCACCTTGCGATCGCGGAGCGGTTCTTCCATGCGTCGACCGCGATTCGGTGGAGCGCGTAATGACCTGGCGTCTGTCGGTCGAGCATGTGACCACGTACACGTACGCGGGCGACGTGCTCGCGTCGTACAACGAGGCCCGCCTCACGCCATCCCGAGACGGACAACTCGTCCTCGACCATCGCGTTCATGTCACGCCGCGGGTGCCGATCATGCGCTACGTCGACTATTGGGGAAGCGAGGTCTGCTCCTTCGACGTCAGCGAGCCGCATCAACGGCTCGTCGTCACGGGGCGATCGTTGGTCGAGACCGCGCCGCTTCGCAGCTTGCGGACCGACTGCCCCCCCGGCTGGGAGCTCTTCCAGGCCGAGGGTCTACGCGACGAATTTTACGAATGCCTCACAAGCTCGGCTTTCGTGACCTGCGAGGATCCGCGTGTCGTCGCGGCTGCGAGCTTCCTCACGGGATGTGCCGATCCATGTTCCGCCGTGGTCGCCGCCACGGAATGGACCCGTGACCACCTGGCGTACGAGCCGGGGGCGACCGACGTGTCGACGACGTCGGATGGTGCGCTCGACCTCGGGTGCGGCGTCTGCCAAGACTTCGTGCACGTGACGATCGCGCTGCTCAGAGCCTGCGGCATCCCGGCTCGCTACGCGTCGGGCTACCTGCATCCGCACGAGGACGCAGAGATCGGTGACACCGTCACCGGTCAGAGTCACGCGTGGCTCGAAGCGTGGCTCGGCGAGTGGTATCCGGTCGACCCCACCAGCGGTGCCGAGGTCGGCGAACGGCACGTGCTCGTCGCCCGCGGCCGCGACTACGGCGATGTCGCTCCCCTCAAGGGCGTGTTCCACGGTCCCCCCGACCTGAGCGTCGACGTGCGGGTCGCGATCGAGCGGGTCGCGTAATGTCGGCACGCGCTCCACCGGCCGGTCGGGCAGCTGGCCACCAGAGCTCAGGTAACGTTCGCTGCCGATGCGATGGTTCGACGAGTGCCGGTACGGCATGTTCGTACACGCGAACATCGCGACCGTGCCCGCGTTCGCGCCAGTGCACGAATACGCCGACTGGTACTGGGCGTTCCTCGAAACCAAACCGGACATGGTGCTCCATCCGACCTGTCCGTTGCCGGAGGTGGCCGCCTGGCACAGGGAACACGCCCGCGGACGCCCCTTCGACGACTTCGTCGAGCAGCTGACGTTCGAGCGTTTCGACGCCGACGACTACGCGCAGCTCCTCGAAGACGCCGGGATGCGGTACCTGGTACACGTCACCAAACACCACGACGGCTTCTGCTGGTGGGACAGCGCGTTCTCCAAGCGTTCGTCGGTTCATCTCGGCCCCAAACGTGACGTCACCGCCGAGCTCGCCGCCGCTGTCCGCCGCCGCGGCCATATCTTCGGTTGCTATTACTCGCTCCTCGACTGGAGCCATCCCGAATACCCCGACGGGCAGCGTTACGTCGACGGCTACATGCGCCCACAGATCCAGGAGTTGGTTGACCGTTTCGAACCTTCGCTGTTATGGGGCGACGGACACTGGGGTCATTCCGGTCAGCACTGGCGCGCCGACCAGGTGCTTGCCGACGCCCGGGCGGTAGCTCGAGAACGCGGGTTCGATCTCGTGTTCAACGACCGGTGGTTCGCGTCGACTCACGACTACGCCGTCTACGAATACGACGTTCCCGACGTCGCGCCCGCGGGCCGTTGGGAACTGTGCCGAGGGCTCGGCTATTCGTTCTGCGTGAACCGCAACGAGCGCATCGAAGACCATCTGACGCCGGCACAGGTTGTGGCGTTGCTCGTCGAGACGGTCGCCAAGGGCGGCAATCTCCTCCTGAACGTCGGCCCCAACGCCGATGGCACCGTTCCCGAGATCCAAACGCAGATACTTCGCGACGCCGGCGAGTGGATCCGCGCGCACCGCGACGCGATCCACGGAACGACGCGCTTCGACGTGCCGGGCGACGGGCAACATTGGTTCACGCGAACCGGTGGCCACGTGCACGCGTTTGACCTCTCGTCGGTTCCGGAACCGCGCTTCGCCGGGCTGGACGCGGCGGTGCGCGTCCGCGCGGCCGACGGTGCCGAGCTGGGTTTCCGCGTCGAGTCCGGTACGCTCGCCCTCGACGCCCGCGCCGTCGAACGTCACCCGTTCGGGTCCCGTTACGTCATCGAGCTCGGCGTGCGCGAT
>Ga0182024_10023117_pt1 | contig 11158 bp, 13 predicted proteins | sample P32metaG_FD_120480 | JGI IMG/M metagenome (GOLD analysis project Ga0182024, IMG submission 120480) | Permafrost microbial communities from Stordalen Mire, Sweden - P3-2 metaG (Illumina Assembly) | ecosystem: Environmental > Terrestrial > Soil > Wetlands > Permafrost | place: Sweden: Stordalen... | reverse complement strand
TGTGGCTCGCGCCGGTCCAGGCGCGGGTGCTAACCATCACCAGCGAGGCCAACCTTTACGCCGACGAGGTCCGCGCCGCTTTCGCCGCGGCCGGACTGCGGGTCGAGACCGATCTCAGGAATGAGAAAATCTCCTATAAGATCCGCGAACACAGCTTGGCGAAGGTGCCGCTCCTCCTCGTCGTGGGCAAGCGCGAGGCGGAGGAAAAGCAGGTCGCGCTGCGCCGCCTCGGGGGCAAGGATCAAGAAGTGCTTGCGCTCGGCGAGGCGGTGATTAGATTGAAGGCCGAGGCCGCGCCGCCCGCATAGGGGGACGGGGCCTTCGGATCCACTTTTCAGGAGCTTTTCCATCCCGCCCCGCTTTCCCCTGCCGCAAACCCCTCCGTCCTCGGACGGCCCCCGGATCAATTTCCAAATCAGCGTCCCGCGCGTCCGCCTCGTCGATGAGGCCGGCAACATGGTGGGGGTCGTCACCCGCCAGGAAGCCTTGACCCGCGCCCAGGAAGTCGGCCTCGATCTCGTCGAAGTCGCTTCCACCGCCGATCCGCCGGTGGTCAAAATCCTCGATTTCGGCAAGTTCAAATACGAAGAGCAAAAGCGCAAGAACGAGGCGCGCAAGAAGCAGAAGGTGATCGAGGTCAAGGAGATCAAACTCCGGCCCGGCATCGACGATCACGATTACGATGTCAAGATGCGGTCCATGCTCAAATTCATCGGCGAAGGCGACAAGGTGAAGATCACCATGCGCTTCCGCGGTCGCGAGCTGGCGCACCAGGAGATCGGCATGAATGTGCTGATGCGCGTCCGGGACGATCTCGACAAGATCGCCAAGATCGAGCAGACGCCGCGCATGGAAGGCCGCCAGATGACCATGGTGATGTCGCCGAAATAGATCGCCGGCGGCGGCGACGGCACCCGACGCGGAATGGCAGCGCGTTTTATTTGTCCCGGTCGGAGGCGAGCCCGTCGATGGCTCGGGCGAGGCGGATGTCGCGGGTCGAAAGCCCTTCGACGTCGTGGCTGGTGAGGACGATCTCGACCCGGTTGTAGACATTGAACCATTCGGGATGGTGATCCAATTTCTCAGCGAGGAGCGCGACCCGGCTCATGAAAGCCCAGGCCTCGCTGAAGGTGCCGAAATGGAATGTCTTGCGGATGGCGTCGCGATCCTCGACCTCGGCCCAGCCGTGAAGTTCCTTGACCTCGAAGTTGCGGGCGGCGCCGACGATACGCTCGGACATGGGTATCTCCCTAGAGGTCGTCACTGAAGGAGCATGGACGCGAATGGAGCCCGAGATCAAGCCGGCGTTCACAGAGGCCTCAATAGAGGAATTCGAGGCACTAGCGCAGCAGGCGCTCGCGACCATACCGGAGGAGTTGGCGCGCCATATCAAGGGCGTGCTGATCCGGATCGTCGACTTTCCCGATGATGACACCCAGGCCCGCATGAACCTCGCCAGCCCCTATCACATCCTCGGCCTCTATCGCGGCCTGCCGATCATCCGGAAGAGCGTGAACTGGGTTTCGCCCTACGCCGACATGATCTTTCTCTATCGCCGGCCGATCCTCGAATATTGCCGTCGCAGCGGCGAGAATCTGGCCGATGTCGTGCGCCACGTCATGATTCACGAAGTCGGCCATCATTTCGGCTTCAGCGACGCCGACATGAAACGCATCGAAGCGGCGGAATGACGCCGCGATGGCCTCGAAGCTCATGCCCGATCTTACAGCGCCCAGCTTGGCCGATATCGAATTGCTGGCGCGCCAAGCCTTCGCGACGATCCCCGAGGCGCTGGCGCGCCACGTCCGGGACTTGCCGATCCGGATAGAGGATTTTCCCGACCGCGAGACCGAAGACGAGATGGAACTCGAAGACGCGTTCGAGCTTCTGGACCTCTATCGCGGCGTGGCGCTGACACGGAAGGCCGGAGCCGGATCGACGGCCGAACCGGACCTGATCTTTCTCTACCGGCGGCCGATCCTCGATTATTGGTGCGAGACGGGAGACACGCTTTACGCCGTCATCCGCCATGTCCTGATCCACGAGATTGGGCACCATTTCGGTTTGAGCGACGATGACATGGAGCGGATTGAAACCGAGGCGTGAAGCGGGCGGTCAATCCGTAACGAGATTCGCCACGCGCCGTCGCACCTCCGGCAGAAGGTCGGCGCCGAACCAAGGATTTTTCCGTTCCCAGCCGGTGGTCCGCCAGCTCGGATGCGGCATCGGCAGGAATTCGGGCAGGAAATCCCGCCAATCCGCGACTGTCTCGGTCATGGTCGGTCTGCGAGACTCGCGTAGATAATAGTCGATGGCATAGGAGCCGACGAGCAGCGTGAGGTCGATGCGCGGCCAATGGGCAAGCATCCGATCATGCCATTGCGGAGCACAGGCGCGCGAGGGGGGCCGGTCGCCGCCTCGCGGCAAACGGCCGGGATAGCAGAAACCCATCGGCAGGATCGCGATTTTCTCCTCGTTGTAAAAGGTCGCGCGGTCAATGCCGAGCCACTCGCGCAGGCGATCGCCGCTGCGGTCGTTGAACGACAATCCGGTTTCATGCACGCGGGTGCCGGGCGCCTGGCTGATGATCAGGAGACGGGCGCCGACTTGGCCGCGCACCACCGGGCGCGGCCCCAGCGGCAAATCCGCCGCGCAGAGGGTGCAGGCGCGCACGTCACGCAAGCTTTGCGCCAGCGCGTGGTCGGCCTCGATGTCATTGGCCGAGGCAAGGGACGATCGGTTGCTCATGACGGTCGCAACATCATATAAGCATGGCGATGACCGGATTTGCGGATTTGAGCATTCTTCCTGGGGGGAGCCGATGGGGCCTGTCACTGGCCGCTGCGTTCGTAGCGGCCGCGGTCTTGGCTCCGCCGCAGCCGTCGCGGGCCGCGTCGGCCAACGAAATGCGGGCGACGTCCCAAGCCTGGCGCAAACAGAACGATTGCACGCTCGATTCGTTTCACCGCTTCCCTGACTATACGCCGCGAAGCAACGCCAACCGCGATCGCGCGACGCGCGCCTGCGAAGCCCAAAATCACCTGCCTCTCCGCCAAGACGGCGAGCATTCGCCCGTCGTTCAGATGCCCGATTCCGAAGCCCACGAATGAGGAATCGGGGCGCGGGGGGATCGCGCCATGGCCGGCCGTCATGAATCGGTCACCGAACCGCATCCGCACTGCAACTGGAATTGCCTAATCCTCTGGGCGCGGACATCGAGTCCGCAAAAAAATCAGGGGAACGACCATGGACCACACCAGCAAGATCGCCGAGCATCACGAGCAGGCCGCGCATCATCATGAGCAGGCGGCGGAGCATCATCGCAATGCCGCCGGCCACCATCGCGAAGAGAATGTGGAGAAAGCCGCGCATCACGCCCATGTCGCGCATGGCCATCATCTGCACGCCACCCATCACGCGGAAGAAGCGGGAAAGCTTCACGCCGAGCACCATGCCGACCATGACGGGGAAGCGGAAGACGAAGCGGCGGCGGAGTAACCGCGCCGCTTTGGCATCCGGCGGCTATTTCCGCAGCGCTTTCGCCAAGCGCAGCCGCAGGGCGTTCAGCTTGATGAAGCCGGCGGCGTCGCGCTGGTCGTAGACCTCGTCCGCCTCGAACGTGACATGGGCGAGGCTATAGAGGCTTTTCGGGGATTTGCGGCCGACCACGCGCGCCAAGCCTTTGTAGAGCTTTAACCGCACCGTCCCTTCGACATGCTCCTGACTGCGGTCGATAAGGGCTTGGAGCATGTCGCGTTCGGGCGCGAACCAGAAGCCGTTATAGATCATTTCGGCATAGCGCGGCATCAACTCGTCCTTCAGATGCGCGGCGCCGCGATCGAGCGTAATGCTCTCGATGCCCCGATGCGCCGCGAGGAGGATGGTGCCGCCCGGCGTCTCGTAGATACCGCGCGATTTCATTCCGACGAAGCGGTTCTCCACCAGATCGAGCCGGCCGACGCCGTGCTTGCCGCCCAGTTCGTTGAGGCGCGTCAAGAGCGCGGCCGGCGATAGGCTCGTACCGTCGACGGCGACCGGATCGCCGCGTCGGAATTCGATCTCGACATAGTCGGGTTGGTCGGGGGCCGCCTCGGGCGCAACCGTGCGGCTGTAGACATATTCCTCCGGCTCTTGCCACGGGTCTTCGAGCACCTTCCCCTCGGCGGAAATGTGCAGGAGGTTGGCGTCGGTCGAAAACGGCGCCTCGCCGCGCTTGTCGCGCGAAATCGGAATCTGGTGCGCCTCGGCATATTCGATCAGCTTCGTGCGCGAAGTCAGGTCCCATTCCCGCCACGGCGCGATCACCTTGATGTCGGGCTTCAGCGCGTAATAGGCCAACTCGTAGCGCACCTGGTCGTTGCCCTTGCCGGTCGAGCCATGCGCCACCGCGTCGGCGCCGACCTGTTCCGCGATCTCGATCTGGCGCTTCGCGATCAGCGGCCGGGCGATCGACGTGCCGAGCAGGTACTGCCCCTCGTAGAGCGCATTGGCGCGGAACATCGGGAACACGTAATCGCGCACGAAAATCTCGCGCAAATCCTCGACGAAGATCTCCTTCACGCCCATCAGTTTCGCCTTGTCGCGCGCGGGACCGAGTTCCTCACCCTGGCCGATATCGGCGGTGAAGGTCACCACTTCGGCACCATAGTGTTCCTGGAGCCAGCGCAGGATCACCGACGTGTCGAGGCCGCCCGAATAGGCGAGCACGATCTTTTTCACATTTTCGCTCATCGCGATGGCCTTCGGCGGAATCGATGACGGTAGCAGTATAGAAATCGAGGTGGGCCGGGCAAGCGCGGGACGGCAAGGCGGCATGGCAGCCATGTCGCCTCATGAAGAAAATTTTAGTCCCGTCGAAGGGCGCTGCCCACCAATTACATTGTTTAAGGGTTGCCCAACCCGGCCGCAACCCCGTCGGGCAGCGCGAAGAAGACGAGGTAATCATGAAAGTTGCTCGATTGGCAGTCCTTTGCGTCGCACTGGTCGCGGCGGGTCTTTTGGCCGGTTGCGCTTATCCGGTGGGGCCGGGATACGGCTATTATCCGAGCCCTTGCGCGCCCGCTGCCTATGGCGCTCCCCCGCCCAACTGGGTCGCGCCGCCGCCCGCGGCGGGCCAAACGGCCGCACCAGGGTCAGGAACAGGAGCCGCGACGATGCCGGGTAGCACTGCTTGCTCGGTTCCACCGCCCTACGCCTATACAAACGGTGACTACGGCCTGCCCTACGATCCCTATTGGGATTTATATGGCGATTATGGCGGCTATTATGCAGGGCCTGGCTATGTCGGCTACGGCTATGGTTACGGCGGCTATGGCTACGGCGGCTGGGGGCACGGTTATCATGGATTCCACGGCGGTCACGGGGGTCCTGGCTTCCACGGTGGTTCCGGCCGCGGCGGTCACGGCGGCGGCGGCCATGGCGGCGGCGTTCACACCCATTGATCCGCTGATCGGTTGCTAATCCCTGAAGGCGCTCGCTTCCTTAAAGCGGCGGGCGCCTCGGGTGGCGCCGAGGCAAAGGTAATCCGCCAGACATCCGGCGCGGCGCGCCCACTCGAGAACTGGACTTCGATTCCACGTCGCTTCCCCGCTCGGCTTCGCCGTCAACGCCATCAGGCGAGCCGCGAATAAATGAAGGCGCTGGCCTCGCTCAGAGCCGCGCGAGCCTCCGGCAGATGCGGCGCGAACAATTGCCAGACATGCGGCAGGCCGGGCCATTCCTTGTACAACACGCTCACCCCGTCGGATCGTGCCTTTTCCACCAAGCGGTGCGAATCGTCGAGCAGCACCTCGATGTCGCTGGCTTGAATCAGAAGCGGCGGCAATTCCCGCAAATCCGCGTAGAGCGGCGAGGCGAGGGGGTGGGTACCCGGCATGTCGCCGAGATAAAAGCGCGCCGCCTTCGTGATCCCCTCGCCATAAAACATCGGGTCGCGAGAATTGTTGGTCCTCAGCGTCTCGCCGGTGGCGGCGAGATCGGTCCAGGGTGAGAACAAGACCGCGCCCGACGGCAGCCTGTCGCCGTGATCCCTCAGGCTGCACAGTGTCGCCAAGGCGAGGCCGCCGCCCGCCGAATCGCCCGCGATCACGATCTGGCCGGCGGGAATGCCGTCCATCAAAAGCCGCCGGTAGGCCTCGACCGCGTCATCGACGGCGGCGGGAAACGGATACTCCGGCGCGAGCCGGTAATCGAGCGCGAACAGGGGAATCTCGGCGCCGGACGCCAGCGCGAAGGTGATCGCCCGGTAGGTCTGCGGCGAATGGAAGAAATAGCCGCCGCCGTGGAGATAGAGAATGGCGCGGCTGTGTTTGGGCGCCGTCTCATCCGCGCCGTCCGGCTCGATCCATTCGCCCTTCAAGGGCGGCAGGAACAATTCGCGTACGCGCCAACCGCGGGGCCGCCGCGGCTTCAGCGCTAACTTCCGTACCAGGCGCCGGCTTTTCTCGACCTGGGGATCGCGCGAGGTGGGCTTGACGCGCATGCGCAAGAACATCTTCAGCACGACATTCTGCCAGCTCATGATCCCCTCCGCCCCGCCGCCGCGCGAAGCTTAGGCCGAGTCGCGGCTTTGGCCAATCTCACGTGGGCAGCCCATCGCCGTCGATCAGCACGAACGCCATGGTGCAGGGAGCGGCGGAGCGATTGCTCCAGGCATGGTTGGTGCCGCGCTGGATGCAAACATCGCCCGCGCTCATGACGACGTCCTCATCGTCGAGTACCAGCGTGATCTCGCCCGACAAGACGATGCCGTAGTCGACCGTCTTGGTGCGGTGCATCCAGGGATGGCGGTTGGAGCCGGCAATCGCGTGCGCCGCCCCACCCATCGCGGCGAAGGCGCGCCGCGCCGCCCGGGGATCGATCGCGCCGGCCTCACCCTCCGGCGCGAATTCGACGATGCGCAGATTGCTCCCGCGCGGCGGCGGCTCCAGATTCATCGCCGCCGTCACCGGATCGGGCGAACCGTCGATTTCGACGGGCATGCGGTCGGTCGTCCACAGATTGGTGTAGGTGACGCCGGGCCGCAGCGCCGAGGTCCGGACATGCGGCGAGGGTCCGTCCGAAATAACGACCGCATGTCCTTCGGAATTGTGGCCGGTCACGATCCGGCGGAAGCGTTTCGGTGGCATGATTCCTCCGTGGTTTGGTAAATCATAGCCGCATTTGACGCGGCCGGCCGATACGGGAATGATGCGCCCTTACCGCCGGCCGGACCGGTGGCCCAAGGCGGAGGAACGGCATGCGGCGGTTGGCGGCTTTCGCGTTCGGAGGATGGCTTGCGGCCGCGTTGTCGGCACATCCCACCTTCGCTCAGAAGAATTACGGACCGGGCGTCACCGATTCCGAGATCAAGATCGGCCAAACCCAACCCTATAGCGGCCCGGCTTCGACCTATTCGACGATCGGCAAGGCGTCGGCCGCCTATTTCAATATGATCGACGGCAAGGGTGGCATCCATGGCCGCAAGATCAATTTCCAAAGCTGGGACGACGCCTACAACCCGGCCAAGACGGTGGAGCAGACCCGCCGCCTGGTCGAGGAAGAGAATGTCCTGCTGATCTTCGATTCCGTTGGCACACCGACCTCGCTCGCGGTGCAGAAATATCTGAACGATCGCGGCATCCCGCAGCTTTTCGTCGGATCCGGCGCTACGCGCTGGTCCGATCCGGAGCATTTCCGCTGGACCATCGGGTGGCAGCCCGCCTACCGGACCGAGGGCCGCGTTTATGGCCATTACGTTCTCGACACCAAGCCCGATGCGAAGATCGCGGCGCTCTATCAGGACGACGATTACGGCCACGATTACTTGAAGGGCATGCGCGATGTGCTCGGCGACAAAGCCGACAAGATGATGATCGCGGGCGCGACCTATCAAGTCTCCGATCCCACCGTCGATTCTCAGATCGTGGCGCTCGCCGCGTCGGGAGCGGACGTCCTTCTGGACATCTCGCAGCCGAAATTCACCGCGATGGCCATCCGCAAGTCCTATGACATTGGCTGGCATCCGCTGCACATCGTCAATTCGGTCTCGACCTCGGTCGAGCAGGTGATGAAGGCGGCGGGGTTGGAGAAATCCGTCGGCGTGGTGGCGGCCGTCTATCAAAAGGACCCCACCGATCCCGGCTGGCGAGACGATTCGGGCCTCCGGGATTATCTCGCCTTCATGAGGCAGTACGATCCCGAGGGCAAGCCCGATGATGGGCTCAATGTCTACGGCTATTCGGTCGCGCAGACGCTCGTCAAAGTGCTTGAGCAATGCGGCGACGATCTGACGCGCGACAACGTCATGAAGCAGGCGACCAGTCTTGATGTGCAGCTCCCGATGCTGCTGCCTGGCGTCAAGATCGATACCAGCCCGACCGACTATAGGGTCATCAAGGACATGCAATTGGGCCGCTTCGACGGCAAGAGCTGGGTGCGGTTCGGCGGAATCGTGTCGGGCGGATGATCCCCGGTCTCACTGCTTGAGGAAGGCGAGCGCGGCGTCCCAAGCTTGGGTGGCGGCCGCCGGGTTGTAGCCCATGACACCCAACGGCGTCGTGATTCCTTGTGTTCCCAAGAAAGGAAAATCGAAGGCGTGCATCGCGCCGGGATATTCGATGGTCTTGATCGACGCGGTGTCGGTCATTTTCGCCATTACTTCGCGGCAGCGCGAGGGGAGCGCCGTCGTATCGTTGCCACCGAACAGAATAAGCGTCCGGGTAGACCCCGACCACGGGTCGAGCTGATAGCAATCGGGGTAATAGGAAACAACGGAATGGATCTTGGCTCGCGAAGGATCACCACCCGACAGGGCTTGAAGCACGCTTCCGCCACCAAACGACCAGCCGATCAGGCTAATGCGCAGCGGATCGACGAAGCCGGTCTTTATTAGATCGCCGATTGCCTGATAGATGTCGCCGGCGGCTTCTTTCTTGGTCACTAAGTATCGGAATGGATTGATTGCGGCGCAGTTCGAAAGCGCCCGCGGCTTCAGAAATTCGGCCTTGACCACGACAAAGCCGGCAGCGACGAACTGATCCTGCCATTTGTCATAGACGGTCTCCGCCGGACCGGCATAGCCGCTGCACCCCGCCACCATGATGAGGGCTGGAAACGGTCCCGTTCCCGCTGGTTTCTTCAAATCGTAGTAGTCCGACAGCCCGGCAACGGCGCCCGTCGCCCACAGGGCCACGATACTCAACACGCACAGAATGAATTGAAACGCCCGACCCAGCATCGATTCCCCCCATCGTGTTCGCGGTTTGCTCTCAATAATGCGCGACCCCAATAAGACGCAAGAGCCGATTTGACTGTGCAGGCGTCCCGCCCTATGGAAAGATCGATGTTAGACGATCAAATCAGGGAGGAATCGATGAAACGGCTATTCGGGCACGGCGCGGCGTTGTTGGGTCTTGCCGCAATCTTGGCCGGTCCGGCCTTGGCCGCCGAGAAGAATTACGGCCCCGGCGCCAGCGACACCGAGATCAAGATCGGCCAGACCCTATCCTATAGCGGTCCGCTGTCCGCTTATGGCGCGATCGGTAGATCCGAGACCGCCTATTTCAACATGATCAATGCCGAGGGCGGAATCGACGGCCGCAAGATCAATTTCATCAGCGTCGATGACGGCTATATCCCTGCCAAGACGGTCGAGCAAATACGCGACCTGGTCGAGAACCAGAAAGTCCTGTTCCTGTTCAATACACTCGGCACCCCTCAGAACACGGCGATTCGGAAATATTTGAACGATGCCAAAGTGCCGCAATTGTTCGTAGCCACCGGCGCCGACAAATGGGGCGATTACCAGCATTTCCCCTGGACCATGGGCTGGCAGCCCTCTTACCAGGTGGAGGCGCGCATCTATGCGAAATACATCCTCGCGAACAAGCCGGGCGCCAAAATCGCCGTGCTCTATCAGAACGACGATTTCGGCAAAGACTATTTGATCGGCTTGAAGCAGGGTCTCGGCGCCGATGCCGAAAAAATGACGGTATCGACGCAGAGCTACGAGACCACCGAGCCGACCGTTGATTCCCAAATCGTCTCGCTGCAAGGCTCGGGCGCCGACACCCTGCTCGTCGCCGCCACGCCGAAATTCGCCGCGCAGTCGATCCACAAGGTCGGCGAACTCGGCTGGAAGCCGCTGTTCTTCATGACCAACGTGTCGATTTCGGTGGCATCCGTCATGAAACCGGCTGGTCTCGAAAATGGCACCGGAATCATCACTGCGTCCTACGGCAAGGACCCGACCGATCCGACCTGGAAGGCCGATGCCGGCTTCAAGGGGTACGTCGCCTGGATGCAGAAATGGCAGCCCCAGGGCGACATCAACGATGCCAACAATTCGTATGGCTACAGCGTGGCGCAGACCCTGGTGCAGGTGTTGAAGCAATGCGGCGACAATCTCACCCGCGAGAACGTCATGAAGCAGGCCGCGTCCCTGAATATGGTCTTGCCGATGTCGCTACCTGGCATTCGCGTCACCACCAGCGCGACGGATTTTCATCCGATCAAGCAGATGCAGCTCGCGAAATTCACCGGCACGACCTGGGAACTGTTCGGCGAGGTGCTCTCCGGCGCGCCGGGCAGCTGACGCGGTCGTCTCGCCAACCCAGCGCATGCCCCGGGCCGCCCGGGGCATGCGGGCCAGGTTCGGTCGTAGAGCAAAGAGGCGGCGACAGCCCGATTGAATCGGATCGTTTCGACTGGCGGTTAGCCGACGCTTTCCAACGGCGCCGCCCGTTCGCTCTTCCGCTGGCGCACGCTGTCGGATTTGAGCTGGCCGCAGGCGGCGAGGATGTCGCGCCCGCGCGGCGTCCGCACCGGTGCGGAAAAGCCGGCGGCGAAGACCACATCGGAAAATGCCTGGATCGCCGCGTCGCTCGAACATTCATAGGGCGCGCCAGGCCAGGGATTGAATGGGATCAGATTCACCTTGGCGGGAATGCCCCCGAGGAGTCGCACTAATTCACGTGCCTCTTCCGGACTATCGTTAACGTCTTTCAGCATGACATATTCGAAGGTGATGCGACGCGCATTATGCGCGCCGGGATAGGCGCGGCAGGCTTGGAGCAATTCCGCCAGCGGATATTTCTTGTTGAGCGGTACCAACTCGTCGCGCAGCGCATCGTTGGTGGCGTGGAGCGAGATCGCGAGATTGACGCCCAACTCCTCCCCG
>Ga0182024_10023116_pt1 | contig 11159 bp, 9 predicted proteins | sample P32metaG_FD_120480 | JGI IMG/M metagenome (GOLD analysis project Ga0182024, IMG submission 120480) | Permafrost microbial communities from Stordalen Mire, Sweden - P3-2 metaG (Illumina Assembly) | ecosystem: Environmental > Terrestrial > Soil > Wetlands > Permafrost | place: Sweden: Stordalen... | reverse complement strand
CGAACCCAGGTCCCGGGCCATCGTGAGCGTCATGCCTGCGATGCCGGCCTTGGAGGCCGAGTAGGCAACCTGCCCGATCTGGCCTTCGAATGCCGCGATCGAGGAGGTGTCGATGATGACGCCGCGTTCACCATCGTCGGGCTCGTTCTTCGACATGTGGTGCGCCTCTAGTCGATTGAGGTTGAAGGTGGCGATGAGATTGAGCTCGATCACGCTGCGGAAGTCGGCCAACGGATGCGGCCCGTCCCTACCCAGAGTGCGTTTGCCGATGCCCCCGCCGGCCGTGTTCACAGCGATGTGCAGGCTCCCGAGGGCCTGAACGGCGTCGGCCAACGCTGTCTCAACCGCTGCCTCGTCGGTCACGTCGACCGGATGGAACGACCCGCCCAGACCCGTCGCAACCTCTTCGCCAGCGGAGGTCGGCAGGTCCAAGATCGCGATCGACGCGCCGTGCGCGCGCAGCAGCTCCGCCGACGCTCGCGCCATTCCCGACGCGCCGCCCACGATGACCGCACCCCTTCCATCGATCTGCACAGCGCCCCCCTTTATCGTTGCTCGCCGTTGGCCGCCCGGGTACGGGCTAGCACCGGTTGCACTACCTGGCCAAGTCGCGGGTCTCTGCCGGCCCGCGCGGCTTGCCGAACGACTCGTCTCGTTGCGGTCGAAGGTGCGGTCGTTCAACCCGTTTCGGTGCGATGGTCCCCGTCGCCCAACGCGAGCGAAACTGCTCTAGGCGAGGCTCGGGACGAGCAAGTCTTCCAATTCGAAGCCGACCCGGTCGATGTGCGGCTGGAGGACGGCCCGGTCGAAGCCGTAGAGCTGGGCGGCATTGTCGAAGAGGATCTTGCGCGCATCCTGTTCGGTGACGCTCGGATCCCTCGTCAAGGCGGCGACCTTGTCCATGGTGCCGGGGAAGATCGACTCGAAGTGCGGGTAGTCGACCCCGAACATGGCCGCCTCCGCGCCGATGTGGAAACCCTGCAGCGGACGCTGGTCGGCGTCCTTGCCCACCAGCTGTTCGATCGGGATTTGCCTGGGATCGAAGGGCGAGACACCGATGAAGCAGTTGGTGCCGATGTACTCGCTGGCCGGCCGGCTGACCGTCCGCTCCCGCTTCAAGGACCGGGCGAAGGCCATCCAGTCATCCGTCCCGGCCAAGGTCTGGTCCATGTGGGCGATCGCCGCCGTCAAGAAGAACACCTGGGTCTCGATGAACGACACCTTCAGATCCGAGAACCGGTCGAACACCCCGCCGGCGATCAGCTGCCACAAAGAGCGCGACGAGAAGAACGCGTTTTCCACCGAGATCGTGATGATCGACGCAAAGCCGGGCGGGCTGTAGGCCGGAAGGCCGGCCCCGCCGTGCTGGCTGATCGGCAGTCCGACGTCTTGGATGGCGGCCCAGATCGGGTCGAGTGCCGGATCGAAGAAGAACGTCCCTCCCGGGTTGAGCGGGGGCATCATGATCCCACCGAGGCCGTGCTCTTTGGCCCACACGATGTCGGCGACCGCCTGGTCGATGTCGTCGAAGGAGACCACCGCCTGACCGGCCCGGCGTCCCGGGGCCTCGGCGCAGAAGTCAACCAGCCAGCGGTTGTAGGCCCGGCGGCCCGCCGCGGCCAGCTCGGCGTCCATCGCCCGTCCGGCATCCTCGAGCCGATTCACCTGGAACGGCTGGCCGTTGGGAAAGAGCACCTCGGCCACCACCCCCTGGCCCTCCAAGGACTCCAGTCGGCGGCCCGAGTCCCACTGGGCGTCGAACCCGAACTCCGGATTCAAGTTGCCGGCGTCGGGCACCCCTGCGTCCTCGGCCGCCTGCACCGATGCGTCGTACTGCTCGAGGTACTTCTGCTCGATGTACTGGCGATAGCCAGCCCGAGAAGCCTTGACGTGGCCATCGACCGAGATGATCGCTGTTCGTCCCATGGGTCCCTCCCTCGCCGTCATCAGGTTGCCGATACGTTCACGCAGCGTGCGGCGGGTCTTGGCAGACCCTGCCATCGTCGGCCTCCCCTGTCAACAATAGGCGCGCCGGCTGCGAGGTCGAACTCGGAGCCCCACGATTCAACCGGGGTCTGCGCGGTGCACGACCGCCCCCGCCGCGACCGTGGCGAGCACCGTCGGTGATCCGCTGGCCAATGAGTCGTCCAGCGGCTCGGCCAGGACCACGAGGTCGGCCGGCCCACCACATGTGACGACCCGCCGGCGGCCCGGTCGTTCGGGTTCGCCGCAAAACAGCGCGAACGCCCGTCGCGGCCCAATCCGCTCGGCCGGCCCAATCCGCTGCCCCGCCGCCGTCCGCCGGGAGGCGGCGACCCCGATGACGGACCAGGGATCGTCGGGTCCGAACGGGGCATCGGTACTGAGCGCGAGTGGGATCCCGGCGTCGAGCAACGACCCCAGCCGCCACAGGTCGGGCACATCCTGGCTGGCCACGTCGGCGAGGTAGCGGTCACCGCGTGCGTGGAGGAACCCGGGCTGGGTGACCACGATGAGGCCGAGATGCCGCAACGCAGGGATCAGGTCCACGCCGATGACGGACCCGTGCTCCATTCGATCGCCCGGCACCGCCCCCGCTTCCGAGAAAGCTGCCACCGCGAGGGCCGCCTGCGTCCGCGTCACGCAGTGGATCGCGACCGGGCTGCCCGAAGAGTGGGCACGGCCAATGCGGGTGACCAGCTCGTCGAAGGTCGGCAGGCGGTCGTCGTCGAGCACGACCTTGACCGGTCCTGAGGTGATAGTCGCGGGCCACACGGGGTCAGCCGGCGAATCGGGGTCCGGTCTCGGCATCGTGGTGCCGGAGGCCCCGGAACCGTCGGCCGGACGAGGACCGAGTGTGTCCGGGCCGACCATGAGATGCAGGCGTTGGAGGATCACCCCGCTGGTGCGGGCGTCGATAAGGGCATCGAGCGAAGCGTGATCCTGGTCGGGCGTCGCGTCGGTCAAGCCGGTGACCCCGAATGAGGCAGCTCTCCGGCTGATCGCGCCGAGGTCGGGGGGCGGAGCACACCCGAGGGCGGCGAGACGCTTCCGCAACCAAGCATCGGCGCGCCAGAGCCGCCCGGTCGAACGGCCCGCAGCGTCGAGTTCGAGGGGCGCGCCGGCAGGAGGCGGGTCCAGCCCCAGGGTTTCCAAGGCCCGGGAGTTCAAGATCCACAGCGCCCCGCTGCGATGCTGGATCCGAGCCGGGCGGTCCGGAACGAGCCGATCGAGCGCGGCGCGATCAAGGTGGCCGGCGACCGATTCGTGGTAGCCGATCGCACGGATCCAGGTGCCGGGGGCCGCCCGGAGGCGCCTCGCCAGGCCGTCGAGCGAGTTGACCGCCGGTGGCCCGACATCGACCGACCCCGCGGCGGCCGCCCATGCCCACAGGTGCACGTGGTGGTCGTGAAGACCCGGGAGGATCGGCCCGCCCCGGCCGTCGACCGTCTCGTCGCCCGGCCGTTGCGCGATGCGCGGCCCGATCTCGTCAATGCGCTCGCCGACGATCCGCACGTCGACGATCTCCCCGTTCGCGGCTGGCTGCCCCTCGTCCGAAACGGGGTCCACCACGACCCCACGGATCAGGACGGCCACATCGGTCCCAGGGGTTCAATCGATTCTGATGTCCCGGCACGGGCGACCGCCGCCGCGGCGCCGGCAAGTGCCAGATCGATCAGATGACCGCCGCCGGCCGCGAGCGAACGAAGCACCGCCGCCGCTCCGAACAACCCGGTCACGGGATCGGCGACGGCGTCGGCGCAGAAGACGGGCTCTCCGGTATCGTTCCTCGCCGTGAGCCCGCCGGCCACCGCTGCGTCGTCTCCGAAGGCGATCCAGTTGGCCCCCGGTCCCCGGCGCCCGTACCCGGTGATGCTCAACCAGACCCGCCCGGACTTCGGTCGAACCTGTTCCGGACCCGAACCGAGTTGCTCGAGGGCTCGGGGGCGGGATGCCTCGATCACCACATCGGCCGCCTCGACCAGTTCGTGCAGCTGGGCTCTGCCGCGTGCCGAGGACAAGTCGACGACGACGTTGGACTGTTCGTCCGGGTGGAGGTGGCGATAGAAGTCGGGTGTGCCCCGGGCTCCATCCGGCCGCGCAGCCGACTCGACCTTGGTGACCGGGGCGCCGGCGTCCGACAGGACCCGTGCGCTGAGCGGTCCCGCCCACAGCGACGAGAGGTCGACCACCTGTAGTTCTGACAGGTCGGGCACGTCGCGCGATGGCCATCGTCGGGTGGCCGACAGCGGGACCGGCGTGTCCGGTGCCATCGAATCGAACTGGGCTGCGGCCATGTCCAAGAGGCGGGCCCGCCGCACCGCGTTGGCTCCCGGCCGAGCCCCGACCCAGCAGCCCAAGGCCGCCCAGGGATCCTCGGCAACGGGGCCCTCCACGAGTGCCGGCAGCGCTTCGAGGTCCCAAGGTCGGGCCAAGCTGATGGCGATCCAACCGTCACCGCTGCGGAGGATCCGGCAGGCGCCGCTTGCCGAGCAACGCCCGCTCGGCCACCCTCCGAGGAGTCGGCCACGGACCGTCAGTTCGTGGTGCCAGTCGAGATGCCCTGCTCGGCGGGCCGACACCGTTCGGCCGTTGATCTCGTCGGTGACTGTCTGTAGAAGGCGAGCCTGCGGGTGGGCCAATATGGGTTCGCCCGCGGAACCGGCATCGTTCGGTCCAATGGGCATGGCGGCGACGCTAATGGCCGGCTCGGAAGAGCGACCGCAGACGGACTGGGCGGTTCGTCGAGCCCTCGCCGTAGGCTCGACAAGCCATGAACGAGGGGTTCACCGGTGATCCCGGATCGAACGAGCCACCCTCCCTGGGCCTCGCGCGGTTGCCTGTCGATGAGCCCGCCCTGGTTGTCATCGACCTGGACGGTCCACGATCGATGTCGTTGGAGCCTCTGCCGGTCGCCTTCGCCGGAGTGGCGGTCGGTATATCGCGCTCCGGGTCCACGGCGTCGAGATCCGATGTATCGGCTGGTGTCGACTTTGTGCTCGTGCCCGAAGACGTGACCCGGCTCGGGCCAAGTCACCGGGTTGGGGTGGCTGTCGCCGATCTCGATGCCGAGCTATCGCGGGTCGACGAGGCGCTGAAGAGGTCGCCGACCGCGGCCGTCACGCTGATGCAGGTCCTGCGGGCCGGGTCCGCGGGGTCCGTCGAGCGCGACCTGTTCGTTGAGTCACTCGCCTACAGCGCGCTTCAGGCGGGAGTCGAGCACCTCAGTTGGCTGGGTGGCAGGCCGACCCGCCGCGACCACGGGGGGCAGGTCGGCCCACCGGTCATGCTTGAGCGCGACGGTGCGGTGCTGACCGTCACCTTGAATCGTCCGCAGGTCCGCAACGCCTTCGATGTCGGGGTGCGTGACGGGTTGCAGGAGGCCCTTGAGCTTGTCGCTCTGGACCCGAGCATCGAGTACGCGAGGCTCGTCGGCGCCGGCCCGGACTTCTGCAGTGGCGGTGACCTCGACGAGTTCGGGACGGGGCCTGGGCCGACTGTGTCTCATTTGATCCGGACCTCCCGCAGCCCGGCGCTCTTGCTCTCCCAGGTCGCGTCCCGGGTCACCGTCGAGGTCCATGGAGCGTGTGTCGGCGCCGGTATCGAGATCGCCGCGCTGGCCGGACGCGTCGTCGCGACGACCGACACCAGAGTTCGGCTTCCCGAGGTTGGGATGGGCCTTATCCCCGGGGCCGGGGGAACGGCCAGCCTGCCGCGCCGGATCGGACGACATCGGACGGCATGGCTGGGTCTCGGAGGTGGGTGGCTCGACGCGGCGACAGCATTCGCGTGGGGTCTGGTTGATGAGGTGCACGAGCCGGACTCTTGAGCCATCGGCAGGGTCCGATGACCGGGAACGGCTCGACGCCCCCAGAATCGTGCATCGTCCAAGTCGGTATAGTTCCGACCGGAGTCAGGGTTCCTCACGGGAGTGTCCCGGTGAGCGGCAGAGCCGGGTTCGACTTGCGTCGGCGAAGGACCAGGAGCGTGTGCATGGCGGATCAGATCCCGCTGGTCGACTATCTGGTGTTGGGCGACAGCCCGCATCTCGTGGCGCGGGAGTGCGAGCAGTGTGGATCCCGCTACTTCGGTCGCCGCAACGCGTGCGCCGCCTGCTTCGGCACCGAGTTCAAGACGGTGCGGATTCCCGACGAGGGAACCCTGGAAACCTTCACCATCGTTGCCCAGGCCGCGCCGGGCGTCCCGGTCCCGTTCGTTTCGGGAGTCGTCGACGTTGACGGCACAGCCGTGCGGGCCAACGTGGTGAACGTCGAACCGAGTCCCGACAAGGTCACCATGGGCATGAAGCTTCGACTGACCACGTTTCCGATCGGGGTCGACGAGGCCGGGGTGGAGGCCATCAGTTTCGGATACGAGCCGGTCGGCTGAGTCCCGACCCGAGAGGAATGCGATGAGTGAGGACATCTGGATACTGGGCATCCACATGACCAAGTTCGGCAAGCACCCGGACAAGGACACCTTGGACCTGGCCTCCGAGGCCGTGATGGGCGCACTGGCTGACGGCGGCGTGACGATGAAGGACATCGGCGTGATGGGGGCCGGGAACCTCATGGGAGGGGCCGGGGGGATCGGCCAGATGCTCCAGAAGCAGGTCGGACAGACCGGGATCCCCGTCTACAACGTGGCCAATGCCTGCGCCACCGGCGCCACCGCGCTGCGGGTCGCAGCGATGGCGGTGAAGGCGGGAGAGGTCGACTGCGGCCTCGCGGTGGGCGTCGAGAAGCTGGCCGGAGCCGGGCTGTTGGCCGGCGGAAGCCGGGCGGACGACGCCAAGACCTGGACGCCCAAGGGCCGCCAGGGGGCGGTCGCGCCCCTGGATGGACGTGTCGGGACCGACACCATGCCCGGGGTCTTCGCCCAGATCGGCATGGAGTACGGGCACCGGTACGGCGGCACGTCCTTCGAGCTCTTCGCGCGGATCAGCGAGAAGAACCACTCACATTCGACTCTCAATCCGTTGGCCTCCTACCAGAAGAAGATGAGCCTGGAGGAGATCATGAACGACGTCATGATCGCCTACCCGAACACCCGGCCGATGTGCTCGGCGAACTGCGACGGGGCGGCGGCGGCGGTGGTGGTGAGCGACTCGAAGCTGAAGAAGCTCTCTGCCGAGCAACGGCGCCGGGCCGTCAAGATCTCGGCGTCGATCCTCACCACGGACCCGTGGGAAGACGCCTGCCAGGTCTTGCCCAACGTCAACACGCTGACCCGCAACGCGGCCCGCCAGGCCTACGAGCAGGCGTCGGTCGGTCCCGAGGACCTCGACCTGGTCGAGCTGCACGACTGCTTCGCCACGGCAGAACTGGTTCACTACGACAACCTGATGCTGTGCGAAGAGGGTGGCGCGGTGGATTTCTTCAACAGCGGCGCGCCGTGGCGTGACGGCAAGACGCCGGTGAACGTCTCCGGTGGGCTCGAGTCCAAGGGTCATCCAATCTCGGCAACCGGGATCGCCAATATCTGGGAGGTGTGTACCCACCTGCGTGGTGAGGGGGGTGCGCGCCAGATCGAAGGGGCCAAGGTCGGCTTGGCGCACGTGATCGGGCTCGGCAACGCATGCGGTGTCCACATCCTCGAGAAGCCGGCGTAGCCGGCAGCGACTCGCGAAGCTGTCGAGCCAACAACCTGCGAGCTCTATTCGAGTTCGGCAAGCAGCTCGGCTAACACCTGTCGACGGAGGAGCTTTCCGGTTTCCGTTCGCGGCAGCGCCTGGCGGATGACGACGCGCTCGGCCGTCTTTGAGGTGCGGAGGTGCCGACGTGTCCACTCGGAGAGTTCCTCGGGCTCGACCGACATGCCGCTCCGAAGGACGACGGCCGCGGTGATTCGTTGCCCCCACTCCTCGTCGGGCGTGCCGACGACCGCCACATCTAAGACCGCTGGATGCCGCATGAGCACCTCTTCGATCTCGGCCGGTGCAATGTTCTCGCCGCCTCGGATGATCGTGTCGTCGGTGCGGCCCTCAATGAACAAGTACCCCTCTTCGTCGATCCATCCGGCATCGCGGGTTGGGAACCATCCTTGTTCGTCGCGCGGAGACCGTCCGTCCGCGTAGACACCCGAAACCTGATCGCCTCGGACCCAGATCTCACCGTGCGAGTTGGGCGGAACCGGATGGATTCCCTCTCGGATCTCTATCTCGATACCAGGGAGGACCCGTCCGACCGATGAGAGCCGCTGCTTGGCCATCGCGTCGCTGCTCTCGAACGCGAGACGGTGGTCCTCTGGTCCGAGGACTGCGATCGACGAGCTCGTCTCAGTGAGGCCGTAGGCGTTCACGAAACCCGTGTCAGGGAAGAGGCGCAGCGCCTGTTCCAAGACCGTCTGGGGCATCCGTGCGCCGCCATAGCTGATGGTTCGCAGCGTGGCGGTGGCCGCGGTGGCACCGTCCATCTCCTCGGCGATCCGAGCCAACATGGTGGGGACGACCATGGCCTGGGTGACGCCTTCCCGCTCCACCGTGTCCAGCCAGGTCCTGGGTTCGAACGCCGCAAGGTAGATGATTCGCCGTCCCGCGAAGACGTTCGACAGCAGATTTGCCACACCCGCGATGTGATACGGCGGCACGCTGACGAGCGCTGCTTCGTTTTCCTCGGCCGATGCGAACTCGACGGAACCGAGTATGTAAGCAGCCAGATGTCCGTGCTCGAGGACCGCGGCTTTGGGCTCGGCCGTGGTACCGCTCGTGAACAGCTCGACGGCGAAATGCTCGGGGACCTCGGCACCAACGTCGGGCGTCGGTGGCGGCCCATCGATGATCGAGCACCACTCGTCTGTCGTGATGACCGTGCGTCCCTGCCGGGAGAGCTCGGCCTCGAAGCCCGGCTCGCTGATGATGACCGAGGGACCCACCTGCTCGATGAGGCGATGTAGCTGGTCGGTGGCCAATCGGTAGTTGAGCGGAACGAACGGCACGTCGGCCCAGTTGGAAGCGAAGAACGCACTGACAAAGGCGTGCCCGCTGGGGCCGACGAAGATGGTGGCGTTCGCTTTCCCCTCCAAGAACGCCCCGCCGACCCCGGCCTGCTTGCGAAGCTCGGCGTAGCTGGGGCCCTGCCCCCGTTGTCCGAGAGCTTGGCGATCGCCGAGCGCCGAGGCCGTCATATCGAGGATCGTCAGTAGGTTCACCGAAGCTGATCTCCTTGGCCGACCCCCGGCGCCGCACGCGCGACCGCCGCCGCAGCGGGCACGTCTGTCGCCCGCTGGGCCTGCGTTGCGCGTTGCTCCACGGTCACATTTGTACAGGATCGCTCCGGCTGACGACAGTTCGAGCCATCCCACGCTGATCCGTGGCGGGGGTCGAATTGCCGCGTCGTTCCGGGCGGACCGAGCGTTCCTTTGGTCGAACGACGAAGGCCCTCCGTTTGGATCACGAGGGGTGACCGACTCGGAGCCCGACTGGTCCTCGGGAACCGTGCCTGCGTTCCTCCCGGAATCTGAGATCCGATAGCTTGTGTCAGCTATGGGTCGGACGGGGAGTCCAGATTTGTCCCGTTACGGCGGTATCTACCGGGTGAGCGCAGGATCTCGGTCCAGCAGATGGAAGAAGGGGAAGGGCTCGACGTGAAACTCACCGCCGGCTCGCGTTGGCGAAGCGTGGTGGACACGACCGAGGTTGTCGTCGTCAAGGCTCCACAGGACGATGTCGATCTTCGGTGTGGTGGCCAGTCGATGGTGGCCTTCGGATCCGAAGGTGAAGCCTCCGGAGCGATCGATCCGTCGCAGAGCGCCGGCACTCAGCTGGGAAAGCGCTACTGCGATGAAGACGGGGGTCTAGAGGTCCTATGCACGAAGCCGGGGGAAGGGACGCTCTCTCTTGCCGGCCAAGCGTTGAACATAAAGAGCGCCAAGCCACTGCCGTCGTCGGACTGAGCGGCTTCAGATTCAACGAAAGAGGTCGGGCACCGTCACATTCGTCGTCAAGTACCGTACGGTCAAAAAAGTGGACCTAGGCGGAGTGCGCCTCAATCCACTCCTGGTCACTGCTCGCGTACAGAAGCAAACGCGCGAAGCTCCCGGGTGACGTCGGTCCCCGACGGTGTGTAGATGATCTCGTGAAAGCCGGTGTCGGCCAGACGCGCTAGCTGCCGGCGAACGCCAGAAGCGTTGCCAACCATGGTGTGAACGTCAATGTGTTCGAGGAGCTCTCGGTCGCGGTCGGGGAGATGTGTGACGTGGCCTTCGAAGGTCAACAGGTGCCGTTCGCCCTCCGGGGCGAGCGCCTCGAGGGCCGTTCGCCAAGCACGTCCACCCGGTTTGGCGTCGACCGCCTCGGCGCCACCGCCCGAGTAGGCCGTGTGCCAGCCGACAACCCGCCACGGCCCGATTGCCTCTCGGACGCGCTCCGAACCCGGGTCTTCGCCGGGATCGAGCACGGTGCCCGAGGCGATCGTCGCGGTGGGGAGTGTGGTGTGAGGAGGTCCGATGACCCCGTCGGCCACGTCACTCGCCAAGGCCGCACCTCGAGGCCCGAGGACGCTGAGCCAAAGTGGAACCTCGATGGGCCGCGGCTCAGCGATCCCTTCCGCGTGCAGCATCCGGGCGGGTTTGCCGTCCAGGATCACGGTTTGTCCTGCCAAGAGCCTCCGAACGGCGCCGAAGTAGTCGGCGAGAGCGCCCATCGTCATGGGTCGTTGGCCGATCGCGAAGCGAGAGGTGAATCCGGTACCGAAGCACGCCCGGAAGCGGCCACCCGAGATTCGAGCGATGGTCGCTATCCCTGAGGCCATGGCCATCACCGACCGCTGATCCGGAATGAGAACGGCGGTTCCGAGGCCGATCCGTGTGGTCCGCTCTGCGGCCAACGCCAGGTGAGCGAAGGGATCCTCCCAAAGTGGCGCCGAATCGAAGATCCATGCTCGGGTGTAGCCAAGCGCTTCGGCCAACTCGACAAGGGCGGCAAAGTCGGGGCCCGGTGGGAGTCCACACGACAATTCGAAGTCAGCCACGCAGCTGGTCCGGCTCGGTGATTGATCGCGATCCTGCTCGTGTACAGGAGCTCGGCATAACCGCCGACGGTAATGGAAACCTTGTGCCTGGCCAAGAGAAGCAAGCTGAACACTGCAGGAGAAGACAAAGCCGGAGCAGCGCTACGGTCTGGCCCGGCACATGAGCCGCTCACGGAAACGGAGGAGACGGATGCCGAAGGGCTACGTCAT
>Ga0182024_10023114_pt1 | contig 11159 bp, 6 predicted proteins | sample P32metaG_FD_120480 | JGI IMG/M metagenome (GOLD analysis project Ga0182024, IMG submission 120480) | Permafrost microbial communities from Stordalen Mire, Sweden - P3-2 metaG (Illumina Assembly) | ecosystem: Environmental > Terrestrial > Soil > Wetlands > Permafrost | place: Sweden: Stordalen... | reverse complement strand
GCGCGGGTCCCCCTGGACCCGCCCTTTCTCAAAGAATCTGGCGCCTGCCCCCGGGCAGCCCCTGAGCAGCATTTGCATTGCTCCTGCGATTACCGTGAGGGTGGGCACGCCGCCTTAAGGCGGTGTAGGCCGTCAATTCGCGGATGATTTCGTAGTTTTCCCCGGACGGGGCGCTCGGCAGCAAGCGGATCTCGAATCTTCGGCCATCGGCACGCTCCATCACATTGAGACCGGCGCCGTCGATATAGAAGATTGGAAGGCCGGCCGCAACCATCTCGGCGAAAGCTCTGCGGGTGGCCGCCCGCACCGCATCATCAAACTGCGTGCTACCGAAATCGTAGACCACAGGCATACCTACATACACACCGGCCGCCATAAAGAAGCCGGCCAGGGGCGTCCGCACTCCAAGATTGTCATACTGGGATCTACCCATTATGGCGCCGCCAATTCCTCAGGTCACTCTCGCTCAGTTTGAAGCTCATGGCAGGCGCCTCGTCCATCAATCCGTGGATCATTGGGCTGCGCTCCAGCCCGATCGGGCCGCCGTGGTGAATGCCACGCGCACCGACGCCTCCGCCTCGATTCGCACCCGGCAACGCAGGCTGAAAATGGGGTCGAGCACGGCGCCGGTGGTCCCGGACAGGGCAGCGCCGGGGTCGAGGGCGGCGGGACCGGCCGCCGTCCGGCCGCGGCCGAGGAAGCGGCCGCGATCCGTTTCGTGTTGCAGGTCGCCGACGACGGGGCCGTCGAGGGCGAGGACGTGGACGGCGAAGACCGGCCGTTGTTCGGGGGAGCGCGGCCGGCGGCGGCAGAGCAGGGCGGCGCCGCCGAGGAGGCTCTCCGTCTCCAAAAACAGCTTACCGAAGGCGGGGTGGGCCAGGTCGGCCGCGTGGGCGGCGAGCACCACTTCGAGGTAGCTGGTCAGTTCCACGTCGTGCGGCCGGGAGTCGTGGTTGGTGAGCGTGAGGCGGCGGACCTCGGCGTGCGTCTCCGGCGACACCGTGATTTCCAGGTGCGTTTCGATCACGCCGTCCACGCGGCGGAACTCGGCCTTATCCGTCGAGTAGACCGCCTCGAACTCGTCGGCGTCGCGGTGGACGGGCTGGTAGCCGGCCGACCAGAGAAGGCCCGTAGGCAGGTCGCGGAGGTAGCAGAATTGTCCCCAGTCGTCGCGGGTGCGGTCCTCGCGCCAGCGGCTCACGTCGAGGCCGTGCCAGGTGGAGCGGCCGCCGCCGGCGTTGGTGACCATGACGTGGTAGTGGCCGCTGGAGAGCAGGTGGGTGCGTGGGTGGGCCGTGTTGGGCGTGGTCAGTCGCCGGCTCATGGGGTGGTGGCTGTCTTCCGCCGCCGGCCGCAGCGCCGTCTCGTCGGTGTTCGTCTGGACCAGCGGCGCCTCCGGCGCCATGCACTCTTGGAGCAGCAACTCGGCGGCGCGCACCATCGGCTCGGCCCGGAAGCGCCGCGGCATCGGCTCGCCGAGCAGGCGGTTCGCCAGGGCCGTCAGCGACATGCCCTGGTGGTGGGCCATGAAGCATTTCACCACGGCGCATCGCTGTTTCGGTTGCAGCCGTTCGCGCGTGTAGTCGATGGCCTCGTAGTAGCCGTAGGCGCCGTCGCCGCCCTCCGCGGCCAAGTATCGGAGGTTTCGGACCGCCGAACGCGGCCGGATCATCACGGCCAGGGCGGTGGCGTAGGGCGCGATCACGAGGTCCTTGGCCAGGCCGCGCTTCAGGCCGAGGCCCGGCACGCCGAACGCCTGGTACTGGTAGTTGAGGGCGGCGTCCACGACGTTGAAGGCCGACTCGGAGACGCCCCAGGGCACGCCGCACTGGCGGCCGTACTCGATCTGCCGGGCGACGGCGCCGCGGCGGCTGTCGTCGAGCAGCGTCTCGGGCACGGCCGGCAGCAGCAGCCGCGGCATCAGGTACTCGAACATGGTGCCGCCCCAGGAGAGCAGGGCCACGGAGCCGGCGGCGCGCGTGAGCGGCCGGCCGAGCTGGAACCAGTGCTTCTTGGGCACGTCGCCGCGGGCCACGGCGAGGTAACTGGTCAGGGCCGATTCGGAGGCCAAAAGATCGTAATGGGCGCTGTCGAGCCGGCCCTGCGACAGGTTGTAGCCGACGGCGAACAGGCTGCGGTCCTCGCTGTAGAGGAGTTTAAAGTCCATTTCCTCGGCGAAGGCTTGCGCCCGCTCGGCCAGGAGGCGCTGCCGCCGGAACAGGTCGGAGGCGGTGGAATCGGCGACCGCTTCGGCCAGGTGGAGCAGCCGGCGTCCCTCCGGGTCGGGCCACGCCTCGGCGAGCGCGGTCAGTTCCGCCTGAAGCGACTGGGCGCGGGAGTGGAGCGCGGCGACGCTGAGGGGCTGCGTCAGCAGGGCGCGCGCGGCGCGCCACCGTTCGCCGACGGATGAACTATTTGTCGCCGCCGGGGCCGACAATGACGCCGGCAGCGCCCGCAGCAATCCCAGCCACGGCGCCAGGCCGGCCAACTCCTCGCGGTGTTCGCGGGCCTGGGCCGCTAGCCGCCCCGACCAACGGCGCAGGTCTTCGGGGACTTCGCCGATCTCTTGTGAGAATTTTTCGACGCCAACCGCCAACGCCGACGCCGCCGTGTCCAGCCGTCCCAGCCAGTCTTCCCAGGCGAGGAGGTCGCCCGGCGGCTCTCCGAGCAGACCGCGCACGTCCCGGACGCCGGCGTCCAGTGCCTTGAAGCCGTCCGCGGCCCCGGCCGGCGGTTCCAGCGACCTCAGCGCCTCCGCGAACAGTTCCAGGGCGTCTCCAAAACCTTCGCGGATCGCCGAACTCGGTATCGACTCGGACGCCTTTTCGCGCAGACCCTGCTTAAGTGTAATGAGGCAGCCCAACAGGTTGCCGCTGTCCACCGTGGAAAGGAAGATGGGGGGCAGCCCTTTCAGCGTTTGCGTGTCGTACCAGTTGTAGAAGTGCCCGTGCGAGCGCTCCAGGCGGTCGAACGTGGCGAAGGTCTTTTCCAGGCGCTCGATCAGGGCCGGGAAACTCAGGTAGCCGAAGTCGTGGGCGGCCAGGCCGGAGATGAGGTACAGCCCCATGTTGGTGGGCGAGGTCCGGTGGGCGACGGCCTCACGCGGCTCCTCCTGGTAGTTGTCCGGCGGCAACCAGTTGTCCTCCTCGGCGACGAACGTTTCAAAGAAGTTCCACGTCTTGCGGGCCAGCCGCCGCAACGGCCGCCTTTCTTCAGCGGTCAGCGTCTCCTCCGCGAGGCGCGGCGGCCGACTTACCCAAAAGGCCAGCAGCGGCGCGACCAGCCAGGCAATGAGGAATGGCGCGGCGGCGGGCAGGGCGGCGGGCAGGGCGGCGGCCAGGGCGGCGGGACGCAGGAAGACCAGGGCCGCCGTCAGCGCGACGGCCAGCGCCGGCGAAAACCACATCATGCGGAAGCAGGCGGTCAGGCCGCTCCCCAGCCGCTGTTCGGTCGCGGCGGCCGTCTCCCATTCCAGAAGATGGCGGCGCGTGACGAACAGCCGGACGAGCGTGCGGCCGATCGCATCCACTAGAAGGCGCGCCTGTTCGGCCAGAAACGCGGCCGAAAGCAGCACCTGCGCGGCGGTGTTGCCGAGGCCGGACGGGATCGGGTTGGACTTCACGTTTCCCGTCAGGGCGCGCACCATTCGGAACGGAATGCTGGCCACTTGCATCAGCAGCGGCCAGGCGACCACCGCCAGGGCCGCCAACGTCCACAGCCAGGGCGAACCGGGCAGGACCGTCCAGCCCAGCGCCAGCAGCAGCACCAGGGCCGGCGCCCCCAGCGTCCGGCGTAGGTTGTCGAAGACCTTCCAGCGCTCGACGGCCGGCAGCGGGTTCCCGCGCGTCCCCCCGCCCGGCGCGGGGACGCGCGGGAACAGCCACGGCAGGATTTGCCAGTCGCCGCGCGCCCAGCGGTGTTCGCGCCGGGCGAACGCGAGGTACGAGGCGGGAAACTCGTCGAGCAGTTCGATGTCGGAAACCAGGCCGCAGCGGGCGTAATCGCCCTCAATCAGGTCGTGGCTGAGGATGTGGTTTTCCGGGAAGGTGCGGCCGACGGACTGCTCGAAGGCGTCCACGTCATAGGCGCCCTTGCCGGTGAACGTGCCCACGCCGAACAGGTCCTGATAGAGATCGGAAACGGCGGTGGTGTACGGGTCGATGCCGGCCGAGCCGCCGAAGGTGCGGGCGAAGCGCGACTTGCGGACGCCGGTCAGCGTCAGGCTGACGCGCGGCTGGAGCACGCCGTAGCCGGCGACGACGCGGCCCCGCGCCGGGTCGAAGCGCGGCCGATTCAGCGGGTGGGCCAGGGTCGCGATGAGCCGGCGGGCGGCGTCGTGCGGCAACTGCGTGTCGGCGTCGAGGGTGATGACGTAACGGATATGTGGGACCTGATTCGGGTCGCCGCTTACGGTGGCATAGCTGGTGTCGCGGGCGCCGCGGAGAAGGCGGTTGAACTCCGACAGCTTGCCGCGCTTGCGCTCCCAACCCATCCAGCAGCCCTGGGCCGGGTTCCACAGGCGGCGGCGGTGGAAGAGGAAAAAGCGGTCTCCCGCCCCCGCGGGGAGGGGATAGCGGTCGTTGAGCGCGCGAACGCCGTCCAGGGCGGCGCGCAGGTTTTCCTCATCGCCCGGCAGGTGTTCTTCGGGGGCGTCGGCGAAGTCGGTCAGCAGGGCGAAGCGGAGGTTCGGGTCTGGATTGCAGAGATAATGGACCTCCAAATGCTCCATCAGGGCGGCCGTGGCGCGCGGGCGCATCAGCAGGGTGGGTATGACCACGAAGGCGGCGCAGTCGGCGGGGACGCCTTCTTTGAAGAGCATTTTCGGAAGGACGCGCGGCGGGAGGAACCCGCCGACCCAGTAGTTGACCAGGGAAACCGCGACGTCGCTGGCGGGCGGCAGCGCCAGCAACACTGCCAGGACGGCGAGAGGTCCGGTCGCGCCGCCCGCCCACGGGCCGACGCAGCCGACGAGCACCGCCAGGACGAGGACGGTGACGACGGCGACGCCGCCGAAGTAAACGAGGCGGGGGTGTTTGAGGACGAAGCGGAGGACGCGGTCGCGCGGCTTGGGCCGGTAGCGGACCAGCCGCTCCAGCTCCGCACGGCCCTCGCCGATGAGGTAGTATCCGACGTGGTTTCGGGCGGCCCCGGCCCCCTCGCCGTTGGACGGGAAGCGACGGTCGGCCAGCGCCACGGTCGTTCGCGCCACCTCCACCTCGTCGGTCGGCGAGCCGCGCGACAGCCTTTCCACCGCCTGCCGGTAGCGGTCGCGGGTGGCGAAATCCTGGCCGACGTAGACGCCCGCCGGGTCCTCGCGCAGGACGGCCTCGACGAGGCTGGTGCGCTCGAAGAACACGGGCCAGTCCAGGGCGGAAAGGAGCCGTAGGCTGGTCACGCAGTTGCCGATGGAGACCTGGTTGGCGGCCTGGCGCCCGCGCTCCCGGCGCAGCACCTTATCCGCCGTCAGGCCGCATCCGGTCAGATGGCGTTCCAGCCATTCGACGCCGTGGCCGGCGGCGGCGCCCTGTTCGTGCATCCAGTCCATTAACTGCACGAGGAAGGAGTCTGACCAATCGGGCCGGCCCGGCGGCGGGGCGGCGGGGCCGCAGAGGCTGCGATCCGCCCACGTCTTGGCCTCCCGGCGGTCGTCGCGGGCGCACAGGATCTGCACGGCCAGCCTGCGCAAATTGTCCACTACCACCAGCCGCAGCATGATGGGGATGGCCCAGAGTTCGCCGATCGTTAAAGGCGTGATTTCTTGGAAGGCGGCGACGAAGCCGCCGACGTGGGCCTCGTCCAGGCCGCTGTCGCAGTGGGCGACGAGTTCCAGGGCCAGCGCGTAAACCCGCGGCAGGCCGTCGAGCGGCCCGCCGCGGACTTTGGGCAGCAACTGATAGTAGCCGCGCGGCAGGTCGGTGCGGATCTCGAAAAGCGTCTCGGAAACGATGTGAAAATTGTCGAGCAGCCATTCGGCGTCGGGACCGAAGCTCTCCCCGCAGCGGTAGCCCTCGCCGATCCGGCGGTGGGCCAGGATCAAATGGCGGCGGTTTTTGAGGAAGTAACGCAGCAGCGGCCGGCCGGGGACCACGCGGGCCGCACGCATGTGCGCCGCCAGTTGCCGCGCGTGGGCCACCAGGCGGTCGAGGCCGAACTGCTCGGCGCGAACCGGCTCGCGGCCGTATAAATCGATGAAGAAGTGTCCCGTCGGCACGGCCACGGCCGTTCCGCCGGCCGCGTTCCCGAGTTCCGAGGTACTCATTTTGCAGACTCTCCAGTGGCGGCGGATGGCGGGACCGTCAGGCGTCGCGGGCAGGGAGACCCCGCCCCTACTCCTTTATACGCCTGGGTCGCGTCGGGGGGCGTAGTTCGCAAATGAGGCGCCACGGAGAGGCGGGCGGAAAAACCGAGAACGATTTTGCCCAGGTTATCGCCACATGGTGAATGCGGCGGGTGGGCAAGCCGCCGCCGCGCCCTGGGCGCCGGGACGCGCAACCGCCCCGCCCGAGTCGTCCGGCCGGTATAACGGAGATACAACGTGCAATTATCGCATGTAGAGGCGCTCACGAAATTACGACAGGCATGGGAGGTTATCGACGCCCTGCTGTTGCGCGCCCCGGACGCCAAGGGCCGATGCGCGCTGTTGGCGGAGATGTTGCAGTTCCTTTGGCCGGGAGAAGCGTTGTCCGCCTGCGTGCTGCGGGACGGGGACGACGCCCGGGCGGCGGCGCTGGACGAGGCCGGCGAACCGCGGCCGGAATGGGCGGCCCTGATCCGGGACGAGTTGACCCGTCGCTGGACGGCCGCCGACGCCACGGCCGTGCGGACGCCCCTGTTGCAGGCGCTCGGCCTTACGGGACTCGTACTGGCGCGGGAGGACGTGCGCGTTCGAGACAAGGTATACGGGGCGCTCCTTCTGGCCGTGCCGGAGGGCGACGGGTCCAACGCCGAGGCGGTGCGGACGTTGTTGGCGGCGTGTGCGCAGCATTTGGCCCTTCGCTTGGAAATGGAGGGGCTGGAGCGGCGCTGCGCGACGGGGGCGGCCGACCAGGCCGGAGACCTGGGCATGGCCGAGGTCGGAGAAGTCTCGATCCCCGTAACGCATGAGTTCAACAATTTCCTCAACGCCCTTCTGCTGCACACGGCGGTGCTCAAGTTTCAGCTGCCGGAGTCGATGCACCAGGGACTGGAGGAACTCCGGCGGCAGGCGACGGCGGCGGCGGGGCTGATCCAGCAGGTGCAGCACTACCGCCGCCGACAGCAACCTCCGCGGCCCCCCGTCGATTTGGACCGCGCCGTTTGGGCCGCCGTGGAGGCGCTGGGCGCTAAACCATCCGAGCAGGGCGGCCTCGGGGCGACGATCCGGATTGCCCTCTTCCGTGGACGGACGGTGGACGAGGGAACGGTCGAAGCCGCGGTTCGCCTCGACCTGGCGGCCGGGGAGGCGTCGGCGTCCGGGACTTTCGCCGAGTTGAAACGCCTGTGCGTCTTCCTGATCCGCAACGCCGCGGCGGCGGCCGCGACGAATGAGGGAGAGGTTGTTGTACGGACGACGCAAGGGGGTGGGAAGGTGATTTTACGGGTGGAAGACGCGGGGCCGGCGATACCGCCGGACGTGTTGGCGCACCTGTTCGAGCCTGCGGCGGTGGGCCGCGAGGGGACGAGCGCCCTGGAATTGGCGGCGTGCAAAACGCTGGCCCGTCGCCTCCACGGCGCGCTCCGGGCCGAGAACCTCGGCGAAGGGGGCGCGGCTTTTATCGTGGAATGGGTCCGCCCGGAATGAGGCCGGCGGCGCGGCGTTTGCTTCACAGACCGCCGGCTAGGGCCGGTTCCAGCGAACCCCGGCGAGCGGCCGGCGTCAGCCGGCTGGTGTGTCATCTTTTCCGCGGAGCTAGGCTACACCAACCGGCTGACGCCGGCCGCTCGCCGTGTCCCATTGGCCTCAGAGTCCAACCCTATGAAATCCGGACAACCGACCGAAAGTCTCGGCGCCGAAATCCGCCTCATCCTCCGACGCGGCCGCGATGTTTGGGCGCTGATCCCGCGCGCCCACAAGATCGCCCTCGGCGTGGCCGTCCTGGTCATGTCCTGCACCAGCGCCTGCAACACGGTCATGCCGCTGCTGCTGGGCCAGCTGGTGAACGTCGTGACGGTGGGGACGGATAAGCGCCTCGCCCCCGCCGTCATGTACCGCTCCGCCGCCTGGGTCCTCCTGGCTTTGATCGGCGTCTACGTGGTCCGCGAGGCGCTCAACGTGCTCCGCCGCTACCTCGTCGAGAACACCTGTACGCGCCTCAATTCCAACATGAGTGTGCATCTGGTCGCCCACCTGATGAAGGGCGACCTCGCCACCCTCAGCCACGAGCGGGTCGGCGCCCTGCACGGCCGCATCCTCCGCAGCGTGGACGGCTTCGTCCGCTTCCTGCGCGTCGGCTTCCTCGACTTTGTTCCGGCCATCCTGACGGGGGCCTTCGCCCTGGCCACCGTGATCGGCAAACAGCCGATGCTCGGCCTGATCATGCTCGGCGTCATCCCGACCACCCTGTACCTGACGATCCGCCAGCTGATGTCGCAGAAGGGCATCCGCCTGGAGCTTCTGCGGAGCTGCGAGGAGATCGACGGCACGGTGGTCGAGAATATGAGCGGTCTGGAATACGTGCGCGCGGCCAACACCTATGCGCTGGAGGTGCGCCGGCTGAAACGGACCTGCGAGCGGCGCCGGGCCAAGGAGATCCGCCACCACGTTCAAATGTCCTTTTACGGGGCGGCCAAGGCGCTGAATGAGGGGCTGTTCCACGTCCTCGTCCTCGGCATGGCCATTTACCTGGCCGTCAACGGCCGGATCCCCCTCGGCGACGTGGTGATCTTTTCGATCCTGTTCCTCAACGTGATGGCGCCGCTGAGCGAGGTCCATCGCGTCCTGGACGAGGGGCACGAGGCCAGCCTGCGCGTCGGCGACCTGCTGGAGATGCTGCACCAGCGGGTGGACCACTCGTTCGAGGTCAAGGAGCGGCGTGAGCCGCGGCTGATCCCCGGCGCCCCGGTCATCGCGGCCGAGAACCTGACCGCGGAATACCTCACCGCCGACGGTCAGCACAAGCGCGGCCTGGAGGGCATTAGCCTGAACATCCGGTACGGCGAGACGATCGGCGTGGCCGGGCGGTCGGGGTCGGGCAAGTCCACCTGGATCAAGGTGCTGTTGCGGCTGACCCACCCCTGCCAGGGGAACGTCACCCTCGGCGGCGCGCCGCTGGAATCCTGCACGCGGGAGGACATCAGCCGCATCCTGGGCTACGTCGGCCAGAACCCGTTCGTCTTCTCCGGCACGATCGCCGAGAACATCTCCTACGGCATCGACAAGGCGACGCGCGAGGACGTCCGCCGGGCCGCCGAGCTGGCCAACCTCCACGACGAAATCATGATGATGCCGGGCGGCTACGACGCCGAGGTCGCGGAGCGCGGCCAGAACTTGTCCGGCGGCCAGCGGCAGCGCCTGGCCATCGCCCGCATCCTGCTGCGGCAGCCGCCGATCCTCATCCTTGATGAGGCGACTTCGGCGCTCGACAATATCAGCGAACGGCACGTCCAGCGGGCGCTGGGGCTGACCAGCGCCGACCGCACCACCATCCTCGTCGCTCATCGGCTGACCACGCTCAAGGACGCCGACCGGATCATGGTCTTCGACGAGGGCCGCATCGTCGAGGTGGGGACCTACGACGAGCTGGTGCAGCGCGGCGGCGTGTTCACGGAGCTGGTGATGTCGGCGGAACACGGCTTCGCGGAAGAAGGCGCCGGCCCGTCGCCGTGCGTGGACGGGGCGGTGGCCGTCGCGGCGGGGGCGTGATAAGGGCCGCGCCCGGTTACAATTCCAGGGATGGAATTAGTAGAATGACGCCATGCCGATCAAGACCAAACGCTGGGACGACAAGAAGGAGCCGGACGACGGTTTCCGTCTGCTGATCTGCCGCTACCGTCCGCGCGCCCTGCCCAAGAAAAAAGAGACGTGGGACCTCTGGTGGAGCCATCTCGGCCCCAGCAAGGAACTCCACGCCGCCTTCTACGGTAAGAACGGGCCGCCGATCGGCATGGAAGAGTACCGCCGCCGTTACCTGGAAGAGATGAAGGCGCAAGAGGAGAGCATCGCCCTGTTGGCCGAGAAAGTCGCGGCGGGGACGACGCTGACGCTGCTCTGTTCGTCGGCCTGCACCGACCCGTCGCACTGCCACCGCACCCTACTGCGCCAACTCATCAAGGAGCACATGGCGTGCGGCGGCCCGGCCCCACCGACGTAGCCTCATGGCCCCATGAACGCCGACACGTCCCACAGCCGCACCGTGCCGTCGCGGCCGCCGCTGGCCAGCGTCTTGCCGTCCGGCGTGAACACGACCGCGTATACCGTGCTGGTGTGCCGCGTGAAGGTCGTCAGCTCGCGGCCGGTCGCCACGTCCCACAACCGTACCGTGCGGTCTTCGCTCGCCGAGGCTAAAGTTCGGCCGTCCGGAGAGAACGCCACGCCCCATACGTCCTGGTTGTGCCCCTCCAACACCGCGCGTTGGTCGCCGGAATCGGCGTCCCACAGGCGAACCGTGTGGTCCCAGCCGCCCGAGGCCACGGTGCGGCCGTCGGGCGCCAGCGCCACGGCGTAGACGGCGCCGGTGTGGCCGGACAGGGTAACGCGCTCGCGGCCGGTGTCGGCGTCCCACAGCTTGACCAGCTTGTCGCCGCCGCCCGTCACCAGCGTCTTGCCGTCGAGCGAAAACACCAGCGACATCAGGATTCCGGAATGGGCCTTGAACGTGAAGCGCTCCTGGCCCGTGTCGATGTCGAGGAAGCGCACCATGCCGTCCCGGCTGCCGGTCGCCAACGTCTTGCCGTCGGGCGAAAAGGCCAGCGAGCGGATGGAACGGTCATACTTGATCTCAATTGGATCTTTATGGCCGGTCAGGTCCCACAGCCGCACCGTCATGTCGTCGCTGGCCGTCGCCAGCGTCTTGCCGTCCGGCGAGAAGCGCACGCTCCACACGGGGGCGCGGTGGCCGTTCAGCGTCTCCCGCACCTTGCCGTCGGCCATGTCCCACAGCTTGATCGTGCCGTCGTCCAGGGCCATCGCTAGCTCGTCGCCGTCCGGCGAAATGGCGATCGACCACACCGGCCCGGCGTTG
>Ga0182024_10023113_pt1 | contig 11159 bp, 8 predicted proteins | sample P32metaG_FD_120480 | JGI IMG/M metagenome (GOLD analysis project Ga0182024, IMG submission 120480) | Permafrost microbial communities from Stordalen Mire, Sweden - P3-2 metaG (Illumina Assembly) | ecosystem: Environmental > Terrestrial > Soil > Wetlands > Permafrost | place: Sweden: Stordalen... | reverse complement strand
TACTTAGATCTTTAAAACATCTAAATTTAAGAGGTATAAGAGTAGAAGCTAAAGGAAGATTAACAAGACGATTTACCGCATCTAGATCTGTTTCTAAAATGAGATGTAAAGGTGGTTTAAAAAATGTAGATTCATCATTTAGAGGATTATCTACTATAATGCTAAGAGGTATTGTTAAATCAAATTTACAGTACTCTACTATAAATTCTAAGAATAGAAATGGGGCTTTTGGTATTAAAGCTTGAGTAAGTAGTAAATAATAATTTTAGTTTATAAATAACTAAAAAAAAAGTTATATTTTTTAGGCATATATTAGTACATTGGTTTTTTGTATTTATTTTTTCGATTATTTTTTTTTATCATTAATTACTGTAGTTTTCCATACTAAGTATACATACATATATATTTTAGCTACCTTTAAGATTTTTTTTAATCACGCGTTGCTAAATTATTACACAAACGATAAAAAAATAGAAAACAAGAAAAGGGAGAAAAAAGAAGAAATAGTCTGAACCATTTTGTGAAAAATGGCTAACAATATTGAACAGGCTAATTGCGCCAGGAAGTACAAATTGAGTGCGCAGTTTGGCACCTCGATGTCGGCTTGACTTATCCACATGAATGCAGGAATCATGAAGGGTTCGACTGTTCGTCGATTAATAAGTCACACGAGCTGGGTTAAATACGTCGTGAGACAGTATGGTTTCTATCTTCTAGAGGAAATTAGAATAAAATAAAGATAGCCCCCTCGTACGAAAGGAGCTGGGTATATTAACCTCTGGTTTACCTGTTGTTTATGTGCCCAATATTAATTTAAGTATATGATTTATAAATAAGTTTCTAAATTTTATACAGGGATGTTACTTTCACTTAAGTAAATTTATAGCATAGGCACGGCAGGAACGCTAAGTTAGTTAAAAATAAGTGCTGAATGCATCTAGGCACGAAAGTTACTTTAAGATATTCTTAAATATACGTAGTTGAACACTACGAGAATTGTAATAATTTGAGTAGCTTATATAATGTTTATTTTCGAATAGAATCGATATAATACTTTCTTTATTACAGTTTATATAGGCTTTAGCTGAAATAATTTAAATGTTTTTAGGTATAAAGTACTAATTATATATATATAACTGAATTTCATTGATATCATGCAGTCAATAACAATCATATGTAGAGTAGGAACAATTACATACTTTTAACCTAGTCTGGTTAGCATAAAAGTAATGTAGCTGTTTTGTAACCAGCTGAAGCAAGTGCGATACTTGCACTGGACTTTTATTTTAAAAATAATAAATTTTATTGGCCCTATAGTCAAGTGGTTAAGACATAATGTTTTCATCATTACATACGAGGGTTCAAACCCCTCTGGGGCTATATTGATATATATTTATAACAACAAATATATTATTGCGGATTGATGTAATAGTAACATAATTGGCTCATGTCCAGTATATAGAGGTGCAAATCCTTTGTCCGCTCATTTAATTAAGGTTATAGCTTAACTTTTTTTTTTGTAAAGCAAGCTATTTAGACAGCTGAGATGAGTGTTCAATTCACTCTTTAAAAGTAAGTATATAAATTCTTCTAATATAAATATTTATTATCAATGAAAAAAAAAAAAAGAAATATTTTGTTTAAAAAAAATATAATAAAGGGCTATAGCTTAATAGGTAAAGCAAACTGCTCATGACGGTTGAGATGAGTGTTCGAGTCACTTTTGCCCTAAGCATATTTGCTATACATCTTAGTGCTTTTTTATTAATATTAATTATTAATCCAAGTGTTGAAATTGGTAAACAAGATAAACTTAAGCTTTATTGGCTAGCGCTTTAGAGGTTCAAGTCCTCTCTTGGATATAGCTAATATTTAATACGTCCAGTCTATTTGATAGTAGATTATATAGATATTTATAGGCATAATTTAGGTAAAATTTGTCCCTTTTTTTCTAAAAAAAAAGAAAGAATAATAATAAAAATATACATTATAATATAATAACTCACTCCTGTATTTAAATATAGTAATACTGACCTATATAAATATATTATTATAGAAGAAAAATGAAAAAAAATCGGGTATTTATAGATTAGTTAATAATATAAATAATAAAAAAAGTTATATAGGTTCTTCTATATCTTTAAACTTAATAATTATTATAATTTTAGCTCTCTTAAAAGAAAAGTAAAGGAATCAATTATTATATATCGTGCTTTATTAAAATATGGTCATTCATATTTTAGTTTAAATATTCTCGAATATTGTGAACCTAGTGTATTAATTGCAAGAGAACAATACTATATTGATCTTTTAAAACCAGAGTATAATGTCTTAAAAAAGGGGTTAATAAAAAATAAGGGGACATAGTTCAATGGTAGAACTGTGACTTTGCAAGTCATTAATTCCAGTTCGAATCTGGATGTCTCCATAAATATTTTTCTTATAAGAAAGTTGCATTTATTAAATAAAAGAATTGTTATTTGCTTGCTTACTTTATAAATAGCTCGAGAAGCTCAACCTGGTAGAGCGGAACTCTGAAGATGTTTAGGTTGTAAGTTCAAATCTTATCTCGAGCAAAATTAAAAATATTTATTAGAAAAATAGGTGTGTTGGAATTGGCAGACAAGTTCCACTTAGGATGGAATGATTTTATCATGCAAGTTCAAGTCTTGTCACCTATATTTAATAAATAATTTAATAACTATGCTTTTTATAGGGTTAGCCTCTTTTTTTATGAATAATAACATTAAAATAAATAATAACATGAATAATAACAATTTAAACTTTAAAAATACATAGAGTAAAGTTTCTTGAATTACATTATATTAAAATATAATATCTCGTAGACTAATCGGTAAGTCATAAATTTTTGGTATTTAATACTGAATGTTCGAATCATTCCGGGATAATAGTATAATAATTTAATATGATATGATATATATTATACTTACATGTATTATGGTGGATATAGTTCAATGGTAGAACAATCATTTGTGGCATGATATTTCTCTGTTCGATTCAGGGTATTCATCCTTAAAATCCTAGTTAAATATAAATTATAATTTATACAATAATCATGATTTTTTATTCATGATTATTAATTTTATTAATAAAATTAATTTAGCCCGAGTAGTTCAATGGTTAGAACATTAATTTCATGCATTAATAATGAGAATTCGAATTTCTCCTCAGGCCATTGTTTATTTATATATTAAGCTTAATGGCTTCTTTTATTATATTAAAATTATTAATAAAAAATATTTATAATATTATAAAATGGTTCTTTTATTTAGAGAAATTCAGTCTCTTTTTCAATAAAAAACATATTAAATCTAAACATGAATAAAAACATACTTTACCAAAATATTAAAAAGACTGAAAATAAATAGTAACAGATTCCATAATATTTAATTTATAATCATTATAAATCTGACTATTAGCACTAGTAATAATTTGAAATAAACAGTTTAAATCATTTATAAGATATTTAATAGTTTCATCTTTAAAGGATCAATCTTCGGTGTAGCTAGAAGCCCTTCTTTAATAGGTCAATTATTAGCATATGCTATATTAGGGTTTGTATTTGCAGAAGCCACAGGTTTATTTCTTTTTATGTTGATTTTTCCTATAATTTTTTATTTCGTTTTCATAAAATCAGCAGAACAAATTGCAGCAGAATTAGATAAAGTTAATGAGAAGTTACAACAGTATAAGGAAGATTTAGAAGAACTTAGAAAAGTAGATGAACAAAATACTTGAGATGGTGATAATGATTCACCTAATGAGCCTGCTTCAGCTGAAGAATTAGAACATTGAATTGAACAATGTTCTAATACTTATAAGGAATTAACTGACGCAATTTTTTAATTCTTTAATAACAATTAAGCAATTTTGTTCTTCCACATTTTCGACTCTTATTTCTTGCTTTTATATTTATTATATTATATTTTGCTTAAGCAAAATATAATATTATAATAATATTATAATATTATAACATATTGAAAAAAAATAAAAAGAATATAATAAAGAAGTTGGCTTAAGTGGTAAAGCAATCTACTAAGATAAATAAAAGTTCGATTCTTTTACTTCTTACATGTTAATCTTTTCATTAATATTTATATTATTATCTAATGCCGTCACTTTAAGACGAGATAAATCAATACTTTTTAGTAGAGTTGCTATAATAGTTTTATTTTATTCTTCATTAATTGCTATATTTAGTTTATTTATTAATAATTTATCTAATGGTATTGGATTATATGGTGGTTTATTTCATACAACTAGTATAACAGAAATATTCCATATTTTTATTTTTTTTATAAGCGGAGTTATACTACAACTAACAGCATTTTATCCTAGAAAAGTGTGAATAGCAGAATATTCTTCTTTAAGGAAATTAATTTTATATAAATTTTTATATTATAGGAGAAAAATAGCGAATAAAATGGGAGAACAATTTACAATAATAGAATACCCCTTAATATTATTATTTATAATCACCGGGGCCATATTTTTAGTATCAACAAGTGATTTAGTTTCTATATTTCTTTCAATTGAGCTACAAAGTTATGGATTATATTTACTAAGTACATTATACCGTAACTCAGAATTAGCTACTTCAGGTGGTCTTACTTATTTTTTATTGGGGGGTTTGAGTTCATGTTTTATTCTATTAGGAACTAGTCTATTATATGCAAATTCAGGTACAACAAATTTAGATGGAATATACGTAATAACTAGCTTAAGTGATTTGGCAAACGATAGTAGTAATTATCTTTTATATTGATATAAATCTTATTATATAAATTTTTCATTACTTATATTAAGCGTAGGTTTCTTATTTAAAGTTAGTGCAGCACCTTTTCATTTCTGATCTCCAGATGTATACGATGCTATACCTACTATAGTTACAACGTTTGTAGCTATAGTGGCTAAAATATCTATATTTCTTTTCTTATTAGAATTGGTGCATTATACAAGTAATTCCTTGTTTAACTACCAGTTTAGCTGAACTTCTAGCTTATTAGTTAGTTCACTACTTTCATTAATTATAGGTACAGTAGTAGGTTTAACACAATTTAGAATAAAAAGATTGTTTGCTTATAGTACTATATCACATGTTGGTTTTATATTATTAGCATTAAGTATTAATAGCATAGAGTCGATCCAAGCCTTTATATTTTACTTAATGCAATATTCTATAAGTAATTTAAATGCATTTATTATACTTATTAGTATAGGTTTTTCTCTGTATTATTATATAAATGAGAGTAATGAGTATAAGCAATTAGTGGATGAAGCTCGTTCGCCTATACAATTAATAAGTCAGATGAAAGGTTATTTTTATATAAATCCTGTTTTAGCATTAAGTTTATCTGTTACTATCTTTTCTTTTGTAGGTATCCCCCCACTTATAGGATTTTTTGCAAAACAGATGGTACTAAGCGCTGCACTAGACAGTGGATATGTTTTCCTTGCTCTAGTTGCAATATTAACTAGTGTTATTAGTGCAGTTTATTACTTAAATATTATTAAACAAGTATTTTTTGATAAATCGGAGTACAAAATTAATCCTGAACTAGAAAATATTAATTTACATGGTAATATTATTAAGAATAATGTTTTAATACAAAAGTTAACATTCAAAACAAACAATATCATATTATCTAGTTATTTAACTATAACTATTTCCATACTTACTTTAATAATACTTTTATTTATATTTATACCTAATGAATGATTAAGCATGGCTAATATATTAGCTTTAATATTATTTAATTTTTAAATGACAAGTACTACTTTTTTCTTTGTCTTTATACCATTATTGGCTATAATATTATTAGCTGTTAACTTAATATTTGCTCCACATAATCCTTATCAAGAAAAAGACTCAGCTTTTGAATGTGGTTTTCATTCTTTTTTAGGTCAAAATAGAACACAGTTTAGTATTTCTTTCTTCATATTTGCACTTTTATTTTTACTTTTCGATTTAGAAATTCTTTTAGTCTATCCTTATGTAGTAAGTGCATATGTAAATGGCATATATGGTTTAGTAATAATGCTTATATTCTTCTTAGCCTTAACATTAGGATTTGCTTTTGAATTGGGTAAAAATGCTTTAAAAATAGACAGTAGACAAATGTTTACTTTAAATAGCCAAAAGACTAAATCGGTATTTTCAATATTATCTCATTTTAATAATAAAAAAAAATAAAGTTTTTTATTAACTATTTTATACAATTTTTTTATAAATAAACTTTATAATACTGTAGTTATTTTTATATTGGAGGAAAAACTGTTTACTGGTTTCTATAAGTTTAGTTATAGAAAAAAAAAAGATTAAAAATTTTATGCTAAATTTATTATATTTGAGTTTATTTAGCAGTTGTGATGCTCCAAGTCCTTGGGGTTTATATTTTCAAGACAGTGCTACACCACAAATGGAGGGATTAGTAGAATTACATGATAATATTATGTTTTATTTGGTAATTATATTATTTGGTGTAGGTTGAATAATGATATCTATAGTTAGAAATTATACTAATGTTAAATCACCTATATCTCATAAATATTTAAATCATGGTACATTAATAGAATTAATATGAACAATTACACCTGCCTTAATATTAATATTGATAGCTTTCCCCTCATTTAAATTATTATATTTAATGGATGAAGTTAGTGATCCTGCTATGTCTGTCTTAGCAGAGGGTCATCAATGATATTGAAGTTATCAATATCCTGATTTTTTAAATGCAGATGAAGAGTTCATAGAATTTGATTCATATTTAGTACCAGAATCTGATTTAGAAGATGGAGCTTTAAGAATGCTAGAAGTAGATAACAGAGTTATCCTTCCGGAATTAACACACGTTAGATTTATTGTTACAGCGGCAGATGTAATTCATTCTTTCGCCTGTCCTGCTTTAGGTATTAAATGTGATGCGTATCCAGGTAGACTAAACCAAGTTTCCGTTCTTATTAACCGTGAAGGGGTATTTTACGGTCAGTGCTCGGAAATATGCGGTATTCTACATAGTTCTATGCCTATAGTCATAGAGTCAGTAAGTATTGAAAAGTTTTTAGAATGATTAGAAAAACAATAATGAAATTTATTAAAAATAATAATTATCGTTGTTATTCATCAATTGTTAATAAATCCTTATCCTCAAGGTTTAGTAATAATATTATAACAAGTAACGATATTAATGCATTATTAATTAATCAAGATGTTTCTATTTCGCAAAAAGAATTAGATGAATTATTGAGAATAAAAAGTGTAAGTTTTGCATTACCACTTAATGATCAAACTTATCTCGCTTATTATAGTTTAATAGGAAGACCTAAGACAAGAGGTCGACGGGCAGGAGTATATATATTTACTCACATTGCAAGTGGTAGTAAATATGTTGGTTCTAGCAATAGTCTTTCTAGAAGACTAGATCAATATTTCAAACCTAATCCTGAATTTAATAAATACGGGTTATTACTTCCTTTATTAAAAAAAGAAGGATTTGTTGCCTTTAATTTAGAGATATTTGTGATGCCAAAAGAGTTCTCGAAAGATTATTATTATTTATTCTTAGAACAATATTATTTATTAAAAAAAGAATTTAATTTGAATTCTCAAAAAATAGTTAATTTCAGAGTAAACCAAGGAACTAGTATTTTTTTATACGATAAAGATAGCAAAATTTTGTATCATTCTACTTCTTCATTACATGGTTTAAAGTTAGATTTAGGAATACATTACAGTACTATTATAAAATGTTTAAAGAATGGATCTCTCTTTTTAAACTATTTTAAAATTAGTGATAAATATATTCCAGATACTATTGAAGCTAACTTATTTATAAGAGAATTAGGTAATTTAATATCGGAAAAGAGAAATTTCTTTTTAAAAGGTTTTTTTAAGGTAACTAGTAAAGCTATTTCTATAAAAGAAGTTAGAACAGGTATAGCTTATAATTTTTCTAGTATAACTTTAGTAGTAAAATATCTTGAAAGTAAAGGTATTAAAGCAAATCGTAATAAGATAGCTAGTTTATTAAATAGTAATAAAATATATTTAGGTTATATTTATTATACGGTCTAATATAAACACTAGAAAAATCTCTTTTTATTCGGTAGATTATTTATTGGAAGTAGTCCAGCTAAACCCCATGCATTTATCAGTCTACATAGTTAATTATTTAAATTCTTTTTATTATATAAAAAGAATTTAAAAATAATCTCTCAATAAGTTTTTAATGTCTAGAAAATTACCACCTCTTAAAATATATAAACTTGTGTTATTATACTCTATAAATTTACGATCATTATTATTTAAAACCTGGTTAATAAATAATTTTGAATTCATGTCTAAGTATATGATGTTATAATCTTTAGTACCAATCTTATTAATAGTAGTAGAATTACTATTATTAATAGAAAAAATTTTTAATTTATCTGTACCATTTTAACATTTTACCTACGTCATCAAGGTTAATGATTATAGACTCTTTACTTATAAATATTTTACTTATTATGTTATTAAAACCTTTTTTGTTTGTACTAGAATTACCATTTAAAATAGTATTAATAAATACTAATAAGCCTAGCTTAGCTAGGCTTATTGTAACTATATTTAGCTATTTCATTAAATGTGTTTAAGTAATAAATTAATTTATGAATCAAACATAGCCATCATATAAAAAGATTATGTCCATTGGGCTTAAGATGTGGGCTTTTTGGCTTCCACCTCTACCTATGTTAGTTTTGTAATATAGATGCAAATGTATTTTTTATATCAACTACCATCTCTTAAAATATATAAACTTGTTTTATTATATTCTGATAAATTATCAACATGTAATAACATTTTTGTATTCATTTAAAAATACATAATATCAGAATGTACCAATCTTATTAATAGTAATTACTATCATTAATAGTGTAATACTACACTTACACTTTTAGTTGAAGGTCTATTAGTAGTGGTAAAAAAACCATTTTATACAAATTATAATTATATATTAAGCTAAAGTAATAAAAAGGTTGGGTGAGCAGGTTAAATCGGTCGTCTTTAGTATGATTGAAATTAATAATTTTCATGGGGTTCCCTACCTTTTGAGCTAAGTATTTAATCGCCTTAGTCGCCATGATAGTGATTTAGAGGATTTGCCTCTTTTGCTCTTAGAGAGTATTGTCTCTTTTTTAAAAATAGATAATAATAAATATGAAAAACAAGAACACCACATCTTTATTTAAAAAAGGAGATATTAATTTTCCATCGAAGAAAGTTAATTGTAATTCATTCAGTAATAAGATTAAACCCCTTATTACTGACTGAAATTCCTTTATATCCTTTTACTAATAATAGTAGTATGGCTCACGTCTCACGTCGGTATTAATGTATTTTTTTTATTTTATAAGAATGAAGACTGCTTCTTTGTCAAATGTAGGTAGATCTAATATTGACTTTAGATGGGAAAAAGGAGATTTAGGTAAATATTCGCGCAAGGGATCTCTTAAATTGTCTCTGCAGACGGGCATACGTAGAGAGATAAATTACTATATATTTTTTATTTAAAGTTAGGTAGAAATACATAAAAACCTTGATTTATCTTAGAAAAAGGAAAATATAAAGGGAAATAAGTATTTTGAGGTTGTGGTGTTTTATTTTTAGCATTTTTATCATAACTCTTAAGAACTAACTTTTAGTGTTAGTCTGAATATGTGATATTTATGTTAAATTTAGAGGGTAAACTTTAGAAAAAAAAAGTATAAACACAAGATGCAGTAAGGAAAGGTCTTGGGTTTTAGAAAAAGCTGCGCTAGATAAGAGAAGTATTACTATATTTTTACAATCACATATCTTACATTTAATTTCGCGTTGCAATAATACATAAAAGAAGTAAAAGAGATTGATTTTTTTCAGGAGTTTATCTTTAGAAAATTTTACTGTATAATTGATAATAATTAATATTTTTAATATTAATAAAATAAACTTAGCCCTAGATTAAAGGTTAAGTTCATGGTAAATAACAGATAAACCAAAAAATTTTAGAATAATTAAAAACTATGAATAATGATTTTAGACTACGATATATAATGGAAGTAAATAATATAGCAAAAATACGAGCGAAGAAAAGATTAATACTAAGCATGATTAATGCAATAGGTACTACACCAGATAGTACTCTTTTTACAGAAACAAGTTGACGTTTGTTAAGATTAGATGCTCGGTTAAGTGATGATCTGAGAAGATCTTTAATTAGAGCTCATAGAATATCATTACTTAGTTCTGTCGTTAGAACTCCTAATAATGGTAACAATAATAATGGTAATAACGGTAACAATAATAATGGTGGTAATGGCGATAATAATGGTAATGGTAATAATAATAGTAATGGTAATAATACTAATAATAATAATAATAACCGTAATATAATCACTTCTTTATTATTATTATTATTTGGTGTTTTAGTTACAAGTCTATTTGTTTTATTAGTTTTTTTTTGAGTTAATCATATTACTGGGTTATTAGCCTCTTTAGAAGTTGGCTATATTTTTTAATTATTTAACTATATAGTATAGTGAAATATATGGAGAATTTTTTTTTTTAGTTCGAGACTTTTTTATATTAATTAGTTATAAATACGTAGTACTTATAAACTTATCCTTTATATACTTTTTTTCCTGTTTGTTTAAAGATAGGAAGCCTAATAAAGAAATCTAAGGGAGAAAGCATAAATTCTATTTAACTTATGATAAAGCCTTTACAAAAAAATATATACTATATATATAATAGTAATAGCGGGTGCAGAATCAGCAATAGGTTTAGGTATTTTAGTTGCATTTTATAAATTAAATTATTATCTTATTTAATCTTGTCTAGTAAAAATTAGACATATTAATATGTATAATAGGCCTTTATAGCTCAAAGGTAGAGCGAAATACTGTTAATATTTTGATAGATGTTCAATTCATCTTGAGGGCTGGCTATAAAAAGTTTTATTGGCGTGTTTACTTAATGGTAAAGTGTTGTGTTACGACCACAAGGATACAAGTTCAAGTCTTGTACACGTTTAAACTTATAATTTTTAATTACTTTTTCCTCAGTAAAGTTTAAAACAAATAAAAAAAAAATCTTAATCTTTTTAATAATTTGTATTAAC
>Ga0182024_10023112_pt1 | contig 11159 bp, 6 predicted proteins | sample P32metaG_FD_120480 | JGI IMG/M metagenome (GOLD analysis project Ga0182024, IMG submission 120480) | Permafrost microbial communities from Stordalen Mire, Sweden - P3-2 metaG (Illumina Assembly) | ecosystem: Environmental > Terrestrial > Soil > Wetlands > Permafrost | place: Sweden: Stordalen... | reverse complement strand
TCTTATATTGGCTGATGGTTGAAGGAGAGCTGTAGTAATGAAGGTTGACATCCTTATCCGTGGCGAAAAGCGCAGCCGCGAATCCGCCGGCCGGTATCAGCCAATCGGCATCGGCGAAGCGCAACCGCGCCGGACTGGTCCAAATGCTTTTTTGGTCACCGACAAAATCCTTGGCGAGCCCCCTGAAGGTAATGTTTCCGCCGGTCGGCTCCGGCGGTTCGTCTTTGTCACGATGTGGTTTTTCGCGCTCGTCTTTTATGCGCGGTTTGTCATCGGCGTTCGTGTCTTTAGAATTAGCGGTGGTGTCCTGAGGTTCTTGCGGACGCGCGGCAGCGAAGCCTCCTGCGGCGAATACGAGAATGGCTAAAGCGAACGCACTGATGCGAATTGCCTCTTTCACGTTGGTCGTTATGGATGAATGTAAGCAACGGTCAAGACCGTCGAGGCGGCAAGTTGCCCAGCCTAGAGCTAGGGTAGAGATTGTTGAGAATCGATGCTGTTCACTCTTAGTCAACAAAAGCGTGGCCGTGAAATTCGACTTGTATAACATCTTGTGTCACCAACAGCCCGCTGCAGTAGGTGCGAAAACGATTGAAAGAACAAGTTGTGCGACATTCATAATTAGTCCTTTGGAAGATCGGTACGATTCCACCATCCGCCGCCGAGAGCTTGAAAGAGCGCGGCGGTATCCGCATAGCGATTGCCCTGGGCCTGAACAAGATTGATTACTGCTTGCTGGTAAGTTTGCTCAGCATTTAAGAGTCCCAGGTAGTTGACGTAACCCGCGTCAAACTGCTTCCTGGCCAGATCGAGAGTGACCGCAGCGGCATCCTTCGCGGCTGCCGAAGCCTTCAAGGCGTCGGCATCTTGTTGAAGCGCATTTAGCGTGTCAGCGACATTCTGAAAAGCGGTCAGGACAGTGCTGCGATATTGTTCGGATGCTTGGGTGAAAGCGGCTCTTGCGGCTCGCTCCCGATGCAGTAGGGTGCGGCCATCAAAAATGGGCTGAGCTACGCTTGCGCCTACATCCCAAAACCCCGTCCCTGCCGTAAATAGATGACCGAGGATTACCGCCATGCTGCCGGCGTCCGCGGTCAGCGCAAAGTTCGGAAACCGGTTCGCAACAGCGACGCCAATCTGGGCGCTCGCGGAATGCAGGTTCTCCTCAGCTTGGCGCACATCCGGGCGCTGCTCGACGAGTTGCGAAGGAAGGCTCAACGGCAATTTCTGTGGTAGCTCCAGATTCGACAGCTCGAACTTTTCGTTCAAATCTTGGTTCGGAAAACCGCCAGACAGCGCAGCCAGTAAGTCCCGTTGTTGAGCTAACTGCTTAAGGAGCGGCGGCAAAGTGCCAGTGACTTGCGCGAGTTGTGATTCCTGTGCGGCCACGTCCAGCCTACCGACATAACCTTTGTCGAATTGGTTGCGAAGTGTCTTGAGCATGTTGGCGTTGATTTCGATGAGTTCACGAGTCGCCGCTATCTGGCCCCGCAATGATGCCTCTTGAATGGCTGCGGCAGCGACGTTTGTGCTCAGCGTTATGTGCGTCGCAGCCAGGGCAAACCGCGCCTGCTGTTCTTGCGCCTGCAACGACTCCACAGTTCTCCGGTTTAGACCGAAAACATCAGGCACAAACGAAACGCTGACCTGCGGAGTGTAGAGGCTATAGTTCAGGGCGCTGGTGTTGGTTACAGGCGAAATCTCACTCGATGACTTCGCGCGAGTCGCGGAAAAACCGCCCGTGACGCTAGGATAGTAAGCACCGCGTTGAGCCAGCATGTTTTCTCTTGCAACTAGCAGCGCCGCTTGTGCCGCTTTTAGGTCAGGATTCGCTTTGAGCGAGCGCTCAATCAAATCATTGAGCGGCTTTGAGTGAAACAATGTCCACCAATCGCCAGGAATGTCCTGTGCGTCAACGAATTGCTGCGCCTCCCCGCCAGCGACGTTGTTTGCGCTGCTGGTAGTCGAGAGCAGCTCCGGAGTGTAGCCCGCATTTGCCGGGGCTACTGGCTTTTTGGATTCGGGTCCAACCGCACAGCCTGCAGTGATCATCCAGACAGAGAGCGCCAGTAAGCGGGTGGCGCGCGATTTGCGAGTCAGCATACGAGCCTATTCCTCATGGCTTACGGCGCAAACCTGGTCCGCCAATCGCCGCATTCTTATTGGCTGAATTCGTGGCTCCTCCGAGGACTGCCGGATTAGCGCCGCGATGGCGCGAGTTGTTGGGTAGTGAAGGGAGTTGCGCGGCGTTTGGAGACACACCCAGAGAGCTTTGAGCCCTGGAAGCCACTGTGCCCCTGCACTGACTGAACTCCGTTCGGACATTACAGCCTTTCCCGAGGGCAAACGTGCGCTGCTATTTGGAGCGCGCTTCGGATGATCCTTGACCGTGGACGCGAGAGGGCGAGCTCGATGTTTGCCATGAGCGCGGTGCTGCTCTGGTCTTTCAGTAGCCACGCTTCCAACTTGCTGACGTTCTTGCTGGCCAGTCACAGAGGTACCACGCGAATCGTTACTCGCTGTGTTCGCAGAACTTTTCGCCCGTGATTGTTCGAATGCCGGCCAGCTTGTATCGGCGTAAGTTGTTCCGGCCGCCCAAGACGCGAGGCTAGTCGCCAAGGCCACCATAGCAATTGTCCTCATTGGGATGGCCTCGATGGTTCGTGATTCTTGTCGCCCAGAAATACCATTCTCAGAGCAGGGACTACGAGAAGCAGCATGACCGGTCCTACCAGCATGCCGCCAACGATCACAGTGGCGAGCGGCCGCTGAACCTGACTTCCGATGGCCGTCGAAATGGCTGCAGGGAAAAGACCAATGCATGCCGAGAGCGCAGTCATCAACAGGGGGCGCATGCGCGAGGACGCGGCGCGGTACATCGCGTCCGTGTGCGTCCCGGCGTGCATCTGTATCTCATGGTTGTAGTAGGTAATCATCAGGATGCCGTCCATGACTGACACGCCAAAGAGCGACACGAAGCCGATTGCCGCGGAGATGCTGAAGTTCAAACCAGAAACATAGAGAGCCAGTATCCCGCCAGCAACGGCAAAGGGGATTCCTGCCAGTGCCAGTAAACAATCGCGCAGCGAATTGAACATGCCGTACAGCAACCCAAGAATCAGCAAAAGGCTGATCGGCACCACGATCTCCAGCCGTTTCTTGGCTTCCTGAAGGTCCCCGAATTCGCCCGCCCAAAGGAGGTGATATCCCGTGGGAAGCTTGATGTTCTTGGCGATCTGCTGTTGCGCTTCCGCAACGGCGCCGCCGAGATCGCGCCCGCGTACGCTGAATTTTACGGGAATAAAACGTTGGATGCTCTCGTGATAAATCCAGGCGGCCCCGGTGTTGAGGGAGATAGTGGCCAACTCGCTCAACGGAATATAGGCATTGGCACCGCTGCTGGATTGATATGCCACTTTAATGTTGCGGACTTTTTCGATGCTGTCGCGATATTCAGGGGTGTAGCGCACGACCACGTCGAACTGCCGGTCGCCTTCTAAGACCGATGTTGCTACCGCGCCGCCCATGGCCGCCTGAATGACCGAGTTGATGTCTCCAGCGTTGAGGCCGTAGCGTGCCGCCTTGGCGCGGTCGACTTTGATGTTCAAGTTGGGCTGTCCGAGAACGGGGAAAATTCCGAGATCGGTGATGCCCCGGACCTGACTCATGCGGTCTCGGATCTGCTCCGCAAGATTGGTCAAGGTTTCAAGATTGGTACCAACGATCTTGACCGAATTGACACCTTTTACGCCGGATATGCCTTCCTCGATGTTGTCCTCAATATATTGCGAGAAGTTGAAGACCACACCCGGCAACTCGTTGTTCAATTCGGATTGAATCTGGTCGGTCAACTTGTCCTTGTCCATGCCTCTTGGCCATTGGTCAAAAGGCTTAAGCGGTGCGAACAACTCGACATTAGAGAATGGCGCGGCATCGCTGCCGTCATCGGGTCGGCCATGCTGCGATACGACAGTAATGACTTCGGGATGCCTGAGAAGAATCTGCCGCATTTTCTTGGTGGCGGCCTCGCCATCCTCGAGTGAGAGGGTGATGGGCATCGACGCACGGATCCAGAAATTGCCTTCTTCCAGGTGCGGAAGAAACTCGCTTCCCAGTCGCAACCCGAGCAGCGCCGATGCGGCGAGGAACAACAGTCCGATTCCCACCGCGATGACACGATGCTTCAGCGCTAAACGCAGCGCAGGATTGTAGACGCGGTGCAACGCCCGCACGATCATCGTGGCCGATTCCTTCACGTCACTGGGGAGCAGGAACGAAGCGATGACCGGCGTCACCGTGAACGTCGCAATCAAAGCTCCGGCCAGCGCGTACCCATAAGTGCGCGCCATAGGCCCGAAGATTTGTCCCTCAACACCCTGCATAGTGAAGAGCGGCACGAATCCTGCGACGGTAATGAGCGCGGAAAACAAGACCGCCTTGTCTACCTGCATGGCACTGATGAGGATCAGACGTAGACGATCCGTCCACGGATGCGCTTCCGTGGGCTCTTCCGAGTTTTTTGTGGGGTCCGATCCCCAGTGTCCGCCGGCCAGATGTCCAAGCAGGCCGCGTTTTTCTTCGGCCGGGGCCTGGAAATTTCGGAATACGTTCTCAACAAGGATTACCGCTGAATCCACGATGATCCCAAAATCTACAGCGCCGACAGAAAGCAAGTTCGCGCTTTCACTCTGCAGCACGAGAAGGATGATCGCGAAAAGCAATGCGAATGGGATGTTAAATCCGACGATCAACGCGCTTCTGAGGTCACCGAGGAATATCCATTGGATTAAGAACACCAGCAGGCATCCAAAAATCAGGTTATGCAGAACCGTGTGAGTTGTGACGGCGACCAGCGAGGAACGATCGTAAAAAGGGACGATCCTGACTCCCGCCGGAAGACTGCCATCGTGATTCAATTTGTCGATCCCCGCTTTCACCTTTGGAATCATGTCGGCGGTCTGCTCAGTCCGCCTCATGACCACAATGGCCCCCACAACATCGTCCTGCTGATCACGGCCCAGAACGCCGAGTCTCGGCCGGTAACCGACGGAGACCTCGCCGACATCTTTCACAAGCACGGGAACGCCGTTGGCCTGATTTAAAACTACGTTTTCTATATCGCTAACTTTGTAGCCTTTTGTCAGATCATCCCCGCCACCATCGTCAATCAGTCCGACCCCGCGAATGTTGATGGACTGCTGGCCAATCCGGATTTCGCGCCCGCCGACATTGATGTTTGCGTTGCCCAGCGCGGACAGAATTTGCGGCACAGTGACGCTGTAGCCTTCGAGCTTGTGAGGTTCCACCTCGACCTGAAATTCTTTTGTGGGACCGCCCCAGCTGTTGACGGCAGCGATGCCGGGAATTGTGAGCAGCCGGCGCGCCACGATCCAGTCCTGGACGGTGCGTAGATTTATGATTCCGAAGTGCGCCGGGCCAACGATTTGATAGCGATAGATTTCTCCCGTCGAGCTGTTGGCTTGGATTGCTGGAATCTGACCGCCAGGCAAAGTCACGGCCTGCTGCATCGCGATGGCAGCCTGGCTATAGGCAAAGTAGTAGTCCACTCCATATTTGAAAGTCACGCGAACAAACGACAGCCCATAAAACGAAGTGGATCGAATGACTTCGATGCCCGGCGTTGAGTAAAGACCAATCTCCATAGGCAGCGTGTAGTAACGCTCCATTTCCTCTGCGGAAAGGCCCGGCGCTTGTGCGGTGATCTCCAGAATCACCGGGGTAGGATTCGGATACGCCTCAATGTTGAGTCTCTTGAAAGCCACCAATCCCGCGCCAATAAATAACAACAATCCCAGCAGCACAACGGGACGGCGGCTCAGACAAAACGCTAGCAGAGACTTGAACATGACTTGACGCCTTTAAGGGACCCGGCCGTGCATCCGCTCTAATCGGATGGTGGAGCTTCGAGCATATTGCTGAGGAACACGGCTCCGTCGGTAACGACCAGTTCTCCGCGTTGGAGACCATCGAGAATCTGCACTTGGTCGTTTCTCCGCATGCCGGTCTTGACGGTTCGTTGCACAAAGTGATCACGATCAGTGGTCACCCAAACGGTCATGGTGCCGTCGCCTTCTCGAACCACGGCATTCCCTGGTACGGCCGCGGCATCGACAGCGTTCTGCACACGAATGACGAAGTTGGCGAGCATCCCCGGCCGCAGTTCATTTCGAGGGTCGGTAATCTCGGATCGTATCGTCGCTCGATGGGTGTTGGGGTCGACCGCTGCGTAAATCTTCGAAATCTTGCCGTGAAACACACGTTCTGGATACGCGGTGACTTTTACTTCAACGGGCTGCCCAACATGAAATGCTGGAACGTCACTTTCGACCACGTCCGCCAGCATCCATTTAATAGCCAGGTCGGTAACCGTATAGGGCGCCGGAGGACTTCCGGGCTGTACTAGAAGCCCGGGCGGCCCGTTGAATGATGTGATTTGCCCAGAGATTGGGCTGGGCACAAGCAGGGCTGCGTCAACCTTGCGCGACGCAATGATTTGATCGATGTCGGCGTCTGATTTGCCGAACACTCGGACAGCGTCGCGTGCTGCCTTAAGGGCGCCCTCCGCGGTTTGTTGATCCGAAACCGCCTGTTCCAATTCCCGTTGCGGGACGCTGACATTCGTTGTGTAAAGATCCCTGGCCCGCGCTAGTTCTTTGCTGGTGAGTTCCAAACTTGCGGCGGCGCCAATCAACGTGGACTCGGCTTGGATGAGGTCGGGACTATCAATCGTATAGAGCGGCTGTCCCTTTTTAACTTCGTCGCCCAGTTCTGCCAGGCTCTTGATTATCTTGCCTTGATACGGCGGGTAGACTTGCACCGTCGAGTCGTCAGCGAAACTGATGCTGCCCACCGCATCCTTTTCCACCGGGAATTGGTAACTCTCCACCGGTGCAATCTTGATGGCGTTGAGTTGGCTTGCTGACAGCTCTACGCTTGGTTCGGAAGGCGACGCGTTGGGCTTTCCATTCGCTTCTTGCGGGCTATTTGCGTTCGCAACTGGGACACGGCCGCGCCCAAATTCCAAAATCCCCGTCGCAACAACCATCGCTGCCGCGGCCACAAATATCAGGCCAACTCTTTTGCTGGTACGAACCGGATGCGTCATCGTTTTTTTTTCCACGCCTTTGCAACACTCACGACAATTCAGCCCTCGATTTTTCAACTTCCCAGCGGCCGGATTTCACAAGCCACACTCGTGGCAATCTATTTTCGAAGCTGGGTGTGGGAAAGAGAACGCTATCTTTCGGAATTGCAGGCTATCCTTTGGCCGTTCCAACCCTATCTTTCGGGCAGGACGCAGGTTATCTTTTTGCTTTTCCTCTACACTGGGCGTGGCTAATCCTCGGCGTTTCTTACAATTTCGCGGAGTGTCGCGATGGATTTTTCCTCAATTTATTCTGAGGCCAATCGCAAACGATTCTTGATCACTGCCGCGATTCTGATCGTTGCGATAGCGGTCGTGGACTGGCAGACAAAACCGTTTATTTCCATCGGGTTTCTGTACCTATTTCCCATTCTGTTGGTCGCTGGTTTTCTTCCGCGATGGCAATTGACGGTAGTTGCGTTGGTCTGTGCGGTCCTGCAGGAACTCTTCAGCGAACTCCCGTCCAATGAAGCGTTCACTCGACTCCTGATGGCTTCTGCTGGATTCGTCGGAACCGGCCTCTTTGTTTCGGAAATCATTCGCAATCGCCAAGTGACGTTGCAGCACCTGAAGCAGCTGGAAACACAAATCGGACTCCGCAAGGAAATCGAGGAGCAATTGCAGGTGTTGGTGGAGAGCAGTCCGGTTGCGATAGTAACTGTTGATTCCACAGGCAAGATCTTGCTCGCTAACGAAGCTAGCCAAACTCTTTTGGCCCCCGGCAATACCACCGTGATGGGCCAGCCAATCAGTCAGTTCCTCCCAGCTTTACAAGCTGCGGTGCAAACGCAGCAATCGCGGCAATTCCGCACCGAACTTCGCTGCCGGGGAAAGCGCAAGAATGGAGAGGTCTTTCTTGCAGCAGTTTGGTTTTCTACCTATGTGACTACGCAAGGCCCGCGGCTGGCTGCGATTATCGTTGATCTTTCTGAGGATTTACGAGACCGCCAGGATCTGAGTCTGGATTATCTCTTGAAGAATACGAAGATTCTCATGAGTGCCATTGCGCATGAAATACGAAATCTATCCGGAGCCGTACTCGTCGTGTACAAGAACCTTTCGCGACTCCCGGAGTTGCAGAGCAATGAAGATTTTCGTGCACTCGGAACACTGGTCGAAGGGCTCGGGAAACTGTCCGCGATGGAATTGAGGCCAGCGGCGGACCAGCATTGGGACGCCGTCGAACTGTCCAGTGTCCTGGACGAATTGCGGATCCTGATGGAACCGTCTTACCACGAGGCCGGCATCGCGATCATTTGGCGATTACAGGACGATCTGCCGTTGGTTATCGGGGATCGTTATGGATTGGCGCAGGTCTTTTTGAATTTATCGCTGAACAGCCGGCGGGCCATGGAAACCTCGGACCGCAAGAAACTGACCATCAGTACTTCCGTTGAAGCCCAATCGGTTGTCATTCGTTTTGAGGACACCTGCGAAGGAATTTCTTCGCCCGAACGATTGTTCAGACCTTTTCAGCAAGGTACGGACGGCACAGGTCTAGGATTGTATATTTCTCGCGCCATTTTACGGAGCTTTTGTGGCGAGCTAGTATTTGAACCGCGCACCGAAGGCTGCTGCTTTGCAGTCAGATTAGCTAGATCAATCGATAGAAAAGAATCGACCGATGAGTAAGCCCAACGAAAAGAGTATCCGCGTCCTGCTGATTGATGACCACGCACTCTTTCGTGAAAGTGTTGCGCGACTCCTTCAGTCTGAGCCAGGGTTCGAAGTAGTCGCCCATTGCGCCTCTGCAGCCCAGGCCCTCCAGATCCTGGAGTCATCCAAGCAAATTGACATTGTCCTGCTAGACCTTGATCTCGGGAAGGAAACCGGAGCTGACTTTCTCGACCACCTTCAAAGCACGCGGTTCGATGGAAAGGTGTTAGTAGTGACCGCCGACGTGAACGATAGTGAAGTCGTTAGCTTGATCCGTAAGGGAATCTCGGGCGTGTTCATGAAGCACGGGTCTCCCGCCTTGTTGATTCAAGGAATCCGCGAAACGATGGACGGAAAAGCTTTATTTGCACAGGACCTCCTCCGCAGAGCATTAGAAAACAAAGAGGTGCCCACTTCGGACCGTTGTCGCGCGAAGCTCACCGAGCGCGAGCGAAGGGTACTTTCTTTTGTATTTGAGGGCCTCGCGAACAAGCAGATTGCCGATCGATTGAACGTTTCAGAAACGTCGATCAAAGCGTCTTTACAGCAACTTTTCGCTAAAACCGGTGTAAGAACCCGCAGCCAATTGGTTAGAGTGGCGCTCGAACAATATCGAGATCAGCTCTAGTTTGCCATTCGCAGATCGAGCGAGCTCCACTTATGACTGGTTCGGATCGAACAATACCGGCGGGGAGACGTCGGGAGGGGGAGTCCTGGCGCCACACAGGATGGGCGCCGCGCGCGACAAATACGCCGACTAGTGAGACGGGCCGGAGGTGGCGGCTAGTTGGAGGCGCAGGGCTGGATCGCCGAAGAAGATCCAGGTGCGGCGAACGTCTGAGTCGGTGACGCCGGATTTGGCTTGCAAAGCGGCGAGGCCCAGGGGAATCGAAGGGTTCGCTTTGATGATGCTGAGAATAGCTTGATCCATCGCCCACTGCGGCGGGGCGGTGGTGAATCCGGAGGAAGCCCAGACGGCTACGCCGCCGCCGTTTGGCGCGAGCAGCACCGTTTCGGCGAGGCTGGTGGTGTACACGTCTTGGAAAAAGCCGTTGAGGCAATCCATCATCAAGTAGACGGGCAGACGGTCGCCGTTGGTTAGGGCGGTGGCGGAGGAATCGTCGAAGAAATCGATGAAGGACCACTGCTCGACCGCGCCATGCCCTTCGTAGTTGACGATGAGAGCGCCGTTGTTGAGGGCGTTCAGGATGGTTTGTTGCGCGGTCGCGGGGTCGAGATTGTTGGCGAAAATCGTGGTGACGTTGAGAGACGCGGGCAGGTCCTGGGCCGCGAAATTGGCGGCGGTGGTGAAGTCGGCGCCAACGTTCTGGTCGGCGATGACCACGGCCTGCTGGTTCCAGGAGCCGGCACCAATTCCGTTTTCGTAGTTTACGATCTTGGAGACCACCAGATCGGCGTCGGCCGAAGTGCGGACGGGAAGGCGCCCGGTCGGAATGGTAGCAAAACCGTTGCCTTGAAAATCTGTGAACCAATCATCGGAAGCGGTTTTGAACGCAGCCGTTTCGATGATACGTGTCGGGACAAAATCGAAATCTCCGAAGCCCAGATAGTTGCGCGGGTCTAAGGAGGCATCTCCTACCAGCAGCACTCCTTGCGGCTTGCGGTTCCCTGAAGCAGCGAATTGGAGAAAATCACGAATAGCGTAAGGGCTGCGCTCGCCGAAATTAAACGCGTCGTAGAGATCATCGACGGTGACGATGGAAACGTCGCGCTTCTGCGATTGCCGCAAGCTCTGGAGCGGCGCAAGGCTCGAGACAAAGTCGGGATGTGCGATGTAGATGAGGTCAGCGTCATCGCGTCGTGCGGCCAGGCGGCTGGGCGGGTGATAAGTCAATGCCGATGGCAAAGAAATTTGGTCGTCTGTGAAGGCCAGAAGTGTACGACTGGCGGGAGAGCCGGGGCGCACTGCCACAGTGATGGAATAAGTCGAGCCTTCGAGAACCGCAGCGGCTGTCAGCTGCTGGATTGCAAGCGGATTCGTAATATCGAATATATGGATCTGCGGGGTGGTGAAGCCGGCGATGTGCACCACCGAGCCTGCATTCGCGGTGGCGCGCAACCAATTCTGATCGGCAGCATACGCATGCGGGTAATGCAGAGCGATGGATTGCACGACACTCACGTCATTGTCGCCTTCGAGTGCAGTGAGCGTAACGGTATTCACTCCATCGGTGACCAAGCTGGAGTCGATCGGGAAAGTATTTGTTACGTTGGCCTGACCGGTGAACTCCATTTCGCCGATGGATGCTCCGTTGAACACTACGGAAACGCGATGGGCTTGGCCATCAGTGGCGCCCTGCAGGGTAACGTCCAAGCT
>Ga0182024_10023111_pt1 | contig 11159 bp, 9 predicted proteins | sample P32metaG_FD_120480 | JGI IMG/M metagenome (GOLD analysis project Ga0182024, IMG submission 120480) | Permafrost microbial communities from Stordalen Mire, Sweden - P3-2 metaG (Illumina Assembly) | ecosystem: Environmental > Terrestrial > Soil > Wetlands > Permafrost | place: Sweden: Stordalen... | reverse complement strand
CCGCCGCTCCCATCGATGCCGCTCCTCTCAAAAGTCAGCATCGAGTCAGAGTTTCACTGATTTGGGAATCCCTAATGAGTCACAGTTCCGGGCCGTTGGTATCAGACCCTCATGGTGAGGAGCCGCGCCTTGCGCGGCGTCTCGAACCACGAGGCCTCGGGAGAAGCAACCACGATTCGAGTGAACCGGAAAGCGCTCTAGACATCAACGAAGTCGAATGCATCCTGCCAGCGCACCACGCGAGCGGTGGACGGCGACGGAAGGTGCGCCGTGCACATCAGGGTAGACGTATCGCAGAAACGGCCGAACAATTTCCGTCTCGACTCTGCAGCCTGCCCGGAGTCGTAGTCCGACATCATGCCCAGTTCGGGATATCGGGCTTGCAGCGGCGAGTGGATCATGTCGCCGGTAATGACGGCATCGGCGCCGGGCTTGCCGACCTGCACCGAATAATGGTCGATGGTGTGGCCGGGCGTCGGGATCAGCGTAACGAGTTCATTGAACGCGTGTGCGCTCTTGACGATATCGACGCGATTGGCGGCCACGATCGGGAGGACGGAATCGGTAACCCATGGACACGCTGTCGGGTCATCTTTCTGGCGCCTGGTCCAGTAGGCAAGTTCGCGGTCAGCGAATACGTAGCGTGCCTTCGGGAAGGTTGGCACCCACTGGCCGTTCTCCAGCCGCGTGTTCCACCCGACGTGGTCAGTGTGCAAATGTGTGCACATCACAAAATCGATATCATTCACGCTGAAGCCGCTTGCCGCGAGGTTCTTTTCGTAGCGATTGGAATTCATCATGTGCCAGAAGCTCCGCGTCGGTCGCGGCTTATGGTTGCCCACGCAGGTATCGATCATGATCGTGTGGTGAGGTGTCTGCACGATGTAGCTCTGGATGCAGAGCATCAGTTTATCTTTGGTATCGAGGAACCTGGGCTGCAGCCATCCCCGGTTCTCGTCGAGAAGTTCCCTCGTCATGGTCGGGAAAAATTGCATCGCCTCGAAGAATGGACCCTCCTGCTCGACGATGCGGTGGATCGTTGCGCTACCAATTTCGATCTTGGTGGACAAGATGGGCCTCCGTCTCCGTTTAGCGACTGCTGGGTGCCAGATAGGCATGTTCCAGCCGGTTCGGCAGATCGACCTCGCTGGTTTCGGCTTCCAGCACGATCGATCCGCGCGCGAGCGCATAGACGCGATCGGCGAGCGCCAGTGCTTTCTCGATCAATTGCTCGACCAGTAATACCGCGGTCCCGCCCTCGCGCAGCCGCTGTACCACCACCAGCACGCGATCGACCAGGACCGGCGACAAGCCGGCGGAAGGCTCATCGAGCATGAGCAGGCGCGGCCGCCGCACCAGGCCTTGCGCCACCGCCAGGATCTGCTGCTGTCCACCGGACAGCGCTGCGGCGCGTTCGTGGCGCTTGGCTGCGATTTCGGGAAACAGCGCAAGCGCCTCCTCGACGCGCGACGCTCGCTCGCGGCGCGGCAGGTCGTAAACTGCCAGCAGCAGATTGTCGAGTACGCTAAGCCGGGTAAACACCCGATGTCCCTCGATGACATGCGAAAGCCCCGCCTTGACGGTATCGCGCGGACTGGCGCCGGCGAGATCGCGACCGCCGAAATGCACGCGTCCGGACCAGGGCAGCATTCCTGACACCGCGCGCAACAGCGTAGTCTTGCCGGCGCCGTTTGGACCAAGCAGGGCCACCACTTCGCCCGCGCCCACGTTAAGGTCGACGCCGCGCAACACGCTGATCTTGCCGTAGCCGGTTGAGAGGCCGGCGACATCCAGGAGCGGATCAGGCGCCGAGATATGCATTGACCACCTCCCGATGCGCGCGGATTTCGGTCGGAGTTCCGGCCGCTAGGATCTTGCCAAGATTGAGCACGGTGACGTGATGGCAGATGTCGAAGATCAGATCGGGGTGGTGTTCCACCACAAGAACGCCGGTACCGGCCCGGCCGATCGCCAGGATAAGCGCGCCGAGCCGCTCGATCTCCTCGGCCGAAAGTCCGGCTGCCGGCTCGTCGAGCAAAAGGTAAGCCGGGCGCATCATCAACGCGCGAGCGATCTCCGTGAAGCGCAACTCGCTGTGCTGCAGCCGGTCGGCGCGCACGGCGGCGAGCCGCTCCAGCCCGACCGCCGCCAGAGCCAGCATGGCGGTGTTGCGCAACGTGGCTTCGTCGCGTCGATGGCGCGGCAGCGAGAGCAATGATTCGACGAACGTGCCCTCGCCGTCGATCGTGCCGCCGATCATGACGTTCTGCAGCACCGACGCGGAGCCGACGATGCGGGGGGTCTGGAACGTTCGCGCAATCCGCATATGCGCGCGCCGGTGGAGTGCGAGTACCGCCAGCGCGGCACCGTTCAGCCTGACCGCGCCCAGCTGCGGCGCGTAGTAACCGGAGATGACGTTCAGCGTCGTGGTCTTGCCGCTGCCGTTGGGGCCAATCAGCCCGTGCACCTGACCGGGCCGGATCTCGAGGTCGAGACCGCCGATCGCACGCACCCCGCCGAAGCTCAGCGTCACCTCATCCAGCGTCAGAGCGCCGGCATCGGGGGGCGCGCCGAGCAGCGGTCCGAGCAACTCGGGCCGCGGGATGATTGCGCGGTCGCGCTCGAGCGGGCGGCGGTTCTTGAAATCCAGGATCTCGGCAATTCCGCCGGGGATCGCGAGCACGATGACGAGCAGCAAAACCGCATAGAGAAATGTCGACCACGCGACCAGGGGTGCAGCAAATTCCGGTAGCACGGTCAAAAGAATCGTGCCGAGGAGCGGTCCGAGAATGGAGCCACGCCCGCCGATCAGGATGGCAATGAAGAACAGGATCGACAGGTCCAGCGTAAACGCGTCCGGCGTGATGTAGGATTGCAACGCGGCGAACAGGCCGCCGGCAACCGCAGCGACGGCGCCGCTGAACACGAACACCGTCCCGAGCAGAGCGGATTTTGAGATGCCGCAGGCTTCTGCCGCGACCTCCGCATCGCGGATCGCGGTGAGCGCGCGGCCGAAGCGGCTTGCCGCGATATTCGCCGTCATCCACGTGCAGATCGCGGCGAGGCCGAAACAGAAATAATAGAAGCCCCACTGGGAGGCGAACGGTTCCGGGAAGATCGGCCCGGCAACGCCTACCCCGCCCCCGGTCACGCTCTGCCAGGCCAACGCCACCTGGGTCACGATGGTGGCGAAGCCAAGCGTGGTGATGGCGAAATAGAAGGTGCGCAGTCTCAGCGCCGGCAGGCCGATGATCAAGCCGAAGATGCCGCCGACCACGGCCGCAATCGCCAGCGCCAGATAGGGCGGCAATGCCGGCGTGACGTTGCCGGCCACGAGAACGCTGGTGGTGTATGCTCCGAGCGTGAGCAGTGCCACCCAGCCGATCGCGATCTGGCCGCCGAACCCGACGACCAGGTTGAGGCCGGATACCAGCACCCAATAAACGCAGGCGCGGGTCGCGATCACGCCCCAATAGCCGCCGCCGAACAATGGGAGCGAGATGCCGACAAGCAGCAGCGCCAGGAAAGGCAGCGTCGCGCTGAATGTGCTCACAGGGCCGAGCACATTCGGGCGGCTCGGGCGCAACTGGGTTGCTTGCGTATCCATTAAACGCGTCGTTGGAAAGCTGCGCCGGCGAGGCCCTCGGGGCGCGCCAGCAGGACGACGATGAATACAGCGAACACGGCCACCGAGGCGAAGATGCCGCCTACCAGGAAGTTGGCGGCTTGCTGGAACAATCCGAGCAGGAGGCCCGCGACCACGGCGCCGCGGTTGTTGCCCATGCCGCCGAGCGCGACTGGCACAAAACCATAGAAGGTCAGCATCGGCGCATTGGCAAAGAAGGCCAGCAGCAATTCGCCACCGGCAAAACCCGCGAGCGCGCCGATTACCCCGGCGAGCGCAAAACTCGCCACGCGCAAGGAGCGTTCCGGCAGCCCGAGTGCGCGCGCAGCAAAGTTGTCCTCGGCGATCGCCAGAATGGCGTGGCCGATCAGGGTGTAGCGATAGAGCAGTTCGAGGCCGACGATCACCACCGCGCAGGCGAGCATCGGCAGCCAGAACTGCTGATCGAATCCGCCACGGGCGATGTCGAACAGCCGCGGAAACGGCTGCGGATCCGTGCTCCATTCGATCGCCGTGAACTGCTGGATCATCAGCGCCAGCGCCAACGTGGAGAGCACGTAGAGATGCTGGTCCAGGCTCTTGAGCACCGGCCGCACGGCAACGATCTCGGTAACAATGCCGAGCACCGCACCGCCGGCCAATGCAAGCACAAAGCCGACGGCCACCGGCATGCCCATGCGGGCGATGAACAGCGAGCCGAGCACGCCGCCGAGCATCCCGAGCGTGCCAGCGGTGAAGCTGAACACGCGCGAGGCGGAGAACATCACATTGTAGGTAATGGCGATCAGTGCGTAGATGCTGCCGATCGCCAGCCCCGTCGAAACGATTGATTCGACCATCGGCTCAGGCGTTATAGCCGGGAGCCAGATTGAACGCGCCGTCCTTGAGCGAATTGGCCTCGACCATCACCACCTCGTTGTCGGGGTAGCCGTCGTGCTTGTCGGCCGTAAAGGCGATGTCGCCATAGACGCCCGGAAATTCCTTGAGCTTGTTGAGATAGCCGACGATCTGTTCCGGCTCGGTGCCGACGTTCTTCATCGCCTCGGCGATCATCCTTGGACTGTCGTAGCCGAGCGCGATCCACCACAACAGCGTGTCGCCCATGTCGATCTTGGCGCTCTTCAAGCGGTCGAGGAAGGCGGTGGTGCGCTCGGAAAGCTTGCCGCCCGCGGCGTAGCAGACCGGCCGAAAATTGTTGGGGTACACCTTCGCCCAGTATTCCGGCTTTTCCAGCAGGGCCTTGGTCTGGCCGGAGCCGAGCGTGGTCTGGCCGACGATCGGCACGTCCCATCCCATCTGCCCGCGGGTATTGATGATGCGCGACAGGAAGCCGGCATTCACGCTCCATGGCATGATCGCTTCGGCCCCCGCCGACTGCATGCGCAACAGCTCAGGCTTGAGGTCCGGATTGGCGGCGTCGACATTGCCCTGATAGACGACGTCGGCGCCTTTGGCCTTGAGCATCGGGACATAGGCGTTGACCGATGCGGTGCCATAGCCGGTGGTATCGCTGACCACCGCGACCTTTTTGCCCTTGAGCACGTCCACCACATAGTGGTTCGCGGCGCCGCCGATCTGCTGGTTGGTGGGTGCGTTGCGGAAGCACATCGGATATTTCTTTGGATCGGTCAGAGTATCGACCCAGCAGGGATGGATCTGCGGCGTGTTCGCGCGCGCGAGCAGCGGCACGACCGCGAGCGACTCGCCGGAATTGACCGGGCCAAAGACGGCGCTCACCTTTTGTCCGTGCGTGAGCTCGGCCGCTCCGTTTACGGCCTTGGTGGGATCGCTTTGGGTGTCGCGGGTGATCAGTTCGAGCTGCCGCCCGTCAATGCCGCCGGCCGCGTTGATCTCCTGCACCGCCAACTGGATTCCGCGGTTGATGCCAACCCCTGTGGACGACGACGGACCGGTGAGGGCCGGAAGATAGCCGATCAGGATCGGCTCTTTTGCAGCGATCGCGGGCTTTGCCAAGCCGCTTGCAAGGACTGCGGCACCGGCGGATGCCAGCGCTTGACGACGAGTTATTGCCATTTTTAGTTCCTCCCTAATGTGTCTTGATCTCTTGATTTGCTCCCAAGGCTCGTTGACTTCTGTCGGACGTCTGCAAGCGTACCATAGCCCAGCCGTGGAGGCCCGCAAAGCGCCCTGTCCCTCTCGGAAAATCAAACTCGAACGTCGTGGTCATGCCATCCGCTGGATCCGCCTGCGATGCTGCTCCGCCGATAGCAGCGGGCTTCGGATGCGGACGCTGCTCTTGCCCGCCAAATTTGTGCGGTGCACGAGTTTCGACTGATAGTTGGACGAATGGGGACCAGCTAACGAACAATGCCTGGCGCGACGTGGTTCAACCGTTGTGAAGAGACCGACCGGCGCGCTAGCCTCGGGTGCCAGAAATGCCGGTAGGAAAGCATGGGTCGGAAGATAGCCATTGTTGGAGCGGGTGCCGTCGGCGGGTATGCCGGCGCTCATATGGCGCAAGCGGGCGAGGATGTGACGTTCATCGATCCATGGCCCGAGCATGTCGAATACATGCGGAAGCACGGCCTCCGCGTCAGCCACGCCAAGGACGTCGCGGAATTTTCGGTTCCCGTGCGCGCGCTGCACGTCACGGACGCACAGCAGCTAGCCAAGGAAACGCCGGTCGACATCGCCTTCGTGTGCATGAAGTCCTACGACACGGCCTGGGCCGCCGCGCTGATCCAGCAGTATCTGGCGCCTGACGGCTACATCGTGTCGCTGCAGAACTGCATGAATGAAGAGACGATCGCCGGTATCGTCGGCTGGGGCAAGACGCTTGGGTGCATTGCAAGCAGCATCACGGTCAACCTGCCTGAGCCCGGCCACATCCATCGGGGCGCTGGCAAGGGCGGGGCGGCGCACACCGTGTTTCGCGCCGGCGAAGTGCACGGCCGCATCACGCAACGGGCGGAGGAAATCTGCCGCCTGGTCGGCTACGCCGACAGCGCCAAGGTAACCGGAAATCTGTGGGGCGAGCGCTGGTCGAAACTGGTCGCCAACGCCATGGGCAACGGACTCTCCGCCTGCACGGGCCTGACCGGGGGACAGATGTTGCAAAGCGAGCCGATCCGCCGCTTCTCCACCCGACTCGGGAGCGAAGCGATCCGCGTCGGGCAGGCGCACGGCTATCAGCTGGAGGAGATTTTGCATCTGCCGCCTGAGACGATTGCGCGTGCCGGGGAGGACGACGAGGCAGCGCTGCGCGTCTGCGACGAGCAGCGCTTCAAGGACGCCAAGCACACTTCCTCCGAGCAGCGCCCCTCCATGGGCCAGGACATGCAGAAAGGCCGGCGCACGGAGATCGAATTTCTCAACGGCTTCGTGGTGCGCGAGGGCGAGAAGGTTGGCCTCTCGTGCAGCGCCAATGCCGTACTGACTGATATCGTCAAGCGCGTGGAACGCAATGAGTTGAGCCCTGATCCGCGGCACATCACCGAGCTACGGCTGAACTGAGCCGGCTTGCGCGAATGTTCTGGCGCCGTCGCTGGACTAGCGAGCCAATCCGCGGGTGCCAGCCCGGCGATTTGTGCTGGTCGACGCTTCCGCTCGGCGATGGTAATGAAACCTTGGTGTTCGCTTCAACGATATTGAGAAAGGCGGCGCCACGAAAGAGAAAAGGGAGAGACGCATGGCCAAGGCACCGCCTTCCGCCAAACGCGACCGCATCAAGGCGTTTACGCCCGCGCTGGTCGATTACACCAACGACGTCATTTACGGCGACCTGTGGGAGCGCAAGGCTCTCTCGAAGCGCGACCGCAGTCTCATCACGGTGGCGGCGCTGGTCGCGACCTACCGGCCGGAGCAGCTGGTGTCGCATCTTTCGCGCGCGATCGCCAATGGCGTCACGCAGGAAGAGATCACCGAAGTCATCACCCACATGGCGTTCTATGCAGGCTGGCCTGCCGCGATGTCGGCCGCGCAGGTCGCCTACACGGTGCTGGTCGAAGGCAACAAGGGGGAATGACGATGGTCAATGACGTTGTCGTCGGCTTCATCGGGCTTGGCACCATGGGTGGCAAGATGGCCACCAACATTATCAAGGCCGGATACAAGGTCGTAGTGCACGACCTGCACCGACAATCGGCGGGCCATCATTTGCAGGCGGGCGCCGAATGGGCGGATACGCCGCGCGCGTTGGCCGAGAAGTCTGACGTGATCTTCACCTCGCTGCCCGAGCCGACGGATGTCGAGCGCGTCTCGCTGGGAGCCGATGGCTTGATCGAAGGTGTAAAAAAGGGCGCAGCCTACTTCGATCTGTCGACGAACTCCCAGAGCGTCGTGAAAAAAATTCACGAGGCCTTTGCCGCCAAGGGCGCGCAAATGCTCGATGCGCCGGTGAGCGGGGGACCGTCCGGCGCGGCCTCGCGCAAGATGGCGATCTGGGTTGGCGGCGATAAGGCCGCATATGACAGGCACAAACCCGTGCTGGACACGATGGGAGATCGCCCGACCTATATTGGGCCGGTCGGCACCGCGACGGTTGCCAAGCTCGTGCACAACATGTCGGGCTATGCGATCACCTGTGCGCTCGCCGAGACGTTCACCATGGGCGTCAAAGCCGGCATGGACCCGGTGGCACTGTGGGAGGCTGTGCGCCAGGGCGTCGTCGGCCGCCGCTTCACGTTCGATGGCCTGCTCGATCAGTTTCTGCCCGGCAAATATGATCCGCCGAACTTCGCGCTCAAGCTCGCCACCAAGGACGTCGCGCTCGCGACCGCCATGGGACGAGAGCTCGGCGTGCCGATGCGCATGTGCAACCTCGCCTATGCCGAGATGACCGAAGCGTGCAACCGCGGCTGGGAAGGACGAGACTCACGCTCCGTGATGCTGCTCCAGCAGGAGCGCGCAGGCGTCACTATAGCGGCCGATCCGGAGCGCGTGACGCAGGCGGCGGAACGCGCGAAGTCCGGCTGATTCTGGACACGACGGCGAGCCGTCAATGTTGTTGTAATACCGGGCTCCGCGAATTAGCGCCACATTCCCCGCATCCGGGCGCCGACGTCCATGCGGGGTCCCTGACGAACCGGCCCAGCCGATGAACCGGCTGCCGCCAGCGGCCAAATCGTCTTTTCGAACAGTCCGAGCAGTCGCTCGGGGATGAAGCGTGTTCTTGACGCGTAGACGTGGCGGTCGCCTTGTGCGTGCTGACTGTGCGTAAAAAAGCGCTGCGGTACAATCAGGTGCAGATTGTCTTTGGCTCGAGTCATGGCGACGTAGAGTAACCGGCGCTCCTCTTCGATCTCTGCCGTCGTTCCAGCGCCGAGGTCGGAGGGCATGCAGCCATCGACCACATTGAGCACGAACACCGACTTCCACTCCTGACCCTTGGCGGAGTGGATCGTCGACAGGATCAGATAGTCCTCGTCGAGCAAGGGAACGCCGGCCTGGTCGCTTGTGGCGTCGGGAGGATCGAGCGTCAGTTCGGTGAGGAAGCGTTCACGGGAAGGATAGGCACTCGCAATTTGCTGGAGCTGGACAAGGTCGGCGCACCGGGTTTCGGCATCCTCGTGGATTCGGTCCAAATGCGGCTCGTACCAGAGCCGAGCTCGTTCGAGATCGGCCGGCCAGTTTGAATGGCGGAGGTCGGCAATAACCGCAATGAACCCTTTCCAGTCTTCGCCGGCGCGTGGCGGGGGTGGAGCGTGCGCAAGCCCTGCAATCGGGTCGGCATCGTCGGCGATGTGATCAAGCACCCGTTGTGCCGAGGCAGGACCAACCCCCGGGATCAGGTGCATCAGCCTGAAGCCGGCGACACGGTCTCGGGGGTTCTCGACGAAGCGTAACAGCGCCAGCATGTCCTTGACGTGCGCGGCATCGAGGAACTTGAGACCACCGAACTTGACGAACGGGATGTTGCGTCTGGTCAATTCGAATTCCAGTAGACCGCTGTGGCTGGATGTCCGAAACAGCACCGCTTGCTGCTTCAGAAGCGTGCCGGACTCCCGATTTTCCAGAATATTTTCGACAATGCAGCGGGCCTGATCGGCTTCGTCGCGTACGGTGACAAGTTGAGGCCTCATGTCTGACGTTCGATCGGTCCACAAATTCTTGGTGAAACGTTCCTTGGCAAGATCGATCACGCCGTTGGCGGCGGCCAGGATCGCTTGTGTCGACCGATAGTTCCGATCGAGCGTCACAATGTGGGCCGGAGGAGAGAAATGGTTGGGAAAATCCAGGATATTGCGTACGGTCGCAGCCCGGAATGAGTAGATCGACTGCGCATCGTCGCCGACCACGGTAAGGCCGTGGCCGCCGGGCTTGAGCGCCAACAGGATGGAAGACTGCAGCCGGTTGGTGTCCTGGTACTCGTCGACCAGCACATGGTCAAAACGGCCGCCGATATCATCAGCCAGCGCCGGCTCGACCATGGTTTGCGCCCAATAAAGCAGGAGATCGTCATAGTCGAGCACGTTCTGACGCTGCTTGGCCTCGACATACGCAGCAAACAACGCCTTAAGCTCAGCCGCCCATCCGGAGCACCATGGAAATGAAGTTCCCAGGACCTGCTCGATCGGCGTCTCGGCGTTGACGCATCGCGAGTAGATCGAAAGACAGGTGCCCTTGGTCGGAAAACGGCCTTCCGTTTTTGAGAAACCGAGATCATGCCGGACCAGATTCATCAGGTCGGCGGAATCTTCGCGATCGTGGATCGTGAAAGCAGGGTTAAGGCCGATCTGGTCGGAGTACTCCCGAAGCAGGCGCGCGCCGATACCGTGGAAGGTGCCGGCCCAGGCCAAGGCATCGGTCATGGCGCCGGCGTTGTGACCCATGACCTCTCGGGCGATGCTCTCGACGCGCCTCGTCATTTCCGAGGCAGCACGGCGTGAGAATGTCATCAGAAGAATGCGCCTGGGGTCAGCACCCTTGACGATCAGATGAGCGACGCGATGGGCAAGCGTGTTGGTCTTGCCCGATCCGGCTCCGGCAATCACCAGCAACGGCGCAAATGGGCCAGATCCGACGGTGCCATGCTCCACGGCGCGTCGTTGCTCCGGATTGAGGTTTTCGAGGTAGGCAGCATCTGACACGTTCGGACCGTCTCCATGGCCGATCGACGGTCACTGATTCTCGCTTTGTTCGCAATGGCAGGAGCGCTGAGCGGTAACCCAAACAAGGCCCGGTTACTTCTTGCAGTTTCCATCTTGCAACAAAGGGGCTGATGAGGCGGCAGACATCAACCGTTCCGAACAGGGGCGGGCGATGACTCCGCTTTGTGTTGTGAGGCAGCGATCCAGCCAGTGCGACAAATTGGCCCCTCGCGGGCACGTGATTGGCAAGTGATTAGGCCAAATGAGATCGTGGCAGCGCCTCTTCATAGGCAAACCCCAAGTTAACCCCGCCATCGGCGCCCCCTCGCTGAGCGGGGTTTTCTTTTTCCACCTCAATGGCTTCATCCTTCGAGACGCATCGCTTCGCGATGCTCCTCAGGATGAGGTCTCATACCAACGGCCCGGAACTGTGACTCATTAGGGATTCCCAAATCAGTGAAACTCTGACTCGATGCTGACTTTTG
>Ga0182024_10023110_pt1 | contig 11160 bp, 11 predicted proteins | sample P32metaG_FD_120480 | JGI IMG/M metagenome (GOLD analysis project Ga0182024, IMG submission 120480) | Permafrost microbial communities from Stordalen Mire, Sweden - P3-2 metaG (Illumina Assembly) | ecosystem: Environmental > Terrestrial > Soil > Wetlands > Permafrost | place: Sweden: Stordalen... | reverse complement strand
GAAAGGGACAGAACGGAGACCGAAGGAGGGTGGCAGGGCGTGAGTGAAAGCGCGGTGAGTGCCAAACGGGGTTGGGGTTAGTTTGGCGCGAAACCGGCGCAGTCCGAAACGCCCGTCCGAGCCGCGGCCAAGCGGCGCCCACCCGGAAGAGGGGGAGTGGAGAAAAGATGCGAAGCTACCTAGGGAACGAGATGTGTGGGGCGAACCGGGGGAAGCCCTTGATAGGTGTATCGGGCGGATGGAATGCAGAACAAGTGGTCATTCCTCGCTAACGTTTTGCCTACTTCGATGCTTTCTTCTCTTTACGAACGTAGGACAGGCCGCGCTTCAATTCTGCGGTCAAATCTGTGTTTTCAGTGACAGTATGCACTGGCTTCCCTGACTCTTTTCCGAGCCAAGCGTTCAGTTCGCCAGGCGTCGTTTCAACGTACCGACCTTGCTTTCGTAGCGGCATTCCTTCTGACGCCCACCTTTGAACCACGGAGGCGGGCTCACCCAAGAAGGCGAAAATTTCCCGCCAGCCCTTCAATGTTTCGGGCTTGGGCTTTGCGACTTTCTTTTTTGCTGTACGATTTGGCATATTCAGGAGAAGAGAGTTGATTGTGCCGGGACTACCTCGGCGCGGGCTGAGCATTCCGCATCGTCATTGGCCCGCTGACGGGATAGCAACGCATTAGCCGAGCATCGTACGGCTTCAACAGGTCACTCGTAACATCCGTCGGTCATGCCTGGGTCCAGCCACAGATCGTAGTTGCTCGCATCAAGAATGACAGGCATACGGTCATGGACGGCTGAGGTTACTACGTTCGGCGTCGTAGTGAGAATGGAACAGGACTTGACCCATGTACCGCTGGGGGCTTTCCACCGATCCCAGAGACCGTCGAATGCGAACAGAGCACCTTCGTTGACCTCGAAGGAGAACGGCTGTTTCGTCTTGCCCGTTCTCTGCCACTCATAAAAACCATCGGCAGGAACCAAGCACCGGCGCGACTTCAACGTATCACGGTACGCAGGCTTCGTCGCCGCTGACTCTGATCTCGCGTTTATCATCGAAGCCGCCCCGGACATGTCCTTGCTCCAGGAAGGAATCAGTCCCCAGCGAACGAGGGACAATTGCCGGACAGGTTCCTTGGAATTCTGTCGGATGATCGGGATTGGCTGAGTCGGAGCGATGTTGTAGCGAGGCGTCCAATCCTCTTCGCCCGAGATACTGTCGAAGTGCTCGTCAATAATCTGCTTCCTTCTCGAAAGTCGATAACGACCGCACATGAATTCCCTCGTCCTCCTTTTCAATCGTGACTGGCGCTGTCAGATGATCGCTCATCGGCCATGCGTTTCCAATTATCCAGGTCGAATGCAGAAACATGGTTTGACAAGTCATCTTTGTGGAGACTGGTCTCATTGACGCCCACCATATGGATCACTACTCCGTCTTTACCCACAATTCGAGGACGCAGCAGGTCAAAGGCACGAGTGTCAGGATCGTCTCGAAAATATCTATAGAAAATGTTCGCGCAAATGTCGGCGACTTGTAGGCCAATCGCTGATTTGGAGTCCTGGAAGTTTGTGTGCTGATGGAACAGGTCTCGATAGTCAGAGAGACCCTTGTAAATTCGATACTTTCTCTTGAAAGGGTGCTCTGGTCCCCACTGTTTTATCGTCATGATGTCTGCACGGCTCGATTTCATCAAGTCGCAGCGCAGCCACTCGTTCCAGAACGTGAGATGTTCGTCCCTCCGAATGAAACTGCGGTCAATGACAAATTCTATATTCTCGAACTCATGGTCGTGTTCAGGATCAGCGAATCGTACAATCGCATGTTGGAGGGTGTCAAAAATCGCCTGCTGCAAAACGATGATCCAAAATACATTCGTAGTGCTGCGATTTCCGACCCAGCCAGTCATTTGTCGATAGAGTTCTCTCAATTTCTCATTGTCGTGTCTCGCACACAATTCTGACGACAACCGGAAGAGTTCTGCCGCTTGGTCGCGGAGCCTCTTCAGATAGCCCTCAGCCGTCACGCTCGTGTCTCCACCTGTCAACGTCAGATGTATATCGCGCTTTGACCACGGCAACACTCTGTAGGCAAAAGCGTGCAACTGATTGGCGGTCAGTTCTTGCCCTTTGAGTTCACGTTTTGAATTTCCAACGACACTGCGTTTCCAATCTAGGAACCGACGCTCCAGTTCTGACAATTCAGAATCCGAGACTGTTACGCCGCAAAACAGAGACTTCCCCTTGTTATCCCAAGAGAATGCGCCAGAGTCGTCTATAAAATTCCACATGGTCGCCCTACCAACCAAATTGTAGCATTGCGGTACGAACAAAAAGCGAATATGCTGGGTCGCGCGATGGATGAAGGGCGCAAGCGGGTGATTGGGATCATGGCGGCGATTCTTGCTGCACGAAGACTTTGTGCGCTTGACCGCGTGCGCATGGTTCCCGCTTCGGTTTCGGCCATCGCCGATGCGGTGCAATGGGCGCAGGAGATAATGAAGGAAGTTGACCGAGTGGTTTCTCCTAAGAAATGAGGGCGTGGCAATTTTCGCTACATACCAGCATCATCCCTTATGCTCAAAGAGGATTTGGAAAAAAGTACGGCGTGGAACATCCTTCAAGAGATTCACGGCTTGACCATCAAGAATGATCTTTCGTCAGAGGCCGTGGGCCATTACAACGATGTTGTCGAGAAGTTGCGAGTCGATCTCAAAGACAACAACTTGATGCACTTTCGCATCCCTTCAGGCGCAATGCACATTTCGTTAAATCGTTCCTCTGAGGATGGTTCGCTTTACTCAGTTCCAAGGATGGAATATGTATGCTCGCCCACATTTTTCAGGCATCAGCTTAGTAGCATTTGGACCTACCTGGAGCGTAGGATGAACGCACAAATGAATCCGCCGCCACCACCAAAACCAGGAGAGCCTAGGAACTACTGGGCGATGACCGACGAAGAACTCGAACACCTAGCCGGTGAAATCCGCATACCATACATCGGAACCGGAGGGGATGGCAGAGCATACGTGGATCGCAGAATCATCATTGATGAATTGCTGAAGCGTGACCAACACATGTCCGGCACTGGCCACTCTTCTAATATTGTCGTGCATGGAGATGTGACCGATTCGACGTTTCAACAGGGCACTCAGAATATTGCAATTACCAATTACAACAAGGCCGATGTTCAACAGATCGTTGAAGAGATCAAAGAGCAAGTTGCAAAGTTGAATCTCAGCAAGCAAGACGCTGATGACGTAGTTGCAGACATCGGGACTGTTGAGGCGCAACTCACTTCGTCGAGACCCAAGCATCACATAATCCTAGCGAGTCTAAAGTCTGTTCAACACATCTTGGAGCACGCGACTGGGGCTGTACTCGCCCATGAAGCGTTCCCTCACCTTGTGGAGTTTCTTCACAAGCATGCGGCAAAATAATGAGTGACGAATCAAAGCAGAGTCTTTTTGAACGCTTCGCAAAGCTGATTGTCCCTGTGGCAGCAACGGTAGGCGTCTTCTTTCAGCAAAAGCAGAAGGGAGTCGCGTTCAGTCTCGTTGCACTCGCCGTCATTTCTCTGCTTGTTGGCGAAGTGCCGAAACTGAGAGCGCGACTCAGGGAGCGCCGAGCACGGAAAGACGAAGAGCAAGCTGCAACGTTAGCCTTGGATGAGCTAAAGGGCTGGATTCACAAGTTTCTTGAGTTCACCACGACGCAAACTTCCGATGCATTCTACGGCATCGTTTTCGGCAAGCTGTGTCAAACAAACATCAACCATTTCGAGTCGCTACACATCCCGCCGCTACAGTTGTTCGCTGATTTCTCACGGATACTCGTCACTCGTACAGACGAGCGCAAGCCGAGCCGTCAAGTTCTCAAACAGACAATGGAGGAGTTCAACAGCCTCGTGGGCCTGTACAGCAATTATGTTGTCTGCCCCGTCTATGACCAAGTTCCATCGAAGCTGAAGCCCGAAGTTCTCACTAGCTACACCACGAATAACCTGGCGAGCGATCTGATTCAGTTTCGTGAACGCTTCGATGGGTTCCTTGGCGGCTACATGGAGTTCCTGAAGGGACTTGATCGCAGACTTTCTCACCCTCTCGAACCCAAACCATTTGGCTACTACTTCGCGCGTCCCAAACCTCTCGTTGTGAATGCCAAGAGCGAGACATTGACTTGATCCAGGATCACGACTTCGTATTTGGTGAGCCACCATACTTCGTTATCAGATTCATCACTGCACTCTTCTCTGAGTCGGTCGAGTAACTTTTGGAACCGTGCTTCTTCGCTAGGTCGGCTAGCTGGGATAACGGAAATAGATCGTTCACGATCTTCTCCCCGGCAGGGTTGTCAGTACTAGCAGCGAGCCAAAGAATGTGCTTTCCAATACTGGCAGGCCATTTTTCAAATTCATACGCCAAGTAGCTACTCACGTTCGCCTGCTCCTCTCCATTGATCCTTGCCCAGTAGACCAGAATCTGCCACTCTCTGAATGTCCGAGAAGGACTATAGATTGGCTCGTTGCTCCCAACAAAATACTTCGCCTTCATTCTTGTAGCCAGAGCAGTCTTGAGCGCAGCAACATCCACAAACGCGGGGTTCTCAAAGACCTCCTGGGTCTTGTCCGTGGCGAAGTGAAAAATCCTTTGCACAAGGGCATCGCTGGTGGACTGCTCAATAACACTCCTCAGCACTTCTGTGATGTCTGCGTTGTCTTTGAAACGCCGCGCCAAATGCACAATCAGTCGGATCGCGGTGCCGAACTCTCCCATGTCGAAGTCATCATGTGCGAGGGTATTGGACTCAGATGCTAGGGCGATCACCAGTGCCTTGGCCTGCGTCGCGTCCAGCTTGTCATTGACTCGCACCATCTTCTCAAAGAAACGATACTTCTTCATTCCCTTCAAAGATCGAAGATAATCAGTAAAGAGTGTCTGGGCTTCAATCAAGGTGGGTTTTGCGTTAGCGCCAACAATCAGATCGTCCAGTTCTTGACTGCTCAGGTAGCCTTCCTGGACATGCAGACTGAAATACGTCGTGAAATGGTCAGGGTGATAGATGCGTTTATTCTTGTCTGCCTCCACTTCGCTCGGCTTCCCAGTGCTCGACAGACTGCGCGCTCCCACGTAAGCATTAACCTTCGGAAAGAGTTCACCGAGGAAAGAGGGCACAAACCGCCGCTCCTCATCATTCAGATTACGAAACACCTGGGCGAATGCAGCATCAACAAGTTTCTTCTCTTTGGCATCATCCAAGGCAATATTGCGTTCGTCCCAGCGGAGAATGTCCCATTCTGGGTAGTAAAACACCGATCTGTTCCTGAACACCTGCTCATAGATGTCGGGTTCTACCTCACGCAAAAGTTCGATGCACATGAAATCAATCAGATTGACTTCCTTTTTCACCAAGGAGAACGACGCGTTCAGAGCGTTGAAATAGGAATTGATCTTACGGAGGTTGGTGAGGGCTGGCAAGAAATACGGCTTCCATAGACGTTGCGAGAATTCCTTGTCGAATGCCGTCGTGTCTTCAGGCAGTAGAGACAACCCATTCCGCTCGGCAAAATCATTGAACCTAGCGTCAAATTCCTTGCCAATCTGTCCCTCGTCGAGTTTGGGCACTGGAACTTGGACCGGGAAAAACTTTTCCAGGTATTCGTAACCGGCACGGGTGTCGTCCGCTGCAAGTTGGCCGATGGCGGTACCCGAGGGAAGGGCGCTTCCTATCGAGGAGAACTCTAGCGTGATGCGGTCGATCACCTGATGGCGAACGAGAGCGTTCACCAGAGCCTTCTTGTTGAAGGCACAAACGAATGAGAGTTTAGGATAGTCCTCCGTTGCTCTGATGACCTTCAAAAGCATTTTCAGTTCACTGCCTTGCATCCTGTCCATGTCGTCGAGCAAAACAACAACGCGGTGGACGGGAAGTGTGCCCAACTTGTCGGTCAATTCCTGAAGTTCATCCTGCTGTGATGGTTCAGAAAAGATGTCCTTCAGACTGGAGGGAACTTGTGGAATCAACCCAGAAATCCTCTTTGCAAACCGCCCCAATACATCACGCAGGCGATGCACGAAGAACCGAGTTCGTAGCTGCTTGCTGATGCTATTGAACAAAGTCGATACAAGCGTTAGGTCGTCTCCTGGTAACGAAGACTTGAAGCGGACCACTATAGTCTTCTGGTCCTTTAGTTCGCTCTCCAGCAGATACAGAATTGATGTTTTCCCGTCTCCGTAAGCGCCGATCAAAGCTACGACTGGAGCGCCATCAGCGATCAGACGCTGCACGAGTGAAGCGATGAGCGGTTTCCGATCCAACTTGTCGTCTGAGAATGTCCTCACAGGGCGATCTGTTTTGATGAACGAATCAGAACCCGTTAAGAACGGTGCTCGCAGATGTGCAATTACTGCGGTGAGCAATAAACCGATACCACCAAACGCGACGCGTGCCGGCCAGTGGACTTCTTGCCAAATGAAGAGAGCACATGCAGTCCAAAGAATTGTCGCCTCATACACACTAGCTGAGTAGCATCGCCTGAGGAATGAGGCCAGTGAAGAACGATGTACCAGTATCACCAAGAACACAATCACGATGACCAGAAGCCAAAAATGATTTGGCTCGATCACGGCGTTCAACCAAGGATTCTTGGAAAGATGATTCTTTCGGTACAAAACGACCGTATCTAGAAGAAGAGAGCTAAGAGCCGAAGCGGTGGGTAAAAGCAATGCGAGAAGAGTTCCGAGCAGCACGCCGTTAACGATGCTGGGTGCGATGATCTTCAAACCGCGCTGGTCCCGCTCGATCATCTTCTTGATGTAGCTCATTGGTGAAGATTGTATATGCCACTCCGATCTGTGTCTGCGTTACACTGTCTTGCGTATATTAGACGTTGTGGATCATACCGAGCCCAGGGGAGGCACTTTGGATACACAGAGAATTCTTCAAGAAGTGGAAGCGGAGATTACAAAGTTGGAACGCGTTGCGGATGTCTTGCGAGGTCTAACGTCAGAGGATCGTGCGGCGCGTGGCAAACGCAAGGGGATGAGCGCGGCAGCTAGGAAGAAGATCAGTATCGCTCAGAAAGCACGCTGGGCAGCGAGCGCCGCGAAAGGCCAAACGATCGGTCCTAAACCCAAACGTACGATGTCAGCATCTGCCCGCAAAAAGATCGCAGCCGCTCAGCGCCTGCGTTGGGCGAAGGCCAAAGCACAACAGAAGAAGGCCGCGTAGAAATGGGCGGTGCTGTTGCCGCCGTCGCTGGAGCGCATGCAATCCGATCTTCGTTAGAGGGACTATGTTTTGGCATGTTCTGCTGGAGGGGATCTTCTTAGGAATTATTCTATTTGCAGGCGGACCATTCTGGCACTGCCTCAAAGCGCCTAAGCACCTCCACACCGTTCTCGCCGATCCGGTAGAGCTAGCGCGTCTGATTGGCCATTACAACTACGACAAACTGGTTGCCGAATCGAACAAACTCCCGGCTCCCCCATTTGGCACCAATGGTGACATCATCATCATTTGGGATGCCGCTCACTACAAGTCTCTTGCTTCGACTCGCAATCTTATGCTCTGCGTTGTGCTGGTGCTCCTCATTGCCAGCGGTTGGTTGGGCGTCTGGTATTTTGCAGTAAGCCTATCGGTATTTCTCTTGCTCGGGCTCGGAGAGTTGCCAGTTGTTGCGAAGAACAACAACGTCAATCATCTGCCTTCTGTGATTCTGAACCTCATCCAATGGGGTTCCCACGATGCACCGGCGTGCGAGGAGTTCTGTCGCCGGACGCACCCGGAGTACCGCAACCTCTATGATCTTTTGGCGACATATCGTTGATCGGTAAAACCTTATTGTGAGATGGGGAAATGACAGAACTCGGAACCGAAAACTCACAAATGAAGTGGACATTCGCTACCAGTCGGCATGTCTCCGTCGCTGCGGAAGCAATCGTAGCAGCGTGGTGTGCCCGTTGCGGCTATGACGTGTCGGTTCAGTACGGAGCCAACCAACCCGAATACGATTTGATGGTAGCCAAGGGCAGCAACGTGTTGAAGGTATCTGTTAAGGGTAGCCAGACGGGTAGCTGGGGTTTGGGCCAGAGCGGATTGAAAAATGCGGACTACCACGCCGCAATCGCAAAGTGGCTCGCTCAGCACAAACCACTGACGGTACTCTGCTTCGTGCAATTCCGCGACACTGACATCACACAGATGCCACGCTTATATCTCGCTACCCCTACGGAAGTTGCAGATCGGCTGCGGGCAACATCGAAGGGTCGTGGTGGCACAATTCTCTACGAGCACCGCGAGTGGACAGGAAGAGCCCATGGCGCAGGAACTGTTGAAGAGATACCAGTCGCCTGGAACTTTTCTTTAGAACGGATTGACAAACTATCGAGAGCAAAGTTGTAGTTCCGTGACGATGGCGTCTTCGTCGGGTTCAGAATAATATTCTGCGGATATTTCTCGGGTCGTGAATCCCAGCTTTTCATTAAGAGCAACGATTGGATCGTTGCTCTTTCGCATGTTCGTAACGAAAACTTCGAATCCATGTTCTCTCGCGTAGGGAATGTGTCTTACGTGAAATGGACGCCAAGCGTTGTATCTTGCGACGATGTCTTTGATTGTCCGATCCTAAACTGGTATCAAAACAGAAAGCATCTCGCGAACATAGGTGTCTTGATCCTCTTCTTGAAAGAGAACATGCCGCTGCTTCATTGCGGGCTTGTCCATGCCCCACAACATTCGCATGATATGTGATGGCGTGCCGGAGATAATGAAAGAATCAAGAGAGATCTTGGGATCTCCCATTCGCTGTTCAATCTCCTTGATCGTCTCGTAGAACTGGATCTTCGGATCGGTGGCTCCGATGTTTCGGATACCCTTCGGGTCTACAAAGACGATGTGCTGGCGGTTCTCCGTCAGCAGCCAAATTATGAAATCGGGGTGGAAGTTACCTGCTTCGAAGAATCCCACCCCTCGTCCTTTGCTTAGATTGCGCAGGAGGTATAGCTCTTTGCCGGCGAAGTAACCACCGTCGTTTTCGTAAAATATCTTTAGATCGTCGACAAAACGACGCTCACCTTTATTTAGCGGAACCGGGCTGATCTCGACGGTTTTGTGGTCCACATACAGGAGCGGTTCATACAAGTGCCGGCCAAACCAGATCGCCTTCATGCCTTGGAAGTCAAATTTCTTGAGCTCGCCCTTTGTAATCGATTCTTTGAGTTCTGTTAGCTTTGCGGCAATGTCCTCCTGCGATTTCTCAATCAGGATGCGGTAGTAGCCCTTATCGGGCTCATCCTTTGAACCCAGGAAGTTCGGATCGTTTGCAGCCAAATCCTGATATTCGAGATGTGGTAGCTCCCACTCCCGCTTGCGGAAGGTGTAGTAGCGTTCGGTGTACTTCTTCAGCAGTGATAGCGCAATGTCCTGCCACAACTGCACCTTTTCGAAGGAGTCGAAGGCCAGTTCTTCGGCAGGAATGAGGAGTTGATACCAGGTTTGATCGATGAGGAGCGGGGCGATATTCTCCTGTTTCAGATTCAAGTTGTACCAGCCGCGTTCGGCCTTGAAGCGCTCCAAGTCAAAGTACAACTGATTTAGTTCAAGAAAAGCCACGTGTCCCGCTGTGAGATGGGTCTGGTTGCGTACCGTGTCCGCATCGCCGCCAAGCACCCCTCCTGACTTCAGCGCTTGAATCTTTGGATACCAGTTCAGAACTACCTGATTCTTTTGCAGATACGATGTAGGCTTGTCCTTGGCTGGATCGGGCTTCGCGAGTGTCGGCACCGGCCCGAGTTTGCGAAAAGCGTCGCCGAATTCTGTGCTCACGCCGTTGATCATTTTCTTAAGACGGATGATCTTCAGTTTCTGCGTGCCGAGGTTGTTGATCACAGGCAGCAACAATTCAACACGGTCGTCGTTCGTTGGCAGACCTTCTTCCTCAAGGAAGTCGCGGAATGTCGCCATATACTCAGCGTCGATTCCGAAAATCGAGAGCGTCTCAAGCTGGTTAATGTGTTTTGGCCGTGTCACGTCGTCAGGAAGTTGCGTCTTGCCGCTGCGCTTAAGGCTCATTCCGTAGCCCTTAAGTCGCACACCCCGACCGAAAAGCTGAATAATTTGCGAACCTTCGGTCTTGCCGACATTCATCAGACCCATTGTGCTTACGCGCCAACTGTTCCAGCCCTCGGTAAACTTCTTCGATCCAATGAGGACATTGACCGTCGAGTGCGATTGGTTGATATCGTGAAAGAGCGAGCCCGAAAACTCACGCTCGCCGGTCTGTAACCCTCTCTCTTCGCATAACTTCACCAACTTGCCATCATCGCCAACGTTGATGACGCCGAACGGTTCGTTGTCGCCAACGCGCAAAGCGATTTCGCCTGTGGCACCCCTTAGGTTCTCAATGTGAAGGGCTCCGCCACCCACCGCGTTGAAGAGGGTTGTCATCGTCTCTTCAAACACTTGCGTTGCCGAGAGTCCAGTTGTGTTGATGTAGTTGAAGCGGCCAGCGAACAGGTTCTTTCCGTCCGCGGCAACAAGCCCCTGATTCAGTACATGCTCGATGCGCTGAATGCTTTCGCCCCTGCCGGCCACATAACGCGCCAGGAATTGGAGGATCTCGATGATGTCGGACGCGTCCTTCTTGCCGAGTGCAGCTACGCTGCTCCCCACGAAGATCCAGAGAGGCTTATCGATGTTGAATGGTCGAAACACCGCTTCTTGTTCACGATAGAGCCGCTGCTGTTGGTAAAAAGCCAACAGGCAGGCCACCAGATAAAGTTCCAAGTGGTTGGTTTGTGTCGCCTCGTCGAGGTTCAAGATCTGGTAATCCTTGCCAAAACCGTCGCCGTAAAAGTAGCGGTATGAATAATCGAACAAAATGTTTTTGGCGTAGGTGTCGCTGAGCTTCTTGTTCCCTTTAACCGCCTGGCTGAATGTTGCCGAATACTCAAAAGAGAAACCACTCTCGCATAGCGCGTTTCGAAAGCGCATCCACGCGCCTTCCTCCCCCCCCGAGGCCCCGCGATGGCCTTCATCCACCAGAACGAGATTGTTCCCCTCAAATGCATCGATGGCGAACGTCTTATCGCCCTTTTCGTCCTTGAGTTTGTGGATGTCAAGAATCTCTACCGCTTGCCCTGCGAACAGCCCCCGCCCATCTTGATT